>OARK01000471.1_pt1 | contig 8377 bp, 9 predicted proteins | sample 1475711 | NCBI WGS metagenome assembly OARK01 (sample SAMEA3360700, study PRJEB22359) | human gut metagenome | biome: ENVO:urban biome; feature: ENVO:human-associated habitat; material: ENVO:feces | place: Bangladesh | collected 2011 | reverse complement strand
CAATTTAAAGTAGAATATCATTTTATTATTATCTGATGTTTGATTTGACATAATAAAATGATATTCTACTTTAAATTGCCAAGTTCAATTATGAACTTTCTATCATTTTGATTTACTTCTGTATTGAAAATATCCTTTACTATATTTACTATAGTTTTATAATTATCTCCATTTCGATTAGTTGAATCCAAAGAAATCTCAATTTTAGAAGAATCCTCTTTGGTAATATTCAATAGCAAATTAATTGTTACTTTATTGTTTCCATTACCACTCTCAACAATCGTTCTCTTTTCAAAATTAAAATCTCTATTGGAGGTGTCTAATCCATCTCTGAATATTTCATTATAGTCAAGACTTATATTAACAAAGCGTTTAAGTAAACTACAAACATCTTCGTTTTTGTTTATATTCTTAAACTTTTCACTAAACATCACATTAATTGTAGCGTTTGACAAATCAATGTTCAAGCCTTCATATTCATATTCTATCGATTTATTCACATATAATTCAGAAATACTCTTTCGCCCCCATTCTTGTGCATCATCACACAAAATCAATAATGTTGAGAAACTTTTCGCAGATAGCTGATATATGTCATGGCACGTATGAGATGATATAGCACGAAGTATCTCACGGCGTGTATAAAATTGCCGTACATCCTCTGCATTAAAATAATAATCTTCATTTGTACTATAATCTGATTCCAAAAAGTATCTAAGCATCTTATAAATGACTAAAGCACTTAATACCCCATGTTTGTTTCGCTCTAATGATTTTTGAAATTTGAAAAAATATTTTGGCTGGAGACGAGCCACATAATTACATTTTTCAGATTCGTCAACCTTTCTTTCTATCATTTTTGAGCTCATGAACCGCAAGACAAAATCATTCATCGAATTTTGAACGCCATTAAAAGATAAATCCATAGAGATCATAGGGTTTACAACAAAAGACTTCATCATATCTTTTGTTCTTTCCATAACTTCTAAAGATTTCTCTAATGGATACCCTAAATCATGCGTAAGAGCTATTAACGTCCAAACAGATACTTTCTCTATCGGATTCAGGATACACTTTTCATCTATAACAATTTTATCTAATAAAGCATTGCCATTTGAAAATAATTGAGTTATACCAAGTATCCAAACTCTAAAGACATGAACCACATGGTCTCTATAATAACGACTACTACCATATAACGTCTTTTCAAACTCTATATACTTTTTAAAGTATCTACTCAAATCATCAACGCCATAAGCAAGTGGCTTCTTTGCAGGATTATCCTTGAATGGTTCTCGACAATCATAATATCTTAACGCCTTTATAGACTTTTCTATCAATAGTTGCCACAAAACCTCTAATTGCTTTGAAAAACGAAATATTTCAAAATCTGCATCATCTTCTCTAAGCGAAAAATTCTTCAAATTATCAATGATTTGAGAATCTAAAGGATGCTCTACGGTGATATCCTTACCAATGAAATTTCTACTGTAATCTATAAAAGAAGTAACACCGTTTTTAATTTCATTCAAAAAAGACAAATCTGTATTCATAAATCTAACATTTTAAATTGTCCATAACAAGTTTCATCTCCATCTTCTAACTTAAATGCATCTATTTGTTTTCTTACAGCATTCAAATAAGAAGATTTGTTGTATATATCTAAGAAAGAGGCTGAAGATATATTATCTGGCTCATGACCTATCTTTTTATTCAACATATCATCCTTGAACACCTCACAAGGATAGACGTTGCCATCATATCGGATGTTTATCTTATCGGATGCTGCCTTGCAATAAATACGACAGTTACTGTCAGAATAAGGTAAACCAATTCTTACCTTTCCTTTATATGCCTCCTTCAATGCCTTAATCAGTTTTGTTACTTCCCGGCTGTCTTCACCAGTCAATTTTACTAGTGACAAATTTACCAAAGCTCTTCCTTGCAATACCAAACGCAAAATACTAACCTTAGAAACTCCCAACTGATAACACATCTCGAATATCGACTTCAAATGCTTAAAGTTGACTTGCATCGGAACAACATGTGTTTCAACAATCAAGCCACTCGACACACAATCATTAATCGATTTCTTCATCATATCAAATCCGCCGACATCCGTTCCCATAATCTGGTCATACAGAGTAGAAGAATCTGCTTCGACATTGAAGATAACCTTATCTACCATACCTCTTATTGCTTCAATATACTCATTTGGCAATGAAGAGTAAACTTCATCTTTCATATATATACCACTGGTATAAACATAGCAAATTAACTGCTGTTTAGCTATATAGCTGATAATATCCAATATTTGCGGATGAAGGAATGGTTCTCCACCAGAAAGACAAACGGTCTTACAACCGAAACTCTTGGCATCATCTATTATGTTCTTGATGATTTCAAAAGAAATAATATGTGTAGCCTGCGGATTAGAATGAGATGAACAATAGATGCAACGATTAGGGCATCTTTGTAAGATCTCAATAGATATTTCACTCAACATAGTTGTTTTTTTAGAATAATGTGGGTTCACTCACCTTTAAATGTTCATGAAAGGAATTCACATGCCATTTAGGTGGAAACATATAATATATAGAATCGCCTTGCGATTTATATTTCTGCTTAATTCTCTTATTGCCTACTAAGAGGCTGGGCATCTTAGCCCTTAAAAACTTATCGGTTTCGCAAAAGCAATTCTGCAAATCCAAGAGTGTCGGTTCATGACCTTTCAAGGGTCTGAACTCTATATAACCATATTTCTTTTGCAATTCCGTGAAATGCTCTTTTGTATATCTAATGGCATCTTCGTAACTATGTCCATGGGATATAAAGCACTTGTCGATACCACGTATAGCTCCGATTCCTGCTACAACAAAAGTGTTTTCATCAAAATTGATATATGGTGAATAGTTGAAATCTATCGTATATTGATAAGCGAGGAAGCCTCCCAAGAAAGAACATCCCCTCAGCAGCAGATAAATCTCTTCGAGAGAATGTGCTTTCAATACTTTATCTATGATGCCTTCTCCGATAACCTCTTCTTTCACCATCGTCAGCCATTTCTCATGCTTTGTTGGCAGATAGTCGTAACGCTTATGGGAGCCTGTCATCATATAGGCATTATTGAATATGGGGGCATATTTCTGTCTTTCACTCAATAAAACACTTATTTTCTTGACATCAAAGTGCTGGATGGTTATCTCTCCGTAAGTTTGTTCAAGATATTCCCAAGTCTCAATCTTGTTGAAGATTTTGAAGATAAGTATGCGAAGAAGCATATCTTCCGGGCTATATCTTTCCACCTTATTATATATGACATGGTGAAGTAGATATTGGCTCACCCTATCACAAACCCGATATACATTGGTAAATTTGTATTCCCGAAGTATCGGGTCTTTTGTCAAAACTCGCTTTCCCTCGCATCTACGCCAGAACATATTCATCCGTTCCTGAATGAAATAGAAGTAATAGCGAAAGACTTCGTCGTTGGGGATGATTGGCTTATTCGATTCCATCATCGTAAATGTCTAACTTGGGAAGTTTAAATTCTTTCCAATTACATGGGTCTCCATGAATACCTACTGTATAGTTTGATTCAAGCCAAGAAACAAAAGAGTTTATTTGTTCCTCTGTGATTTTCTTATATTTATAAGCTCTACCAGAACTACATATGGTTTGTAATTCTGTCGGAATTAAAGGACAATTATCTCCAAAATAATAAAATGTCTTAGATAGCAAAACTCTTTTTCCCTTAACATCTTTATTATAAAGCTTTATCCTCTGTTCCAAATCTGGGTTTGAATGTGCACTAGGTTCTTGCACCATACGCTCATCTACAGTATGATAAAAATTATCTCCATACATCTGCACTAAGGTACCTTTTAGATATGGTTTCTTATATTGAAAACGAGGGTCATTCCAATATTCATCAAAACTTATGATTTCCTCAACTTTCATTGCGTAAATCAACCTTCCCACATTTTTCATAGAAACACTTCCTGTACCGACAAGCCAATCGCCAATTTGCATAAACTTATTCGAACGAATATCACCTCTGCAAACAGCGAAAGAGATGGTTCCACCAAAAGGATTCGGTGCCAAACCAAAATCATGTTCAACTCTATATGAAAACAAATGCATCATTTACACTTTATATAAATCATTTGATAAATATTACCATTTGAAGCCGAGCCATCAGGCAGTTCTGCTGGTTCAACTTTTCCTTCTATCATTCCTCCCAGTTTATCTATAGAATTCCAACCTATAGGTGAAGTTCCATAGCGCTTATAGGCCTCAGGGAGTTCTGCATTCTGTGCGCATCCATACTTATAAACACCAATTATCTTCTTTCCTTGAAGATGAGCATTTCGTATTTCATAGTTTACCCAAGCTCGCTCATGAGTATGCTCACCGATCAACACGATAAATGTTCCTGCCCACTTGATGGCTCTTCGTATATAACGAGCAACCGTAGCATCAGCTACATGTTTCCCTTTATGCACGACTTTATTGTCCTTATCCTCTTGAAGAGAGCTGCTCCTAACCTGATATCCTTTTGAATTTAAATTATCCAACAAATCTCTCAACTTGGGGACATCAGCACTATGATGACAAATAAAAACATTCTTCATAAGCAATGTTATTTTATAGGGTTCAACGACCAAGAGTATGCAATCCTTTCAAAACCAGAGCTATTATCTCTGTAACATTGGTTGTTACGAATAGCTGTTCGTTTTCTTCCTTTGAAAGTCCATTCTTCAAAACACTCATGTTATTAGAAAAAACATCAAGAACTTTAAAGTTCATCTCTGCTTTTTCTTTATCCAAGTAAGAGACAAACTCTTCATATAAATGGTGAGAACAACACTCCTCAAATAGTTTGTCAGAAGACGTTTTTCCTTTTATCAATTGAATCAAGCGTGCTGAAGCACCACCAAAGCCACCCAAAAGGTATAGCGGATGATTGGCTTTCGCAGCATTGATAGCTTCTTCATAAAGACCAGGCATATACCCCTTGAATCCCGTTACTCTTCCACCCAAGATTATTCGAGCATCTATATGGCTCTCCATCTCATGGCGCATTGATTTTAGTGATTCCGCCCAATAATACAAATTCTCAACGGTTGTTGGAGGAACCATTAAGTCACGTAAACCAACAGGAATTGTATCAGGAATCTCTGCTTTCTGACAATTTACACGGCAAACCTTATATTCTGCTTGTGACGCAGGAGTCATACCTATATATATCGGCCATGCCAAATAGTTGGTGAAATAATTCTTGAAAGATTTATCTTTCTCATAAATTCCATACTGATAAGCTAAATCTTTAAATAACTCTGTGAAGCCTCCAGGTCTTAAGTCACCTCCATAAACAAGATGAGCGCCAGAAATGAGAAGATGCCTTGCAAGTTCTACAGACAAATCCTCAAACATTGCCTTTCCTATTCCAAGAGTAGAAGAATCTGGAGACTCTGATATGGAAATTGCTACGTTTTTGCCTTCCAAGAAACGAGAAGCCGAAAAAATTTGACTTGGCGTATTAAAGGTGATTGTTGGGAATTGGCGTTTCACCACTTCCAATTCTTCATTACCTAAAGGAGGCTCTGGATACAAGATTTGATTGACTCCGTCAACTTTACCAATATTGATGAATTCAGGCATCATCGGTATCACCTTAATATTTGCTTGACTAAAATTCTCCAAGTATCTTTCTTCATAATACTTATCCAAAGCTGTACGAAGAAGCAAATAAATAACTTCATCCCAATTACCATCAAACCGAATCTTAGGTGTATTACCCAGGTAAGGAAAAGTACGAGGTATCATGCCATTAAACAAACTGACAACAACAGTTGGAACATGATTTTCCTTGCCTACAATAGCTTCTATTCTACACCATTCCCTATCAGAATAAGTTGAAGTCTCTAAAATAACCAAAAGAGATTTTTTCAAATTATCCTTGATTTGGTCACCAAAACTATATCCATCAAGAATGTCATTGGCATCATAAAAGGAATTGAGTTTGGTATCTGCACGCAAATAAGCCTTCAACTCGTTTGCCTTCTCAATACCTAAACGATCTTCATCTTTCTTGGTATGACTGATAAATATCTGTAACTTCTCTTGGGAATCACATACCGTTCTAATCAAATCATCATAAAACCTTATCAGAAACTCTTGCCAACAGGCTCGGATATCATAACTTTTCAGACGAATATATTGTTGTTTCCCCAGTTCATGATTTATATCAAATGCATATTGGCATAAGGCTACCGGCAATACTTTTACCACCCCATTCTTATCGTCATTGACCAGTTCATTGATGTAATTTGTCCAAGCAGAGCTATTGAACATACAAAGATCAACCAACAATAATACCACAACCTTATCTGCATTGATAGTTTTTCTGACATCATAAATTATGCCATCTTCTTGATTTGTTTGGAAATAGACAGGAATATCTAATCCATCTATCAATGGTTCATTAGCATTTCGGCACAACAAATGATAAAGGTCTTCATATATAGAAAGCCCACCAGCAAATTGCTTATCGTAAGCAACTACTATAGCTAAAGGTGTTTTAAAATCATCCATAATATTTACTAATATTGTCAAACATGATTGAGGATAGAGGATGAGAATAATTGGAGAAAGTTCTCATCTGACCTTCACATATATTATTAGTGCTACGCATATTACGAATAGCAATATCTAAAGCCTCATATCCACTATAAACAGGCACAACCTGCAAATACTCCGGCAGTAAAGAAAATGCTATTTCTTTAAGTTTCACACAGAAGACATTATGTTCATAACCATAACCCACTTCCCATGGAATCCACTTGGACTTCATAGCATTTTCACTCAACAAGCACATCAAATGTGTGCTCTTTCTCAATCCTGCTTTAATTGCATTGACTACACTTTGCGGATTTCTACGATTGATGCTTGAATCATACTCATCAAAGTAGACATCAATACCGCAAGATAATAAATAATTAGCGATTATCTTAGCTGCAGGTTTATCTTGCTGCTGATGACTAATGAACACACAGCATTTACCATGATAGTATTGGTAGCCATCACTATATACATTTCTTGCCATATCTTAATTAGATTAGTGTATAATCAACTTGTTTTGTATAATTACATTGTTTGCCATCACTACCCATATGTTCCCAAAAAGAACAAGTGCTATTCTTATTTAAGAGAATTACTCTTCAGCTCTTTACTGATTACCTTACCCATCTCCTTCTCTATATCAAAGAAAGTCATGGGGTCGTTGTTATCAATCTCCGAAATGGTGTTATCCATTATCATTAACGGCATAGCCTATCCATTCAATGGATTCTTCAAGGTCTCTCATATCGATTCAGGAATAGTTTTCCTCGAAACGGTCGAGAAAGAGGGATACCACATTGGGATGCTTCTTTAAGTACTGATGAAAGGTCTTGCAGACCTGGGCTTGACCTTTGTAGTTGAGCTTACGAATGTCTTCAAACATGGGCATAGCACAGGAATAGGACTTTACGGAAGAAACCTTCTTCCCCATCTTCTTACGAATCTCCTTTACCTCTGGTATCGTATCATCGTAAATGTCTTGAAACTCTTCTGGGAGCATCGAGAGGATTCGCTCTAAAACTTCTTTATCAGCCATAATAGTATTATTTTCTAAAATCAACCCGTCCTTCTTTACCATTAAAGAAGGCTCCACTTTTCTCACCAAGCCTCTCTTCCCTCAGGGACGAGAGGATGTAACCGCCCTTAGTGCTGACTTTTCTACCTCTCCGTCTCTCCTGCAAGGAGAGCTCCACATCCTAACCAAGCCTTCCCTTCTCGAAAAGGGAAGGATGTAACCGCCCCCGGTGCTCGGAACCGCTTCGCTCTATGGTTGGCGGGGCATCAAAGCCCTGCGCCATGGTTGTGCGGGATGGGACCGCCGGGAGACAACTTGCTGATGGGACCGCATGGGGGAGGAAGTTTATGATTTATAGTTTATAGTTTACTGTTGATTTTGTAGTAATTTCCTGATAACTTGCAGATTTTTTGTGATTTTCTTGGTGGTTATGAAAATAGGCGTACTTTTGGAAAGTTATATAAATAATATCAGAGAAACACAAAGGGATTAGATTTTAAATTTTAATTATATACTTTAAGATTGGCAGGGCTTTTGATGAAGCTCTGCCTATCTTTTTGACTTTTCTCTTTTTAAAAAAAAGATACCATATTACTTTTTAACATACTGATAGGTGTCACTGCTTGGAATATAGCAGGGACGCTATATTCATTATATGCTTTTATATGAAGAATATTAAACTCTTTGATTACCAAGAGGATATGAAGGAACGGATTGAGAAGGCGTTGCGCCTTCATC
>OARK01000468.1_pt1 | contig 8428 bp, 13 predicted proteins | sample 1475711 | NCBI WGS metagenome assembly OARK01 (sample SAMEA3360700, study PRJEB22359) | human gut metagenome | biome: ENVO:urban biome; feature: ENVO:human-associated habitat; material: ENVO:feces | place: Bangladesh | collected 2011 | reverse complement strand
TACCTAGATAGATTTGTTCACGGTACACAGTAGTACCGTTTTTCTTTGTGATTTTCTTAATATTTGCCATTTGTAACCTCTTCTCTTAACTACAGCAGGCAGGCTATAAAGGTTTTAGAGTTTGAGGTTTTAGGACTATTTAAAATAGCATGGTAGTAAATTAAATCTAAATTCCGAGACGACTCGGAATATGTTTTAGAACCATTCAAAAAGACATGGTAGTAAAGTTCCAAATGTTGACACATGGCAACATTTGAGGTTTTAGAGCCATTTAAAATAGCATGGTAGTAAATTCCAAAATTGGAAAGCAAAACATAATCTTGGTTTTAGAACCATTCAAAAAGACATGGTAGCGAAGTAATTGGACCATGTGGTCCAATTTGGCAATGTTTTAGAGCTGTTCAAGACAGCATGGTAGCGAATGAACATTATCCGCCCTAATCGTTATCGGTTGGGGTTGGATTTTCGGTAGAGGTATGTTTATTCACGATATCAACAAACACCTGATAATCATCTGTATGACGTTTTAAAAAGTCGGTCACTGGTATTAATTTTTTTAATTCTTCATCTGATAATTCGCCTGTTATATTTTTATATGAAACATATCTCAAAATATTGCCAAAAACATTATTATAGTCGTCTTTAATCGACATAAATTGGTCTACTTGTTCATCGAGGCTGAAATCTTTAAAATTATCATCAAGAATTTCATTAAACCTTTCAACTCTTCGCTTTTGGCGTTCCCGATATCCTTTAATTTTTTCTTCTGTATTAGGAGTTAAAGTAACATGAAACCCCATTAGTTCACCAATAGTTAGACCACCTAATTGGGCGATTTTTAGCATATTAGTACGGTTTGGCTTATTTCTACCTTTTTCCCAATTATTTACGGTTCCTTTACTTGTATTGAATCTTTTTCCAAACTCCTCCATTGTTTCGCCTTTGGATAAGCGAATTTCGCGAATTTTGTTTCCGATTATTTTATTGCTATTTTCCATAAGTAAGCACCTTTCATGATTATATAATAACGGTTTTTTCAAAAAAAGTAAATAAAAGTATTTGACAAAATAAAAACAAAGAGTTATTATTTAAGTATGCAAAAGTAAAGGAGGTGTAATACATGAACGTAAAGGACAAAATCAGAGGCTACCGAACTATGTTGGGGCTTAATCAATCTGAAATGGGTAAAGCACTTGGTATTAGTAAGCAATCATATTATAACAAGGAAAACGGCAAGGTTGCTTTTTCAGATAGCGAAAAAATGGTATTCAAGAAAATGCTAGAACCTTATTTTTCTGATATTACATTAGAAGACATATTTTTTTAAATAAAAAGTATTCAAAAGTATTTTTAAAGTGCGGAAAATTTACGCTTATTTTCTGATTAAATAAAAAGCGTAAAAAATCCCTAATGTTCAAAATTACAATAAAAGCATAAAGGAGGAATTACATGGAAATTATTAAACGAGAAAAAGGGGAGTTCGGAGAAATTAAAATTGACTTCTATTTGAACAAGGATAGAGCAATCTTAGTTACTATCGAACAGTTAGCCCAAGGGTTTGGTTATAAAAACCGTAAAGGTATTGAAAAAATGATAGAACGTAACCCATACCTAAAAGAAGAAAAGTTTTCAGTAGCCGACAAATTGTCGGGTGCTGACGGAAAGAAATACGAAACACGTTTGTTCAATAAACGAGGTATCTTTGAAATTGGTATGTTATCCCGAACAGAAAAAGGAAAAGCATTCAGAGCTTGGATATATGACTATATCGAAGAATTAGAAAAAGAAAACGCTAATTTTCGCTTTCAACGAGCCTTAGAGAAACCAACACACAAAACGTTGAACGAGGTTATCAGTAAATGGGACAACGCTCCAACAATGGCTTTCCCAACGGTTAACAACTTACTTTTAAAACTATCATCGGGTAAGAATAAGAAAAAACTGATTGAGGATAGAGGCGGTAAAACGGGACTAGATTGCTTAACAAGCGTGGAACTAGCAAAATATCAAGCTTATGAAAGAGCGGTTATCCCTCTAATTGAGCTGAACATGGAATACGGTGTTATCCGTGATACCTTGAAACAGGTTCAATTATGAGAGCAACAAAAAAGGCTTGAGTGACAGCTCAAACCAGAATGAAACTTGAAAAATATTAGATAAAACAAAACACTACAGCGGGCAGGCTATGAGGGTTTTAGGATTATCTTCTATGTTTATATTATAGCATAGAAACAGCGTTATATCAATGCTTAAGGCGTTTTTAGAAAGGCAACAAGGAAAAATAACTATGAAATTTAAAGGCGTAGAAAACAAAGCAAATCCATTTAGTTTAGACCATTACACCGACGAACAGAAAGCGGTCTTTAAAAAACGAGATGAAAACCGAAAAAGAGCAGAGGAATTCTTTAAAGCAATGTACGACCAGTCAACGGCTTGGACGATTGTTGCCAATGTAATGATTACGTACCACAACATTTATACAGGTTTCGCAGAAACCTTTGAGCAGGCTTGGAACGCCCTAGGTTATGAAATTACAACCGATATTGTCTATAGAGCAGTTAACAATTTACCAGCAAGAGGCATGAAAGAAGAGGTCAAAGCATGATTTACCAAGAAATTAATTTACCTATCTGGGCACAGTTGCTTATTATGGCTATTCTTATTCTAATTGGCATTGAATTGGTCAAAATCAAGCCTGTAGAAGCTCCAAAAGAAGTTAAGGAAGAAACACGCGCAGACCACGTCAAAGAGCGATATGGAGCTTACATTCAACTTAGAGGACGTTATTACAATTAAGGAGACATGACATGAAATTATATCACTATTCACAATTTACTAACCTAGCTAGCATTAAAGAAAATGGCTTACATGTTGGTGCTGATAATGTTGTTTATCTTGCTGAAAGTCCTATGTTAGCAAGAGCGTTTGCCTATATTTACGGTTTAAAGGATTATGCATTATTTGAGGTGTCTGTAACATTAGATGACATTGAAAAGAGTACAGACCACAACGAGGACTATTTTAAGAAGCTGACAGGGGAGTTAAGTGCTGAATGTTATTCATGTAAGCATAATATACCAGCCGATAGAGTAACTTTTTTAGGTTGCTATTCATTTTCAGATTAGGAGACAGACCATGACAGATAAAGAATTAAATAAAATAGCTGACCTTATCAATGAACGTGTAACGCTTGCTGAATTGGAAGAATTTAAGCACTTGGAACAGCGAGAAGATAGGGAAGTATGGGTTAAAAATCAGATTGCTAAGCTAGATATCGTTATCAATATTCAAGGCACTAAAACAAAGTCATCGGTAGCGCGTGACCGTTTGAATTGGGTTACCCGACAAATTCGAAAAATGGAGGTATGACCGTATGGAAATCAATCTATTAAGCAATGAGACGGAGCAAGCTTTAGTGGGTGGTATCCTAACAAAAATAGGCGCTTATCTAGAGCGATACGAGGGATTAGAGAACCCATTAGGCATTATCTCCCAAAGAGAGGCAACCGAACGCCTAGAGGTATCTTATCCTACTTTGAGACGTTGGGAGGCTAGAGGGCTTAAACGTTACACGCCTCCTATTGCTGATACTAAGACCGTTTATTATAAAGTCACTGACTTGTTGGCATTTTTGGGGGTAGAGGAGTGAGCATATATTACACTAAAGGCATTCAAAATTCACGCTTATTTCTTTACGATGATGATAAAGACAAGTTTGTTTCTACTGAATCCTTTGAGTTTTTTAAAGAATTCCCAGCAGTTGAAACCGAGGGAATGGATATAGAGGAATTTAAGAAAGAACACGCGCCTTACTGTATCTCAGGTAAGTTTAAAAAAGATAAAGATGACATGTATAGACGTAATGACACCAATCTAATTTATAGAGACTTGATTTTCTTAGATTATGACAATATCACCATATCAAGCGAGAAATTTAAGGCAACTGTTGAAAAAGCAATTGGCGACTATTCTTATATCATTTACCCAACGATTAAACACACCGAGGAAAAACCACGATTCAGGCTAGTGGTAAAGCCTAGCGAACCAATGAATAAAGAGACCTATAAGTCAGTGGTTACTGAAATAGCTGAAAAAATCGGCTTAATATATGATACCGCCTCCCTTACATGGTCGCAGTTGCAAGGCTTACCCGTAACAGTTGGGAAACGTCATGAATATGTTAAGACTGTACACCATGGGAAAGATTATCCCGTACCAAAATACGATGTTAGCAAACCCGCCATAATCAAGCAGACAACCACAAAGGGTTATAGTATCCGTTCACCTAACGAGCGTAAAAGTTTAACAGTGAAAATTATTGAAACACTATTCAATGGCTTTGGCGAAGAGGGTGGGCGTAACGTTGCGTGTGCTAGCTTTGTTGGTATGTTATTCAACAGATACGTTAACTTTGACCTAGCAACAGCTTATCAGTTAACTGTAATGGCGAATAACAACACACCCGAACCGTTACCAGAGAAAGAATTGGATAGAACTTTTGAAAGTATCGCTAGGAAGGAATATTCGACAAGACTTTAAGGAGGTAGATTATTGGCATTAGACATTGCAAAATTAGAAGAGGAAATTAAAGAAGAGCAATCAAACATTAATAAGCAACCCGAAACAATGAACGAGCTAAAACAGTTGGTCGCTTTAAGAGGTGAACAATGGAGGAATGACCCCGAGCACCAATATGAGGATAGGAAAACAAAAGAAATAAAAGCCCACAAGCCTATACCAGCCCAAACAGCGAGCGAACTTTTGAAGCTATGTTCATTCGTGCTTATCGGAAAAGGTAAGAGCGATAAGAGTCCGCTTTATCTATACAACCCTGAAACGGGCTTATATACAGATAGCGATGACATGATAGACGCTTTAATTTACGCTTTTGATAGTCGTTTGGACGTAAATACTTATCAAAAAGTTAAACATATTATCAGAATTAAAAGCGAACTAAAAGAGCAACTAAGCAGTAAAGAATTGCTACCCGTTGGGAATGGCATTCTAAACAAAGAGACAAAAGAGTTACACCCTTTTTCCCCAGAGTATATTGTTACAAGCAAAATAGCGACAGCATACAACCCGAGCGTGAAACTTCCAACTTTCAGTGGTAAGTTCAATTTCAATGATTGGCTAAAGGAAATCGCCTGTAATGACGATGAGGTTATCACGCTTTTATGGCAGGTAATGAATGAGGCTATCAATCCATTACAAACACGGGGAAAATTAGTTATTTTAACAGGTAAAGGCAACAATGGTAAGGGGACTTTCCAAGACATGTTAAAAAATCTGGTAGGGGACGGAAATTTTTCAACGTTACGCCCTGACCAGTTTAAAGGATTTGAATTAGGAAGTTTAGTTGGTAAAACTTTAAATATTGGTGATGATATTGAGAATAATTTTCTCCCAGAGGTATCTAACTTAAAATCTATCACCTCGGGGGATTCTATAACCATTAATGAAAAGTATGGCAGAGTGTACGAACTAGAGTTAAAACTGTTATGTATGTTTTCTGCTAACGAAATCCCAAAAACCAAAGATAGGACTAACGGCTGGTATCGCCGTTTATGTATTATCCCATTTGAGGCTGATTTTAACGGCAAAAAGGAAAATAAAGCCATTAAGCAGGTTTACTTGAAAGATAAACGGTTACTTGAATGGGTGCTGGTTCAAATTGTTAACATGAAACCATTTGATAAATTTATCGAGCCTAAGCGCGTGACAATGCAACTCAGAAAATACAAAAAGGATAATGACGTTATCCAAGCGTTTGTGGAAGACGTTTATATTCCTAACGGTTGGCATGAGTGTACAGCCGTACCGCTTTGGTTTATCAAAGAGCAATTAGAAACGTATGTTGCTGATAATGAAATCACCACACAGAAAAGAATCCAAAATATTAGTGGGAATGTAATCCGTGTGTTAAAGGAACTCACAGGCATTGAATACGGAACAGCAAAGCGCAGTGTTAAAAAAGCAGACTATCAAATATTACACTACAACCCCGAACAACCAGAGGATTATCCTAGCAGATTTGCAAAATCAAACCACAGTATAGTAAAAAATTAATTGGTGACATTGGTGACGTAAAAGGTGACGTGTTTCCTGTTATATGTCACCTCTTATAAAGCCAATGACGGCAAGGGTTTTGGTATATTTTAGTGACATAGGTGACATACTTTTATTAAAATTTAAATATTAAATATATTATATATATATTATACGTTTTAAAAGTTTTTCAAAAAGCAATGTCACTTGTCACCAAATAGCGTGTTATCCCTTGGGGGGCAAGGGATTGAGATAGGTGACATTTTTCTATCTAGTATGTCACCAAATTTTAAATAACAGAAAGGATAAAACACAAATGAAAATTAAACTATTTAACCGTGAGTTAGTTGCTGACGGATATTTCAGCAATGGCATAACGAGAACTAGACAAGAAAATAATGAGGAACTAGAAACCAGAGTAAATGAGTTCATGGCTGATAAGAAAGTAAGCAGTGTACAAGCTTACGGAGATAATATCATGGTTATGTATGAGGAGGTAAACTAATATGAATGAACAAGAATATATTAGTTATTGTGAGAAAGAAGTAACACGCCTTGAGGCTAGACGTTATCAGTTCATGGGGGCAACATGGGAAGAGCTAGGCAAAGGCGACCATATGGTTATGCTAGAGGTTGGCAGTAAAGTAATGAACGAAGATAATTCTGTTAACCTATATGAATTACACAGAAACAAAGATACACGTTTTAAAATGTGGAACATGGTAGCAAGAACAGCATTACACTATGATAAGAAGTTCCCAACAGATGACAGACTACAGTTGTTCACTGACACCCTAGAAGAGCACTTTAACAACATGGTTAACAAAGAGCTAGAACATGCAGACATGAATAGAGTTAGTCAGTTGGTTAGCGAGTTTGAACATGAGTTATCAAGTGATGAACTTGAGAGACTTAAGACTGATATTGTATTAGTTGGATTGGTTTAAACTAACTAAATGGAGATTGTCAATGCTATGTTATTATTGGAGGAAACAAGGACAATGCTTTAGGTGTTGTCCTTTTGTTGTTCATGATATAATGTTGATAAGCAAGTTAACACAGATAACAAACACAAGAGCTTTACTGTATTGGTAAGGTTCTTTTGTCTTAATGTTGGCAAATGTTGGCATGAAATACTGGAATAAAATCATAGTGTAAAGACACCAATAGAGCAAGCATAGAGACAGAGTGAGCATGTATTAGCAATCACCCTGAACACCGAACGAAGTCCGAGAAACAGCCATGAGGAGGGATAAAACGGGTGTATAAGCGTTCAAAAATACCCCTTGATTTTTAATCGGGGTATTGTGTTATTTGGGGACAACAACGCCGCCCTTTTTTGCGCGTGATTTTCCCTTTTTGAATTTTTTAGAACGTCCTAGAACCCGCCTAAAAGCCCGCGTATGGCGGTAAAGGTATTTCATATGTAATTACATTCAAGCTTATTAAAAATGACCCCCGCCCCCTATTTTGGGACAAGGAGAGCCACCACAAGGTGTTAGCTTGTATCACGCGCTATTTTTTCAGATTTTTAAGGGGTGTCATATAACCTTGAAAAGTCTTATTTTGATTGTGTTTTGTTTATCAGTTAACTTTCTATTTGTTCCGCTTTTAGATTGCATAAAAAAGCCTATAGGACGAACCTATAGACCCAGAAAAAGCCCTGCTCACACAAGCCCTCAAATATGAAACGTTACTAATATCATAACATTTTCTATATTTATTTTGGCTTTGTGCCAATGTAATTATTATACCATTTTTAAACAAAAAAAGCCCGCTCAGGCAAGCAGGACAACACACATAGAAAACTTATTCATATTATACCACAATCGCTTACAGTGCTACAATAAGAACATGGATATCAAAGACAAACTTAAGAACTTACATTCTATAAATATGCTGATTGAGAGCCTTGAGAGACTTTTAGAATGTGATAGAGAAGAATTTAAGAACTTTCCTGAACTGTTAGAGGGATTGGAGCAAGATAGCTTGCAAGAAATTGCAAAATTAAAGCGTCAAAAGCTAGAAATTGAAAGCTTGATTGATAGCCTAGATAATGACTTACAGCGCAAAGTACTTATAGAACATTACAGCCATGGTTATAAGTGGGATAAAGTAGCCGATAATTTGGGATATTCTAGAGTGTATTTATACAAAGTACATAAAAAAGCCCTTGAACAGTTATCCCCTATGGTTTAAGCGTATTTCTTTGGCAATAAAAGTTAGTTCATGCTACAATGTAGTCAACAACAAGGAGAATGTTTAGAATAGCATTCTAGGCATAAGAAAAGCACCCTATCCGCCAAGATTAAGGGTGTTTTTTATCTAAATAAAAACCGTGGAATAAACCACGGAAGAAAATCACAATATATCTATCTAA
>OARK01000467.1_pt1 | contig 8431 bp, 8 predicted proteins | sample 1475711 | NCBI WGS metagenome assembly OARK01 (sample SAMEA3360700, study PRJEB22359) | human gut metagenome | biome: ENVO:urban biome; feature: ENVO:human-associated habitat; material: ENVO:feces | place: Bangladesh | collected 2011 | reverse complement strand
GTACCGAAAGAGAAATTACAGAAAGTCCTTGCTGATGAGATAAAGGCATTTAGTGGGGAAAAAGAAAAAAAAGGTGTTATAATAAAATGAGTATCCAAAGAAAAATACGTATTCTGTCGTGTTCGCAAATATTGGTGTTGCTGAAGCAAGATAGAATGAGATAGATGATATTCAATAACGTTATGCCTACCAACTTTCCCTAGGAATACCTATATATAATAAGGTGTAATCCCTTCTTTCCTTAAATCTTCTTGTTCTTCCTGTGTAACTTCTCAGCACCCCTATAGAAGTAACTACTCATGCTCTGGGGGGCTGAGTAGTTACCAATCATCTCTCAAATGTTAAAAAGCGGTCGCAAATCAAAGATTTACAGTGCTTTCTTCTTTTGTCTCAGTAAGTTTCGTTATCTTTGTGGTCAAAATATGACAGTTCTTACCAAAGAATGTCTATTGGTATTCATCTAACCTCTGAACAATGACATTGGAAGATAACATCACACAGCCAATAACGGCTGATGCTTCATTGTATAATGGGCAGCCTATAGACATAGTCTTGAATGTCTTTCATTTCTGATAATGTCAGAGAAGAGAGGATTTTTGTGATGTAAATATATCTAAAATAAAACAATTATGCAGATGATTATTACAAGAAAAGATGCAGAAGCAAAACTGAAGAAAATATTTAACATAGAGCATTTCTATGATGAACAGTGGAAGGCTGTCGAGCGAATTCTTCGAGGAGAACGAATCCTAATGATAGAACGTACAGGATTCGGTAAATCTTTGTGTTATCAGTTCCCTGCCACTGTATTTGATGGGGTTACGGTTATATTTTCTCCTCTGATAGCTCTAATGCGTGACCAAGTCAGAGGATTGGTGAAAAAAGGCATTCCAGCAGCTTATATTAATTCTGAACAGTCACATAAGGAAAATCAAGAAACTATTCGACGGGCTAAAAACAATGAAATAAAGATTTTATATATAGCCCCTGAAAGGCAGGAGGATGATGAATGGATAGAAGCAACTCGCCACATAAAACTTTCAATGATTGTAATTGATGAGGCACACACTATTTCTGTTTGGGGACATGATTTTAGACCATCGTTCCGTAGGATTATTAACCTGGTACAGGTTCTTCCGAAGAATTTGCCGGTCCTTGCTACTACTGCTACCGCAACTGAAAGGGTTCAGCATGACATTGAACAGCAGATAGGAGGGCAGTTGACAACAATAAGAGGAAGCCTTGTGCGACCGAACTTTGCACTGCAAGTAATAAAAGTGCTGTCTGAAGATGAAAAAATGATATGGCTGGCTCAGAACATAGACAAATTAGATGGTACAGGTTTGATATATACAGGTACACGTGTAGATACTGAAAATTATGCAAAATGGCTTCAATTCATCGGAGTCAAAGCTATAGATTATAATGCAGGTCTTGATGCAGATACAAGAAAGTCCATAGAAAATGGTCTAATGCATAACAAATGGAAGTGTGTGGTATCAACCAATGCTTTAGGTATGGGAATAGATAAGCCTGACATTCGTTTTATCATACATACTCAAATACCAATATCACCTATTCACTACTATCAAGAGATAGGGCGTGCTGGACGTGACGGAAAACCTACACGTATAATATTGTTTTACAATGAAAGTAAAGATAATAGACGAAATGTGCCTACAGACATGATTCTTCCTAATTCATTCATAGATGGTGCTCGTCCGTCAATAAAAAAATATCAAAAGGTCATAGAATTATTAAAAGAAGAACCACTGTCTGAGAGAGAAATCTTAAAAATGACTAATCTCAAGCAAACTCAAGCAAGAGTGATTAAGGCAGATTTGATAGAACAAGGAATCATCAAGGAGGTTGTTTATGGCAAAACAAAGAAATATGAATACCAATATAATGCGCCCGTTCTAAATACGGAATACTTTGAGGAGCAAAGAGAAGCAAAGCTGAAGGAACTTCGTTCTATGGAACAGTATATATATACTGATATGCCAAGAATGAAATACCTATGCAAATTTCTGGATAGTAACGAGCAAACGGATTATAAAAATTGCGACAATACAAATTTAGAGAAAATTCACGTAGTTATGTCACCAGAGCTAACGAAGAAACTTGAGGATTTTAGAAATACATTTTTCCCAATTTTGGAACTTGCTTCGTGGACTATGAAAAAATGCGGTTTTAGGGTCTGTATTACTTCTCCTTACGAGATATTGATAGAGAAAACGATAAAGGACACAAATAATGGGATTATAAAACGATATGTGAATGAATATAAAAATAGTATTAGAACATCTGATTATACCAGTGAAGAAGTAGAAATAATAAAAGAGCATCTAAGAAAAGCATCACGTATGGTGAATGGTTATGCAGCATCTTATTATGGAACTTCTAATATAGGAGCAGCTATACATCGAAGTAAATATGAAAATGGAGGAGATTTTCCTGATTTCCTATTAAATAAGACTTTGTCTATGTTTGGAAAGAAATTCAGAGATATTAAATTCGATTTAGTGTTATACTTGCCCCCAACAAAATCTGGAGATCTTGTAAAAAACTTTACAATAAAGTTTGCACGTGTAATAAATGTGCCAATAAGTCATGCTCTGAAAAAGGTGCGTGTAACACAAGAACAGAAAATGTTTGAAAATTCATATAGCAAACATGAAAATGTATTGGGCGCATTTGACATAGAAGATGATATAGTCAAAGGTAAAACAATACTTTTGATAGATGATATATACGATAGTGGCGCAACATTAAAAGAAGTAGGAAGTATATTAACACAAAAAGGAGCAAAATATATTGTTCCTATTGTTATTGCAAAAACTGTAGGAGGTACATTATGAACAAACAAGAATTGACTTATTGGATAACGCTTGCATTGATTCCTAAGATGTGGACAAAGCGTAAAAATGAGATATATGTAAACTGTTTTCAACACGTTCCACAAATATCTATAATAGATTTGTTTGAAGATTCTTCAAATTGGGACATTGTTGGACTGAATGAAACTGAGAAAATTCAGTTTGAAGAAGCGAGGCTTCAATTGGCAAATAATTCCTTCCTTGTGGAAGACCTGATGTCTCAAGGGTATGACATATTGCCTGTAACTCACGAGGAGTATCCTAAACTGCTGAAAAAAAATCTAAAGTTTAATGCTCCTACTGTCATTTATACAAAGGGAAACAAATCGCTGTTGAAGGAAGAGACTATTGCTATTGTAGGCTCACGAAGTGCCAGTGAGAAATCTTTAGCTTTCACAGAAAATATAGCAAGGAAAGCCGTGGATGAGGACAAGGTTGTTGTTAGCGGTTTTGCAAAAGGAGTGGATCGGCAAGCTTTAGATGCTGCAGTTAATGCAAATGGAAAGAGTATTATCGTACTTCCACAGGGTATCATGACTTTTAATTCTGGGTTCAAACAATATCTAAAATATATTATTCAAGGACGCATACTGGTAATGAGCACTTTTGCCCCTAAGGCACCATGGTCGGTAGAATTTGCCATGGCGCGTAATCCTATTATATATGGTATGGCATCTGAGATTTTTGTTGCTCAGAGTGACGATAAAGGAGGTACTTGGGCTGGTGTGCTTGCTGGTCTAAGAAAGAACCGTCCCATCTATGTCAGATATCCCGACGGCAAAGAGAAAAATGCAAATCGACTCATTATTCAAAGGGGAGCATCTGCTGTGGATATATTTGGCAAGGTTTTAACCCTTAGCCATAATGATCAAAAAACTCCAGAACAGTTAGAAAAAGACGCACTGGATTCAAATATAATTTCGGTACTAAAAAATGCAGAAATGATTTCCGCAAAAGAAATAATCAGCAGATTACACATAGATTGGAAAGATGACAAAATGAAACGCTATCTTGAGAAAATGTCTCAAGTGGAAAAAAAGAAGATAAAAAATAGAATTTATTACAAATTGAAAGGTAATATGCAACGAGAACTGTTTTGATGGCTCTTAATAGACTTTTTCATGATATCATATAGAGCAAGGACATTATCCTCGAACACGAACTACAACAATATCTCCTACGTGAATATCCGCAGGAGAATGCACGATGTGAACGAAAAGGGTTTAAGAAGTTGAAGAACTCTTTCTTCGGTGACGAGAAAGTTGATGTCATCTCGTATGTGTCTACCATTGCCAATATGGAGGGTGGACACTTGGTGATTGGTGTAAAGGACAAAACACTTGAAATAGTTGGGACGGATATTTCAAGGCTTACATTCAATGGACAGCCTGCCAATACGCAGTCGGCTACGTTCAAACTTACAGAACAATGCACTTATCTGTCGTCAGAAGGGCTGTCCATAGAATAATTCGTTACGGATGACACTCATAAAACGATGTGGGTTATCCATATTCCGAAGCATCTGTCACGCCGTCCCGTCTTGGCCCACAAGAAGGCATGGCAACGGATTGAGGATTCTTTGGTAGAGTTGACGCAAGAAAGAATGATCTCATTACGAGAATCAAGCAAGCTGACAGCCTACACAAAAGATGGTCGGTATATGAAAGACAATAAACCGATTGAAAACTGCGTCCGACCACTAGCTGACGATAGCGCTGTATCGGTACCACACGTAGCGTTGTAATCGGTACCATGCTATCACTGCAATCGGTACCGCTTGTATCGTTGCAAACGGTACCAAGATTTTAGTTCTGCTTTTCGATTTGCAAAGGTAATCTATTTTTTCAATTTCTGGCGCATAGAATCACCTTTTAACTCTATTTTACTTGCATTTGCTACCAAACGGTCCATAATGGCATCTGCCAAGGTAGGATCACCTATGTAATCATACCATTTGGCAATGGGAAGCTGTGAGGCGATAATGACGGACTTTCTCTCGTATATCTTCTAGAATTTGGAGCATTCTTTTGCCCGACATACTGGTATGGCACGCTATAGTTGTGCTTGTCAACCATGACGTGATAGGTAAATGAAATCAGTCTTGAAGAATTGTTTGCCAATTCCGTAGCAGATGATTTTTCTTCCATTATCAGTAAGGAAATTAGCAAAATCGGGCTATTTTTCTTTATTTAACTCCGAAATTGAGTGGAATATCAGAGAAAATCTTTAAATTTGCATTTAAATACAATATTTTGTAAAGAATGGAAGATAGAGAACTATTACAGAAAAGTGACCCAGAGTTTGACCGCCTCGCCTTTACGGTGTTGGCTATCGAGGCTTCGGCACAAAAAATGGGTATATCGCCGTCTGAAATGAGAAAGCGATTGGATAAGGTGGGGCTAATCAAGAGTCTCATCCAAGATTGCTATGATACTCTACATACAGAGAGCCGGGAAGCTGTAGCGAATGATGTGGTCGAAGCTCTTAAAAATTGGGAAAGAAAAGAATAATGGAAAAGCAGTTCAAATCATATGAAAGGATATAATTATGTTGGATTTCTTATTATGGAATAAAATCGCTCGTATCATAAAGCAACTAGCTGATACGTTACATATATCAACCGACAGAGCATTACAGATATTCTATGACTCTGATGTTTGCCGTATGTTACATGACAAAGAACTTGGCTTGCATCTAATGAGTGATACATATATTGTAAATGACTTGATAGAAGAGTTAAGGAATAAGCAATAGCAAAACGATGGATAATTAGAGGAGGAAGATTGGTTGTTCGGAAATTCCGAACAACCAATCAATATGATGCTTTAGAGATCTTGATTATTCATCTAACCCATGATGAAGCCTGGCTAGCTTGTCATTCCAAAGCCCAAGATTACCAAGTGTTGTTTTAATCTTGATATAGTCTGGATTATTCTTAATTCCTGTTGCTATGCAAACAGAATAAGGTTCCGTTGGCTGACCACTTTGCAGGATGGTTTCTAAACGAGCGTAGAATCTTCTTAATTTGTTATTCACGAGTTCTGCTGGAGTACATTCCTCTGATAACATTTCAAGCCCTTTTTGATTTCGAAGTATCGCATCAAATCTTGGCTTCTTGAACTGTAGGTTGTTCAAGTCGTAATAAAAGACGCTGTTTTTCCCTTTTTCGTCTAGTCCTCTGCAGAGTGCTCCTTGATAAGCAATATGCTTTGCTGGTTCATCTATGAAGGGATTTATCAAACTGATTTTTACAGGATCAGTATTGCCCTTTTTGATATTGCTGGTTTTGCAGCATGGAATAAGATTTCCCCATTCTACCACTTTGTCCGGATACAGACTTTTGGGATAGAAATGGTCTATTTCCATGTAGGAGCTATTCTCGCCAAGCACAACTTCTGAATAGGCACACTTATGGTGTGTCATCTCAAGAAGAGCAGTCTTGATGTATGGCTGGTTCCATACCCGCTTGCTGTGATCGTCGAGAAATGTTCTCGTCAAGTCCTCCTGAACTTCTTCAGATAGTTCTACGGGCTTGGTTGATAGTTTAATATGCCTCATGATAATTTCTTAATTCTCTAATTTGGGCATTTAGCATCTGTGCAATAGTTCCATTTGGATTCACTGCATTGATAAGCTTTTTGTATATAGCTTCTGCTCGCTCAACCTTGTCGTCTGATACTGCTTCATCAAATTCATCCATTTCCTTTTTCAGTTGTTCTGATGTGTAGCAGTTATCCACATCCATGATTTCTCCCAGGATTTCCTCCATTTGCCAACCTTCCCAATTGGTATTTTCTTTACGCTCAGCGATAATACCATTGGTATCTTTGTCACGTTTCAATACATAGAGGTTTATTCCCTCTATTGATTGTACGATGAGTGGGCTGTGGGTTGACACGATGAATTGGGTATTTGGAAAGAATTCCGATAAATCATGCAACAGGGAACGCTGCCATTTTGGATGTAGATGGAGATCTATTTCATCTATGATGACAACAGCTGCTTCTTTCAGAGGATTGTCGCTATGCGGATATCTGTCAAACATTCTTTTACTGAAATCGAATATCCAGGCTAGCATACATTGGTATCCATAGCCTAACTCTTCAAAGCGGTAACTTCCATCAGAGTACTCAAACTCAATATGGTTGTTGAAATCCTTATCCGTAACAAGCTTGAAACCGTTTAGCTCAGGAAACAGCGTGGAACGCTTAAATATGTTTTCCAGCTGTTTTAATCTTTTGCTGGCTCCCACTTTGTTTTGCGCTTTGGCTAGTTCGAGTTGTAGCAACCAGTCTTCGAAGTTCAGTAAGGAAACATCGTCTGAAAATAGAGAGGCTGAAGAATCCTTAAGCGTGGTGTTAAGTCCCGATTTGTCTGCAACACGAGATACTCCGTAAGCATAAATCTTCAGCAGGTCTAACTCTTTTGTAGGATCAACCTGATTTGCATTCGAACTATAAGATAGACTAGTTGGACTTTCTATTTTATAATGATTTACAGTGTCATAAGTGACTTTTCTGAGCAGATTATGAAATGACGTTTTTGTAATATTATCTTTTCCATATTCTGTATAGATAAAGCTGCACTCAACCCTATAATCAGCATTTCCCTTATATCTTTCAATAACTTTAGGCTGGTACTTTTCCTCTTTGGATAAGTCCTTGGAGATAATTTTGTCACCTAGGCCGACAGCCATGTCAACAAATAGATTTTTTATATCCGGCTGATTGGTATAATCTGCTTTTACCGGTTCCATGTTGGCTATAGCTTTAAGCAGGTTGGTCTTTCCTGTACCATTGTTGCCTAAGAGTACTGTCCATTGGTAAGCTTGGAATTTCCCATTATCGGTATTATGTACAAATGAGAACACATTTTCTCCTTTGAAGCACTTGTAGTCCTTCAAGGCGATTTGTTTAATATAAACTTGTGTCTTTTTTTCCATTTTCTTTTATAGCTTAGTGCATATTAGTGCATAAATGTTTTTGCAAAGATACATATAAAATCTGAAAGTTACAAGAAAAAGGCAAAAAAGTTTCGACCTGTACGGTTGAAAATCCTCATATAATAAATTCTATATATTTCCGTTCTATAATAAAAGAGAATGATTTCAATGGAAAAGACTAAGATAGAATTTACAGCAACAATTACCCCCCCCCCTGATGGTAAAGTTATAACCAAGAAAGTCGTAGAGAATATCCCTTCTATTGACGAGTATGACCCAAGCGACCTCGATAAGTTCATGTCATCTTTCGATGAATATGAGCGGCAGACGGTAAAGGCTCGCAATGCAATAGGTAAAGAAATAACTAGGGTGTCCAGTTCTATTTTCCAATATTAACTCACTTGTTTGAGAGTTTTGGTTCGTTTATAGTAAAATGATTGATCTGGTTGCAAATTGCGACTGGTTTAATAGCTTGAAGCTCTTTACGGCTCGTTCATATATATACACAGAACTTATATCCAACAACTCATCGCCCACCAGCTGATTTCCGCTTGCACAACAGGTGTTGGGTGAGCGCATATCAGCTGTTATGCAAGCGCACAACAGCTGT
>OARK01000448.1_pt1 | contig 8755 bp, 7 predicted proteins | sample 1475711 | NCBI WGS metagenome assembly OARK01 (sample SAMEA3360700, study PRJEB22359) | human gut metagenome | biome: ENVO:urban biome; feature: ENVO:human-associated habitat; material: ENVO:feces | place: Bangladesh | collected 2011 | reverse complement strand
AAAATGGTCTATCACTTGATTTGCATTATCCGGTATAAACCTCAGTGATTTGAACACCTCCAAAGTCTGAATAAAAATTTTGCCTGGCTCAGAGAACTGCATAGAAGCGTCGCATAAAGCTATAATGTTCAATTTATCCTCTCCAAATTCTGGATAAATATAATCCACAACCATTTCAGCTGCATTATAAGGATAATCAGGTACAGGCACACTTCCACGTGTTATCATTTTCTCCATCATATAAGCCATACTCTCCATAATAGCTCTGGAACCAAATACCACCTTATCTCCTTTTGCGGATTTTAAAATGACATTGGTCAGTTCCTTTACCAAATCATTTTGGAAAGGAACTTTCTTACGCTTCCGCTTTATTTTAACCAAGAAAAACTCATCCACCTCCTTCAATGTACCAATTCCTTCCGTATTAACAAATTGGTTAAGTTCTATATTTGCATAGTTACTGGGAAGAGAAACCGGAACTGTTAGATTACCTTTAGGATGCTGATATATACTATTAACCAATCCATGAATATGCTCACTATAAACGTATGCATTATTTAACCCAACAAAAGTTGTTATATCCTGTAGGAAATGAATATACTCGTGAGTAAAAACAGAAATCCACTTCTCATCAAAAGGAGTGGTTAAATCCTTAGATGAAAAAGGAAAATCAACTTCCATGATAAAGAAGGAAGGCAAATAACTACCTAAAATTGCATTGAGCTTATTCATTGCTAAAACAGTTAGATTAAACTATCAATTGATACACTTCCATCATTTCTTCTGCCATAACCTTAGCAGAGTATTTGGTTTCGATGTGTTTGTAAATATTCGTTATTCGTATAATGAAGCGAACTCCTTTTCCATAACATTTGCCACAATTCTCTGCCCTTTAGCATTGATGTGGATACCATCACGATAATCATCTTTGGTTAAAAGATGAAGATCTTCTACCAACTTTACCTGATTCTTCTTGCACCAAGCAATTATTTCATCACCTTGTTCATTATATTTCATACCGGCATTCTCTTTCTGGTCTGCATGAAGATATACTACGAATGGAATCTTGACACTATCTACCATTGCCTTCAACTGGTCAAAGCCAGGATTAAAGGCCTTACCATTCTTATGAATATCTACACCAGCCAATACCTTTTGGTCAGGATCAAGTTCATTATTACCTTTATCAAATAACGGCTTAATGTATCGAGGGTAAATATATCTACAAAGAACCTCAGCCATAGCACAGAAATACTGCTTGTCAGGATAAGAAGGATGAACGCCAACAACAGGCGTGAAATCCATATTATCATGAGCATCATGGCTGCTTACCAATAAGAAAATACCCTTTGCGTTAAACATACCCTTCTCCTTGAGATAAGCCGCACAATTATCAGGTCCCCAACTACCAGCAGAGATATTCAACATCTGCATACCTGTCTCAGCAGAGAAAAGTGAAGTAGCAAGACTATCTTGGTCTGTTTGAACACCACCATAAATCACAGAGTCGCCCAAGCCCAAGATATGTTTCTTATGAGGATTTACCTCATCACTTCGCATACCAAAGACATTATAATAATATCGATTACCTAATCGAACACCACTTTGATTTGGTAAAGCCATGTATTCATATTTACCACTAGCCGCATATAACGGCATCTTGCCAAATCCCCACACCAGACGAAGGGTGATTTCAACTACTACAAATAGAAGGACAAGACTGCCCCCCCACAAATCAAAAATTTACGTTTATTCTTCATCTTTTAAATAAAATTATTTTTCCCCACGAATCATCTTTTCGTAAGCTTCGTTACCTTTTTCTCTAATCACCTCATTCTTCAATATTTCAATTGCCTTTCTGCCCATTCTCGAACAGTTTGATTTTTATGAGTAAACAAAGGCTTAATACATGGAATTTGCTGAGCTATAAAATCAGAGAAGCCATCAAAGCCTTACCAACCAAAGAATACTTACGATGTGAATACCGTCACGCTAATTTTTATTACTTTCTAAACCCACAAAACAGTATTATTTCTTGGAATATTTTTCATATATTCCTAACATTTTACTAGCAACAATATCAGATGAAAAATTCTTTTCTACATATATTCTACCTCGCCTTCCCATGTGTTCTAATTCATTTTCATCCAATTTCAAACATTCAATAATAGCATTAGCTATTTCATTGACTTCCCGATCTACCCACCATCCACACTTTTCATCTATAAGTTCTTTCCAAGGAGCACCTTTACATGTAATTACAGGAGTTCCACATAATAATGCTTCGGCTATTACAATGCCAAAGTTTTCATTTAGAGTAGGTAGAACAAAAACATCAGCCTGCTTATACAATTCCCATTTAGCATCACCATACACACCACCAGTAAATTCTACAAGATTTTTCAGACCAAGTTTTTGGCATTCATCCTGTAAAACTGCCATATACCCTTCCACGTCAGGTCCTGCAATAATTACCTTGTATCCTTCTAATTGTGTTTTTATAAGCGAAATGGCCTGTATCAAAATACCAGCGCCCTTATTAGGACGCAATAGCCCCATATATAAAAGCGTTTTTGTACGCTTCCATGATTCTTTAAGAGATGATTCATTGATATTTATACCATTAGGTACAAGCTCTACATTGCTATTCACACCTAAATTAAACAAGTTATTTTTCTCACTTAATGCAGTAGAAATTATTGCATCTGCTAGCTTTAGTGATTTTTTTTGATAAAGCACAAGAGCAGGAATTTTCTTCTTCCAATGATTTTTTGCAAGCACCCATGGTTCCAACATTCCATGAGGAGATAAAACAACGGGATATCCCATTTGTTTAGCCCAAAAAACGGTAAAAGAGCATAGTGGCTCCCAGCATGAATTAACATGTATGATGTTAGGCTGTATATTTTTTAATAACTCTTGATACTGCCGCTTTGTTTTAAATAAATTCATCAATCCATTATCGATATAATGGATTTTACAATTTGGAATATATAACTCATTAGGAGAATGGTGACTTACTACATGTAGTTCAACCAACTTACCCAACGAACTAGCTAATAATTTAAGATAAGACCCAACTCCACCAGAAGTTTGATCTATTGAAGGAATATAATGAAGTACTTTCATTGAATATATTTTTTTTGTTTAAAAGATAATAAATAGAGAACAACACCAAAATACAATAAATCATATACTATACGGTATCGTAAGTGGATAAAACTTGCCATAAACGTACCTACCACATATAGACATAATACCAAGCAAATCAACAGATATTTTATTTTTTCATTTTGTAAACGGATTTTCCTGTAGGTTCTGTATAATACAGGAATGGATAGCATCATAAAAATAGTCGTCCAACCTACATAAATATCTGTGGGACTAATATTGTTAAAATTAAAAAAAGAATTATAAGGATTAGCTAACTGACCAGGACTTATTAATAAATATGCAACGGATCTAATTACACCATAAACAAAAAACTCAATCGAATTATGTGGCGTAAGTCTTGCAGATAAAGAATTTTGACTAGAAGCAACCTCTGAATCTACCTGCCTTTTTTGAGAGACATCTAATTGTTCTGTCATTGCATCGGTACTGTCACCCAATCCTGAAGTAACATTGGCACCAATAAACATGATACCTAATAGAATTACAGAAAAAGTAATTGCTATAACTTTCTTTTTTGACAAAATAATAAAATAAAATCCTACGCATAACAAGGCTAATAATCCAAAGGGAGGACGAACAATTATTAAAAGCAGAAAAAAGAATAAGGAAATTATCAATTTTGAAGTTTGGAAATGCTTTAAAAGTTCGAAAACTTTAACAACGATTATCGTCAAGCAAGCCATACATATTATTTCTCTAGAAGAAAGAGCATTATAACACATAACTTCAGGTATCAATAATATATAAGGAAATAATGTATTTTTAGTTTCATAATTATCCTTTTTTAAAAAGACGAATAATGTTAAGGACGCATAAAGCGTAAGCAATATATTTATAAATAAAGGGATTAGAGGACTAATGCCCAATATCCTCATAAAGAATGCATAAAAATATGAAACTCCAAAGTAGTTCATATACGCATCAGTTGTACCATACCTAGCTAAATCGTTTGCACCATAGTAATAACGAATAGGATCAAAAGCTTGAATTCCAAAGTTTTCTTTCATATATGGAATCCAGGTAAAATGAATATATATCAAAGAAACAAAAAAGCATAATAAGAAACACTTTAAAAATTTATTTTGTATATACTTATCATTGGCTTTACCTATTGTATTCCGAATCAATAACCACCCAATTATCATTGTACAAATTCCTTCTAATAAAATAGCGGAATTAGTAATATTTGATAAATAGCTATTATCTTCAAAATTTAAAATCAAAGCTATTAGAACTAAAAACAAAAACAAGACAACCATATTATTTACTATTTAAATTTGACTTTTTTCAGCATATCAAACATATATATATTCAGGCATATGAAAACTATAGATAAAATTGAAAATTGGTTGATTCATTCCAAGAATGACATTATATTGAAGTATATGCCCCATAACAACAAGAATAATACATAATCCTTTTGCATATCAATAAATAAGTCTCTTTTTATCATCATTTATTTAAATATTTTTTTATTAGTTTCATCTCATCTTGACTTAAAGCAAAACATCCGCTTATAAAAACTATTATTACAAACTGAAATGCAAGACTATAAATTGTATCGGTAATTTTCCAATAATTCCACAATTTATAATACAAAGTCAGGACACCACAATATAAAACAATTCTAATTATTACACTTTTAACATACTTCTTTATTGAAAGATTACATTTTCTAGCTCCAAGATAAACCTTTATCCCTCCAGAAACGAACACTAATAAAGCGATTGAAATATAATAGTGCCATGCAGGTTGAGCCCCCAAGTAATAGAATATACCAAGCATTCCCAAAGTAAGGATTCCAAGAACCAACTCCGACAGATTCAAACTTTTTATTGATCCTTGAGCAACCAATGCTGTACGCAAAGGAGTAAATAGTTGTTCGAAAAGCGTTCTGATAACCTGAAGCTGACAAAAGAGGACTGCCCATGCAGGAACTTTATGAAGCCAAAAACGAAGCAAGTACTCTGTATTCATCAAGAAAGGTGCTGCTACAATCATGTAAAGGAAGAAACTATAACGACAACTTGCCAAAGTAAGGTTAATCATAGCCTCTCTATCACCTCCACCTTCCAATTTCATGATGACAGGATTCAAAGCCTTTGTCATATTACTTGTCAAAATGGACACCTGACTACAAACTTGATCTCCAATATTCTTAGCCGCTATGAGAATCGGACCAAAGAAATGGTTCATCAATATGGTGCTACCATGATTACCAAAAATTGTAGCCAAGGCACCTACGAAATTCCAGCTAGCAAAAGAACCTATTTCTCTCATGATTTTACGATCAGCATATTTCCTAGGTAGAAAGGAACATTCTGCATATTTCCTTTTGCAATAGATTCTCATTATTAACATATTAACTACTGAAATAAGAGCCATTAAAAATCCATATAGAATCAACTTGTCTGAATACCACCAAATAACAGCAAAAGCAGCAAGTAATTTCAATACAGCCACTATAATACCCACAACACTATAATAGAGAAAATTCTCATGGGCATTAATCAATGCATCGTAAGGGACGGTGATTATGGTAAAAAAGGTACTAAACACTAAAAATAAATATATACTTTTGGCTGCTATTACCCTATCATCGGGAATGCAAAATATCCCATTAAACAAAGGATAATAAAAAGCTAATAGAAGTAAAACGATCGCTAATCCTAATCCGAGATGGATAATTGCAGAATTATTGAATATAAACAATAACTTTTGTTTATCTCCTGCCCCTTCACTATAGTTCATAAACCTTTGTGTTGCCTGTGCCATGGCTATATTTAATGCTTCAAGCATGACTATGGCGCCACCTACCGAACCATAGATTCCAAAATCCATGTTTCCAAGTCCATCCAATATCAATCGAGTGGAATACAAAGCTATCAACATTGTTATGATAGTTTTGGAATACAAGAAAAAAGTATTAAGAGCTATACGTTTCTTATTAATTAAGTTTGCCATTATATTTTCTTAAAATATTATTAACACATTGTTCTACTACATAATAGGCTTTTCCTTCTAGTCTAGAGAATAGTAACTTCCTTAACATTTCATATATGATAGAAGCTAGTATTGCAGCAAGTAAAAGCAAAGGCATCATAAACCAACAATACAGACTATCTTTTATGGATATGATATAATTGTTAAGCAATAACCACACAATATCACTAAACAGATAAATAGGAAAACAATATTTTGCTAAACTATTAATTAATGAAGAATCAAATTTTAATTCTTTAAATATTGTAAAGATAACAATACTCAAGCATAACATAAAAAGACTACAATCATAGGCATAATAACCTGAAATTTGTCCCTTCATAAATGACAATACACTATTTCCAATAAAGGCCAATAGAACACATAAATATGCAATGTGCTTCTTATTTGCTATTATAAAGTATGGAACCCCGAATAGGCGAATATAACGTCCTATTATATATACCAAAACCATATTAACAATACCTTTGCCAGCATCATTTTGAATACTAATAAGCAAAACTGTCGGACTAAAGATAAAGAAAAAGCATCCTAATAGAATTAAACGCTGCATTTGTTCTTTAGATAGCTGTTCTAAAAAACGATTTAAAAATGGTGATAATGCATATAATATTAAATACGAAGTTATAAACCATTTGTAATTTGTTAATATTGGAAAGAATGAATGTAAAACAAACTTACCGTCAACAGGTGATTCAAGAAAAAGCCAAGAAAGAAAAAACAATGGAATTGTATATGTCAATGTTTGAAACCACAAATGAACCATTTTTTCTAGCTTAAAATTTACACGATAATAGCCTGAAATCAGTATAAACAAAGAATTACCTGTGTTAAAAAATGAATTCAAAAAAATTATTAATTCTCTATTAACAACAGACGATGTTGTCCACCATTTACCCATTAGATGCATAGATATTATCATCAATATCGCTAACACTCTAAGTAATTCTATGCTAGAATTACGTTTTATTTTTGTGTTTGGCTGGTGGGGGCGGGGAAGAAGAAAATCAAGCATACTTTCCATATTAAATACTCAATGCTTCTCTCAAATATTGTTCACCGATTTTTTGTTGCTCAACAAAAATATTATCGACCTCAGCATAAGGAAGTAATGCTGCTTTTTTCAATTCATCTAAAGATCTGACAATATGTTCTGTTACACCAAATCTCAGACACAAATCTTCAAATCGTGATTTTTTTATAGGATCACTATAATATGCAACGAAAGGTGTATGAAACTTCATTGAAAATATAGTACAATGAAAAGAATCGGTATATACGAGTTTTGCATGTGCTATCAAATTCAACCATTCTATAGGAGAAACATTATACCTAATCTCATCACCTAAAATCGGAATAATTGGATTAGACTTTGGTACAACAACACTGATAATTTTACATTCAGGATGCAAAGCTTGAAGAATTCGAAGAGCTTCTTTGTTTCCCCCCTCAATATCTCTACCTAAGATAAAATTCAAAATATAAGGTGTTACATTATTTTCCTTATTTATAAAACTTGTATAGTTTGCCAATATTGTAGGATCAGGAACAAGAGGTACTTTTTGATTAATTAATTTGTAAACAAACTTCTGTGTAGATATATTCCTAGCAGACAGATAATCAAAATTATTCAGTGCCTTTTGTAAGATAGTTTTATATTTTTCATCAATAATATCTGTTGCACAACATGGTGCATAAGCTATACGCTTACCATTAAATGTGGGATTCCAGTTTAGAAAATACAAAAAATCTTTTCGCTGTGAAGGCGCCCACACTTGATCACTACCTACAATTATTGCATCATATTTTTGAGAAAAATGACCTATTTCCTTCATCGGAGTGGGAAGAGAACACTTAATGTAGTTATTGCGAAATTCGTCAAATGGCATCTTACTTTCACGCCAATGTTTTAATTTCTGTAATCCTTTGCCAAAACTTTGAAAAGAAATTTCCAATGGTATTCCCATTAAAAACCAATGCCACTTATGTGGAACAACATTTAATACTTCTACGTCATTATAACCTAAACGGTTAAGTGTTTGTTGCAACCCATAGCATTGCCATACTGCGCCAAAATTGTACGCATAATGAAAAGTTAGAATTCCAATTTTCATTTTTATTTTATTTTTGTCATTATAATACAATATATTTTACTATAAATACGTTCATAAAGAGATTTTTTAGACAGAGTATTTACTATTCTTTCCAAATCATCAGGATTCGAATAATATTGTTTATAAAACTTCTCTCTCTTCCTACTTAATCTCGCATTACAAACCAGTACAGGATTAATCCGTACGGCATCTTTATAAGAGGATACTATATAATCTAAATTTTTACTTACTTGCTTAAATAAACGCTTACCTTTATTAGAATTTATCAAAACTAGACTAACACCATTACTGTCATAAAATTCTGGGTAAATGTCTTTTATTTTCCAATAGTCACCTAAAGTTATATCAGAACCGCTTGACAAACATCGAGTTGGACATTGATAGCATGATGGTCTCAAATATAAGTCAGACAAGAATCCTTTCATATAGGTATTGTTAAAGCATTTGTCGGATAACAAAACCAT
>OARK01000446.1_pt1 | contig 8806 bp, 6 predicted proteins | sample 1475711 | NCBI WGS metagenome assembly OARK01 (sample SAMEA3360700, study PRJEB22359) | human gut metagenome | biome: ENVO:urban biome; feature: ENVO:human-associated habitat; material: ENVO:feces | place: Bangladesh | collected 2011 | reverse complement strand
TTTTGAATTGGATTTTTAAATTAAAAAGTGGAATCCGGCGGTTGTCGGATTCCACTGATATCGTATTTTCACCCTGTGCGGGTGGAATTTCGCAGATACTTTATTACTGAACTTTCGCATGTAAGCTCCACACGCCCTAAACAGGGCAGAAGGTGCTGTGGTATAAGTCCGTAATACTGGTTTGCAAGTCCGTTAGGCGTTAGGGAGATACGCAAGTCCGCTAGGCGTTCCTAATGCCTAACGGACTTGCGAGCTGTTGATTTATGACACACCCTCTTGTGGAGATATATGCATGTCATATGACAAAACGTTTTACATGGATAGAGTAGAAAGAGACCTGCATTTCTTTCTACTCTTATTCCTATAAACCTTTATTGGCATTTTACCAAGTGATAACCTTATCTACTATTTCTTGTTGCTCAATGCTGCTTCTTCGCAGATAGATACGTGTCGTTTCGATGCTTTCATGCCCCATAAGGTCTGCAAGCAGGGCAATGTCGTTGAACTTCTCCAAGAAATTCTTGGCATAACGATGGCGGAACGAGTGAGGGTACACCACTTTTTCATTCAATCCATACTTCACCGCATAGTTCTTTAGCTGCTGTGATATGCCTCTTGTAGTAATACGCTCGCCAAAGCGATTGAGAAAGAGATAGCCACTTGTACGGTTGAGTGTCTGCAACCACTTTTCTGTTTCCGTGCGCAATGTCTTGGGGATATAGATACGCCGTATCTTGCCACCCTTGGTGTAAATGTCGTAATAGCCTACTTGCACGTGCTCAACCTTGATTTGCACAAGTTCGCTCACTCTGGCACCAGTCGCAGCTAAGAAACGCACCACAAAGTACCACTCCAAGTTGTCTTCCTTCTTCAACTTGTTCTTCAAGAAGGTGTAGTCGGCATTGCTGATGACATTCTCCAGATAAGAACGTTGCTGCACCTTAACCGACTTCAAGCGGAGTTTCGTCTTGCCCACAAATACAAGGTACTTGTTCAACGCCTGAATACGGAGGTTCACCGTCTTTGGTTTGTAAGTCTCAATCAAGTAGGTCTTGTAAACCAACAAGTTTCTCTTGTTCAACTCTTTGTGTCGAGAGCCAAACTCCTTTACGGCATACAGATATGCCGAAATCGTGTTCTTAGCCATATTTCCTTGGGTTAAGAACTCTTCAAATTTGTCTAATTCCATTTCTATTCGTTTATTAGTGAAACATAAAGTTGTCCTAATAAAATAGACATAAATTTGTTCCAAGAACAGGTACTATGAGAAGATTGGGAAAAAGTGTGTAGATATAACTGAAGAAATACCATTTCCTATTCCTGCAAAATGGCAATGGGTAAGGATTCGTGATGTATTTCAATTAAATCCAAAGAATGAGGCTGATGATGAGACTTTAGCTGCATTTATTCCAATGGAAAAGATAAGCGCAGGTTATAAATCAGATTTCACTTTTGATTTGGTCAAATGGGGAAATATTAAAAAGGGATTTACTCATTTTGCGAATGGTGACGTTGCTTTTGCTAAAATCACGCCATGTTTTCAAAACAGAAAGTCTGCAATTTTCCATGACTTACCCAATGGAATCGGGTCAGGAACAACAGAATTAAAGGTATTGAGACCCTATGGAAATACAATAGACAGGTGGTATCTGTTGTATTTCTTAGAGTCTCCGTATTTCATAGATGAAGCAACGTTTAAGGGAACTGCTAATCAACAACGTATTGTTGTGGGTTACTTGGAAGACAAACTATTTCCATTGCCTACTCAAAAAGAGCAACAACGCATTGTTGCTCAAATAGAAAAACTATTTGAGCAACTGCGTTAATTGCTCTATCTTTTGGACTATTCGTTTCTGTTCTCGTAAAGGAGGTAAAGGAATCAAGTATTCAACCAATTTGACTCTGGAAATATTCGGCTGGGCACCTCCTTCTCCTTTCTTTATGAACGTATCTCTGCTTGCCATCAGAAAATAAAAGAGATACCAATTGAATACGACATAGGGAGTGCAGCCACAACAAGCTTGATTGGTCGTGAGTTCCTTGCCAACAATAGCTAATTTTCCTATAGTGGCGCCATACATGGCAATGAGGACATCTCCTATTTTATTCATACGCAGAGAGCAATCTTGGAAAGCTCTCTGCGTTATCTTTTCTTCTGTATCATATACAATACCATTGTTCAACTCACCTGTCTTAAGCCACAAAATATTGCCACCATAATAATCTTGGTTGCCGCGCTGAGGTGTAGAACCAGCACCCCAATCTCCAATTTGTCCCATTCTTACCCAAGTCCAACTATTAGGAATTTCAAAAGGAATTTGCTCAGTTATATCCAAGCACTTTTTCCCAATCTTCTCATAGTACCTGTTATCGTCACCACGAAAGATAACAGAATCGTTGAGGGCAGACTTCTTAAGCTTGCCCTCTTTGACGAGTTTCAGCTTCTCTGTCTTTATTTGTTCAAGCAGTTTTTGGGCTGTACCTTCTTCGGCAATTTGTTGGACGAGTTTGCCTTGAATTGCTTCCTGCAATACGCTTTTCTTTAATTTATCATAGATGTTTAGATTGAGACAATTCAATTTATCTGCTTCTGACTCATATTTAGCAATTAGAGACAAAAGCAAATTGTATCTTTCAACCAATCTGCTTTGTTCTGATAAAGGAGGAACAGGCACAAGTACTGCTTTTAGATATTCAAACGGGGGAATATTCTTAATAGCAGAACCAGCTCCTTTCATTTGTGCCTCATTTAAAAGCATATAAGCAAAGTACATTTGCCAGTATTCTGCCATGCTCAAATCAAAAAGCGTAACCCTCATCAACGCTTGATTGATAATACCGACAGGAGCATCTAATGGCAGAAGATAGGTCTCACCGATTGTTCCTGCGCAGCTTACAATAATGTCATTTGGTTTGACAATAAAGCTTTGCATTGCTTCAAACTTTTCTTTGCTGATATAATAATCGCCAAGACGAAAGTCTTTTTGTATTGCATTCTTCTGCTCATAAACTTTGACACTTTGATTGCTTTTGGCTACAAACATAGATTTTGTTAAACTACTTCCAAAAGGTCCTTTTCTATACAGAGCCAAGTCATTGAGCCTACACCATTCCCACCCCTTAGGTATCTCAAACGGCACCTCCTCATCAATACACTTCACCTCTCCCGTAGCAAGCATCTTCTCATAATAGGAATTGTCCTCACCACGGTAGATAATGGATGCGTTCTTGTCACGCTTGATTTTCTTCTCCTTGATCAAGCGTTCTTTCTCTTGGCGAATCTTGTCAAGCAAAACGCTTGCAGGTTCGTCATTAGGGTCTTGCGGTACAAGTTTGCCTTGTATCGCCCATTGTAATATGCTATTCTTTAATTGCTTTCCATTCATTGTTCTCTTTATACTGTTTAATTCACCACAAGTTGGTGACGAATTTGTGAGACGCTGTCTCACAAATCCTTTTAACCTATATTGTTTTCCTCAAACTCTGCAATCCATTCCTTTACCTTGGCTTGCAGCAAAGCCTTGTCTGGCAAATATAATTGATACGCAGAAGCATATACATGAGAGTCTTTCGGCAAAGTTAACTCTACAAGTGCATCGTTCTTACTCTCACAAAGCAAAATGCCGATGGTTGGTTTCTCGAAGTCTTGCTTCACAAAGCGGTCATAATAGTTGACATACATCTGCATCTGTCCAAGGTCTTGATGAGAAAGCTTATCTGTTTTCAAATCAATAAGGACATAGCATTGCAACAATCTATTATAGAAGACCAAATCTACATAATAATTGTCTTCATCAAAGGTGAAACGCTTCTGGCGTGCCTCGAAGAGGAAGCCTTTGCCTAATTCGAGTAGGAACTGTTGCATCTTGCTGATAATGGCATTCTCCAACTTCGACTCAGAGTAAGCGGCATCTGGCTTCAAGCCCAAGAATTCCAAGGTCAAAGGACTTTTGATAACATCAGAAGGTTTCTCTACAGTTTGACCTTCCTTTGCCAAACGCATCACCTCATCTTTTTCACGGCTCAAAGCCAATCGCTCATAGAGGCAACTGCCCACTTGACGACTCAGCTGTCTTTTTGACCATTGCTGTTGGACGCACTCTATTTCATAGAAAGAACGAGCGTCTGGATTTTCCACTCGCATCAGAATCAAATAATGACTCCAAGAAAGCTTAAACATCTGATTATCACTATCTTTCGAATTTGCTAACCACTGGTTAGCATTTTTGTTTTCAAAAGGGAAACCAGTGGTTGACCTTTTTGCATATACAATATAGAATTGCCTAATATTGCGGAGATTTGGATATGACCAACCTGCCCCAAAACGAACAGTCAAACTCTTTGACAATTCTTGCAAGACTTGCTTTCCATATTGCGCACGAACATTCCCTTCCTGTTCATACTCCACTATATACTTGCCTATATAATACTTGGTATAGACCTCAGCAGTATTGACCGAAGTCTTCACGTAAGTCCTTGCCTGTTCTATAAGACCAGACACCTTATCAAGTAGGTCTTCAATATTATCCGAAGTCTTTGTTATTTCGTTTGCCATAATTCTGTATTATTATCAGATTTTGGGGACACGTCCCCAAAATTCCTATTTCAAATAAGTGAGACAAAGTCTCACCTTTTTATATCAATCTGAATTTGCGGGACAGCGTCCCACATATTACAATTCGTCCACATTCACCTCAATCCCCAATATACGCTGTATCTCTGCCAATGTCTTGTCTATCTCATGATCAAGAGCCTTGCGCTTCTTGAAATAGTCGGCAAGCAGTTCGGCAGGAGGCAAGATTTCTTCATCCTCTTTCGGGAACTTGCACAAGTCGAAGTTGCAATCGGTGGCGATAAGGTCTTCAACCGAATAGCAACGAGATTTCTCGTCACCATCAGCAATAATAATCTCCTTACGGTCGTTCCACCACTCACGGATTGGGTCGCAATGTTCCGACTTCATGGACTTTGTCTTGGAGAAATGCTTGTAACCCTCTGGCATATCCAAACGATAGAACCACGTTTCCTTTGTAGAATAACCTTCTGGAGCACCCTCCGCACTGGTATTGTCGAAGAACAAAATGTTCGTGGCAATCGAAGTGTAAGGTGCAAAGATACTGCCAGGCAAACGGATAATGGTGTGCAAGTTGAAATCCCTGAGCAACTTTGTCTTAATGGCAATCTTTGTGTTATCTGCTCCAAAAAGGAAACCATCAGGAACAATGACAGCAGCACGGCCATTTTTCTTCAAGCGATACATGATAAGCACCATGAAGAGGTCGGCAGTCTCGCTACTGCGCATATCAGAAGGAAAGTGAGATTTCACGTCGGCCTTTTCATTACCTCCGTATGGTGGATTCATCAAAACAACATCAAACTTGTCTCCGTCTGTATAGTTGAGAACATCTTTGGTAAGCGAGTTGTCGTGATATACCAATGGCGTGTCGATACCATGCAGCAACAGGTTTGTCACACATAGCATATACGGGAATTGTTTCTTTTCTATGCCAAATACAGACTGATTGTACTCTTTGCGGTCTTCAGCAGTCTTTACCTTCTTGTCCAATTCACCCAACCAACTTGTGATGAAACCTCCTGTACCACAAGCGAAGTCTGCCATTTTCTCACCAATCTGCGGATTGACTATCTCTGCCATAAATTCTGTCAAGGCTCTTGGGGTGTAGAACTCACCTGAGGAACCTGCCGACTGCATTTCTTTAAGGATAGTCTCATATATCTCACCGAAAGCATGACTCTCTTCATAGTCACCAAGATTCAATCCGTCTATCACATTAAGCACCTGGCGGAGCTGAACGCCATCTTTCATATATTGGTTGGCATCCTCAAAAGTTGTCTTTACTATTGCCTGACGAATTGGGGTATCAGGTGTAACCTCTATGTTTTTGAGTTCAACAAACAAGGTGTTGTTGACAAACGAAAGCAGTTCGTCACCAGTCAAGGCATTGCCACTTCCATCATCATGTGCCCAGTTGCGCCAACGGCATTCTTCTGGAATAATAGACTTGTAATCATCATCGTCCAACTCCCAATCATTCTCTTTCTCGTCATAGACTTTCAAGAACAGCATCCACGCCATTTGTTCTATGCGTTGCGCATCACCGTTGATACCGGCATCATTGCGCATGATATTGCGTACTCGTTTTACGAAATTAGATAAACTCATTTTATATTGTTTCTTTTTATGCTATATTATATATTGATTGCTCCAACTCTTTTACGGCCTTCAGATACTCTCTCTTGCCACCGAAGAACTTTACTATATTTGCCTTAGAGCCCAATCGGCGGAAAGGATCGTTTTCAAGCACAGTAAGACTTTCAAGTTCTGAAATGCCTTCTTCCATGTACTTCTCCAACAAAGCCTCAAGTACCAGTCGTGCCTGTTCACCATACTTGCTGAATATATCACGCTTTTTCACTTGCTCAGCACGTTCCCGCCTCGTCAGGGTCTTCTTGCCGTATGCGATATGGCAGATGAAATCAAAATCATCCACATTGCTCATTTCCTGTGAAGTTTTTAATTCTGCAAGATCTATGCCTCTTTCTTTCAGCATATCAGCAATGTCTGACTTTTTCTTTATTTCATTCCATTTGGAAGTAAATGTATCAATGGTAGCAAACGAATCAAGGATATTCTTCTTCGTGTAGTCGGTAATACTCTCCGTGCGAAGCAGCTTGCCATCGGCATCGTAAACGGACACTACCTTATTGACAACCATTACCTGGCAGCCATCTTTATCTACAAGAGGCTTTGGACGAGTGATAGGATCACCAACTATTGGCGGTGTATCATCTACAGGCAGAACTGGAGTTTTTGCCTCTCTGGACTTTATAGGATAATCGGGATCCATCTCGATAGGTCCGTCCCAATCTGGGTCAGCAAACAAGCGTGTTACATTTCGAAAGTCCATCACCGTGAAATTGGTCTTTCCCTCATTCTCACGAAGACGGGTTCCGCGTCCTATAATCTGCTTAAACTCCGTCATGGAACCAATCTGTTGATCAAGCACTATCAGCTTTACCATCTTGCAATCCACACCGGTAGAAAGCAGTTTGCTGGTCGTTGCAATGACTGGATATTCCGAAGATACTGAAATAAAGTAATCCAACTTGCTTTTACCATACTCATCGCTACCTGTTATGCGAACCACATAGTCAGGATTTTTCTTGCACATATCAGCATTGGCATTGGTCAATGCCAGACGCATACGCTCCGCATGTGTTTCATCAGCACAGAACACTATGGTCTTAGCCATGCGGTCAGTGCTTTTCAGATAGTTGGTTATCTCTTGCGCAACTTCCCTTATACGGTCTTCTATAATAATGTTATAATCATAGTCGCTGTTGTTATAAATGCGGTCTTCTATCTCGTTGCCGTATATATCCTTTTGTCCCTTTGTCGGTCTCCACTCATCGCCAATGTTGGTTGTGATGTTGATTACCTTGAAAGGAGCTAGGAAACCGTCCTCAATTCCGTTTTTAAGACTATATGTATATATAGGCTCACCAAAGTAGCCAATACTTGACTGGTACTTTGTTTCTTTTGGTGTTGCTGTCATACCTATATGAGTAGCCGAAGAAAAGTATTCCAAGATGTTTCGCCAGTTGCTATCATCCTTTGCGCTACCTCTATGACACTCATCAACGATAACAAGATCAAAATAGTCTGGATTAGGAAACAACTCCTTATAGTTTTTGGCATCATTCTGTCCAATCAACTGTTGATAGAGTGCAAAGAACACTTGATAAGACCCCAATTCTTCCAAGTGGTTCTTGTCTTTTGAGTAGTCTATCTTGTGCGTTACCTTTTCTAATGGTTTGAAGTCTTGCTGTATGGATTGATCAACCAATATATTGCGGTCTGCAAGATACAACACTTTCTTCTTCAAACCACTTTTAAGTAAACGCCATACAATCTGAAATGCAGTATATGTCTTGCCAGTGCCAGTTGCCATGACAAGGAGCACACGGTTTTGTCCTCTCGCAATAGCATTGACAGTGCGGTTTACTGCATTGCGCTGATAATATCGTGGCGGGAATATATTCTGACCAGTGCAAAAAGGCTGCTTTATGATAGCCAGCTCTTGTTCGTTAAGTCCGTTTCCATCGTTAGCCTCATTTTTATATCTTTCGATAAGTTCTTCTTTTGTTGGAAATTCGTCCATAGCAAAAGTGCGTTCCTTGCCTGTCAAGAAGTCATGTTCGGCAAACCCTTCACCATTTGAACTGTATGCAAACTTCACATCAAGCATTTGGGCATAGGTCATGGCTTGTTGCAATCCATGTGAAACAGAATGATTGGCATCCTTTGCTTCTACAATAGCAATGGGTGTTGCCTTATTTGCATAAAGTACATAGTCGGCAAACTTCGGTTTCTCTCTATGCACAAGATTACCATGAAGGCTAATTTTACCGTCAGTAAATTTAACCTTCTGTTCCATGAATATACTATCCTTTGACCATCCCTTGCTTGTGATGGCTTCGTTGATATAGCGGAACTTGATGTCCTCTTCTGTTAAATCTTTGCTTATGCTCATATTCAAATAATATTTTATTATCAGAAGTTCTACAACATACTTGCTGAAATCCCCTTGCTGTCTAAGACATCTTTTATCTTGTTTAGTTGCATAAATTCACCGAATTTTGCTGCAAATAGACATTAAAATTTGCGATAATCATTATAAATTAAGCTATTTTATGTAAATTACTGAACCACTTGCGAAAGTTCAGTCCCCAACTCTTAACGCAAGAACTTTCCGGTAAGGCTTGCCTTGCAGGCAGCTACTTC
>OARK01000445.1_pt1 | contig 8817 bp, 8 predicted proteins | sample 1475711 | NCBI WGS metagenome assembly OARK01 (sample SAMEA3360700, study PRJEB22359) | human gut metagenome | biome: ENVO:urban biome; feature: ENVO:human-associated habitat; material: ENVO:feces | place: Bangladesh | collected 2011 | reverse complement strand
GAGGCCGAAGGGGACAGATGCGTCTCGAGAATGTGCTTTCAATGTGAAAATGGCATCTACTGATTGTATAAAATAATTTTGAACACCTACTTACTCATAATCGTTGCATTTTTATGCCACGCAAAAAAAGAGCAGCACAAACATTTCTGCTTGTGCTGCTCTTTAGAGTTGGGGTATCCGGACTCGAACCAGAAAAGGCAGGACCAGAATCTGCAGTGTTACCATTACACCATACCCCAATGCTTTTTAACACCTCCACCCTACCCGGGCAAGAGACTGCTAAATAAATTTGTTGGGGTACCCGGACTCGAACCAGGAAAGGCAGGACCAGAATCTGCAGTGTTACCATTACACCATACCCCAATCAAACATAAAAAATGGAGTGTACCGGGAAGCATTGCTCTCGAATACGGGTGCAAAAGTAGCACTTTATTACAAACCCGCCAAATTTTGCGGCGTTTTTTTTTTCTCACAATCTGTTCAACGGCTCCACAGAACAAGCCGTTATGAGCCGATGTCCGAAATTTGTTCGACATAAAATGGTGCCGTATCCCCACCAATGGACAAACTAATTTTCCTTTTCACATAGTCCCATGAGTTATGAGATCTGTCGCTAACGCGGAAAACCATAAGGGGAAAAGGGCATAAAAACAAAAGTGCCGCAAAGGAGACACGAAGGCATTGCACCCATCAACAAAAAAGCATGCAACTTGTACACAAATATTTGTCCCCTCCCCGTCAGCCCTCTTATAAATGAATGTGTGTGCTTTTTCTGCCATCTTACACTTTTTGCACGTAACAAGTTGATATTCAGAGGTTCCAAGTGTGTAAGATGATTTCAAAATATCTTACACTCCCCTACATACATCTTACACACACCACCCCGTTGCCTTGCAATCGGTTTTGTTGTACGCGGTGGGGGTTACGCCATAGGGACGTAGAAAAATTTGTCGGAGCAACAAACTTTTCTACTCCCCTATGCCGTAATATCGCCCTCCCGTGATTGTATCGTGTGGCAGCGAGTGGGGTGTGTAGGTTGTGCAGGTTGCGTGTAGGTGGAATTTGCAGCATCTTACACTGAGCAATATATTGATAATCAATGAGTTGCAACGTATTTGTGTAAGATGTAAGATACTCGGTGTGTAAGTTTTTGTAGTATAGTAAAACCATTCTGATATTATAGTTCATGCTCACGGATCACACCAATCGCACGGATTTTTCGCTAAGTGCTTTAGCACCACATTTTATGAGCATTGCATGCACATAAAATCCATCAATTCCGTCATCTCCGTGGTGCTAAAGCACTTTGCGAAAAATCCGTGCGATCGGTGTGATCCGTGAGCTTTAATATCAGAATGGTTTCACCGGACAGCATTATTTTTCATTACACGCCATTCAATGGCTCAAAAAGTAATGAAAGCAGGAATTTGGTGCTGTATCCCCACCGTTGGGCAAACCAACTTTCCCTCTCACATAGTTCACCACACAACAAGTCCAAACTACACAATATGCTAAAAATAGTCATGCAGCACGTACACTTTATCAATATAATGCTTAAATTTGCGCCAATATTAAACTGAGCCACTGGCAGAACCAGCTCTGGCAAGCCTGCACTTGCCATTCCGTCTGCCGGCACAACTAAACACAGAGTAATATGCAGAATATTGATTGGGCCAACCTCAAGTTTGGTTACATGCCCACCGACTACAATGTGCGCTGCTACTACCGCAACGGCAAATGGGGAGAGATTGAAGTAAGCTCTTCCGAAATCATCAACATACACATGGCTGCCACTGCCTTGCACTACGGCCAGGAAGCCTTCGAGGGCATGAAAGCCTTCCGCTGCCCCGACGGCAAAATCCGCGCTTTCCGCATCAAGGACAATGCTGAGCGCCTGCAAAGCACTTGCCGCGGCATATTGATGCCCGAACTGCCTACCGAACTCTTCGAGGCTATGGTCAAGAAGGTGGTCAAACTCAACGAGCGCTTTGTACCGCCCTACGAGAGCGGCGCCTCGCTCTACATACGCCCGCTGCTCATCGGCACAGGCGCACAAGTGGGCGTTCACCCCGCCAACGAATATCTGTTCGTCATCTTTGTCAGCCCGGTAGGCCCCTACTTCAAGGGCGGATTTGCCACAAACGACTACGTTATCATACGTGAGTACGACCGCGCTGCACCACTCGGCACCGGACGCTACAAGGTGGGTGGTAACTATGCCGCAAGTCTTGCTGCCAACAAAATGGCTCACGATGCCGGCTATGCCTCTGAGTTCTACCTCGATGCCAAGGAAAAGAAATACATCGACGAATGCGGTGCTGCCAACTTCTTCGGCATCAAGGACGGCAAGTACATCACGCCCAAGTCATCATCTATACTGCCCTCCATCACCAACCGCAGCTTGCAACAACTGGCCAAGGACCTCGGCATGGAGGTGGAAGTGCGCCCCATACCCGAAGAGGAACTTTCTACCTTCGAGGAGGCCGGCGCTTGTGGCACAGCCGCTGTAATCAGTCCGATACGTAAAATTGACGACCTCGAAAACCACAAGAGCTACGTCATTTCAAAGGACGGCAAACCGGGCCCATGGAGCGAAAAACTCTACACGCACCTGCGCGCCATTCAGTATGGCACAGAACCTGACGTGCACGGCTGGACTACCGTTATTGAATAAAAAGACACATATTCCCCTTGGGGCAAACACCACACATGATGAAGAGAATAACACATCTGCTGCTTGCCTTGTTCACCCTGTCGGTGCTTGGCGGCCTTGTGGCCTGCAACGGCGACAAGAAAAAACTTGAAGACAAGGAGAAGGAATTGGCCGAACTGCGCCAACTGGCCGAACTCGACAAAAAGGAAATGGAAAACCAATATGCCGAGTTTGCCAGCCAATATGGCGAGCTGAAAAAAGGCATCAAGGACGACTCCCTTGTCAACCGGCTCAATCAGGAGCAGGCACGTGCCGAAGCTCTGCTCAAGGAACTGCAAAACACAAAGGCCAACAGCTCGGCCGAAATTCTGCGTCTGAAACGCGAACTGGCCACTGTGCGTGCCGTACTGCGCGACTACATTCGCCAGGTCGACTCGCTGCAGCAAGCCAACCATGCCCTTATTGGCGAACGTGACATGGCACGTGCCGACGCTGAACGCGTGCGCATGGAGAATACCAACATTCAGGCCGAAAATTCACACCTCAACGAGCGTGTGGCCATAGCGGCACAACTCGACGCCACGGGCATCAGCATCACACCGCTGAAAAAGAACGGCAAAAGCGCTAAAAAGAGCAAGGACATTGCCCGCTTTGCCGTGTCGTTCACCATCACACGCAACGTGACTGCCTCGGCCGGCAACCGCACCGTCTACGTCCGTCTGCTCAAGCCTGGCCAGCAAGTAGTCAACCAAAGCGGCACCTTCCACTACGAAAACCGCGCCATTGGCTACTCTGCCGCCAAAACCATCGAGTATACCGGACAGGAGGTACACGTCACACTCTACGTGCCTGTCAGCGAGTTCCTCAGCGGCGGTGCCTACTCTGCCTACATCTTTGCCGACGGACAGATGATTGGCTCTGGCAGCACTTCGCTTGCTAAATAAGTTTTATCCCAGCGTCATCACGCTACTCTACTATCAAAGGCTCATGCGCTGTTACGGCACATGAGCCTTTTATACAAGGAATAAATCCGTCAAAAACGGGACCATCGGTTAACAAAGCCATAGGTTAACAAGTAAATAGGTTATGCACCACTCTTTGCGTTCTACACAAAGTGACAAGTAACGTAAAAACTTAATCAACTTACCAATCAACCAATTACACTAACGCGCAAAAACAAACATATCATGACACAAAATATCACCCCCGTACTGTTGCTCACAGGCTATCTGGGCAGTGGCAAAACCACCTTGCTCAACCGCATACTTTCTAACAAGAAAGGCATCAAATTTGCCGTCATTGTCAACGACATTGGCGAAGTAAACATCGACGCAAGCCTCATAGCACAAGGCGGCATTGTGGGCGAAGGTGACGACAGCCTTGTACCCCTGCAGAACGGTTGCATCTGCTGCACACTCAAAATGGACCTCGTGCAGCAACTCAGCGACATTGTGGCACAACAGCGTTTTGACTACATCGTAATCGAGGCCAGCGGTATCTGCGAACCTGCCCCCATAGCTCAAACCATCTGTGCCTACCCCAGCATGTACCCCAACCTGGCCACCAAGGGCATTGCCAAACTCGACTCCGTGGTGACCGTAGTAGATGCCCTGCGCCTGCGCGACGAATTTGCGGGCGGCAACGATCTCAACAAGAAGGACATGGCCGAGGACGACCTTGCAAGTCTGGTTATTCAGCAAGTAGAGTTCTGCAACATGATTTTGCTCAACAAGGCATCTGAGGTCAGCGCACAGGAACTTGACCACATCAAAGCCATTCTGCGCGAGTTGCAGCCCAAGGCCGAAATCATCACTTGCGACTACTGCGACGTAGACCTCGACCGTCTGATCAACACCAACGACTTCGATTTTGAACGCGTAGCTACTTCGGCGCGCTGGATCGAGGCCGTCGAAGGCAATGACGACGATGACGAGCACAAACATCACGATGACGAACATCACGACCACGACCACGAACATGATCACGAGCACGGACATCACCATCACCACCACGACCATGAGCACTGCCACGGCCTTGAGAACGAGGAAGAGGGCGAAGCACTCGAATACGGCATTGGCACCTTTGTATACAAGCGTCGCCGTCCCTTCAACATGGTAGAGTTCGACCAGCTCATAGCGCGTCTGTGGCCCAAGAGTGTGATTCGTTGCAAGGGCATTTGCTACTTTGGCACAGAGCGCGACATGTGTTATGTATTTGAGCAGGCTGGCAAGCAAGTGTCGCTCAGCCAGGCCGGACAATGGTATGCCACCATGCCTGCCGAGGAGTTTGAGCAGTTTAAGGCACAGAACCCCTCGGTCATGAACGACTGGGACGACACCTACGGCGACCGTATGCAAAAGCTCGTATTCATTGGCCAGAACATGGACCGCGAAGCCATCGAAACATTGCTCGACGCCTGCCTCGAACCTGCTGACTAAATTATTGGTTCTTCTGGCATTTGAAATAATGAACCTTGTTTTGCCCTTTTGACTATTGTGCAACAAAAGACAAAGCAAGGTTCTTCACTACAAATATCGAATGAACTAAGACAATACCATTCACCTGCAAATTTATCATTAGGATTATGAGTACTTTTGAAGATAACGATGGCTGTGGCTGCTATCTTATCTTGATAGGTATAGCGGTTGTAGCTTGGATAGCTATGACTATTTCTAAGCATAGTTCCAGTAGCAGTAGTAACACGCCTCCTGCTACCCAAACTACCACGCCTTATACCCCACCACCTTCCAACTATACGCCTTCCTATTCCGAACCAATACAACAAACAGAACCAGTAGGATATAGTAGTGAAGCTAAGACCCCTGACGATGCCTATAATGAAGGATATGATGATGGGTATGAACAAGGTAAGGAAGATGGCAGAAATGGCTATGGTCACGGAGCTAACTATGATGATTCAAGTGATTACTATGATTACTATGAAACAAAGTATCAAGAAGGCTATGAAAGTGGATATGATGATGGATATTCAGAAGGTAAATCCCAATACGAGGACGAAACAGAATCTGATGAAGATGAATAGTTTATAAAAATTGCAGACAACTATAATATTATGGAAAATGTTATCTAAAACCGTACGACACGAAGCGAACGATATGGGAATGAGGCACGAGCAAGTTATCTAGGAGTTCAAGATGCCTTTTACGTCACCATATACAAATTTGACACCGCCCTACACACATTGTCTGAGGGGGCTGATGCCCGCTGTTTAGCCACGTCCGCATGACAATGTACCCGCAGAATTATTAACCACGCACTATTTGGAGGAGCACCCTAATGATTTCATCCTGATAGGCGATTACAAAGGTGTTCAACAACCCTACTATATATTCAATTACAAGAGAGACAAGCGCGATGATGCCTAAATATGCGTTTAGGTGATAAGTACGTTGGTTAAGAGCCGCGATTACGTAAAGCATGCCCAATTTGTGATTTTATACAACTTCAACAAGCAAATCACTCGCCTATACACCTCCCGCGTGAAGTGCAGGGGTGAAATGGGCAAAGAGAAAATGAACGGGGTGTATAGAACCTCGTCACGACTGCCACTCCTGCCACATCTTTGACGAATAAATAACGCTTGGAAAGTTTGGCATTGATGGAATTATCGAATATAGAGTAAAAAGCCCGGCTATGTGGAGGGCATGCCCATCTACTTGACGGGGAAAGATTTTATTAAGTTTAGAAAATAATATGATGCAAATTGGTATACTAATCGTTGTTATCCTTGTGGTATTAAAACTTTATGTAAGGAATAAAAAGCCCGAGTGGAAAGGCAAGTACTCAGAAAAGCTTGCCTACTATAAGATGTTAGAGTTGCCTGACGAATACCATATATTCAATGACCTATTCTTTGAAAACAATGGATATACAACACAAATAGATCATGTAGTCGTGTCACCTTATGGTATTTTTGTAATAGAAACTAAAGGTTATAAAGGTTGGATTTTGGGTGGCGAGAACTCAGACTATTGGACACAAGTATTATATAAATTCAAAGCACAATTCTACAATCCAATAAAGCAAAATGAAGGGCATGTGCGATTTCTTCGCCACATACTTCATGAATCTACAGATATTCCGATAATTCCCATTGTTGTTTTCAACAATAATGCAGAGTTAAAGGTAAATGTACAACATCATATAGTAGTTAATCGCTATTATCTAACAAATGCGATTATGCTTTATCGTAATGTTGTGATGAATGAGGAAACACGACAACGAATTATAAATACATTGAATAATAATCTTGTTTACGCTGATAAAGAAAAGAAAGCACAGCATATAGAGAATATCTATATGCGTGAAAACAGAACAAATACCATGCTTAATAATGGCATCTGTCCCGAATGTGGAGGGCATTTAGTACAAAGGTATGGGCGATATGGGCTCTTTTATGGTTGTTCTAATTATCCCAAATGCCGATATACAATTAAATAAAAACACGAAGTAATGAAGTATAGCAAAATATAGTTTCGTCATTTAAAACACATATCAAAGAAGTGTTACGAGAAAAAAGAACAAGAAAAGCAAGAAACAAGGACAATAAAGTTAAGAAGCAAAATAATTGTTTCAAAAAGAACAAGGTTCATTTACGACCTTGATCTTTTACAATATACGCGTTTTTACCTGTCTACGGACGAAATCTTGCGTTGGGATTCAAAGCTTTTTCTGTTTACAAAGAAATTATCAGCAGTTTTTCCATAAAGGTTTCTTGCAATAATAGCACCTATATACGCATGATGATAATCACCTACAACCTTAGTTTCAGGAGCAAATCCACTATCCTTCTTAATATGTTGCTGAAAAGCATTTGTTTCTTTTCCCCTATCATGAAATTGGCCTAAGACCTTACCCCACGCCCCCATGCCAAATTCTGCCGCGAATTGAGAACTTAGTTTTGCGACACCAGCAGTATGGGCTTCATTGGATTGTATAATCCAATGTCCTGCTTGGTCTTGATATATATGAGATATGTATTTCATAATCCTTCCTTTTTCCCTATTCTCGAATCTATCCTTCTCTCTCTGCCAATCGTTTCAGGAATTTTGTAGTCTCCCCACCCTGTTTCCATGCTGTTCTTTTTAATTCGCTCGTTGTACCACCAATGGTAGTGCTCGTCGGATATCATCTGCAAGTCCTTGGCCTCGTGCACTTGGGCGGAAACCGACACACCATACACCTCCTTGAGGTCTATCAGTTCTTCCAGTGTGAGCTGCGCGCGTTTGGGGCCTCCCATCTCGTCGATGAACGTGTCCTTCGGGAACAAGAAAAAACCGGCAAACATATTGCATAGCTTCTCTATTTGTTTCGGCTCCAAACCTTCCGGAAAGGTGAGGAGCAAATGGGCCAGCTCGTGTGCCGCAGTAAAGCGGAGGCGGTCTGTGGTGGTCTTACCAGGACATGGGTCTATCACGATGAGTGGATGCACTTTGTCGGCCCACGTGCTCACACCCCACACATCGCCAGGAAGTTCTGCTATCAAAACTTTGATGCCTTTTCGCTCCAACAGTCGCAATATACATGGCAAGGGGCCGTCACCACAGTGCCATTCCTGCCGAAGAAAGTTTGCCATGCGTATGACGTCTTCCAATTCTGAAACTGGAGTCTTCGGAATTGGATTCGTAAAGGAAGTGGAAATACCTGCTTTCTTTTCCTTGTCAAGATATTGCTCCACCCAAAAGGAGAGTTTGGCTTCTAAAGCAACAAGATCCTCTTCTGTCAGTTGGTTACCTGAGGTAGTACGAAGCATTGGCAGGTCAATCTTAAGACTGGTGCCATTGAAGTAATCCATGCTGATGTTGAGAGCCTTGGCCAAGGAAGCCTGTGCTTTATGCTTCGGGTGCATTATGCCTCTCTCATAGCGGGATATGCTCTGCTTGGTAATGGCACCACCTGCGCGCTCCACAAGTTTGTCCATGCTGAAGCCCATCATCAAACGCGCTTCTTTCAGTCTTATCGGAAAATCGTTTTTCACCATATATTCTTACATCTCGTTTTTGTTTACAAACATAAGTAACTGTTCAAAATTAATTTTACAAATATGAATAATTCACGAATAAGTTCGTACCCACAGACGCCAAGGCCCTGTTCGTACAATAGAAAAGCGAGTCCGTAGTCTCGTAATCTATCGGTCTTATCCA
>OARK01000428.1_pt1 | contig 9086 bp, 10 predicted proteins | sample 1475711 | NCBI WGS metagenome assembly OARK01 (sample SAMEA3360700, study PRJEB22359) | human gut metagenome | biome: ENVO:urban biome; feature: ENVO:human-associated habitat; material: ENVO:feces | place: Bangladesh | collected 2011 | reverse complement strand
AGTCTGCACCCATTCATTTAATGTCGGAATGCAAGTCTATGCTATTATATACAATTCATCAGGGCTAACAGTATGAACAGAATTTGATGTAGCCTTTGCCAATCCTTTAATAAGTTTGTCGTATAGTTTCTGTAAGTCGCCTGACGCCTATAAAAGCAGTTCCGACAATCTTTGTTCAGCTGCCTCCTATCATTTTTTCAAAAAAATAATGGCATTTACTTTGGAGATATGGGAAAAAGTCGTACCTTTGCACTCGCAAAACAGAAATAAAGGCTCCTTAGCTCAACTGAATAGAGCATTTGACTACGGATCAAAAGGTTATAGGTTTGAATCCTATAGGAGTCACTTATTATAAAAGTTATTGCAAGGAAGGCTCCTTAGCTCAACTGAATAGAGCATCTGACTACGGATCAGAAGGTTATAGGTTTGAATCCTATAGGAGTCACAAAGAAAAGATAATTGGCTCCTTAGCTCAACTGAATAGAGCATTTGACTACGGATCAAAAGGTTATAGGTTTGAATCCTATAGGAGTCACTTTTTTGCGGAAATAGCTCAGTTGGTAGAGCACAACCTTGCCAAGGTTGGGGTCGCGAGTTCGAGTCTCGTTTTCCGCTCTTTGACAGATCGAAGGTAGCTCTGCGATTTTATTTCGCGAAGCTGCCATTTTTTTTAATAAGGCTCTTCCTTTTGAAAACGTATATTCCCATTTTATTACTATATTAAGAGAACACCCACAGAGCCTCACACACATTTTATAAGATTCTTGTAATATGAATATCTATGCCCGTTACTTTGACCAAGAAGTATTAGTACACAACTATGATGAGTTGATGGGATTTCTTTCATCTATACCCGAAATTCCTATCAATGCACGATTGGAAGAAGATGTACGCAGTTATGTCGAAAGCGACATGCCATATCCCAAACGATACAAAATACGCCCACGCGTTTATTTCATACTGATAAAGACCGCTGCAGAATCTATGGAGGAATTCAAATCCCACCATAAGGACAACAACAATGCACCTGTTACTGCAAGCAATACACCGTCAAGCGTTGAAGCTATTGTAAACAAAAAGGAAATTCGCGCTGCACAGCTTGCAGAAATTCATAGCGGTTGGTATCTTGGTACCGTGGTATTCAAACGTGTAATTCAAATAGCAGGAACCACCAAATTCCGTTACCAAGACACGACTTTTCAAGCCTATGTACGTGCCAACTCGGGAATGGAGTGCTACAACAGGATAATAGAACACCTTAAAAACAGGCCAGAGATTGACTTACGCAGTCAATTTCCTTCAGCTAGGGGGAATAATTTTACATACGAATTCGTAGGCAATGAATTGCCTACCGAAGGCGAAGAGGACGAATAAAAGCAGCGGAGCGCATTGCAACATATAACTATTGCAATGCGCTCCGCTTTTGCTGTAATATAGAAAGAACTCGCATTCATGAGAACGCGGCCATCTGGTCTATTCCACCCAATTTTTGTAGAATTGTATCGCATCATGTTGCCACGAATAAATTACGCCGCCATTTTCGTCATAATAATGTTGTGGCTCATGTATGGGCAAATGTTTGTCCAAATCACGATGATATTCTTTATGGAGTGTATTCGGATTATACTCCAAATGCCCCACAATAAAAGTTCGACGCCCGTCATGTGTGGCAGCTACCCCCACCCCACTCTCATCGCTCAAAGCTAAAAGACGCAAGCCATCAGACTTGTGCGCCACAATGTCAGCCACGCGAACTTCGGTGTGTCGAGAATTTGGCATTTTGAAACTGGGTGCAAGGTTACGCATCAGCACATCGTCTGGCTCAAGCACATTTTGCACGTAAATGCCAAACATCTTTTCAGCAAGTGCGAACTTTTGTATACCATAATGCTCATACAACCCCGCTTGCGCACCCCAACATATATAAAGCGTGCGTTCAACATGGGTGTCAGCCCAATGCATTATATGTTGCAGTTGCGGCCAATAACGCACTTGCTCAAAAGGCATCTGCTCTAATGGGGCACCTGTTATTATCATACGGTCAAACTGGTGTGGCTCAACCGCTTCAAAATCCAAATAGAACGCGTCCATATGGGCTTGTGGCGTAGTTTTGTATTTTTGTCCTTTTATTTTTATAAAAACTACTTGTACCTCAACATCGCAAGCTGCAAGTGTACGTACGATATCTTCCTCTGTATCTTGCTTCACTGGCATTAAGTTCAGAATAAGAAGACGTTTCTTACAGGAAAGTGCCTTCCATTTGGCAAGTTCATACGTTGACGTGTCTATCGTTGTAACACAGGGCAACCCCGCCGGCAACCAAATTTGTTTGTTTGCTATCATCTACTCAAAATCTTAATCCATTCTGTCACGATAATCCTCATAGTGATACTCGCGCAGTGTTTGTATGCTTCCGTCTAATTTTTCTATTTTCAAAGCAGGGTGATGGATACCATTAAACATATTTGTCTTGACCGTCGTATAATGTATCATATCCTCAAATATTACCATATCGCCAACCTTGAGTGGATTTGGAAAGCGCCAATACCCCATGTAATCTCCACTCAGGCAACTATTGCCTCCTAAACGATACACCGAGGCTTCTGTGGCAGCCCCCGTTTCCGACGCATCTTCCAAAGTCTCAGCACCTCTAACAGCTGGGTGATATGGCATCTCAAGACAATCTGGCATGTGACATGTAAAACTTACATTGAGTATGGCTGTTTTTATGCCATGATTTTCCACTATATCTACCACTTGCGACACGAGCGGCCCTGTTTGCCAAGCGAAGGCTGATCCTGGCTCGAGTATGATACGAAGATTGGGGTATTTATTCTTGAAATCCTTAAGGATACTAACTAAAAGGGTCGTATTATAGCCCTTTCTGGTTACCAGGTGTCCGCCACCTAAATTAAGCCATTTGAGTTGCCCAAGCCACTTTCCAAACTTTCGTTCAATCCAGCCTAAGGTCGTCTGTAGAGCTTCTGCAGAACTTTCACAATGACAATGGCAATGGAAGCCCTCAATACCATCTGGCAACTGTTCTGGTAATTGGGAAGCTAAAACTCCAAATCGAGAGCCCGGCGCACAAGGGTTGTAAAGCTCCGTCTCTATCTCACTATGCTCTGGATTGATACGTAAACCTATACTTGGCGCCTCAGGCCCCTGTTCCTTAACCTTAGACACGAAATGGCTATACTGAGTAAGTGAGTTGAACGAAATGTGGCTTGAACATCTCAGTATTGTATCGAATGTATCATCCTCGTAAGCCGGAGAATAGGTATGCGCTTTAGTACCAAACTCCTCAAATGCCAGACGAGCCTCATAGGGTGAAGATGCAGTTGTGTGGCTTATATATTCTCTGAATATCGGAAAAGTGCGCCACAGTGCAAAAGCCTTGAAGGCTAATATGAATTCTACCCCAGCCTCATCAGCTATGCGTCTTATCAATGATAGGTTTCGTCGCAAAAGCGACTCTTGAAGTAAATAGTATGGTTGCAACTTATTGGAGTTTTGTTAGGCATTTGCACACAACGCAGTTACACAATGCTGCTAACTTGCAATGCCTTGTTATATAAAAAAAGAGGAGTTAATCTGCTTTTCCACTCGTCTAAAGAGAAAAGCATTATTGACTCCTCTATAAAAAATCACAATGTATTTTCGTCGGCTGATTACATCACGCCACGCTCACGAAGCTTCTGCTGCCAGTTCCATGCAGACGAGAGAGCCTCCTCAAGTGTGTGTACTGCCTTCCAACCGAGTACCTTGTTAGCCTTATCAACATTGCCCCAAACCTTTTCGATATCGCCTTCGCGACGAGGAGCAATCTCGTAATTAAGTTTCACGCCTGTACACTTTTCAAATGTGTGAATGAGTTCAAGCACACTCACACCATTACCTGTACCGACATTGTAGATTTCTACAGGATCAGTGTTCTTACCATCTACGATACGGGCCATAGCTGCCACGTGTGCCTTTGCCAAATCAAGCACATAGATATAATCGCGAATGCAAGAGCCATCAGGAGTGTCGTAATCATCGCCGAACACCTTCAAGCAAGGACGTATACCGATTGCGGTCTGAGTCAAATAAGGAATCAAGTTGGCAGGAACACCATTAGGCATTTCGCCTATGATGCCTGATGGGTGTGAACCAATTGGATTGAAATAGCGCAAGATGATTGCGCTGATATTGGCGCCACTATGCACGTAGTCTTGAATGATTTCCTCGTTAATTTGCTTGGTATTGCCATAAGGGCTCTCAGCCTTCTTGATCGGAGCTTGCTCTGTTACGGGCAAGTTCTCGGGATCAGGCTGACCATAAACAGTGCAAGAAGAAGAGAATATGATACCCTTAACATCGTGCTTAGGCATCAACTTAAGCAAGTTGATAAGAGAAAGCAAGTTGTTTTCATAATACTTCAGAGGCTTCTGTACGCTCTCGCCTACAGCCTTTGAAGCTGCAAAATGAATAATACCTGTTATTTCAGGATATTTATTGAAGACACCTTCCAACGCTTCCAGATCGCAGCAATCTACTTGTTCAAAAGCAGGACGAATGCCTGTAATTTTCTCAATGCCATCAACTACATCAGCCTTTGAGTTTGACAGATTGTCAATAATCACTACATTGTAACCTGCGTTCTGCAGCTCTACAGTGGTGTGCGAGCCAATGAAGCCCGTACCACCTGTTACTAGAATGGTCTTTTTCATGACACTTGTATGATTTATTTGTTTGGAGTTAGCCAACCAGCATTTCCCCATCTAAGGACAAAGTACATGCTGCTTAAAGCTATCTGTTAGATGTTTATTTCTATGTGCAAAAGTATGCTTTTTTTATGGATTATAAAAGCACAGACTACAAATTTTCTAAACTTTGAACGTGTATTATACCACGCGAATAGATAATTTTATTTTTTGCTGCTAAATCTGCAAGCATTTGCGACACACGCAAACGTGTCGCCCCCAGCTCGGAGGCAAGGTCTTCCATACGTATTTTTAATTGTTTCTGACCAATCGGACGCAAACAACGCCTCAACAGGAATGTACGGAAACGACCTTCTACCGTATCCGAACGTTTTAACCACAACATCACCTCTCGGCTTTGTGCACAAGTGCTTACTGCATTATAAAAGTTGATTTGAAATGCAGGATAGGCCACCAGTAACTGCCTTACACTTTGCTTGTCAAGCATCACCAATTGCACTTCAGACTGTGCCCTATATGTACGGGTATATTTATTGTGTAGACCGAACAAATTTTCTATTTGAATGATATGAGGAGCACTCACACTTTCCGTCAAGCGATAAGTATGCTCAGGACTGTCTGTTTCGACACTCATCTTACCATTAAGAACCATACAAAGGCATTTGCATGTTGTACCTTGCGAGACCACTATTCCCTTTGGCGAAATTGTACGGAAATCGAATGGCGTCTTCTCTACAATGTCAATAAAGTCCAGTCTGCTGAACCCCTGAAACAAGGGCAACAATAATAATCGGTTTGAAAAGAGTGGCATTGTCATATACTCAGATATACTATAATTAGAGTTCAAGCGACTTCAACACACCCTTCTCATCTGCATAAATCAAATATGCGTGCAATCTTTTATTTTCCTTCAACACCTTTTTGGCCCCATCAACACCGAGCACCATAAACGCTGTGGCGTAAGCATCAGCTGTAGCACAATCGGGTGCAATGACAGTAGCTGAGAGCAAGGAATGTTGTACAGGGCGTCCTGTACGTGGATCTATAGTATGAGCATATTTGCGCCCATTGTGTTCGTAATAGTTACGATAATTTCCGCTCGTCGCCAAGGCTGCATTTTCAAGACTTAGCACGGTCTGCAAATCACAATTATTAGCATCAGCACCCTCTACTGGTTTACTTATGCCAATCTGCCATGGCGATTTACTCTCAGGATTGCGGCCTTTTGTCACGACCTCACCTCCTATTTCTACCATATAATTACGCACCCCATGCTCGCGTAACAACTTGGCCACTCGGTCAACGCCATATCCTTTGGCTATTGCACCACAATCAATCATCAATCGCACGTCTGCACAAGTTATAGTACTATCTGGTGACAACTTGATTAAATTATAGCCAACAAATTTCCTTATTGAATCGACTTGGACATTCGTTGGAAATTGCCTACTCTTAAAACCAAAGCCCCAGACATTGACAAGCGGCATTACAGTGACATCAAAAGCCCCACCTGTAGCCACACTAACCTTTTGAGCCTTTTGTAACACCTCATAAAGCATGGCATCTGCACGTGATATTTGCCTGTTATTTACACGCGATATGGTACTCTGTGGGTTAAATACAGAAAGACTTGCGTCCACACGTCTTAATTCTGCAAGTATTGCTGTGTCAAGATTCTCTGAGAACTCATATTTTATATGGTACGTCGTACCAAATATAGCCCCCTCAGAAGTTTGTAGTTTTGCACCGCCACGACCGAACACAATCCATACCGACGCTAATATCAAAAATAAGAGAAATATTCCTCCTGCTACCTTTTTCATCATTATGACATTGATTCATTAAGTAGGTGTTCAAAATTATTTTTACATTGAAAGTGCGTTATCGAGACGCAGATGTTTCCTTCGCACGAAGGTTTCTGTCCCCCGATAACGGGGGAACCGAAGGGGGTTATAGCGGGCTATGTGACTGAGAACGAAGGGAACAGATGCGCCCTGAGAACATGCTTTCAATGTGAAAATGACACCTACTGATTGTATAAAATAATTTTGAACGCCTACTTATATGTCTACTACCACATTAAAGGTACCGCCAATCGCATGCGTATCATTCTTTCCATAGCCAGGTACATACCATGAGTTATCTACAATAGTACGCTTGTTGTAGAAGCGCATACGATAGCGGATCGACCACCCCAAATGCAAAATGCCCCATACACGGGCTTCGAGGCCAAATACAGCTTCTCCCCAATGATTGGTACCACGCACGCCATGGTAACTAAAAGGCACATTACCGCCATAAACGGGATCAACCATATCTGGCCCATCAACATCGAACTTGTATGTTGAAAAGGCATAGCGCACCCCCACGAAAATGCGTCCCAGTGCGCGCACATTCTTTGCAACGTTATAGTCCAAACCTATCCTATAATAAGGAGAATGTACCTTGTAGTGCAAATCGGTGGCATCATTAGTATGATTGCTCACCCCCATACCCATTTCGAACACCGGAAAATATCGACCACGCAAATTAAGACGTGCCGCAGCCTCATACTGGCCATACGGTGTACAAGCGGCCATAATCGCCCCACACAAATCAGCACTAATACTCACACCCGCCAAGAAAGGCATACGCCTCTTGGCCTCGAGTGCTGCAGCAGCTTCCTGTGGAGACGAATATTGCACACCCTTTATATCTGTATCGGCACGCTTTGAGTCCGTTACACGCACCGTATCTGTAACCCATGCATCACAATCGGCATTTTTTATTTCTGCAGAAAGTGCTCTTGAGCTACTGACGAACAGTAGACCGAAGATAAATGCGTATATTCTCAACATCATCATAATTTACAATTGAGCGAACAAGTGCCACACTGTCAATAGTCAATGGCATATTGCCTAAAGAATGCGATGTAGCCCTCACACCTGTTATTGTATGAAATACCGAAGACGGACAATCAAGTGACTCAAAATGAGGTTGTGGAATGTGATCTACAAATAAGGTGTCGACTGCGTCTTGACCAGACAAGTTCGAAAAATGAAGCAACAAAGTATCGCGTGTCCCAGATTCCTTAAGCGGCAACAGAAAGGACGAGATCTCTGTAGCTTTATTCAGCAAAACTGTGTCACGTCCAGCTGGCGTGACGCTCAATTCGTCATACAACGTCATTGGGCTCTTTGTCTCGGCAGCGTACAAGTTGCACTGCATACTCACCACGTTATCAAGCGGGCAATCAATATTTGAGCATGCAGACAAAAGAACAACCACACACGAAACACACAGAATGAAGTGCTTACGACACAGCCGTTTTATTGCATTTGTACACAATTTACAAGCCACTGCTATATTTCCTTTTCTATTTGATAATCGTTACGTCCAGCCGCATTACGACTTACTAATTCGCCCAAGAATCCGGCCACGAATAATTGTGTACCAAGTATCATCATGGTCAGCGCTATATAAAAATAGGGAGAATCTGTTACAAGCGGCGCTGTACCACCTGTATATAGATGCACCAATTTAATTGCACCCACAACAACACAAGCAACAAAACCAAGGAAGAACATAACTGACCCTAAAAAGCCGAACACATGCATAGGCTTGAGTCCGAAACTATTAAGGAACCATAGCGACAACAAATCTAAGTAGCCATTTACGAAACGATTTAAGCCACCGAACTTCGTCTTGCCAAATTTGCGCGCTTGATGGTGCACCACTTTCTCTCCTATTTTGTCAAAGCCTGCATTCTTAGCCAAATAAGGAATATAACGATGCATTTCGCCATATACCTCTATATTTTTGACAACTTCATTGCGATACGCCTTTAGTCCGCAATTAAAGTCATGCAAGTTGTGTATGCCACTGACCTTACGTGCTGTGGCATTGAACAATTTTGTAGGTATGGTCTTTGACAATGGATCGTAGCGCTTTTGCTTGTAGCCTGACACAAGATCATAACCGTCCTCTGTTATCATACGATAGAGTTCTGGTATTTCGTCAGGAGAATCCTGCAAGTCTGCGTCCATCGTAATCACGACTCTGCCGTTCGCAGCTCTGAAGCCACAAAACAATGCGGGACTTTTGCCATAATTGCGACGGAACTTTATTCCATGTACATGAGGATCGTCTGCAGCAATTTTTTCTATCACGTCCCACGATGTATCCGTACTGCCATCATTGACAAATATTATTTCAAATGTGAATCCATGCGCATTCATAACGCGTTTAATCCACGCATACAACTCGGGAAGGCTCTCTGCTTCGTTAAAGAGAGGCACTACAACCGATATGTCATATTTATATTCCATTATTTGAATTTTAGATACGTAACAAAGATTTTATCCACGACGCGCTATCAGACCTATTACAGTTGATATTACC
>OARK01000420.1_pt1 | contig 9134 bp, 9 predicted proteins | sample 1475711 | NCBI WGS metagenome assembly OARK01 (sample SAMEA3360700, study PRJEB22359) | human gut metagenome | biome: ENVO:urban biome; feature: ENVO:human-associated habitat; material: ENVO:feces | place: Bangladesh | collected 2011 | reverse complement strand
TGATATTCCACTTCTCTGCAAACGCCACCACATTCTCAGCACCACGGATATTCGTCTCGAAATACTCATGATCCTCATGACCAGGAGTACGATGAACTGCAGCAAAGTTGAAGATCACATCGTCCTCAGTAGGAGTAAATGGCAAGTTCTCGATAGGCTTGCGGATATCATACTCGATGAAAGTAGACTGCAACTTCTGACCATCACGCAAAGCAGGCTTGTAATCCTTCACTACCGGATTAGGAGTACCAGGCTTAACGATATCGAGGTTATATACTTGGGCGTTAGGATAACGCTCCTTGATCAAATTTGTAAGATGGGTACCGATGAAACCAGTACCGCCAGTGATAATATAGTTCATTTTTCGATTAGTCTAATCAATAAAAAGTTCTTTCTCTTCTCGCTCAAAATCATCTTTTGTGATAATGCCTTGACGAAGTTTATATTCATTCGATGCCCTTCTAACATCCATCGAATCTTTATAAATATGCAAATTTTCTGAAATTAATTGCAACATCTTGGGAACATTTGATTTCTTCACATAAGCTTGATACTCAATATTCATTGCAGCATAAAGTTCTTCCTTCTTTGTTGAATAACTATTTTGTACAGCCTGCATCAAGTTCTCTATAATATGAATATCCTCTCTACCCAAATTATGTTTTTGAACCAAGCAACGAAAATAAGCATGAATATGATAGGTGTTTTCTGAATCTTTCTCATAATTTTCTTTTGCCAGTGAAAGAGCTTCATCAAAAGATTTCTGACACAAAAGTACAGTTACCAATTCTCGTTTTGCACGCTGCATATTAGGAGAATAGATCAATGTCTGTCGATAATATTTCTCTGCTTTGGCATACTCTCCTTGATTTCTGAAAAAGAAGCCTTTTAAAAACTCTTCATCTGCTCCATCTATGTTTTTAATTTCTGTCCAAAATCTATTTGCGCTTCTTTCATTTTTTTTAGCCATACGGCACAAAGCTAAACAAGCCCAATACGAAATTTCACGATGTATATCCTTGTAATAACTATGGAGGTCATTAGCCACATTGTCACATATTTTAATAACCATTCTATAATTGTGCGTATTATAGACATCCATAAGAGACTTAATCACGATGGATGGCACTAAGAACGCCTTGTTATCACAACGCCCATTTATAATACTTTGCTTGACATTGAATAAATACAAGGACACATCTTCCGTAACGTCAGCAGTAATGACGCTATTCTCAGCTACTTCCATTACATACTCGGCTAAATCAGAAGGTAACGGAATTCTATTCCTCTTTACATAATCACTAATGAAATGATCTAATCTTACAAACGAGTCTGAAGGACCAAAGGTTGACACGATACCATAAACCATCATCTTAGAAATAATCTTTTGTACATCTTGATACTGTTCCTCAAAAACTTTATCCAGAAAATCAAAAGAAACAAATTCAAATGTCGACAATATGATTAAAATATGTTTTGACAATTCCTCATTCATAAATATATCCAATAATGGCTTCATTTTCTTGGTGCCCAACAAAATAAGATGGTCTATATCTTGTTTTGCAGCTCGAACACCTTTGTTCGCACATGCCTCTACAGCATTTAATATTTGAGACGGGGACTGCAGTAATTTATCAACAAAAAAGTTCACATCAGAATCTGCAATATCTGTCAAATCAAAATATTCAGCATATTGGTAAAACAGTTTCTTTCTGTCATTTTTATTGAGCGGCAATAATTGGATATGGGCTAACTTAGGATAGTCAGACTCGACATAGGAATTAGGAGATATACATGATTTGATGAATAATCCTATTTGCTTGTTTAGTTCTGGATCCTCAATTATATCTATGAGCCATTCTGAAACATCTCGATTTGGCAGGACACAGGCCATATTATCTTCGACAAAAACAACTGTTTGTGAATCATATAACTTATTCAACAAATTCACCGCCACCTTCGCCTTGTCTTTTGGTGCAGAACTTAGAATAATTTCTAACTCCAACGTACTATATAATCTACAATACAAATTCAGGTATATGATAAAGTTCTCAATACTCTCCTTCACATCCAGGGATATACGATATGGCTCTATCTCCTTTGGCTTTCCTAACTTATAAAGACATTGCCTAGCAAAAGCATCTTTTCCTACTCCATTTCTACCAGAAATAATGAGTCCTCTAAGATTTCTTCCCCGATTTGAATATCTTTTATTTTCAAAAGCTTCATTTTCCGTGCTACGACCAATGATTGCCGTCTCACGAGCCATAATTTTAGGATTTTCTCTCCATATCAATCGACGTATTTTTTGTTCAATATCCTTTCGAAGCATCTCTGGACTAACAAAATACTTCAGGTTGAAACATTCCTCTTTAACCATCCATGATGGCACATCTTCCAAAGATAAAGAAGAATCTATAATATATGGCCAAAATTGCTCCAACTGTCCTGTTGTTAGCTTATCCTTCGCCTTATATATTTCTTTTTGAACCCATTCAGAAGCCAGGGCTTCTCTTGATATAAGAAGAACAAAGATTGTACATGAATCGATTGCCCTGAAAATCTCATCAATAGATTTATATGCTGGTTCAAAATCGAAGCAGTCAATTTTACAATAGTCACGGCCTATTTTATTGACCAATTCTTGCGCAAAGTCTTTCTGCGCACTACTATGTGATATAAATGCTTTAATCATAACTATATCTATTTTAAATCCAGTTTCATTTTGTATTAAAAACTTCAAATTCAATATTATTCCTTCTCAAATATGAAATAGTTTTTGCTGAAGGATTAACTATAATGTTTTTGTATTTAGGAACACTTAATAAAGGCAAATCATCATAATGATCTGTAAGCATTACTTCCAAGGTCACATGATTAACACCTAAATACGATAAGGTGTTTTTACATTTAACTGTTCTAACATTCTCTTTCCAGCTAAATCCACTTTTAGGAATTTGAGATGCACAACATCCATCTAAATGTAAACGCTTTGCTATTAACGAAGCATACGATTCTGGTGCTGCTGTTGAAAGCAAAACAAAGCTATCAGTATTGAGCCATTTAGTTACGATGTCTAGCACTTTACCATTTAGTTTAGGCCACAATGTATCCACAAAATCAGATAAGATTTTCTCTTTCATCATTGATTTAGAGAATAACAATATATATTTTTTCATTAACTCATGGGATATTATTCTGACTTTTCTTGCAAATACTAGGAAACAAAATATTAATGCCAAATCATACCTTGCTTTTTTCAGAGCAATTATACTTGTATAAACTATGTAGTCTTTGAATGTATTGGTATCCATCAAAGTTCCATCCAAATCTACGACCAGGGCTTTTCGTTTCATCTTTTCTTTATATCATTAGACCATGGAAAACGTATAAGCGTTCGGTTATAATACCTATAATAGTCAGCTACAACAAGAGGCTGTTTAGTAGTTATTGTTATAACTGCTATTTTTACATCTATATTCTCGAATTTACTCATTAGATATTGCTTGATGAGCAAAAGTGTTGCACCACTATCTATAGCATCGTCAACCAAGAGCACTTTTTTATGATCTCCGTCAGACAAAAAGGATACCACATTATCTGGCAATTTTATCGTACCTTTTCTCTTAGTATTATTTTTCTTAGATTTATACTCTAAGACTATAGACTCTAGAATACGCAAAATATTCAAAACACTATAAGGTAAACTTTGGAGAATACTATGAATCAGTCCTTTTTCCTTTTTTGTAGTACCATCACGCTGGATTTTAACTTCAACATAAGTTGTTTCTTTGGGTGCGACTTGCACAATCTGCCGTCCTACATATCCACCACCATTCAAAACACCAATAATCACATCAGGATCATAATCAGCAAAAATATCATGTCCCAATAGTAAACACTCTTTGTTAAAGTCTTCTGTATATAATGTTTTTACTTTCATTTGATTTTCTTTTGGGTTAATATCAATCTGAAATCTGGATTAATAAGCATCACTATTTTCTTTGCAAAGAATCTTGTTTTAAGATAAATATAAAAAACTAGCTTGTTAAGTCTAGTTCCTCCATTACCTGAAATCACTTCCATATATTCCTTCCATTTCTGCTTATTGTGAGACTGGCTAACTCCTCCAAGTCTAAAGTTAACAACATCTACATTAATATAAAAGAACTTAGCTCCTTGTTTGTATGCTCTAACAAAAAAGTCTAAATCCATAATATATTTAAAGAAAAGCTTGTACCCACCACATTTTTCATAAAGTTCCTTTGACACAAAGGTTGCATTATGACAAATATGTAATGATAGTGGAGGAATTGGGAATTTCATTGTCGGCACATCTCTTGTCTTAGTGTCAGTCTTGTCGTTCCAAAACACTTGATTACATCTATAAATATCATATCCAGGTACGTATTTACTTGCAAACTCATTTAGCGCATTTTCAATCAACACATCATCGCTATTTACAATGCAAATTAAATCACCAGTTGCAACCTTGATACCCTTATTAAAAGCATCACTGATGCCATTATCGGGTTCTGATATTAAAACATCTACATATTTCTCATACTTTTTAATTATATCAAGAGTACCGTCTGTAGAACCTCCATCCACAATAACATATTCCAAATTGTCATAGCATTGAGCGATAACACTTTGGATAGTTTCCTCTATGTGCGCAGCACCATTATAACAAGCTGTGAGTATCGTAATTTTTGGCTTCATTTTTAATTATTTCATTATAAAGTTTTACATATTCTAAATTCTGCTTATAGCTATCATAAAGTCTCTGGGCTCTTATTATGCAACTATTTGCATAATATGCCTTACCTTTTTCTATTACAAATTGTATCGAAGAAAGCAAATGCTCAAAATCTCTTTTTTTTACAACAACGCCTGTTTCAGCATCAATAGACTCCGCACTTCCACCAGTATCAAAGGTAACAACTGGAGTACCACAAGCGAGAGCCTCCAAATTTGTTGTCGGGAAATTATCTTCCAATGTTGGATTTATAAAAACAGAAGCTTCATTATAAAGTCCAGCAAGATCTGACACTGATTCTGTTCGCTTTATTCCCAAACAATGTTCGTTAGGCAAAACCTTTAACTGTTTATCTGTTAATCCAACAATAACTAATATTTGATCAGACTTTAAGTGCTTAGGTAATTCTAACAAAAAAGAAATACCCTTTCTTTTTTCCCAGTTGTTCATGACAGCAAGGACTATTTTTACATTCTTCGTAATGCCATATTTGTCTCTGACATTTGATGATTTCTGCTTGAAAACGCTCAAATCCACACCATTATTTATAACTCTTATAGGATAAGATTTCAAGAAAGAATTCTTTACGTGGTCTGCTAACCATTTTGAAGGCGTAACTATCGTTAGATTATCGCACCCTGTAAAAACTTGCCTTTTATCATTCCAATTCTGCTGACCTAGATTAAAAAACCATGTCTTTGGATAATCATGCTTACATGGACATATTCCGTGACATCCCTCCATCCATTTAAAACAATTCGCCATGTCAAAGTAAGCGCACCATCCTGTAAAGCTCCAACAATCATGCAAAGTCCAAACAACTGGAATATGATGCTGCTTAATATAACTGAATAGCATTTTTACATTAATATACGAATTATGTATATTATGCAGATGAATGATATCTGGGCTGAAATTATCCAAGAATTTAATCAACTGTTTTGTTTCATGCACATTATAAAAGCCATGATGTGGCCATACCCTTGTTTTTAGGATGTTCCACTTTCTTCTTATACGACCTTGCAATCTTAAAGAATTGTCTGCTGGCATTTCAGAAGTTTCATAGCCATATATTGCATAAGTTTCATTTCCTAACTCGGCTGCAATTTGATTAATTTCATAAGCTATTCTACCGGTACTTCCACCAGTTTTATATACAGTATTAATCTGAACTATCCTCATCTTCTTTAAATTTTAGTATTCGAGCGGGTATACCTACAACTATCGCATTGTCAGGTATATCCTTTACAACTACCGCATTAGGGGCTATTGTCACATGATTACCAATATGTACACCCCCAAGAATCTTTGCACCAGCACCAATCATAACGTGATTGCCTATAACTGGGCATCCACTTGATTTGGCTCCGATTACAACTCCAGGGAATATGGTTGCATAATCTCCTATCTTTGCATCGGCGTTAACTATGATGCTACCATAATGATAAATCAAGAGACCTTTCCCGAAAGAACCAGGATCTATCTGAAATCCTGTTTCTCGTGACAATACTCTTAATCGCCAATAACGATAAATCATGCATAACGTATGATAAAGGCTATTTATACCTTTGGGCTTGGCAAGTATAGAATTATTCTTATTGTATTCTGCATAACGCAGATTCTTGACATAAAGCCAAATTCTATAGGTTGAAGATTGAGGAGTTGTCACCAAACGGTTCTTTATGCACTTAAAATAACCGCAAGAAACTTTCTTGTAAAATAAAGAATCCTCACTTAAATAATTGCGTAATTGTTTTTTGCTATTTATCATATTCCTATAATTGATGACTTATAAGGAATTGCTCCTGCCATGTTATCATGATTAGATTGAGCATATATAAATGCTCCAAGAAGAAGTACATATATTATTTGGGCTAGTTTCTTACGAGTGCCATTTTTGCAAAGATTCAATAATGTTGGTTCTGTAATAAGAGCAAGTAACATTGGATAAAATGAAACACGAAAAGCAACTTCAAACATATTAGCTAGAGACAAAAATAATAATGTCAAGAAACTAGAATAATAATGAATAAATTTCAATTCCTTATATTGACTTTTAATAAAATACGGAGTTAAAATAAACCACAAAACGAGTAACAAATTTGCTTTAGCTGTACTTACACCTGAATTCATATATTGACTTGCCATTCGTTCTGCAAATAATCCACTAGCTGCAATAAAACTAAAAAGTGTTACAGATGACAGATATACTATTAATATAGATATTAGAAAAATCCAATTCTTTTTTTGGAAATTGCTCAGTAATGGAATTCCAGCTAGCATTAATAAAAAAACTCCAGAATTGTGAAACAGATATGCTATTACCACTATAAAAGCAAAATAAACATATTTTTTTTCAAATAAATAAATCAATGAATATAAAGAAATGCATAGAGATAACGATTGGCGCATTAAAGAGAATCCATACCAATAAAAAATTAACATATAACTTAAAATAAATAGAACCATGGAGCCATTTTTTTTGAAGTATAATGCAGTTAATCCAACTAATAGAATTTTAATAAATGCGGCCAAAAATAAAAATACATTTATATCTCCTAACCTGCTTGCCAAATAGTTGAGTATACGATAACCATATTCCTTATCATCCAATTCTGAAATATATTTTACTAGTGAATTATATTGTTGAGCCTCGATAAAATATGCTCTACCATAGGTATACATATCATCACCAACGTTCCAATCACGTAAACCTTCAACCAAACTTGGAATTAACAAGAAAATTATAAAGAAAAAACAAAACGTTAGACGTTTTTTACTGTTTTCAGCAAAAAAATAGGCACACGTTGTAAAAATAGCAACAATTAAATAAAATAACATATTTTCTTCAATATATTTTTAAATTTACAAATTTTCAAAAACATGCCCTCTCCAAAGTGCATTCTAATATACTGCCCCACTTTGTCCTTTCTAGAAAGCCAAGTTCCATCATACCAATGTATACCACAAGTATTATTGGTTATTCTCATTTTACCAGTTGATTTTGACAATGGGCAAAAATATTCCGTTGGGTATATGATAAAATCATACACCTTTTGTAATTCGTTATTTTGCAACAAACCCTTTTCAATAAATATATTTGTAGTTAAAGTCACCACATTATCCATACCTCGACCAAAATCAAAGTCCTTCCGTCTATATTCGTCTATAATATGGGATAAAAAGTTCATTTGAGCAACAGCACCCATCACAAGACCAGGAGCTATTGGGTATTTTCCATCACTTACATCCTCAAAAGCCATAAACGGACCTTTTGCTATTATATCATCCATATTCTTAATAACCTCTACATCTGTATCAAAATAAAGGCCACCATACTTATAGAGAATCCAGAAACGGGCATAATCACTCACAAAGGCATACTTCTTCGCCTTGTATGCCTCCGCTGTATAAGGAATGATATTCACATCAAAGTTACTCTCGTTCCATTCCTTTATCTCATAATCAGGGAGATACTTTCTCCAAGACGCAATGCACTTCTGTGCACTTTTTGGTAGAGGATTACCCCCAAACCAGCAATAATGAATTACTTTTGGTATCATAATTTATTTTCCAAAAAAAATTAAATTCAAATATTTATTTATATCTATAATTTTAATAAGAGTAACGCATAAAATAATAACTAATACGCTCTCTAACAGTGCTAATGCCAAACAATTTACCCCTCCCATTACACTATTGCCAAGACTATAAGTAGTAGGTAAAAAGAAATATTGTAATACGTATATTTCTAACGAATGAGTACCGACGTAACTACATACTTTTTGTATCTTCTCATTAAATGTTATTTTTCTGAAGAGTATCAGTAATAATGGTATTGTAAATAAAGCCATTATCTTTCTAAACAAACCAGTAGTCTCATAACCCGAATAATAACAAAAATAAAAGCCCACACCAAATATCAGGAAGCATAATGCATAGATTACATCCAACTTCATCTTTACCATAGAAGAAATTTTTTCTTTGTTTTTCCATGTCAAAAAACCTCCCCAAAAGAACAACACATAATTTGTTATTTGATTAAAACATAAAAGATTATATATATTTTCTGGTATATAATGAGCTAACACTTTAGTTATCCCCCAAACACCCAACATATATAACAAATCCAATAACAATATACTTTTTACGCTTTTATTATTTAAAAAAAGCTTTGCTATTTGGCATCTGACATAAAAGAAAATAAACATTATAAACAATGTTGGCAAAAACCAATAACCAAAATGTGCCCCCCCCAAATAAATAATCATGTATACCATTATTGAAATATGCATACGTACCCCCTATTGTTGCTGTTGGAATTAACAGTTGCTTCGCTTTTCTTCCGATATGTTTAAGACTCAAACCTTCTTTA
>OARK01000413.1_pt1 | contig 9262 bp, 10 predicted proteins | sample 1475711 | NCBI WGS metagenome assembly OARK01 (sample SAMEA3360700, study PRJEB22359) | human gut metagenome | biome: ENVO:urban biome; feature: ENVO:human-associated habitat; material: ENVO:feces | place: Bangladesh | collected 2011 | reverse complement strand
TTTGGATTTTTCATTTTTTAGACCTCCAATCATATTGATGGAGGTTATTTTAATGGAAGGAGATAGTGAGATGGAAGTTTCAATCGCTAACCCTACACTTACCTATTTGTCTATCTATGACGCAGCAGGCGAAAGAGTAACGTCCTTTGTAACTGGTGTACATGGTGACACGGTAGAAGAATTGCAGGCCAAAGCGGAGGCAGAATATCCGGATAAAACCCATGTCGTGCAGGACGCTTTGACTTATAACAACGCCTTACAGCATGACCTGCTTTACAAAGATGGAGAGTATACGCCGCGGCCTGAGCCGACAGAGGCTGAGAAACGCGAAGCAGCACTCACATCTCTTGACGCGGAATACTCAGCTAAAACCAGCGAGGTCGAAGCCGAGATGGCAAAGGCTAAAGCCGTCGAGGATGAAGATTATTATTCGGATCTGAAAACCGAGAGAGAAGAGCTTGTCGCAGAGTATACAAGGAAGAGAGGAGCAATCTAAAATGGAACGGTGCTTTTTATGCCACAAAAAGATGGACAAGAAAACGGGGCTTTGCACAAATCCCAAATGTGTAAGGAGTAAGCCGCTTGCCGAAAAAGCGGAAGTGAAAGAGGGGACCAAGGTGAAAGCCAATGAATCTGAATGAGATCAGTATCTGGGTAGGAAAAGTGTTTGACGGGCTGTACATCGGCTGGCCATACAAGACGGCTTTGGGCATCGTATTCCTTGCTCTCGAACGGCACCTCGAGCTCTTTACCGCGTTCGCCTGCATCGTGTGTGTAGATTTATTCGCCAAGTTTATCGCACTGTCCTATGGCTATCTTGCGCAGTCCATGACGGAGAAACCATCCCTCGTTGATTCATTCAAAGGGATACCGGCAGCGCACCGGGCGGGCGTCATCAATAGCCACGCCATGAGGACGCAGTTTGTCGAAAAGATTTCCGTGTACATGCTACTTGTCGTGGCGGGCGCACTGGTGGACTTCATGCTGGGGCGAAGTGAGTTTGCATATCTAGTGATTGCTTACTTAGCTTCAACAGAGTTTCTCAGTGTTATCGAAAATTTGGATGATGCGGGGGTATCGGCTCTACATGGGCTGGTGAGCCTGGTAAAGAGGAAGACGGGAGGCGCACAATGAACGGGATTGACGTATCGGAGTACAATGGAACCATCAACTGGCAGGATGTAGTAAATGACGGGAATGAATTTGCCATCATCCGTCTGGGCTGGGGAAATCAGCATCTAGATGAAATGTTCTATGATAATTTCAATGGCGCCTTGGATGCCGGATTGAAAGTAGGAATTTATTACTATTCCGAAGCCACAGACGCCAGTGAAGCGGCCGCTGAAGCAGAATATGCGCTTTATGTCATGCGGGATGCGGGAATTGCTCCAGACATGCTGGAGATGGGTTTCTGGTTCGATGAAGAAAATGATAACTGGAAATCAGATAGACTGACTGATCCGGAAGAGATTACGGATATCTGCACTACATTCATCAACACTCTGGAAGAAGCCGGATATCATTGTGGCTTATATGCCAACTATGATTACTTGACCAACGTCATTGATATGAGCCGCCTTCCAGGTGTTCCTGTATGGTGCGCCCAGTATAACAGCCAGTGCGACTATGATGGTGCTGCAATCTGGCAGTGCACGGACAGCTATTTTATCAATGGCGCCCAGTTTGATAAGAACTATTCTTTCTGAGGAGGATTCATGTATAATGAAGATAAGAAAATCTATGCTGCCCTGGCTGCTATTGCCGTTCTTCTTCTTTCCGGCTTTGTATGGTTCTTCTGTGCAGGCAGAAGCGATGTATCAGATATCAGAGAGCGAGCTGACAACACTAGAGCAGAACTTACAGACGCTCGAAGCGCACAACAGTCAGAAGCAGAAGCTATTGACTCAGCAGCAGAAGCAGTTAGCCGAAGCTCAGACTCAATTAGAGACAGCCAACAGACAGCTGGAGAAATCCAGAGAACTGAACAAACAGACGCAGAAATCATTAGACAAAGCCAATCAATCATTGACAGAGTTAGAGAAAGAGGCACAGCACAAGATTCAAATTAAGACCAGGCAAAGGAATATGTGGATAGCTATTTCCGGACTGCTTGCCACGGTAGTAATAGCAAAATAAAAAAGCCGTATCAGCTTACAGAAATGTAGGTTGATACGGCTTTTTTATTTGGTAGAAATTTTGGTAGAAAGAGCAAAAACTGACAGTCTTTAGTAGAAATGAAAAAATCCCGAACCTTCGATAGATTCGGGATAATTCAATGGTGACCCAAGAGAGATTCGAACTCCCGACACCTTGATTCGTAGTCAAGTGCTCTATCCAGCTGAGCTATTGGGCCAAATTGGCAGGGGCAGAGGGACTCAAACCCCCAACCTACGGTTTTGGAGACCGTTGCTCTATCAATTGCGCTATGCCCCTGTGTCTCAGGTTTTCTCAACCATATGACTTAAATATAATAACAAACGGAAAGCAAAAATGCAAGGGGGTGTAAAATTATTTTTACAAAATTGCTCCAAGGCGCAGGAGAAGGGAGGAAATCCGCACATGACCGCCCCTCGGCGATTTTTTCCTTAATATTTGTTATAATATAGGAAATTTCTTTGACTCGCCTTCCCAGACGGGGAAGGTGCCTATATAAGTTCAAAACAAAACCATTGATTTTTCATTTCTCATCGCAAGCTGCCCCCAACGGAGGGAAGTGCCCGAAGGGCGAAAGGGGTGCAGTTTCTAAAAAGGGGCGGATAGGGTTGATTTCTCCAAGGCTGTGCCCTGGTTGTATGGTTTTCAAAAGGTGCAGTTTCTAAGAATAGGCTTGGTTTCCCAGAGCTGTGCCTTGGTTATATATTTTCCTTCCTTTCGGTTTTCTGGTAATTCTTATTCGGAGGTTCTTATGGAAGAAGTGCGTGCACCGACGGCGGAGGCGGCTCTGCGGCGGATCCTTACCACGGCGGTCCGCGAGCGCGTAAGTGATGTGCATATCGAGCCGCAGGAGTCTTTCATCCGCGTGCGTTTCAGGCGGGACGGGATTCTGTACGACCGCTTCACGATGATGCTTGCGATGAAGAAGCCGATATCCGTGCGCGCCAAGGTCGTCGGGAGCATGGACATCGCCGAGAGCCGGCTGCCGCAGGACGGGTCGTATTCGGAAACCGTGGACGGCGTTTCCTATGATTTCCGCATTTCCACGCTGCCCTCCCTCTACGGCGAGACGATCGTCATCCGCATTCTCTCCGGGAAGGTAGATTTCATAGAGAACAACCATCTCGGGATGATGGATGTCCAGGAAAAGCTTTTCATGAAGTGCCTTAGAAGGAAATCAGGGATGATTCTCACGACCGGGCCGACCGGTTCGGGAAAGACGTCGACGCTCTATGCGGCGCTCCGGCTCCTGAATGACCCTTCGGTGAATATCATCTCGATCGAGGATCCCGTGGAGTACCGGATCGAGGGCGTGACGCAGATGCAGGTGAATGAAAAAGCAGGGCTCACCTTCGAAAAAGGCCTCCGCTCGATCGTCCGCCAGGATCCGGATATTCTGATGGTCGGGGAAATCCGCGACAGGGAGACGGCGGAAATCGCCGTACATGCCGCGCTGACGGGACACCTCGTCCTGTCGACGCTTCACACGGTGAATGCAGCGTCCGCGCCGCTCCGTTTGATGGACATGGGTATCGCTCCCTACCTTCTGGCGGATTCGCTCTCCCTGATTATTTCCCAGCGCATCCCCGGGCGCCTCTGCCCGCATTGCAAAAGGAAAGTCACGCTGACGGAGGAAAAATTCGCCGACCTTTCCCTCCCGCAGGAATTTCTGGGAGAGACGGTCATGGATGCAGAAGGCTGCGAGGAATGCCATGGGAGCGGCATCGCAGGGCGAATCGGCGCCTTTGAAATGATTGAAATCGGACGGGAAGAGCGGCAGATCATCCGCGGGGGCTTCTCGGCCGACAAACTGCAGGAAAGAATGAGAGCGCAGGGCCAGCCCGATATGGGCGCGGCGGCGCTTCGCGAGCTCCGGAAAGGCTGGATTTCAGCAAGATCAGCCTCCCAGGTCATCGCGGGAGAGGACTGAGCAAATTGGATATAGAAAAACTCATGCAGACGTATCCGAATCTGACGGATGTGCACGCCACGCAGGATGAACCGCTGATGATCCGCGCAGGCGGCGCGCTGAAAAAGCTTCGCGAGACGGCTGGAGAAGATTTCTTCACGGCGCTTTTCACGTCCTACGTCAATGAAGACAGAATGAATGCATACAAAAAAGAAGGCGCGCTCGATACTGCCTTTTCCCTGGGAAATACCCGCTTCCGCCTCCATATTTACAAGAGCGGAGGGAAACCGGCCGCCGCGATCCGCGTCCTGCCCGAGCTCTCCGCACTCCCTGCCGACCCCGACAAGGCTTTCTTGGACAAACTCTCTGCCCTTGAGCACGGCCTTGTCCTCATCACAGGCCCCTCGGGAAGCGGCAAGAGCACGACGCTCGCGCACATTCTCCTGACAGCCGTGGCCAAGCGCCCCTGCCATATCGTCACCCTCGAAGACCCCGTCGAATACGTCATTTCCTCTGACAAAGCCCTCGTCCACCAGAGGGAAATCGGAGAAGACACGCCGAGCTTTGCCGAAGGCGTCATCGAGTCCCTAAGGGAGGACCCCGACATCATCGCTGTTGGAGAAATGCGCGACGCCGCCACCATCGAAGCTGCCCTGACCGCGGCCGAGACAGGCCACCTCGTCTTTGCCACCCTCCACACCACACGTGCCAAAGACGCATGCACGCGCATCATCCACGCATTTCCTTCCACGAGGGAAAACGAAATCCGGAGCCTCCTTTCCTCCTGCCTGCAGCACGTCCTCACGCAGCGCCTCTGCCGGCCGGGCAAGGAAACCTTCCTCATGCGCGAAATCCTGACGAACGTCCCCGCCGTTTCCCACCTCATCCGGGAAGGCAAGGACGAGCAGATCCCGTCGTACATGGAAATGGGCCTCCAGAACATGCGCACCCTGAAGCAGGCAGCGTACGGCCTGAAGAATATCTCCGAAAAAGACAGAGAAAAACTCCTGAAAACCCTCGAATGATTCCCGGCGTAAAGCCGACACAAGATACATATGGAAACATACCTCTACAAAGTCTTCAATACCGAAGGAGCTATGGAAGAAGGCACCATCGGTGCCAGCTCTGGCGGGGATGCCGCGAATGCACTCCGCCTTCGCGGCTTTTCTATTATCTCCCTGACAAAAGAGGCATCGGAAAAGAAAGAAAGACGCAGCTTCCTGAAAAGGAAACCATTCTCCGGAGACGAGACACTCTCCGTCCTTGCCAGCGAATGGAGCGCCCTCCTCAAAGCAGGCCTCACCATCACGGCTACCCTAACCCTCCTTGAAGAACAGGCGAAAAAACACGAGAAACCTATCCTCTCACGCGCCCGCGAGACTGTCATGGAAGGAAGGACCCTCTGGGAAACGCTCGATGAATCAGGCGCCTTTCCCCGCTTCTTCACCGCCTTGATTCAGGTCGGAGAAATGACAGGCACGCTCCCCGAAGAACTCGACCGCATCGCCGAGCACTACCGGAAGAAAGCAGAATTCAAAAGAAAAGCGGTAAGCGCCCTTGCCTATCCCTGCTTTGTCCTCCTCTTCGCACTGACCGTCCTTCTCACCATCCTGACATTCATCCTCCCCACCTTCGAGACACTCTTCGCCTCCCTGCAGATCACCCTTCCTGCCGGCGCGAGGATTGCTCTGGCCGCCGGGAAATTTCTTCAGGAAACAGGACGCTTCCTCTTCCTTCTGCCGCTTCTCTCGGCCCTCGGTCTTGGTATTTCCTTGAAGACAGAAAAAGGAAGAGAGAAAATAGACGAAATCCTCTACCGCTCCCGCTTCTGCAAACGCCTCCTCCTCATCCGCTTCGCAGCTACACTCTCTGCTTTCCTTGAAAGCGGAAGGACCCTGGGCGACGCCCTTGAAGACTGCAAGGATACCATAGGAAACCGCGAAGCAGAAAGAGCCCTCGAAGCCGTCAAGGAAGAAGTCACCAAAGGAAACGACTTCGCCGAAAGCCTCAAGAAAAGCGGCTTCTCCCTGCCCATCTTCTACCAGCTTACAAGGATCGGCATGGAAAGCGGCGAACTCCCGGACTTCCTCATGAAAGCCGCCGGCCTCATGGAAAGAGAGGCAGAAAGAAAAGCCAGCCGCTTCCGCGCCATCTTAGAACCCGCCATGCTCCTATTAGTAGGCGGCATGACCGCCATCGTCGTATTCTCCGTCATCCTCCCCGTCTTCCACATGGCGGCGAGAGTGTGAAGGGAAAAAAGATAAAACCATAAAACAAGAAAAAACAGAACGCAAGGGAAAAAAACATAAAAATCGCAAAAAAGATCCCTATGAAGAGAGCTTTTTTGCGTGGGAAAATCAAAACCTTCACAACCGGACTTCGTCCGTTGGTAATCAACCCCTTTCGGCGCATGCGCGCCACTTTCCCCTGACGGGGACAGCTATAGTCTCGCTCCGCTCGCCATTCCTGAGCGTTGATTTTTCAAATCGAAGCGAACTTGTAATCAAATTTCCCTTATTATTTCATTCCTCTATTTCTATTCTTTCCCCATTTTCTATATAATTAAGGAATGTTAAGCAAAGTCTTTTTAAAAAATCGAGCGCAGGAGGTGCGTTAGTATAAAAGCTGTTATTTTTGATATGGACGGGACTCTTTTTGATACGGAGTTTATTTTCCAGAGGATCTGGAATGAGATCGCGGGCGAGATGGGCCTGGTGCTTCCGGATTCTTTCAAATATGAAATCTGCGGGACGAATGGTGCCGTGATGAATGGCGTCATTGAAAAGTACTACCATGTATCTGACGGACAAGTGATCCAGAACGAATGCCGCCGCCGTGTGGATAAGATTTTTGACCGGTATGTGCCGGAGAAGCCGGGCTGCAGGGAAATCCTTCATTTCTTCCGCGAGCATGGGTATAAAATTGCCATGGGAAGCAGCAGCCGCATTACAAGGATCGAAGGAAATCTGCACCAGACGGGGCTTCGTGATGCCTTCGATGCCATTGCAGGGGGCGATGAAGTCGAGCATGGCAAGCCCGAGCCGGATGTATTTCTTCTGGCGGCCAGCCGCCTTGGTGTCGATTCCAGGGACTGCTACGTCTTCGAGGACAGCCCCAATGGCGTTCGCGCCGGCGTCAAAGCGGGCATGAGAACGATCATGGTTCCTGACCTCATGCCCGTCACTGATGACCTCATCCCCATCGCCTACGGGATTTTCAAGAACCTCTCCGAAGCACAGGAATTTCTGGAGAAGGAAATATAAGGAAAATCAGGACTCAGGAATGACGAGCATCGCGAGTTCCGCATTGGCAAGAACGGCTGCATTACTGCGATGTGCTGAGTCCTGATTTCCTCTCTTATTCCCTATTTCCTTTATATAATAGAAATATATATAGAATAATATATTTCTCCCAATTCCCAAAAAATCACTTCTGTATTATACTTAAGAATGGAAAAGTTTACGAAAGACCGCGGAAGGCGGAATATATGGGAAAGGAGGCGCTGCGATGGCTTTATCGATCAGGGACATTTTGATACTCGACTACTTCGACGGCAAGCCGGTGCATCATAAGATACCGCCGTACAAGCTGAAGATTTACGGCCAGGACGCCAATGACCGGATCGGGCTTTTGTATGAGAATGGCTGGATCCGCTACAGCCGGCCGCAGGAGACGGTCAGCATGCTGCCGGACAAAGCACTCTCGGATTTCCTGAAGCGTTACGGTCTCTCCGGCGAAGGCTCGCATGCCGAGCTCACCGGGCGCGTCATTTCCCAGATTCCCGAGTCCGACTATGCCCACGGCGTGCCGAAGATTTACGTCCTCACCAAGGAAGGCAAGGCGGAAATCGGGCATCACATGGCCTACGTCCTGAACGTCCGTGAGAATTACGGCCTGACCGAAGGGGAAATCGGCGAATCGCAGAATACCCTCGCCCAGCGCGGTGAACCATATACCGCCCGGGACATCCTTTACCGCGCCTTCCAGCAGAAAATTTCCCTCTACATCATGGCCGGCGAATGGTCGAAGCTCCGCAACATGTACTACACTGTCGCGAATTTCTACCTGCGTATCAAAGACAACGAAGAAGCCCTGCCGTACCTGTACCTTGTCTTCTTCATGGACATGTCCGGCATGGGAAACAAAAACAACCTCGTCCCGTACGAGAACCTTTTCCCCACGCAGAAGGGCATGATCCTCCTGATGGATGAAATCCGGAAAGATCTCCACTACTCCATGGACGAAGTGAAGACATCCTTCCTTTCCTCCATCGCCCGCATGGCGCCGAGACTGCCATTCTCGTATTTCTCGCCGCAGGTCATGGCCTCCATGCTCCTCGAACGCCTCCGCGGCATCGACTTCAATGGAGCCAGGTACATCGTTCAGAGAAATACCCCGGATCCCTCCGCCAAGTCGTACCACTACGTACCGTACGGAAGAAGCGAAGCCAGGCCCAGATCCTACCACCCGCCCGTCGTGAAACCAAACTTCATGGCCCCGCCGGTCTTAAGGATGCCCACCTTCACCGCGCCCCCACCCTTCAAGCCGGGCCAGTCCGCCCCGCCGCCAAGCCGCGAGCCCGTGCCAGAGAAGAAAGAAGAGCCTGTTTTAAGAAGAAAACCCGAAAAGAAAAAGGGCATCTTCTCCAAGCTGAAAGATCTGTTTTAGTCGTACTTGAAAAAGACACCATCATTTTGTAAAATAATACTAATGCGTTTGTAGCTCAGCTGGATAGAGCAGCGGTTTCCTAAACCGTGTGTCGGGGGTTCAAATCCCCCCAAGCGCACCAATGGAAATCAGAGCGTTCCCGAAAGGGGGCGCTTTTTTTGCGTGGAGAAATGGGAACTCACTTCGCTCGCCAGTCCTGAGCGGGGATTTTTATTTCTACGAGCGCAGCGAGGTCGTAAGGTTTTCCACGAGCAACGCGAGGTTTAAGGGTGTTTGACCTTGCCTCGTAGAGGAAGGTGTCGCTGAAGGCGACGAATGAAGTTCATTTCCTGGGCTGCAAGCCGGTTGTATGGTTTTTAAATGTGCAGTTTCTAAAAAGGCTGGGCGGATAGGGTTGATTATTCATTGAGTTTTAAAATCTAAAAAGGTTCTGCGAGCGGAGTGAGGTTGTTTGGTTTTTCTTTTCCCTTTGCGAAGGGGACGCGGACAAAAAGTTGGACCAATTGACAGAGGTGTCAGGAGGTCAATTTA
>OARK01000412.1_pt1 | contig 9269 bp, 7 predicted proteins | sample 1475711 | NCBI WGS metagenome assembly OARK01 (sample SAMEA3360700, study PRJEB22359) | human gut metagenome | biome: ENVO:urban biome; feature: ENVO:human-associated habitat; material: ENVO:feces | place: Bangladesh | collected 2011 | reverse complement strand
CGATGTTGCCCAGTGCGCAGTAGAGACGCTCGCCGTTTTTCTTGCCGATGTGAACGATCAGTGTCTTCTTGCCCGCCTTAATATCGTTGTCGTGGTCGCGATAGTTGTTCAGGATGAGTAGCGTATCTACTACCAGACCGCAGGCGATGGAAGTAAGTATGGCTTCCGTTGATACTCTCTGCATTCCTTCAGGCATCACAAGGTAGTAGGTGCAGCAGACCGGTACGATGCCGAAAAAGAGAAGTACCAGTAGGTCGCCCAATCCCAGGTAACTCAACTTGGTGGTATAGAGGAAGCAGAAGAGTACGCAGCAGATACCCACGATGATCATCTCCTTTCCTCCGTAGAAGGCGAGGGGCAAACCGATGGCGCATCCCAGAAGGGTGGTGAAGATGATGCCCCATTTCATGGCTTTCATCGTAATCCAGCCTTCGGCGCAGGCTCTCTTTGGCCCCAATCGGGTTTCGTCGTCGTTGCCATGCTTGAAGTCGAAGAAGTCGTTTACCAGGTTTGAGTCTATCTGCATTATCCAAGCAAAGAGCAGACAGAGCAGGGCAGGAACCCATTGGCAGTTGGCACTTGAATCCTTGTATGCTAGGGCTACTCCCAGCATCACCGGTACTGCCGCTGCCGAAAGGGTGACGGGGCGGGCGGCGAGAAACCACGCCTTGATAGAATTTGTCTTTATCATCATATTGTTGCTTTTAAATTATAAGGAGCGAGGTTTTGGGGGAACCTCGCTCCTTGTTGTTATTCATTAAGAAAAGATTCGCTTCTATTTTATTTCAGAAGAATCTCTTGTGGAAAAGATTCGCTTCCTAGTTGAAGAAGTTCCAGCTTACACCCATTCTGAAAACTCGCTGGTTCATCGGATAGTGAGGGGTGAAGAAGTAGTTCTTGTCGCCTTGTCCTGCATTCAGATGGCTCATCATCACGAAGAAGCGGGTGTGCTTGATGTGAACATTGGCGTAGGCATTGACGATAGGGTAGTTGCCCACCTTCACGTTCTTCTCGCCGTTGCCCTGCACGGTATATTGACCGATGTAAGGAGAATAATCAGGAGCCTCGTAGCTGGTGAAGTATCTGGCGTCTGCACCCAACTCGATATTCAGTACCTTTACCACCTTGAATTTGATGAAGAGGTTAGTATATACGTTGAGGTCTGGCACTGGCAGGGCACTCTTGCTGCTGGTATGCTGGTAGGTAATCATGTTCTGCCAGTTGAAAATACCGAACTTGAAGTCCTGCTGTAGCTGCGCTGTAATCAGATTGATGGCATCGCCGCTCTGCATTGGTGTCACCATTACGCCTGTGCGCAGACCATTTTCAGTAATCGTATATTGCTGTGAGAAATAAGTATAGTTCTTGATTTCATCCACAGCCACACGCAGCGTGGTGTTGGTCTTGCCGAATCTCAGAGTTCCCATGATGCGGGTATGGATAATCTTGCTCAGATCATCATCCCACCAGAGATGTCGGGCATGATACTTGCGATAGTAGAACGATGGCGTTTCGTGATGGATGAAAGCATCGCCTCTTACCTGTACGGTGTCACCCAGGAATGGCAGGTTGATGTCTGCGCTTCCATCAATGGCAAAGGTACCGGCATCCACTCCGGTGAGTCCTACCTCGCCCACGACATTATAGTGAAGGGTCTTGCCCTGAGTCTTACTCAGCTGACCGCCTACGCTCAGAGCATGCTCATTGAACTTCTCAAATCCGCCTTCGGTATTCGGCAGTTCGTAGTGGCGGAGGTCATAGCTGGCGAAAGCTTTCAGACCAGCCTTTGCCCACTTGCTGAATCCCTCGAGCGTTCCCATTGCCACGGTGTTCTTGATGCGCCAGTGTCGGGTCTGATCGTAGATAGAATCGCCTGTAAACTTGCCGGCATTGTAGTACTCCTTGAGATAGTAGTCCTGTGGAGTCTGGTAAGCCTGGTAGATACGCTTGTAGTTATCAAACTGCACGGTGTGGATGAAGCTGGTTACCGGAACATATTCTGTCTTGAAGAAGAGTGAGTCTTGCGCTTTCTTCTTCTCTACGGCGAGCAGACTGTCTGCCATTGCCTTGCTGTTTACTGCAATTCGAGTGCTGTCGCTCTTGAAGTCCTGGGCTGCCTTGTTTGCAACTATTGCCTTGTTGTTCTTGGCAGGTTCATCGCCGGCAATCTTTGCATCTGTAGGGCGACCTGAGAACTGCTTCTTCTGGTTTTTGTCGAAAGCCTTTTCGTCAAACTCCCTGCCTTGTTCCCTTGCTTTCTTTCTTGCCTCCTCCTTGGCTTCCTCGGCTGCATTGTCCTTTGCTGACTCCATGGCGAATTTCTTGGCCTTGATTTCTTCCTCGGTCATCTTCACCTTGCGGCTGAAGCCCACATTGTAGCGGTGGGTGAAGAAGATGTGTTGATTGTCGTTGCGATTCCAGTTCTGCTGCAGCACGGTCGGTATTTCGTTGGTGGCGAAACTCTCGGTGAAAAGCTCCGGATGCTTGATGTAGTCATCATTGGTAATACCTCCGTTCTCCGTCACCTTCTGGTGGTTGGTGCTGAAAAGGAAGTGCGCCTGATAGCGGTCGCCCAGATAAGAAGTCCACATCGTATATTTGAAGTGCGCCGTGCTCTGTGCATCGTAGTAGCCGCGACCGTATTTGTAGTCGAATCGGAATCCGCCACCCAGCTGCTTGTTGGCATTCACCGCAAAGATTGCCTTGAAGTCATCCTCACCGTTGGTTCTGTCACCGCAGCTATTCAGCGTGATGTTGGTGATAGGCGAGTAGGTGTTGGTGAAGTGGAAGTCACTCACCGGGGTAACGATGTTGTCGTATGGCTCGGTGAAGATGAAGTTGCCCTGCGTGTTGCGTCGGTCGATGAAGATGCGGTTGATGCGGGCGGTACCCATATTGCCCAGGGTGTTGTACTCTCCGCGCAGTCCTTCGGTGAAGGTAGTGTTCTGGTACATTGCCTGCATGGTGTCCACCACGGCAGCCCGGGTATCTCCAAATCTCTCATCCACAGTCCATACCCTGATGCCCTTCGGAATCTCCTTGTCAGTGCCCAGCGAGTCGGTGTTGATGCGGTTGCCGGTCTGTGGGCGGAACTGTGAGTCTTCGTTATTGTTGAAATCCGTAAAATCGCGTTGTGCCGCAACTGGTAGAGTTGCAGCACAAGCTAGGATTGTAGAGAATAATATTTTCTTCATTTCTTATTTATTGAATAAGCGGATGCAAGCCTATTTTGAATGGTCGGATGCAAACCTTTCTTATTTTTTGAATAGTCGGATGCAAACCTCGGCAATTTTCAAGACTACGCCGATGATCAGCAGTACATTGGCAATCGTGCGGTCGTCCATCTGTGTCCAGAGGATGACGCCTACGATGGCGAAGAGCATGAATCCGATGTTGAGCCAGTTTCTGGCTACGAGCATATTGCTCTTGTCTGCATACTCCAATCTTCTGTGGTGGCGACGATTTGGGCGCACGGCATAGCTGGTCTGTGGCTGCGTCTGAGACGCCTCATGGCTCTGGCTCTGTGGCTGCGCCTTTGCGGTTTCCTCGCTCTGTGGGATGTTTGTTGTGTTGTTATCTTTTGTCTGATCCATATTTTATGAGATGATTTTTATTTTCGAACAAGTTTGGTCAGATCATTGAAGATCTGGTTCTTGCGGTCGATGGTTCCGCGTCGGAACTTGCCGTAGATCTTGGCCAAGTCGTTTTTCTTCTTGGTCAGGGCATATTTGTCGGTAATCACTTTCTCTGCAGGCTCCTTGAAACCGGTGCTTCTGCCTTCCTCGTAGTTGAATACGATTCGGGTCATAGAGAGGTGGAGATGGTTGTCGCTGATGGTTGCCACCAGCTGGTACTTGGTCTCAGAGCGGTCGAGAGAGATGAACGACTGATTGAAGACAAACCATTCGTCCATGATACAGGCGATGATCTGCTCGTTCTTGTTGTTTCTGTTCACCAGGGGGATGCGGCTGTTGATGTTCTGCTCATTCTTGATGAGCTTGCTCATATACTGGAAAACGATGTTGTAGATTTCGTCTGCACTCTTTCCGTTTGCCTGGGTGTCGAGAACAAATTCTACTTTTCCCTCGGCATTAAGCTGGATGGCTCCCGCCAGGTATTTCGGATCTTCCTTGAGCACTACGCCCTCGGCAGTTTTTTCCACCTTTTTCTCTTCTATCTCCTCTGTCACGGTTGGTACGACCCAACCCGCACCTTCAGAAGTTCCGGTAGTATTCTGCTTCTTGGTGGCATTATCCTGAATCTTCATCGCAGGCACCATTTCTGTAGCTGGTACAGAAGTCTTGGTAGCAGGCACCGAATTCTCTGCATTCTTCTTCAGCTTTTCTGCCTCCTGCTTCATTCTTTCAGCTTCAGCCTTCAATCTCGCAGCTTCCGCTTTCGTTTTCTCAGCTTCCGCCTTTATTTTTTCAGCTTCCGCCTTCACCTTAGCTGCTTCTGCCTGAGCCTTGGCAGCTTCCAGTGCCTTTTGGGCTTCCTCTAACTCTTTTTGCGCCTTTTCCAACTGCTGCTCAGGGGTAAGCACATTCTGTGCCTGCATGGTGAGAGCAGAAATCAGCACGAGTATTGAGATAAATATCTTTTTCATGATCTGTTGTTTAAATGTTTAATGTCTTGTCCTCCTCGTCCGAGTATAGGAGCTCGGAGGTGTTTCTAACATACAAAGGTATAAAAATAACTTGATATATTTCTATATGGAAGCGATTATTTATACATTCTTTTGCTAAGTTAACAATATTTTTTAGGAAAAACGCTCCTAGTTTCAAATATTTTCGTATCTTTGCAAAAAAATATAGCTATAATTATGGGATTATTCGGATTATTTAGCAACAAAAAAAAGGAAACTCTCGATAAAGGCCTCGAAAAGACCAAGGAGAGCGTGTTTGGAAAATTGGCGCGTGCGGTGGCTGGTAAGTCAACCGTAGATGATGACGTGCTCGATGATTTGGAGGAGGTGCTCATCACATCCGATGTTGGTGTGGAGACTACCGTGAAGATCATCCGTCGTATCGAAGAGCGCGTGGCAAGAGATAAGTATGTTTCTACCTCAGAACTCAACAGAATCCTGAGAGAAGAGATTGCAAGCCTCCTAGAGGAAAATCATACCGATGACAATGAAAACTGGGATTTGCCTTCCGATCATAAGCCATACGTGATTCTGGTAGTGGGTGTGAACGGTGTGGGCAAGACTACCACCATAGGAAAGCTCGCCTATCAGTTTAAGAAGGCTGGCAAGAAGGTGTATCTCGGTGCTGCCGATACCTTCCGTGCCGCTGCCGTGGAGCAGATCTGCATTTGGGGCGAGCGAGTAGGGGTGCCAGTGGTGAAGCAGCAGATGGGTTCTGACCCTGCCAGCGTGGCCTTCGATACCCTGCAGAGCGCCAAGGCGAACGGTGCCGACGTGGTGCTGATTGACACTGCCGGACGCCTTCATAATAAGGTGAACCTGATGAATGAGTTGAAGAAGATCAAGGAGGTGATGAAGAAGGTGATGCCTGAGGCTCCGGATGAGGTGATGCTCGTTCTGGATGGAAGTACCGGACAGAACGCTTTTGAGCAGGCTAAGCAGTTTGCTGCCGTTACCAATATCTCTTCGCTCGCCATCACCAAGCTCGATGGTACGGCTAAGGGGGGCGTGGTAATCGGTATCTCCGACCAGCTCAAGGTGCCAGTGAAGTATATCGGACTGGGCGAGGGCATGGAGGATCTCCAGCTCTTCAATAAGTCTGAATTTGTTGACTCCCTCTTTAAACACTAGAATACAGGTACTTATAGGCTTTGAGAAAAGAATTAGATGAAGCTCGATGTAAAATAGTCGAGAAAAGAATTAGATTAAGATTATTATTAGGATAAGTAGGATAAGAATGAAGAAAAATCAGATAGATATAGTAACCATGGGTTGCTCCAAGAATCTGGTGGATAGTGAGACCTTGATGAAGCTTTTCGAGGACAATGGCTACCACTGCGTTCATGACCCGAAACGCCCACAGGGTGAAATAGCCGTCATCAATACTTGCGGCTTTATCGAGGATGCCAAGCAGGAGAGTATCGATACCATTCTGGAGTTCATCCAGGCTAAGGAAGAGGGACGACTCCGCAAACTCTATGTGATGGGTTGTCTTTCACAGCGCTACCAGAAGGAACTGGAGGCAGAGATGCCCGAGGTGGATAAGTTTTATGGTAAGTTTAATTATAAGGAGTTGCTCAAGGAACTGGGCAAGGCTGATGTGACTGCTTGTAGTGGAACCCGCCATCTCACTACTCCTCATCATTATGCCTATATCAAGATTTCTGAAGGTTGCAACCGCCGCTGTGCGTATTGCGCCATTCCTATCATCACTGGCAAACACGTTTCCCGTCCGATGGATGAAATCCTCGACGAGGTACGCCAACTTGTAGCCGATGGTGTGAAGGAATTCCAGATTATCGCCCAAGAGCTCACCTACTACGGCGTGGACCTGGACGGCAAGCATCACATCACCGAACTCATAAGCCGCATGGCGGATATTCCGGGTGTGAAGTGGATCCGTCTGCACTATGCTTATCCTAACCAGTTCCCGCTCGATTTGCTCGATGTGATGCGCGAGAAGCCAAACGTATGTAAGTATCTTGATATCGCCCTGCAGCATATCAGCGACAATATGCTCAACAGAATGCATCGCCACGTGAGCAAGCAGGAAACCATCGAACTGCTCAAGACCATCCGTGAGCGTGTGCCGGGCATTCATATCCGCACTACTCTGATGGTGGGATTCCCTGGCGAGACTCAGGAAGACTTCCACGAGTTGCTCGAATTCGTTCGTACTCAGCGCTTTGAGCGTATGGGTGCCTTTGCTTATTCTGAGGAGGAGGGTACCTACAGTGCCAATAACTACGAGGATGATGTTCCTGCCGAGGTGAAGCAGCGCCGTCTTGACGAACTGATGATTCTTCAGCAGGAAATCAGCGCAGAGGTAGAGGCTGAGAAAGTGGGCAAGATATTGAAGGTGATTATCGACCGCAAGGAGGGTGATTACTATATCGGAAGAACCGAATTCTGCTCGCCAGAGGTGGATCCTGAAGTGCTGATTAAGGCAGGAGAGAAGCGTCTGCGCGTGGGTTGCTTCTACAATGTGAAGATTACCCAGAGCGAGGAGTTTGATCTCTACGGAGAAGTGGTAAAGTAATATGGGAGGTAATATTTTGACATCAGAATGAATAACAAGGAGTATATTGCAGAACTTGCTCAGCAGACTGGCTATTCGCAGGACGACACCCAGAAGATGGTGCGCAAGGTGATAGATGCTATGATTGCTGAATTTGAGGATGGTGAGGCTGTCTCTATCCCCAACTTTGGTACGTTTGAGGTAAAGAAGCGCTTGGAGCGTGTGGTTGTTAACCCTACTACCAAGAAGCGCCAGCTTGTTCCGCCTAAGCTCGTGCTCGGCTTCCGCCCTGTGGCCAGTGTCAAGGAAAAACTGAAGAATGGAGGTGAAGACTATGAGTAAGATTAGTTTAAGCGACTTGGCGCAGCGCCTGGCAGAGAAGTCGGGAATCAGTCTGCAGGATGCCGAACTGTTTATCAGAAAGATGTTTGATGTTGCCAACGAGGGGCTTCAGTCTGATAAGCTCGTGAAGATGAAGTGGCTTGGTACTTTTAAGGTAATGGCGGTGAAGGATCGTGAAAGCGTGGATGTGAACACGGGCGAGCGTATCATCATCGAGGGCCGTGACAAGATTTCTTTCACGCCCGATAATATTCTGAAGGAGATTGTGAACAAGCCTTTCGCCCAGTTTGAGACCGTTGTGGTGAATGATGGTGTTGATTTCGATGAAATCGACAGAAAATTTGAAAATGCTGAAGAGGATGGTCCTGTATCCGATTCTACGTTAGAGTGTGTTTCTGATTCTGAAAATTCTTCCGTGGAATCTTTTGTTGAACAGGATTCTTCTGCAACAAGTGGTGTGATAGATTTTTTGGATGAAGAAAACGCTGCTCCTGTTAGCGATGAAATGATTGTGATAGGAGAGAGATTGTCTCAGGAAAATGTTGCTGAACCGGAAGAAAAGAAACCGGAAGGATTAGAACCTGCAGCGACAGAACCTGCAGCGACAGAACCTGCAGCGACAGAACCTGCTGTATTTAAACCTGCAGTATCTGAACCGGTAGAATCTGAATCTGCAACTTCTGAATTGGAAACAAAGGAATCTGAAGTTCCAGCTCAGAATGAAGTTGAGTCTGTTGTTTCTGATGAAGAAAAAGAATCGACATTAACAGAGGAAACTCCTATTGCAGAGAAAGTTCCTTCTGGTGAGGATAACTCTATTACAGAAACTCCTATTGTAGAGAAAGTTCCTTCTGATAAGGAAAACTTTACAGAAACTCCTATTGAAGAGGAAGCTTCTTCAGATGAGGAAACTCCTTCTTCAGATGAGGTAACCGATAAGCGACATGTTGTTTTGCCTCGTTATCTGGTTATTGCAGCGAGCGTAGTATTCCTGGCAATGATAGGAGGCTTTGGCTGGTTTGCTTTTAATTATGGCAAGATGGCTGCCCAGCGTGATCATCTCGCTCTACAGTTGGATAATTACCAGCAGATTGCGGCAGAGAAGAAGGCGCCAACCAAGTCTGCTTCAACGCAGGAAGAAATTCTTCGCAAAAAGGCTATCGAGGATAGTGTAAGAATGGCGCAGGCAAGCGAAGCTGTCAAAAAAGCCGAAAATGCCGAACAGAATATGGATGCTGCCGCAGACAATCAATCAATTGATGCAAAATCGCCTGAGGCTAAGAAGAATTTGGAAGCCAAGAAACTCGCTGATGCAAAGAATTTGGCTGATGCGAAAAGGCAGGTTGATGCAAAGAAACTTGCAGAAACCAAGAAGCAGCAGGAGGCTAAAAAACTTGCAGAAGCTAAGAAGAAAGAAGAAGCCAGAAAGCAGACTGAAAAGCATGCTGCCCAGGCAAGCAGCAAATACAACCAGGATGCCCGTGTTCGAACCGGAGCCTATCGTATCATTGGTGTTTCCGAGGTTGTTACGGCAAGAGAAGGACAAACCATCAAGTCGCTCAGCCAAAAGTACTTAGGTCCAGGAATGGAATGTTACGTAGAAGCTCTGAATGGTAATTCCCTGTTGAAGCCAGGTCAGAAAGTCAAGATTCCGAAGTTGGAATTGAAGAAAAAGAAATAATTTTAAAGAAATTATTTGAAAATACAAAAGGAGGGTGTGTCATAAGTCTATGGCGCACCCTCTTTTATGTTATTTATTGCATA
>OARK01000408.1_pt1 | contig 9307 bp, 8 predicted proteins | sample 1475711 | NCBI WGS metagenome assembly OARK01 (sample SAMEA3360700, study PRJEB22359) | human gut metagenome | biome: ENVO:urban biome; feature: ENVO:human-associated habitat; material: ENVO:feces | place: Bangladesh | collected 2011 | reverse complement strand
TCCCGACGCGAGACGCGTCGCCCCCATTAGTGCTTGCGTTTAGTGGTAGCGTTTTTTTGCAGATTTCATCAATGCATCGCCCAATCAATTAGCACAACCCACTGATTTTCAATATGCGCTACGTGATGGCGCAAAGAACGTGACAAAGCCAGGAAATGAGCAAACGCTTTGTATGTCTAATTTATATCAAAATCCAGTTACAAACCAGAATACAAGGATTTACGGAACAAACAATTATACGTTCATAGCAATTAGAGGTATCATATTATACGGATTATTCCACCAAAGCCCCGGATTTATGCAAAGCGTGCCACAAACTATGCCTGTAGTCATCATTTAAGCGTTCCATCTCACCTACCACACGCTCAATGTGAGTACGATTTGAAACATCATCAAAAGGACATATTTTCACAACAGGCTGATAACAATTTAACGCAGCCCATCTTTTCAAATCCGCCTCCGAAATCATTGCGAGTGGGCGTATTATGGTCATATCAAATTTGCGCATTCTAATTCGAACAGGCATTGTAGAGAATGTGCCGTTGAATGTCAAGTTCATCAAAGCCGTTCGTAATATATCATCTTGATGATGCCCTAATGCTATTTTATTAAAATGCAGAGCCTGCGCCTGAGAGAATAAGACCTTACGCCTATTCCAAGAACATAAAAAACAAGGAGTTCGCTTTTTATTACGGTCTTCTTCGTACCCTGTTTCAATAACATGCAAGGGGATACGCCACTTGTTGCACCGATCTTTCAAATATTGCACATCTGTTTCGTAGTGTATGTTTTTCATACGTACATGAACAGCTTCTACACAAAAGTAGCCATTGCTATGTAGCATACGCTCGCCCAACAAGTCTAAAAGTGACAAAGAATCCTTTCCACCAGAAAGCCCCAACAAAATACGATCTCCCTTTTCTATGAGTTCGAATGTCTTTATTGCCTGTCCGAGCCGTTTCTGCAGCCGACGATGAAGGACACACTCCAAATCTGTTTTCATAAAATCACAAGGTTGCCTATTTTACAAAAACGAAATAAACGGCTGCTATCAAACAAGCGAATGCCGCTAAATGGTTCCAATGGAACCCTTCGCCCTTAAACATTAAAGTGACGATTACTGTAAACACAATAAGCGAAATGACCTCCTGTACCACCTTTAATTGCATCAATGTAAAAGGACCGCCATTTTCAATAAAGCCAATTCTATTGGCTGGCACTTGGCACATGTATTCAAATAGGGCTACCGCCCATGAAAACAGGATTACAGCTATTAACGGCCAATTGCGACTGACACCTGTTTCCTGCAATTTAAGATGACCATACCAGGCAAAGGTCATAAAAACGTTGGAACATATTAGCAACAATATTGTAAATAAACCTTGTTTCATTATTCAGCAAAAAAAGATGTTGGGAATTTAACTTTAGCGTAAATAGATATTGGACGTTTGCTCCTCTGATATAGTAGTAGCAGGACCATGCCCCGGGTAAACGACCACCTCACCCGGAAGCGTTAGGACCTTGCTTCTTAAAGTTGAAATGAGAGAGCGTTCATTTCCACCTGGCAAATCGCAACGTCCAATTTCACGACGGAAAAGATTGTCCCCACTAAAGAGAACGCCATCAGCCTTACTATAAAAATTGACACCTCCTGGTGTATGACCAGGCGTTTCTATGACCTTCAAAGTAATATTTCCGACATGCAAGCAATCTCCATCCTTAAAGTATTTACGGGCAGAAGGTAACTTAAAGTCTATATTCAAATGAAGAAACTGTTGCATTTGATTTACAGCGTTTTCAAAAGTTTCTCTCTCATCTTCACAAAGTTCTATTGGAACATTATATTTTTCGCTGATATATGCAGCGCCAAACACATGGTCAAAATGTCCATGAGTATTCAGCAACCTCACCAAGTTTAATTGGTGTTTGTCTATAAATGAAGTGACAGCACTCTTTTCTTCTTCGTAAAAGGCGCCGCAATCAATCAACGCTGCATTTTTATTGTCATCCCAAATTAGATAACAATTTTCCCCGACCATATTAAAGACAAAACGTTCTATTTGCATATCTACTATAATTGAATATACATAACCTTTTTAGTATCAAAGAATTCGTCATCGAAATACGACTTCAATTCCCATATTTCCGAATGATTTTTGAATGGTGCCACTTCTTCTGTCATATCGCCACCCTTTAAGCAAATAAGACCATTAGGAAGTGCATTACGTTGTTCTTTCGAAACGTTTTTTCGAATCAACTTTACCAAGTCTGTGGCGTTCATTACCGCCCTACTCACGACAAAATCATACTTATTCTTCTCTTCTATTACATTTCGATGTTCCACCACAACATTTTTCAGTCCTATCGCATTTGCCACAGCCGCAGCCACCCTCGTTTTTTTGCCAATACTGTCTATCAGCTTGAACTTGCAGTTGGGGAAAAGGATTGCAAGCGGGATTCCTGGGAAACCGCCCCCCGTACCAATATCCAATATATTTGACCCTTGCCTGAAATTGACAACTTTTGCAATACCCAACGAGTGAAGTACATGGTGCATGTAAAGATTGTCAATATCCTTACGAGATATGACATTTATCTTAGCATTCCACTCCTGATACAGAGGACCGAGCGCACGAAACTGCGCACGCTGTTCGTCGTTAATGTCCTTAAAATACTGAAAGATAATTTCTTCGTTCATCTTTTTGATACAATTTGGTGCAAAGGTAGTGGAAAATCATTAACTTTGCAATCTGAAACCGCTGAAACTTACAAACACAAAAAATTAAGACCGTGTCAGAGACTAAGTACATTTTCGTAACGGGAGGTGTGGCCTCCTCGTTAGGCAAAGGCATTATTGCCGCTTCAATTGGCAAATTGTTACAAGCCCGTGGGTTCAACATCACAATTCAGAAATTCGACCCCTACATCAACATCGACCCAGGTACACTCAATCCTTATGAGCACGGCGAATGCTATGTAACAGATGATGGTCAAGAGACAGACTTAGACCTTGGCCACTATGAAAGGTTTACTGGCATCAAAACTACTCGTTACAACAATTTCACCACAGGCAAGATTTACCAAAGCGTTATTGACAAGGAACGCCGAGGCGACTACCTTGGCAAGACCATTCAAGTCATACCACATATCACTGATGAAATCAAACGTGACATGCTTTACCTTGGCAAAACCAAAAAGTATGATTTCGTTATAACAGAAATAGGCGGAACCGTTGGTGATATTGAAGGCCAACCCTTTCTTGAAGCAATAAGGCAGCTCAAATGGGATTTAGGGAAAAATGCTGTATGCATTCATCTTACTTATGTCCCATATTTGGCTGCTGCAGGTGAATTAAAGACTAAACCGACACAACACTCTGTAAAGGAATTGCAAAGTTTAGGCATACAACCAGACATTTTGGTTTTACGCGCAGAACATGAATTAGGCACAGGATTACGACGTAAGATTGCCGCTTTTTGCAATGTCTCGCCTGAGGCTGTGGTGCAAAGTTTGGACCAACCTACCATTTATGAGGTTCCACTACGAATGCAAGAACAAGGTCTTGACGCTACAATCCTTCGGAAACTCGATATGCCCGTTGGCGAAACTCCGGGATTGGGACCTTGGCGCTCATTCTTGGACAGACGTCACAAGGCTACTGAAATCATCAACATAGGTTTAGTCGGAAAGTACGACCTTCAAGATGCTTACAAGAGCATACTTGAAGCCTTGTCTCAAGCAGGAACCTACAACGACCGCAAGGTTAAATGCCATTTCATCAATAGCGAAAAAATAGACGCGACAACCGTGGCTGACAAGTTGGCCGGAATGGACGGCTATGTCATATGTCCAGGATTTGGGCAACGTGGTATTGAAGGCAAAATTATTGCAGCTCAATATTGTCGTGAACATAACAAGCCTACATTCGGCATCTGCCTTGGTATGCAAATGATGGTTATCGAATTTGGTCGCAATGTTTTAGGATACAGTGATGCCAATTCTGTTGAAATGGACAGCAAGACGGCTCACAACGTAATAGACTTGATGGAAGACCAGAAAAACATAACGAACATGGGCGGAACAATGCGTTTGGGCGGTTATGAATGTACTCTGCGCGAAGGCAGCCGAGTTCGTGAAATCTACGGAAAAGAGATTATTCGCGAACGTCATCGCCATCGTTACGAGTTCAACAATGACTACCGTGCGGCCTATGAACAAGCTGGCATGGAATGTGTAGGAACAAACCCCGACACAGATCTGGTCGAAATTGTTGAAATACCAACACTCACATGGTATGTCGGAACGCAGTTCCACCCCGAATATTCAAGTACAGTACTGAAGCCTCACCCTTTATTCTTAGACTTTGTGAAGGCTGCAATAGAAAACAAGAAATAACATCTTAATTACATAACTACCTCTTTCCCACCTCTCTTTGAGGTGAGGAAGAGGCATAATACTCTCTATGGATAAGAATACGATCATTGGATTGTTCCTAATTGCCGCTGTACTTATCGGTTTCAGTTGGTATAATACCAACCAAGAGCGAAACTTGCAGCATCCACAGGCAGAACAGACAAGCCTGCCTGCAGCTAAACAATATTCGCAACAGAGCCACAACTCTGTAAAGAAAGCCGCCACTGACAGCACCGATATCTTTTTTTCTGCTACAAAAGGTGAAGCCAAAGATATCACATTACAGAATGCCAAAATTCGCGTGAAGGTCAGCACAAAAGGCGGTAGCGTTGAAAGCGTAGAATTGAAAGAATACAAGAGCTACCAGGATTTTGAGGCACAAAAAGACAAGCCCCTGCTGCTCTATTCATCAAAGGACGCAAATCTCAATTTCCTTTTGGATACGAAGGAAAATACGATGGATTTCTCCAATTACTACTTTGAGCCAGTTAATGTTACCGACAGTACTGTAACTATGCGCTTAACGGCACAAGATGGAGCCACCATTGATATAGACTACAAACTGCTAAAGGACAATTACCTCCTGAATTTTGATGTGAAGTCACAAGGTATGCAAAAGCATCTGCCTTCATCTCTCAACAGCATTCAACTGGCATGGCACGACCGTGTTTCTCAACACGAAAAAGGTTTCTATTTTGAGAACATGTATTCGACGCTGACCTATAAGAAACATGACGATGACACTAAAAAATTGTCTGAAAACGAGACTGAAGAAGAAAGTGTAACGGAGAGCGTTGACTGGATAGCATTCAAAAATCAATATTTCAGCTCGGTCTTAATGGCTGCTGATCCAATGCAAAAGGTCAATGTAAAGAGCCAACAACTCGAAGAGAACTCAGGCTACCTGAAGAATTATTCAGCAGACATGGCCGCTTCCTTTGATGCTTCTGGCACAAAGACCACGAATTTTCAATTTTATTTTGGCCCCAACAACTATCGTCTCTTGCAGTCGATGGACAACTTTAAGGTTTCCGAGTTCGACAACGATCTTCAAGATCTTGTCTACCTGGGTTGGCCTATTGTCAAATGGATTAACCGTTTCTTTACACTTTACGTATTCGACTTCCTTACAAAGTTAGGATTGCCTATGGGAGTTGTGCTTCTGCTCATAACCCTCTTAATCCGCGTCATCGTATATGTGCCAACACGCAAGAGTTTCCTCAGCAGTGCAAAAATGCGTGTGCTTAAGCCTAAAGTTGACGCCATTGCAGCCAAATATCCTAAACAAGAGGACGCAATGAAACGCCAACAAGAAACAATGTCCTTGTATTCGCAATATGGAGTAAGCCCTATGGGAGGCTGTCTGCCAATGCTCATACAAATGCCTGTATTAGTAGCCATGTTCAACTTCGTTCCTAACGCAATTGAACTACGACAGAAAAGTTTCCTTTGGGCTGACGACCTGTCCACATACGACAGCATAATTTCATGGAATACGAATATTTGGGGATTAGGTAATCATTTGAGCCTATTCTGCTTGCTGTTCTGTGCCACGAACTTGCTTTACAGCATAATGACCATGAAACAGCAACGTGAAACCATGTCTGGCGAACAAGCCCAACAAATGAAAATGATGCAGTGGATGATGATGCTTATGCCATTGTTCTTCTTCTTCATGTTCAACAAGTACTCAGCAGGATTGAACTATTTCTACTTCATATCATTACTCCTCGGAGCTTTGACCATGTGGTATTTACGCAAAACAACCGATGACAAGAAGCTGCTTGCAAAACTTGAAGCGAACTATCAAGCTAACAAGAACAATCCTAACAAAAAGCCCAGCGGATTGGCTGCCAGACTTGAAGCTCTGCAAAAGCAGCAAGAAGAAATGCTAAAGCGCCAACAAGAAATACAACAACGCAGACAACACTAATTATAAAGTGAAACAACAAAGAAGCTAAAAGCTATACCTATATTTATGGTTTTTGCTTTTAGCTTCTTTTCTTTAAGTAAGTATTCAAAGTTAGTTGAAATGAATTGGTGTAGTGCTTGTTCCTAAATATTTGATTGATGAACGAGCGCTGCGGCTACATGGGTAATTAAAAAGAAACCTATGTAACAAACTGTATGACGAGACATATCGACAACTAATGCAACACTTGATTATGTTTACTACATTTTGAATACCAACTTAATATATAATTGCAATATATGAATTTATTAAGAACTATGCTCACCGCTACAGTTATTGCCGCCACGACAACGACAATATCTCCTGTTTTGGCTCAGGACTTTATTGGACGCCAACAGCCCGTTTTCAAAAGTGACCGAATGACGCCTGAAAACCTCTGGGCTATGGGACGAATTGGTGGTTTCAAACTCTCGCATGACAACAGCAACGCAGTTTACGGCGTAACATATTATAGCGTAAAGCAAAATAAAAGCCACAGCGTTCTATACACAATCAATTTGCGCACTCTTGAAAGCAAACAACTTACAACAAGTTGTAAAAGCGAAGTAGGAGGAACATACATCAATAAAGGCAGACAGATTATGTACCTGTCAGCCGAAAGTGGCTCAAATCAACTTTGGGTGATGAATTCTGACGGTACAAATTGCAAACAGATTAGTCACACGAATGCGGATATAGCAGACTTTTCCATATCACCAGATGAGAAGAAAGTCATTGTAATAATGGACGTTGCGCAAAATCATAGCATTCAGACTAATGATGCAGATCTACCACAGGCTTCAGGCATGGTCATAAATGACCTTATGTATAAGCATTGGGACACCTATGTCACCACAGCCCCCCACCCTTTCGTTGCCGATTTCGACGGAAACAGGATTGACAACGCCTTTGACATTCTCGAGGGTGAACCATTCGAATGCCCAATGCTCCCATTTGGTGGCATCGAACAACTTGCATGGAGTCCCGATTCAAAATGTATTGCCTACACTTGCCGCAAAAAGGTCGGTAAGGAATATGCCATAAGCACAGACAGCGACATTTTCCTATACGACTTGGCTACACGCAAATCAAAGAATCTGTGCAAGCCATCAGATTATCATGCCCCAACGATCGAAGAGGATCGTTCTTTACAACATCAGTCGGTAAACAAACAGCCGGCCGATTATAATATGGGCTATGACCAAAATCCACAATTTTCACCAAATGGCAAATACATAGCTTGGAGCAGCATGGAACGAGACGGCTACGAGAGCGATCGTGCTCGTTTGTGTGTGTTGGACTTGAAAAGCGGCAAAAAAACTTACGTCACCGAGAAATTTGAAAGTGGCATAAACGAATTCTGCTGGGCACGCGATAACAAAACGCTCTATTTTACTGGCGTATGGCATGGTAAGACACAAGTCTATCAAACAAATTTGAAGGGTGAGCATAAAGCTCTTACAAACGATGTTGCAGACTATTCGATACTTACATTATCTGCCGACGGCAAGAATCTTTATTGCAAACGCCAGAGCATGAGCCAAGCAGATGAAATATATCGTCTGCCCATTACAAACCATGAGAAAGCCGAAGCCCAACAGCTGACTCACGAAAATCAACATTTCTACAACAATCTTACCTTTGGAAAGGTTGAAGAGCGTTGGGTTAAGACCGTTGACAACAAACAGGAACTATGCTGGGTTATTTACCCGCCTCATTTTGATGCCAACAAAAAATATCCAGTCCTTCTGTTCTGCGAGGGTGGTCCTCAATCACCTGTGAGCCAGTTCTGGAGTTTTCGATGGAACATGCAAATAATGGCTGCCAACGATTATATTGTAATAGCTCCTAACCGTCGCGGACTTCCCGGTTTCGGCATGGAGTGGCTTGAAGAAATTTCAGGAGACTACTCAGGTCTGTGCATGCAGGATTATCTCAGCGCAATTGACGACATTTGCAAGGAGCCCTATGTCGACAAAGAACACATTGGTGCTGTTGGTGCAAGTTTTGGCGGATACAGCATATATTGGTTAGCCGGAAATCACAACAAACGTTTCAAAGCTTTCATTGCGCACGACGGTATTTTCAACACGCAACAGCAATATGTTGAAACAGAAGAATTGTGGTTCCCTAATTGGGATATGGGCAGCGCGCCTTGGAAGAAAAGCGAAGATGGACAGACACAAAAGGTTTTTGCCACTTCACCACATTTATATGTTGACAAATGGGATACACCAATACTTTGTATTCACGGACAGAAAGATTTCCGCATTGAATATACACAAGCAGAGTCTGCCTTCACCGCTGCACGCATGCGTGGCATAGACGCCCAATTATTATTATTCCCCGACGAAAACCATTGGGTATTAAAGCCACAAAATGGCATTCTATGGCAACGCACATTCTTCCGCTGGTTAGATAAATATCTGAAAACAAATAACAAATAACACAATATGGTTACAAAAGCTATTCAACAAAAGCTCAGCGACTCTAAATCTGCACGCTGGAGCGCACTCGTCATTGTCAGCGTTACAATGATGTTTGGCTATTTTTTCACCGACGTCATGTCACCCCTCGAACCACTTCTCACTGCTGCGAAAGAGAATGGAGGACTCGGCCTCGGCTGGAGTAGCGACGAATATGGCTTCTTCTCTGGAGCCTATGGCTATTTCAATGTATTCTTGTTCCTCTTATTTTTGGGTGGTATCATTCTCGACAAATTTGGTATCAGATTTACGGGCATAATGTCCACTGTCCTAATGTTTACGGGTGCCTTAATCAAATGGTATGCTGTAAGCCACAATTTCGAAGGCAGTATAGCTGTGCCATTTTTTGGTACATACCACACACAAGTTGTTTTAGCAGCCACAGGATTTGCCATTTATGGCGTAGGATGCGAAATAGCAGGTATTACAGATCGGAAGAGCGTCGTGTAGGGAAAGA
>OARK01000404.1_pt1 | contig 9381 bp, 4 predicted proteins | sample 1475711 | NCBI WGS metagenome assembly OARK01 (sample SAMEA3360700, study PRJEB22359) | human gut metagenome | biome: ENVO:urban biome; feature: ENVO:human-associated habitat; material: ENVO:feces | place: Bangladesh | collected 2011 | reverse complement strand
ATGTCAACGCTACCGCTGGTGGTAACATCTTCAAGGTGAACAACAAGACCACTACAAACATCGGTCTCAACCAGCAGATGAATGGCATCCAGAATATCATGAACTATCAGGAACAGAATACTCGTGAGAGCATGTACAAGAAACAGATCAGCTCTCTCTATGCCAGCGCAAGCCTCGGCTACAAGCATACTTACTATTTGGAGGGAACCCTCCGTGGCGATAAGTCGTCTACGCTCCCTACAAATAATAATACATACGTATATCCTTCTGTATCTGGTAGCTTGGTTTTCTCTGAGTTTATCAAGAACAAGAAGTTCATCAATTATGGTAAGATTCGCGCATCTTGGGCAAAGGTAGGTAGCGATACCGATCCATACCTGTTGGCACTCAACTATACCACGGGCAAGTACAGCTACTCGGGTTATACCATCGGTATGATAGCCAACTCAACACAGCCAAACAAGGATTTGAAGCCTACAATGACAGGTTCTTACGAGGTAGGTTTGGAGATGAAGTTCCTTAACGGACGCTTGGGCTTGGATGCCACCTATTACAACCAGAACTCCAAGAACCAGATTTTGAGTTTGGCTTCAACCACCACCTCTGGCTATGCTTACCGCCTCATCAATGCCGGTGAGATTCAGAACCAGGGTGTCGAGATTGCCCTCAATGCCCGTGCCTTGCAGATCAAGGACTTCGCTTGGGACTTGGGTGTCAACTTCTCGAAGAATACCAACAAGGTGAAGTCGCTCACCGATGGCATGGACTATTTTGAGCTTGCCAAGGCCACATGGTGCGGTGTATCAGTAGGTGCTCAGGTTGGCGAGAACTATGGAGCTATCCGTGGACACGACTTCCTCTACAACGACAAGGGTCAGGTGGTTGTCGATGCAGCTACTGGTCTTCCAAAGATTGACCAGAAGGTCAAGACCATCGGCAATTCTACTTGGGACTGGACAGGTGGTTTCTACTCAACCTTCAGCTACAAGAACTTCCGCCTCTCTGCTGCATTCGATGTGAAGGTAGGTGCCGACATCTACTCTATGTCCATGCGTTCTGCATACCAGACAGGTAAGGCAAAGGGAACATTGGCAGGCCGTGAGGAGTGGTACACTTCCGAGGAGGCTCGCAAGGCTTCGGGTATGGATCTTGCCGCATGGCGTGCAGCTGGTAACTGCAAGGGATTTGTCGTAGATGGTGTCATCGACAATGGCGACGGTACTTATCGCAAGAACGACATCGCCGTGAACCCTGAAGATTACTGGAAGCATGTGGCAAATGGCGTGCAGAGTGCCTTCATTTACGACAACTCTTACGTGAAGTGTCGTGAGATTACTTTCGGCTATACCTTCCCAGAGAGCATCCTGGGCAAGTATGTCAAGGGCTTGACCGTATCCTTCGTGGCTCGTAACCCATTCATTGTTTGGAAGAACATTCCTAACATCGACCCAGACTCCAGCTACAACACCTCAGGTCTCGGTCTGGAATATGGTTCCCTGCCATCTCGCAAGAGTTATGGTTTGAACGTGAACGTGAAGTTCTAGTCTCGAAAAAATGAATCAATTTCTTTAGAAGAGTTCTAATATATAATAAGGTAAGAAAATGAACAATATAATCAAGAAATATATAGGTAAGAGCAGCCTGATGATGGCTTTCGCCCTGATGGCAACCGGCACTGCGATGACTTCTTGCTCTGATGATACCTTGAGCAACATCAATACCGACAAGACCAAGGTGAGCGAGCTCGACCCTAACGCACAGTTGACAACAGCTTTGTTGCAGACTTACGGTGACTTCAGTCTGATGGATACCTACCGTAACTATATAACTGGTTTTCCACAGTATTTCGCTGGTGGTTGGAATGTAACCAATTACGCTGGTTCTAATTTCAGAGAAGATGATATGACCCGTCGAGTTTGGGACCGCTATTATGAAATCGGTATCAAGAACCTTGTGGATGCCATCCACAATTCTGCTGACAAGGCAAACTTGAATGCGGCACTTCGTATCCACCGTGTCTATATCACGGCAGTTTTGGCAGATACCTACGGTGACGTGCCTTGTTCGGAGGCAGGTCTGGGTTATATCTCAGGTATCTCCACCCCTAAGTATGATACCGTAGAGGAACTCTACAGCTGGTTCTTTGATGAACTTGACGCTTGCGAGAAGCAGCTTGGCACAGGTACCGACCACATTTCTGGTGATGTCACCAGCATGGGTGGTGATGTAGCTCAGTGGAAGAAGTATGCCAATGCACTCCGTATGCGCTATGCCATGCGCATTTCCGATGTTAATCCACAGAAGGCAAAGGAAGAGTTTGAGAAGGCTGTAGCTGCCGGTGCCATCGCCAGTGCAGCAGATGATGCTTATATCAAGTATGCTGATGCACCATTTACCTATTATGATGGAGCCAACGACTACGATTTCCGTGCCAATGCATTGAGCGAGACTCTCTATGGTCAGGATGCCACATCGCCTACCATGGTATGCTCTACCTTGTTCTATCAGTTGCAGAATACCAACGACCCTCGTCTCTATCGCATCTGCCGTCACTACTACAATATCAAGCGTAGTCAGGTGAAGCCAGATAAGGAGCAGAACATCGACTTGACCGATGATTTCCTGGCTTACTTCCAGAGCAAGAATCTCGGTGAGGAGCCTTGCAACCCTGGTGCAGCCTGGTACACAGACTGGATGAATCCAGCTACGTTGGATGACCTTCCTACTTTGAAGAAGTATGCAGAGATAGACGCGAACACTTATGCCAACTCTGATTATATAGCCCGAGCTAGTCGTCCTTGCCTGAACATCGACTTCGAGATGCCTTCTTGCCCTGGCGACTTGATGAGCTATGCTGAGGTAGAGTTCCTCAAGGCTGAGGCTGCAACCAAGGGTTGGAATGTAGGTGGTGGTGATGCAGAGAGTCACTACGAGGCTGGTGTTCGTGCCAGCATGGAGTTGCTCAACAACTATTATCTCACGTCCAACAAGATTTCTGAGGATGAGATCAATGAGTTCATTGCCAACAACAAGTTGGGTGACAATCCTAAGGAGACCATCAACACCCAGGCTTGGATTCTCCACATGATGAACCCTTCTGAGGGTTGGGCTAACATGCGCCGCTCTGACTATCCTGCCATCTTGAATCGTGATCTCTTGACCAAGAATGGTTTCACTTATACGGATTCCGATTGGTCAATGCCTGTCCGCTTGCAGTATCCTGAGTTGGAAGCTCAGTACAACAATGCCAACTACAAGGCTGCCATCGACCGCATGGGTGGTACAGACGATTGGCACAAGCGCCTCTGGTGGGACAAGGCTGATGTAAACCTTCAGCCAGACTTCAATCCTCCATTCGGAAAGGGATATAGCAAGTAGTGTTTAATGTTAAGTGTTAAATGTTAAGTCTTATAGGACAATAGAATAGAATAATTAATTATGAATAAGACAATGAAACAATATAAGGGAAAAGTCTTGAAGGCTATGATGATGCTCTTAGCCGTGGGTTTCGCACTGGCTGGTACATCTACCTTGTCTTCTTGCTCTTCTGACGATGAACCATACTTCACTGTCAGCGAAGATGACAATCCACGTATCTTGAACACCGACTTGGCTGATTCCAAGATAGACCGCAAGACTAATTATAAGTTGGAAATCAAGGTGACTCCTGTTCACTACACCACTGTGACATGGTTGCTCGACGGCAATCAGATTGCCGAAGGTAATACTATCGACCAAGCTTTGCCTGTAGGTATTCATGAACTGAAGATTGTGGCAACCACCACCAAGGGCAAGAGCACATCCCGCACCTTGAAAGTTACCGTAACTCCTGCTGCCGATGACCCAGCCTTGGGTACCAATGCCGTCGAGCTTTGGGTAGCTCCAGGTGCTGAGACCACTATCCATAAGTGCAAGAATCTCGGTACAGTTACTAAAGTAATGGTAGGTGGCAAGGAAGTAGCCTTCGAGGTTCTCGAAGAGGGCACAGCCTTGAAGCTCACAGCTCCTACAGGTTTGGAGAATGGTGACTATGATATCACTTTGGTAGATGGTGAGGGCAACCAGTTCTCTGGCGGTACCATCAAGGTAACTACAGAGCCACGTCCATCTATGGAGACTACCCTCTGGGAAGGTGAGTTCTCTGTAACATGGGGTACTCCTTTCGATGCCTTGAAGGATACCTTCCTCTCAAAGGTGAAGGCTGGCACCATCCTCCGTGTCTATGTGGATGGAAAAGGTCAGGGTACTGCTGCTACCTCTTGGTGGAACAACATCCTTACTGGTAAGGGCGACCCAGAGCGTGGCGACATCATGGTGAATGGACCTGCTAAATGGGAGTTTGAACTGACCGACTTGTCTATCCAACTCTTGACAGAGCAGAATGGTCTCCTCCTCGTGGGTGACGGTTATACCGTAAAGAAAGTAACTATTGAATAATATATTAGAAAGATTTCCGTTTTTAACATAAAACGTCAAACCTTTGAATTTATGAAGAAAATATTATTATCTATTTCAATGTTGGCATTGGCTTATACAGCCAGTGCCAATGTTCCGGTTATCAAGAGCGACCCTAAGATTGAGGCTCAGGTAGAACAAACCCTGAAGAAACTCACCTTGGAGGAAAAGATAGGTCAGATGATGGAATTGGTGACCGACCTCTTTGGTGCCAACGACAAGAACGGTGTGTTCTATATCGACGAGCACAAGACCGATTCTATCCTTTCCCGCTATAAGATTGGCTCTATCCTCAACGCTCCAAATACCTGCGCACCAACCGCCAAGCAGTGGGAGAAGTACATCGCGCAAATCCAGAAGATCTCGATGAAGCGCATCGGCATCCCTTGTGTCTTCGGTCTCGACCAGAACCATGGTTCTACTTATACACAGGGCGGAACCCTCTTCCCGCAGAACATCAATGTGGCTGCCACCTTCAATCGTGAGATAGCTCGCCGTTCGGCTGAGGCTACCGCTTATGAGACTCGTGCAGTGAGCATACCTTGGACTTACAGTCCTACCGTTGATCTCGGTCGTGATGCCCGTTGGCCTCGCATCTGGGAGAACTTTGGCGAGGATTGCTACCTCAGTTCAGAGATGGGCAAGGCGATGGTCTATGGTTTTCAGGGTGAGGACCCAAACAACATCGACCAGTATCACATTGCCACTTCAATGAAGCACTTCATGGGCTATGGTGTGCCTTGGACCGGTAAAGACCGTACGCCAGCCTATATCTCTCCTGCCGACTTGCGAGAGAAGCACTTCGCTCCTTTCCTGGCGGGTCTGCAGGCTGGAGCCTTGACCGTGATGGTGAATTCCGCTTCCGTCAACGGTATGCCGATGCATGCCAACAAGGACATCCTGACAGGATGGCTGAAGGAAGAGACTGGATGGGATGGTGTGCTCATCACCGACTGGGCAGACATCAACAATCTCTATACTCGTGAGATGGTGGCAAAGGACAAGAAGGATGCGCTCCGCATCGCCATCAATGCTGGTATCGACATGATTATGGAACCTTATTCTTGCGATGCTTGTGGCTACCTTGTAGAACTGGTGAAGGAAGGTAAGATTCCGATGAGTCGCATCGACGATGCCTGTCGCCGTGTGCTTCGCATGAAGTACCGTCTCGACCTCTTCAAGAACCCAACCCAGAAACTGAAGAATTATCCTAAGTTTGGTGGCAAGGAGTTTGCCAAGCTCGCCTTGGAGGGAGCTACCGAGAGTATGGTGCTCCTGAAGAACGAGGGTAATATCCTTCCTTTGCAGCATGGCAAGAAGATTCTCCTTACGGGTCCTAATGCCAATCAGATGCGCTGCCTGGATGGTGGATGGAGCTATACCTGGCAGGGACATCGTGCCGATGAGTTTGCCGGCAAGTACAATACCATCTATGAGGCATTCTGTAATGAGTATGGCAAGGAGAATGTTATCTTGAACCAGGGTGTTACCTATAATGAGAAGGGAAAATACTGGGAGGAGAACGAACCTCAGATTCAGGGCGCAGTTGATGCAGCAAAGAATGTTGATGTTATCGTTGCCTGCATCGGTGAGAACTCTTACACAGAGACTCCGGGCAATCTGACCGACCTTTGGCTCTCAGAGAACCAACGCAATCTCGTGAAGGAACTCGCCAAGACCGGTAAGCCTGTCGTTCTGGTATTGAATGAAGGTCGCCCTCGTCTCATCGCTGACATCGAACCATTGGCACAGGGTATCATCGACATCCTTATTCCTGGCAATATGGGCGGCGATGCCTTGGCAAACCTGGTATCGGGCAAGTCAAACTTCAGTGGCAAGATGCCTTACACCTATCCTAAGGAAATCAATTCGCTCGCCAACTATGACTTCAAGAAGAGTGAGGAGGTGGGTACGATGGAAGGTGCTTACGACTACAATGCGAAGATTACCCAGCAGTGGGGCTTCGGATATGGTTTGAGTTATACCTCTTACAAATATAGCAACCTGAAGGTTTCTCAGTCTGATTTCCGCCACGGCGACATCATCAAGGTGAGCGTGGATGTGAAGAATACGGGAAAGGTGGCAGGCAAGGAGAGTGTCCTCCTGTTCAGCAGCGATCTCATCGCTAGTATGGTGCCTGATGGCCGTCGTCTCCGTGCCTTCGACAAGGTGGAACTTCAGCCTGGTGAGACCAAGACCATGACATTTGAATTAAAGGCAGACGATTTGGCCTTCGTAGGTTGGAATGGCAAATGGAGATTGGAGGAAGGCGACTTCAAGTTGATGATTGCCGACCAGAGTGCTGATATCCATTGCACTGATACTTATCAGTGGCCTACTGCCAACCGATAATGTATATTTAAAAGATGAGTTAAAGAAAAGAGCGTGCCAATAGCGGTGCGCTCTTTTTGTTTGCATAGTTAAATGCAGAAGAGTTAAATATCTACAAGAATCCCCCATGATGTTTGGTGTTATGTCTTGAAATGATTACTTTTGCAAATCATAATTTTTGCAGATTTACAGAATCATTCAAAACAAGGATAAATGGAAATAGTAATTGGAATCATCATAGGGCTTGCCATCGGATTCTTCGTGGGGAAACTGATGGAAGCAAAATGTGCGGGCGAGGAGAAAACCCAGCTCGTAGCGAAGGCTCAGGTACTGGCGGCTAACATCGAACAGATAAAACTGCATCATGCTTCTGAGGTTCAATCAATGAAATCTCAAATGGAGAACGAGCGGCTGTATGCGGCAAAACTCAGGGCGGAAAGCGACCAGCAGTGGGCACAGAAACTCGAGAGCCTGAAGCAGGAAATGCAGCGAATGACGATAGAACAGCAGAAGGTGGCGGCTGAGCAGTTGGCTGCCAAGCAGTCGGCTCTGCAGGAAAACAACCGTCTGCAGATGGATGAACTCCTGAAACCTATCAAGGAACAGTTTGCTGATTTCAAGAAATCGGTAGAGGAGAGCAAAACCCAGAACGAGGTGAACAAGAAGGAACTGCAGAACACCTTCGAGGCAACGATGAAACTCTTCCAGCAGGAACAGCAGCAGGCTGTACTGAACCTGAAGGAGCAGACCGAGAAGATTGGCTCCGATGCTGCCAACCTGACCAAGGCATTGAAGGGCGACAGCAAGATGCAGGGCGACTGGGGCGAGATGGTGCTGGAAACCATCCTGGAGAACAGCGGACTTCGTAAAGATGAGGAATTCTTCATTCAGGAGAATACGAAAGATGAAGAGGGAAAGAACTATCGTCCGGATGTCATCGTCAGATTCCCGGAAGGCAGAAGTGTGGTCATCGATTCCAAGGTTTCGCTTACCGCCTATTCCGATGCTCTGGCAGCTGAAGATGAGGCTGAACAGGAACGCCTGATGAAGGCACATGCGCTGAGCGTACGAAAGCACATCGATGAACTGGCAGCCAAAGACTATTCCAAACTGGTGGATGATGCCATCGGCTTCGTACTGATGTTCATTCCTAACGAGACCAGCTATATCGCAGCCATGAAGCAGCAGCCTGATCTCAGCCGTTATGCTTATCAGAAGAAGATTATCATCATCTCACCAAGCAATCTGCTCATGGCACTCCAGCTGGCGTATAATCTCTGGCAGTATGACCGGCAGAACAAGAATGTGGAGAAAATCGTGAAGACGGCTGCTGACCTGTATGATAAGGTGGCTGGCTTCGAAGATACCTTTATGAGTGTGGGTGATCTGATAACCCGCCTTTCGGGTACTTTTGATAAGGCTAAGAAGCAACTCTATGACGGCACCGGCAATGTGATGAGAAGGGTAGAGAGTCTGAAGGGACTTGGAGTGACACCGAAAAAGCAGATCAAGGAACTGGATAATCTGTAAAATGTATACAAATAGTCTACTACCGTTTAAAATGGAAACAGGGCGAAAAGTATTTTTTGGGGTTACCGTAACATTTCTAATTGTTCAATTTAATTTTTTTATTGTTCAATATGTTGAAATAATCTCTAAAAAAGAGCGGTATTTCAAATTAAATTCGTAATTTTGCCCCGACTCAACAGAAGAGGAATCATTGTATTGCTTATAAAAAGATAAAAATTTACATAAAACAACATCAATAATTATTAATTATGAAACTGAATGACATTCTTTCTAACAACTTTCAAGCTGCAGAATGGGAAGCCAAAGGTTATGAGCTCCCTAAGTATGATATTGCTGCTGTAGCTAAGAAGACACATGATGAACCTACTTGGGTTCACTTTGGTGCAGGTAACATCTTCCGTGCGTTCCCTGCTGCTATTCTTAACGATGCACTTAACACCGGCAAGTACGATCGTGGTGTTATTGTTGCTGAAAGCTTCGACTACGAAATTATCGATAAGGTTTATCGTCCTTACAATAATCTCTCTCTTCTCGTAAGCCTCCAGTCTAATGGTACTATCGAAAAGAAGGTTATCGCATCTATTACCGAAAGTATCAAGGCTGACAAGCAGTTTGCTGACGACTGGGCGCGTCTGGTTCAGATTTTCCAGGCTCCAACTTTGCAGATGGTTACTTTCACCATCACCGAGAAGGGATATTCTTATAATGATGCTGATTTGGCACGTGGTCTTGATGCAGTATTTGCTATGGGTAAGCTTACCGCTCTTCTCTATGAGCGTTATAAGGCAGGCAAGTTGCCACTTACTCTTCAGTCTACCGACAACTGTTCTCACAACGGCGACCATGTTAAGGCTGGCGTAAAGGCTTATGCTGAGCGTTGGGCACAGGATGGTATCGTAGAGGCTGGTTTCGTAGATTATATCAATGACAGCAGCAAGATTACCTATCCTTGGTCTATGATTGATAAGATTACTCCTCGTCCACACGAGAAGGTACAGGCGATGCTCGCTGAGGATGGTTTCGAGGATAACAATACGATTATCACCGAGAAGCATACTTTCACCG
>OARK01000399.1_pt1 | contig 9460 bp, 9 predicted proteins | sample 1475711 | NCBI WGS metagenome assembly OARK01 (sample SAMEA3360700, study PRJEB22359) | human gut metagenome | biome: ENVO:urban biome; feature: ENVO:human-associated habitat; material: ENVO:feces | place: Bangladesh | collected 2011 | reverse complement strand
GATGGAGATGCGCGAGAGCAGACCGTCGGTATAATTGGTAATCACGCGGTAGAGTGCATCCTGCGTGCCGCACATCGTCACATTCCAGAGCAGTTTCTTGATGTGTACACGGGTAGCATCTGCGCTCTTCGCCTCGCGGTCGTAGCGGCTCTCATCATAAGCCTGGCGCAGCATCACACTGAAATCGCTCATCGACGACTTCCACTTCATCGCCACCGTATCAGCCTCAGGTGTAAAACTGAAGCTGTGTTTCTCCTCAGCATTTCCCAGTCGTTCGGCTATGTTGGCAAGCGTGTTGTTCAGCGGCAGCATTCTTACCGGCAGTTTCGGCTGTTCGGGCGCCTTTCCGCTCTTCATGCGTCTGGTTTTCTGCGCCCATTCCTCCTCCTGCTGGGTGTAGATGTCGGTCTGCGCCTGCAGTTCGTACATCCAGGCACCGATTATCGGGTCTAGCTGTCCCTTTCCCGAACCGAATTCGCCGCAGATGTAGGAGATGAGATTCAGTCCCCTCGCATTGCCGTGCACATCCAGTTTCACGCCCGTAGCCAGCGCCCCGAGTGCCGGAGCTATGCCGATGAGGGTAGCCATACAGAGCGGCGTTCCGGCAGCTGCCACACTGTCGCTCACGCCCATCGGAAGTTTCGGCAGTCGGTTAAAATGCCAGAGTTCATCCTGTTGCATGGCCTCGTCCAGCGCATCAGCCACCTGCACGCCTTCCTGCGCATCTCCGCATCCCGTCTTGAGATATTCCTGCCTCAGCGCATTGAGCACATCTTTCAGTCTTTTCGGCATCTGCGTTCTTCTTTCAGCCAGAGCCGAGTCAATGCATTTCATCTTCTGTTCTTCCGGAAACCCGTCGTAGCAAGGAATCACCCTATCCATGAGCATCCTGTCGAATCCGCATATATGCCTCAGGTTCACCGCCAGTTCAAAAGTCAGCACATCTCTGTTAGAGGTCACCGGCGTTTTCCCGTCGTTATACATCCCCCACCATTTCTCAATAATCACCTCATACGGTATCCCCAAGTAATTCTCTCCAGAAGAAGAGGAAGAAGAAGAAGAGGATGAAGAGGAAGAGGAAGAGGAAGAAGAAGAGGAAGAAGAGGAAGAAGAGGAAGAGCCAGCAGAAGCAGAGCCAGCAGATGAGGAGCATGTCCCCCGTTGGGCCCCCGTTCCAGGCGATTCCATCGCCTGTCCCCCTGGCTCCGGCTTCTCCGTTCCCCTCGGTTTCTCCGTTCTCTCCGTTCCCCCCACCTTGAAGTGCTTATTGCTCCCATGGGCTCCTTCTGGCAGTTCTTCTCTTCCGTTTTTCTCCCTGTCTTCCAGCGTTCTGGCCTCCTCGGCAACGCGTTCCACATCAGCCCCCGGGCTCACCCCATATTGGTCATTAAAGAGTTCAGGCGAGAGGAAGAGCAGTTCATCCTTATCAGCAGTACTTGAGAAGTAAACCCGGTTGATATCATGCGCATTGGTATCCAGTTCGCAGTCGAGGGCTTTAGCTATGCGCACCTGGTTTTCGAGAATCGTCTTTCCCTTTTCTCTTTTAAAAACAGCATGTCCGCCCTGGCTCGCGCTTCTTTCCAGCATCAGCAGTCCCAGCCTTTCAGCCAGCGTCGCTCCTTCTCCAGCCGCTCCTTCAGCACCCTTGCCTTCTCCAGCCGCTCCTTCAGCACCCTTGCCTTCTCCAGCCGTCCCTTCAGCACCCTTGCCTTCTCCAGCCGTCCCTTCAGCACCCTTGCCTGCTCCAGCGTCACCGCCTTCAGCAGCCGCTCCCTTAATCTCCGAGCCAGCGGTCCCCCGCCTAGCCCCCGTTCCCTGCGATTCCATCGCAGGTCCCCTCTTCTCCATCAGCATTTTAGCTATGCGTTCAAACTCCCCCGCATCATCCACATCAAATCCGAAAGCCTGGCTAGGCAGCCGGCACCCCTTCACAACCCCATCCGGGTAATACCCCGAATAGTTAAACTGGATAAGCCTCCGTTTAGCAGCCTGGTTACCCATTCTTGCCTGCCTTAGGTTAGCCTGTTGCGAAGAAGTATTTCTGAGCCGTCGATACGACTCCTCGGTAAGAACAGGGAGGGCCACCTTGCGCCCTCCCTTAACAGAAATCAAATAAACACTCATATTCCAATCAAAAAAATAAAACAGTTAATAAAGATTCAGTAAGTACATCTAGGGCCCTATCCCAGCATCAGATAATCCATGATAGCCTGCACCGCCTCGCGGCTCTCCTTGCGCATCGCCTTAGGAATATTGATGCCCTCATTCTTAAAAACCTTCAGAAAAATCTGTATCGCCCCATCCTTCGTCTCCGAAGCACGGCCGTGGGCAAACTTCCTGATCAGCTTACTCTGCGAACGCGGATACCCCTTCACCGTAAAATCCACCGTGCCGTCGCTCATCTGCTGCACGATGCCCAGCGTACGGAAACTGGAAACCTGATTAGGTTTCGGATCATCAGGCGAAAACATAAAATACTTGCGGTTGTCGAAGAAAGCCATGCCCTCAATCTGCACATGCTCACCCCCATTCATCATCATTCCAACATTCTGATTCAAATTAAAATTCTTTTCCATATTAGTTTTTTCTTTTTTAATTCAAGTTTTGCAAGTGAGGGAATTGGCAGAAGTTAAAGAAGTTATCACTCCCTACGGTCGTTCGGGAAGTGAAGAGACAATAGTCTTCTTTCGTAAAACGTAGGACATTTGTCCCTTAACTTCCCTCTAACTTCCCTTAACTTCCCTCTAACTTCCCCATATACGAAAATTCAGGTAGTTAATACATCAGTTCAGCTTAACAATTTCCTGCACCGAGATGTCCTGAAACACCTGCCCATTATGCTCGCGGGTCTGAAAGCGCAGGCGAACCGCCACCACATCCCCAACCTGGAAACGGCATTCTGCCGCATTGCCCCAAAGCTGTGCTGCAAACTGGTTTTCAAACTTGCCGCCAAGTTCCTGCAACAGGATGTTGCATTTCTTAATCTGGCCGCCCTCAGCCTTCTGGCTCTGTACAGCGAAGGCCTCGCCCTGCTGCACCACTTTCATCAATTCTGTATTCATCATTTATAAATATTAAATAGTTAAAAAATCAATAGTTACACAATCGTAATAAACACCAGGTCGTCAGGTCCCTGAAACCCCTTCAGCATCATTTCCAGCTTAAAGAGCACAGCTCTCGAGTTCTCCAGTCTTCCCACCTTCGTGTTATTCCCCACCAGGATGCAGCCCTGCGTATCCTTCACCGAATTTCCGGAATGGATGCGGATGCCGTCGAAGAGAGGCACATCCATCAGCTGAAACAGCCTCTTGCCGAATTTAGGCGAATAGGTAAACCTCATCAGGTATCTCCCTTCCGGAATCGCCGTCATCCCCTTCACCTTCAGCCTCTTATCCCATTTCCCCCCATTCAGCAGGTTGCGTCGCGGCGGTTCCAGCGTATCGCAGAAAGGCTTCAGCCCTCCGTCGCCCTTCAGCCCTTTATCAGCCTCCAAGTCCCCCGTCTGGCCCCCGTTCCCTGCGATTCCATCGCAGGTCCCTTCTTCTTCCCTTTCCCCCAGGCAGTAAAGGTGCCCGATGGTATACCCTTTCTTTTTAGCGAAGCGAACCAGCTTCAGCTCCATGATTTTCGTTTTCTTTTTCATCATTTATTCATTTTAAAAAGTTATTACTCCAACCAGCGTCATTTCTTCCGAATCCTTTTCAGGAACCAGCCTCATTTCTTCTGATTTCCGGTTGCAAAGGTAGGGCAAAAAAACGAAAGGCTTCGTAGACCGCCCTCACGAGTCTACGAAGCCTATATTTCTCAAAACAAAGTTAACTATCTGATAATCACCTCATAAAAAAAAAATCAAAAAAAACAAGAAAAAACTTTCATGGAGTCTACAAAGCCCCCATCAACATCCCCCTGTAATTCCGAAACAAACAACAACCATCAGATACGGGATGCGCTTACAACGCCTAATTTTTATCTTGATAGATTTCCGCCATTTTCTGTCTCATATCCTTAAAGATCTGCAATTGGCGCTCACGGGTCGTCGTATCGTTAAGAGCGCGACTCAAATCCTTATTGTAATTAGACAAATCCAGATTCACCGCCCTTCCAAACGCCCGGAAAGCCTCCTTCTTGGTGCAGCGAACCCCATCCTTATCCGTAAAAAGGCCCAATTCATAAAGCACATTAACCACACGGATGAAATCAATCTTCTTTCCCCGAACAGGCGAAAGATAAACAGAAGAACCAGCCCCTTTCTCCTCCCCGTTTTCAGAAACAGATACAGAAGAGGACGAAGGAGATACTGAAAAAGACCCTGATGAGCACCCTGAAAAAGACCCTGAAAAAGCCCCTGAAAAATCAGTATTTCCGGCAGCCCGGCAAGCCGCATCGCAAACCCCCAGTTTCTTGCACAGCAACTTCCTCAACAGCCTATAGCTCAAGATATTACGCAAAGCACAAAGCGGCGGCATAAGATAGCGAAGATGTGACAGAAACTTAGCATCATCAGCTATGAAGTCATACAGTCTTCCCGGCAGTTGTCTCACCTTCATTTCAGTATCAGCCAGCATCACCTGTGGCACGGATGTAGAAAAAGCCATCAAGTGGTCAAAGTCCTCTTTCACACCTTCATCCTCCATCATCTGTTGCCACATTTCGCATCTTTTTCGGGTAACCTCAATGCATCCTCCTTTCACCAGCGCCCTATCCATCTTTTCAGCCATTTCCATCAGTTTTGGTCTTCCGCTAGCCTCAAGCAGCTGTCTGTATCTCAGCACCCTTTCATGCGCCTCCCTGCACACATCAAAGCTAACCTCCTCCAGCCAGCACCCCAAATACTCGCAAAGCGTAACCTCAGAGCCAGAAGGAGAAGCAGAGCCAGCACTCCCCCTTTGCGCCCCCGTTCCCTGCGATTCCATCGCAGGTCCCCCGCCTTCCTCATCCGCCTCTATTTCTCCCAAGCAGAAATCGATGATTAGCTCTAGCGATTCTATCCTCTGCCTAAAAGCAGCAGGGAGGGCCAAAACAGCAGGCTCCATCCACCCGCTCCAATCAAGAGCAGCAGGAAGAGAAAGAGAAGCAGAAGAAGAAACAGAAGAAGAAGCAGGAAGAGCAGAAGAAGAAGCCCCCTTCATCTTAGGCTTCTCTACCCAGAACACCCCGTGTTTCTCCACGTTCACCTCCGTCACCCTTACCGGTATCCCGACCCGAAGCCTTTCACCGTATTCAGCCACGCACTGATGGGCATCATCTGCAGCCAGATAAGCTATCTGCCGCCCATGCTCAAGCACAACAACTGCCTGAGAATCATAATGGTTCTGCTCATCAAGGCGAAGAACAACAAGAGGCAACCGGGCTTGCAAGCCCGACAATACACCGATAGTACGCTGCTCCATTTCAGGAGTCTCCTGGGCATTGCCACGAAGGCTGGGGTTAGCAAAATAACGCACAGCAGTGGCGAGATAAGTAGTAGTTTTCTGTGTCATAAGTATAATTTTTATCTATATTAGTTTTTACCAGAGGCAAGCTTATTCTTTTAGCTTGCTTGATGGGGGCAAAGATAGAAAAAATAATTGTTACCACCAAACTTTTTCTTCTTTATTTTCTGAAGAAATCTATGGGCAAGAACTCTTCCCCTAAAGGGGAATATCAAATATCATTACATCTTGATGGTCAAAGTGGTCATTAAGGTCATTGGTCATTAAGGTCATTAAGGATTCTCCAACGGGGAGTAAAAATAGAGACAATAATAAAAATATAAATATTTATATTTTTATTATTGTCCTAAAAAAATACCCCCAATCTCAAAGTGCTTAATGACCTTAATGACTAATGACCTTAATGACCACCCTCTTTTTCTCACTTCCCTCAGCCTTCTCTTCATCCCTTCTTCTTCACCCCTCCAGCCGTAGTTTCATTTTTATGTCACGATGAAAAAAATATTCTATCACGATATAATAATAACAGGCGCGCGTGAGCGTGGGTATGGAGATACAGCAGAAGCACCGTCAAGCCGCCTTGTGCCGACTACCGGAAGACCTCTCGTTTTGTAAAGAAAAGTTAAAGCTGAAAAATATTTACGTTTTTACTTGCCCATGTCAAAATTTTTTCGTACCTTTGCACCATGAAATTCGAGAAAGCGCGCAAACTCGGGTTCACACTTACAGATTTTCAACATTAATAACCACTTAAAAAAATTAAACATTATGGGAATGAAACTTAAGGCAATTGAGCGTAACGTATCTTTCGACAAGAACAAAACCCGCTACGCATTCGTGCTCACTCCAGAGCTCTACGGCAAACTTACTGCCGACAAGGTAATCAAGGAAGCTTCTCTCCGTTCCGGACTGCCAAAGGGTGTGGTAAACGCATCTTGGAACGCATTGAGCGACGTCATCGTGGCATGGGCCACTGAGGGTCACAGTGTGGCAATCCCAGGTCTCGGAACCATGCGATTCGGTGTGCGAGGCAACGCCGTTGAGAAGGTTGACCTCGTAAGTACCGCCCTCATCACCGCACGCCGCGTCATCTTCACCCCAAGTGTGGAGATCAAGGAGGAACTCGCCAACACCGCCATCAGCATTACTTGCTACGACCGCAACGGAAAGGTAATCAAGCAGGTTACTTCTGCCGACAAGGGCAACGTAGACGAGGAGGGCGATGGTAACAACCCTACTGGCGGCGGCGGAAATTCCGGTGAAAACGGCGGTCAAGGCAGCGGCACTACCGAAGGTGGCGGAACTACCGAAGGTGGCGGCACTGACGGCGACGGAAACATGGGCTAGCCAAAGCCCCCTTCGGGGGGGGGGGGGCTACGCTCTTTCTGAGAAATCCTCCTGAAAAACGGAAACGAAGATTTCCAACACTGCTTTTAAAACACGGAAACACAAGTATTTAACCACTAAAAAGAAAGGAAAATCATGATGAAAAGAGAAACATGGAAAACGCTGATACAGGTTATCATCAGCATTCTCACCGCCGTAGCAACTACTCTCGGAGTTACGAGCTGCATGTAGAAAAGGCGGTAAAGAAGAAACGCAAGGCCGCAAGGAAAAGGCGGCAAAAAATTAAAGCCCTGAAAGAGGCAAAAGCATCCTCAAAACATAAAGATGCTTTTAGCCTTTTCTCAGGGCTCTTTCTATATATAGAAAGTTTCAAAGTGGTTTTAGTATGGGCTGAATGCCCGAAAAGCTACATGAAGTAGCACGCTTTTATTATCTGATAACCTTCACCTCGCCATCCTTGGCAATCTTTACGATGCTCGAAGGCTGATGAGGTTTATGCTCCTGGCGACGGCTCCAGCAAACATAATCTACGGCATTGAGGATTTCCTCAGAAATGTCGCGATAATTCTGGGCAGCTGGCTCACCACTCACATTGGCACTTGTACTCACAATAGGCTTCTGAAAACGGTAACAGAGCTGCTTGGAGAAAGGCTCATAAGTTACGCGCATCGCCAAACTGCCATCCTCTGCCACCAGATTACTAGCCACTCCACTCGCATCATCCAGGATAACCGTGGTAGGTTTCACAGGCATCGCAGCATCAATGAAATCCCATGCCACCTGAGGCACATTGCGGAAATAACGAGCCATGCGGTCGGCAGAATCTGTCAGGCAGATAAGCGCCTTAGAGTCGTCACGCTTCTTAATTTCATAAACTTTCTTTACCGCCTCCGGATTGGTTGCATCACAACCTATTCCCCATACGGTATCCGTTGGGTAGAGAATCACTCCACCCTTTCGCATGCATTCCACAGCACGCTTGATATCTTCTTCTACAGTCATAATTACTATAAAAACTTAAATTCCTAATACCTAAAAATCGTCCTTAATATCCTTCCTCTGGCACTCATAATAGGCAATGTCCTTCATGCCGTTGAGGAAGGCGGCTGCCTCCATGCGCTTCTTGCCGCTGAGCTGGAGTTCCTGAATGTTAAGCCATTCGTCGAGACAGGCCACCTGTAGCTGCTTGCCCTCAATACGCAGCGAACCTACAGGCGCAGCGCCACGTTTTTCGCCCGAAAGATGGGTGGCAAACATCTTAAGCACCTGAATCTTTGCCGTGCTCGGCTTGCGAGACGGATGAGAAGTTGGCTCAGGGAACTTCACATAATCATCTGAACCCACAGCATTCTCCACCTTTCCTTCTGTAGGATCGTCAAAGAAAACTACCGTCTCCTTCTTCTTGATTTCGGTCCATGCACCAGGGTATGGAGAAAGACCGCGGATGAAATCATACACCTTCTTGGCTGGCTGGTGGAAGTCGATGCGGCAGGTATCCTTGAAGATTTTAGGAGCCGGCTTGAGTTCGGCACCCTCACCTATCAGCTTGCTCTGCGGAATGGAACCGATGTTGCCGTCGGCAGCGATGAGCGCATCAATGGTTTCCAGCGCCAGTTCGGCACCGAGATGCATCAGCCCGTCGTAAACATACTCCACATTTGCCGTCTCCGGAATAGGGAAACGCTTCTGCATGATGATGCGGCCGGTATCAATGTCGTGGTCGAGGAAGAAGGTAGTGACACCCGTCTCCTTCTCGCCGTTAATGACTGCCCAGTTGATTGGCGCCGCACCGCGATACTGCGGAAGGAGGGCTGCATGTACATTAAAAGTACCATATTGAGGCATCGCCCAAACCACCTCAGGCAGCATGCGGAAAGCCACTACCACCTGCAAATCGGCATGATAAGAGCGCAACTGCTCTACAAACTCCGGGTCCTTCATCTTTACAGGCTGCAACACCGGCAACCCGTGCTCCACGGCATACTGCTTCACCTGCGAAGGCTGCAGCGTATCCTGGTGTCTGCCCACCGGTTTATCAGGCTGCGTAACCACAGCCACCACATTATAACCGCCCTCTACCAGGCGCTTGAGGGATTCCACCGAAAACTCCGGTGTTCCCATGAAAACAATTCTCAAATCCTTCTTCTCCATAAATATCTAAAATGTAAATTATCTGATTGAACTTTTGCAAATTTTGCACCACACGCCCTGAAAGGGCAGAAGCTCCTAGCCCAGGGCATCGCCCTGGGTTATTACGAGCGCTAACCTATCGCCCTGTAAGGGCAAAAGCTTTAAAACTCCAGCAAAACATAAAGCTTTTGCCCTTACAGGGCGCCTTGCTGATTGCCATTATACCCAGGGCGATGCCCTGGGCTAGGAGCTTTTGGGCCTTCAGCCCGTACATGAACCACATGCAAAAGTTCAGTTATCTGACTACTCCGCCGACATATCCGCTACAATCTGCCTGTACATGGAATAGATTCTGGTACGGCTGATGTACCCCTTCAGCACGCCGCTCACATCTACCACTGGCAGCTGGGCAGCATCGGTTTTGTCAAATTTCTGCATCACCTCGTCCATACTGTCGTGCTCGGTAAGAACGGCAGAAGGCTGCATCATCAGCTGGCGCACGGTGAAATGCTGATACAGTTCGGTGCGGAAGATGATGTGGCGAATCTTCG
>OARK01000394.1_pt1 | contig 9529 bp, 6 predicted proteins | sample 1475711 | NCBI WGS metagenome assembly OARK01 (sample SAMEA3360700, study PRJEB22359) | human gut metagenome | biome: ENVO:urban biome; feature: ENVO:human-associated habitat; material: ENVO:feces | place: Bangladesh | collected 2011 | reverse complement strand
CTATCCCCGACGCGAGACGCGTCGCCCCCATTAGAGCTTGCGTTTCTTCAAGCACTAAACGCCACCAACAAGCGCTACCACAAAACGCTACCACAAAACGCTTGCTCTAATGGGGGCGACGCGTCTCGCGTCGGAAAAATAAAAAGGAAAGACATACAAAACCCACTAAACAACAGCTGCACTATCCCCGACGCGAGACGCGTCGCCCCCATTAGAGCTTGCGTTTCTTCAAGCACAAAACGCCACCAACAAACGCCACCAACAAACGCTATACCTAAAAAGCCGCCCGGAAAAGCATTCCGGGCGGCTCACCAAATGAAAGAAATTACGATTGATAATTTCTTACCTGCAAGGCTACCTACTTCCTTGCAAGTGGATTAAAAGCGGAAATATCTCCGCCTTAAAGCGTATTATGCCATGTGGATTAGTCCTCGTCGGCAGACCAGCTGTCGCTGCTCCAACCCTTTTGGTCAGACATTATCACGTTAGTTTCCTTGGTCTTGTCAACGTCATATGAAACGTCTCCTGACCCAGCCAGCATAATGCCCTCGCCATAGAGGTTGATAACCTGAGCTTGAGGCTTGCTATATGTCATTTTCATAATTGTGTAACTTGTTTGATTAAATGTTGATGATTGGGTATTGCTTACTTGACAAGTTTCTTGCCATTCTGAATGTAGAGACCGCCCTTAACAGGAGCCCATACACGGCGACCGCTGAGGTCGTAGATGGGGGCATTGTTCTCACCATTGTTGATAGTAGCAGCGTTGATGCCAGTTACAGTATTGCCAAAGTTGAGGGCAATAGCAGAACCAGAAACTTCGCTTGCGTCGATGTAAGCCTTGTTGGCAGGAATAGCGGTTACATTGCCCGGAGTGTAGAAACCTACCTTATCAGCGTTTACACCGAATACGAGGTAGTTGGCCTTGGGTGTAGCATCAGCAAATGCGATACCTGTGTTAGTACCAATCAGAGCATTGCCTTCAATAGCTGCAGCTTCACCGATAGTAAGAGTAGCCTTGTCGGCAGTACCAACGAGTACGAAACCAGTGTTGGCAGGTACTGAAGTAGTAGCAGTCATGTCGATAGCAGTCTTCTCTGCATTGAGTGCACCAGTGTAGGCAGTAGCACCAGCCACATTGCTTACACCGAAGGGCAAGTAAGCCGAAGCATACTTCTTGTCACCCTGGGCAGTCATGTCAATTTCTACATCGGTAGCGGGGATAACGTACCAGCGGCTGGCAGTAGATGAAGTTGCTGCTTCCCAACCTATCATTCTACTACCTTGGCCTCCAGCGTGTATATAGCTGTAATCAGAACCCACTGCTTGATCGAAGAACAAGAATGTTTTACCTACGTGCGAGATGACATAACTACCTTTTTCTCCGTAATTTTCATCACCGAGATTTATGTTTTGATCCTTTTTCGCCTTGCCCAAGGTAAGACCACCTACCTTGATGCGGTAGCGACCTGCCTCTGCGTTTGCAATATAGAAAACAGATGATGCACCCTTGCCGTTTTGTGTACTGATAAGATTGCTTTTTACGTTTGCGGGGTCGCTATTGAGACAAGCGTATGTTTTGTAGTGCTTATTATACAAGCGGTAATACTTACCTACCTCCATAGTAGAGGTGTTACCAGCAGCTACCTTTTCATTATGCGCTTCGAGAGTCTTAATCACCTCGGCAGTGGCACCCTCTGCACTTGCAGCAGTATATGCAACCTTGAAAGCATTCAAGTTTCCTGCAACAGTCAAATAAGAGTTTGCACCGATGGCACCCTCGGGTGCACCTTCGTCGTTATAGTTGGCGTATGTCTGTGCGTAAGCCAAAGGATAGCTCTTCGGTTCTTGCACATGCATGGTTGAACCAGCGTCGGTTTGACCATAAGTCTCCAAAACGTTGGTTGCTGAGTTGTAATTAAGATATTTGCCTTCTTCCTTGTAGAAGCAGAAGCCGTTAGCTTTATTTGCGCCCGTAGAGACTGCAATTTTGAACGCATCACCAGCCTCGTTAAGCGACCAAGCATTACCATTAAGCGCAACAGCCTTGTTAGTGGCCTTGTTATAAATTGTATAGCCTTTGGTAATGTTACCCACGAAAGTCCATTGGAAGTTATCTGACAACGTTGGAGTCGTAGTCTTACCTAAGGTCTCAACAGCGATGCTGTTGTCAGCGTTACCCTTCAACAGGAAGTTTGCTTGGTTGTTGTGTATATCAATGACATACCACTTGGCAGTTGCAGCATTGTAGCTTTCTGCAGCGGTGAACGGAATGTTCGAGGTACAAGCCACATCATAGTTGCTGTCGTCAGTTTTGGTCACTTCACCATTAGTAAGAACGCCCAAATTGGGTACTTGATCTTCAGGAATTACAACCTCAGCCGTTTTTGTAGCCACTTCCTTACCATCTACCTTGTAGTGGTATGTAATGCTCTTGGTAGCGATGCTTGCGTCCTTTGACAAATAGAACTCGGCACACGATGCAACAGCAGCGCCGTCAGTCGTGGCTCCTGTGATAACAAACATCACGTAACGACCGCTCAATTCTGTGTTAGAAGTAGCCGTTTTAAGCACTTGTCCATTGTCACCATCATAGCTAAATGTACCAGTCATAGCGGGGTCCCCACTCAACGCATTGACAATGCTGGCTGCGCTCTTGTCATTGCTTACGCTTTCAAATTCCGTGTTGCTTACATAGAGTTTGAAAGCGGTAACTCTACCATTTCCGCCACCAGGACGTGGCATATAGCCAATGGTTTTAAAAGCGGTTTCTTTACCCAAGTCTATTACAAAGAACTGAGGAAGAGTTTTGGTGACATCACCTGAACCACGGTTGGCATCATAGCGTGAATGCCAAAAAGTGCTATTATCACCATCAATAAGAGCGGCTTTTCCACCACCATCGTGAGGTTGTTCGCCAGACACGGTTACACTCCACCCCGCACGCGAAAGTACTTGGGCAGAAGTTGTCATTGCTCCCATAGACATGAGCAACGACAGCATGAAAGTAATTTTCTTCATGTTAGATAAATATTAAGTTAAAGTAATTTTTAGCCAGTCGGAACTGTGTGTAACGTGCAGAGACGTCAAGTTGTTAAATATTAGGTAGCAAAACTTAAATACATCTCTCGTTCACGTGGCAAATATACGGCCGCAAAGTGAATATTCCAAACGGGGGGGTAAAACTTTGTTAATATATTCAGAAAAGTGACTTCAGTGTTAATAATTCGTGGAAAATGGGGGACAGAAAGGGCCTTTTCACGACAATGAAACGACATTTGGGTAACAAAATTAACGGAGGGGAGAGGCAATACGGGGTAACATGGGGACAGACAGACAAGTTAACAGGGAGGCGGGAGGACGAGGGCGACAAGGGGTACAGGCAAGTGTGGCCCATGTGCCTGCCTGAATAAACAAAAAAGCCTCGCGAATGTACAAATGCTTTAGCAGCTTGCACATTCGCGAGGCGTGGCACCAACTCGAGGCTCTATTATCTGTTGCACTACACGATTATATATACTAAGTCTGAATTGTTTTTTATTGTAGCCTGGGTTGATGGGGCACAGGATTATTCAACCGGGGTGGTTTCCTGCTTGACGGGAGTGTCCTCCTTGACGGGAGTGTCCTGCTTGGCAGGTTCGTCATTCTTTGCGGGAGTGAGGGTGTCGGCAGGCACCACGGTGTCGACCAGACTGAACAGGACGGGAGTCTCTTGCTTGGTAGTGGTGTCCTTCTGTTCGGGAATTTGGTTTTCGGGCACTATGGTGTCGTTGGGCACCACGGTGTCGACCGATGATGAGTTAGACACAAAGCCACGGCTGTTGTAACTTGTTGTACCAGCGAATGCTGCGCTGCTGAGCACTACGGCTCCCATTGCCACGATGGCAGAAACTGTGAACTTTTTCATAACTTGTTCGTTTTTGTTGTTGTGAGTAATGTTGTTTCTGCCCATATAAAGCGCAAGGTGCGTGCCAAAAACTCACAAGTGGCATAAAAGCACTGATTATCAGATGTTATTGCACACGTGCCAAAATAAGTGGTAGTGTAGAAAGTGGGGAATTGTGTGTGGAATGTGTGGAAACTTTCCACACTTATTGTGTAGAATGGCATGCCACACATGGGGGCATTTACCCGAGAATGGAGGGCGTTCTGAATCAGTATCAAAGGCGAGAGCCAAACGCTAACACTAAACGCTAACACCAAACGCTAGCACCAAACGCAAGCACCAAACACTAGCACCAAACGCTAGCACTAAACGCCAGCACCAAACGCTAGCACCAAACGCCAGCACCAAACGCCAGCTCTAAACGCTAACACCAAACGCTAACACCAAACGCTAGCTCTAATGGGGGCGACGCGTCTCGCGTCGGGAAAATAAAAAGGAAAGCCTCCCACTAAACAACAACTGCACTATCCCCGACGCGAGACGCGTCGCCCCCATTAGAGCAAGCGTTTGGTGCTTGCGTTTGGTGCTTGCGTTATTTGATCAACTACCTATTCCCCTTCAGCTTGTTGTAAAGCGTTTTGCGGTCAATGCCCAAGAGTTGTGCAGCCCGGCTTTTGTTGCCGCCCGTTTGCTGCAAGGCCTGGTTGATACGTGCTAACTCCTCGTCGGGCGAGGGCTTGATGGCCAACGAGGCGCCTGGTGTGGCCGCTTGAGGGGCACCGGCCCCCGGCAGATTGAGCAGCAAGGGCGTGATGACCGACGATTGCTCGGCCAACAGTGCAGCACGCACAATGACATTGCGCATCTCGCGCAGATTGCCCGGCCAGGGGTATGCCATCAGGGCAGCCTCAGCCTCGGGCGTGAACCCCGTGATGTGGCGGTGCAACTCCGTGTTGGCCTGTGCCAAAAAGTAGTTGGCAAACTCTACGATGTCGGTGCCGCGCTCACGCAGCAGCGGAATGTGCAGCGTAAACTCGTTGATGCGGTGGTAGAGGTCCTCACGAAACAGCCCGTCGGCAATGGCCTTGGGCAGATTTTCGTTGGTGGCGCACACCAGTCTGATGTCGATGGGGCGCTCTTCGTTGCCGCCCACAGCACGTATGCGCCTTTCTTGCAGTGCGCGCAACAGCTGCACCTGTACGTCGTAGCTGAGATTACCTATTTCGTCGAGAAAGAGCGTACCGCCCGAAGCCTGCTCAAACGCCCCCACCTTGTCGGCCGTGGCACCGGTAAAGGCACCTTTTTTATGTCCAAAAAGTTCGGAGGCTGCCAGTTCCTTGGTGAGCGACCCACAGTCGAGCGCCACGAATGGGGCATTGGCACGGTTGCTCAACTCATGAATGCGGTGTGCCACATGCTCCTTGCCCGTGCCGCTGGCGCCGATAATGAGCACCGACATGGGAGTGGGCGCCACGAGTGCTGCCAAACGGTATAGCTCGCGGGCGGGCGACGAATGTCCCTCAATGCCCGGGTGCCTTGGCGGTGTGGCGGTGTGGCCGGTGGCGTGGGTAGCCGGCTGTGAAGAAGCGGCAGGGGCACTTGGCAGACCCACCACCGGGGGCTGTGGTGCTGCGCCCTCGGTGTGGCATTGCGTACGGGCCGAAAGCGCATCACCTATCTTTTGCAACAGCAAGTCGGGCTGCACCGGTTTGCTAATGTAGTCGTTTGCCCCCAACTTCATGGCCTCAACAGCATTTTGCACGTCGGCATAACTTGTCATGATGATAAAGGGCGTGTTCATGCCTTGCGTGCGCAACCACCGCAACAAATAAAGTCCGTCGTGGTCGGGCATGCGCAGGTCCGACAGCACCAGTTGTGGCGCATTACCCTCGGGCTGCCGCAACAGTTTGATGGCCGCCCCCACACTCGATACGGTGCACACCTCAAAACCTTTTTTGCGCAGCCATGTTGACAGCATGGTGCTGAAGGTGAGGTCGTCCTCAACCATCAGCAGCGATATGTTAGCTAAATCAGATTTATTCATTTCAAAAAAAACGTCGTTCTTCTGTTAACCCTCAAGGGCGTCAATCAGCCGCTGCAGTTCCGTCATCATCTGTGTGGCGGCCTCTGAGTCGTCGGGCTGCCATGCGGGTTGTGCGCGCTGCGTGTCAAGTTTGTGCAGCAAAGTTACAACAGGCGAGCCAATGAGCGTGAATGTGGGCAGCATTTTGTGCGCCACCTGGCACAAAGCAGCCTTGTCGTGCTGTGCATTGGCTGCCGCAATGCGCTCAAGGTGTGTGTGGCAGTCGGTGCCGAATTGCTTGACAATGGCTGTTTCGGCCTCAGCATCGCCCTCGGCAAAAGCCAGGAGCGGGGTTACAAAGGCCGGCCATTGCAACGACGGGGCTGCCAGCGCATCAGTCGGCACGGCGCCTTCATTGCCGTCCGCGTTGTCGTGATGGTGTGACAATGCTGACGGTTGGACCGCTGGCTGTGCACCGAACACACGCTGCAAGTCGTTTTGGTTGAAGGGTTTGAACAGCACATCGGCAAAGCCCTTTTGCTTGAAATGGCTCACTGGCAGCATGATGTGCGACGTCATGGCCACTATGGGCGTGTGCCATTGTGGCAGTTGGGTGCGCAGGTGCTCGGCCAGTTCGTAGCCCGTCATGCCCGGCATTTCGATGTCGGTAAACAGCCATTGCGGCTGGTGGCCCTCGTCGAGCCAGGCAAAGAGCGCGTCGGGGGTGGTAAAGGCATTGATACTGCCGTCGGGCAACACATTGTGCAACATGGCTTCGGCCAGTTGCAACTGCAGGGTGTCGTCGTCGATAATGGCCACCAGGGCTTTGGCACTGGCTGCAGGCACCGTGGCCGGTGCGGCGTCAGACAGCGGAGCAGCAACCGCTGGCGCCACCTCGCTACAAGGCAGGGTGAGCGTAAAGCGCGACCCTTGTCCTACATGGCTGGTTACGCCAAGGTGGGCATTGAGCAAGGCCACAAGGCGCTGCGTAATGCTGAGTCCGAGTCCTGTGCCCTCTTGCCCCTCACTCCCCTTTACACGTGTGAAGGGTTCGAATATGCGGTCAAGATCATACCGTGTCATACCGCAGCCTGTGTCGCTCACGCTGAGGGTGAGCTGGTGGGCGGTTGCGTCGTAATGTGCATCAAGGCTCACACTGCCCTGTTGGGTGTATTTGATGGCATTGCTCAGCAAGTTCTCGACAATTTGCCGCAAGCGGTAGGCATCGGTACTGATGCTGAGTGTGGGCGGCACTTGCACATTGGCATTGAAAGCGAGCTGCTTGGCTTGTGCCAGCGGGGTGAAAGCGCGCACTATATTATCTATATAGGTGTATACATTGATGGTGTCGCACGTCAGCACAATGCCCCCCGCCTCGAGTTTGTGATAGTCGAGCAGGTCGGTCACAAGACGCTTCAGGTGCGTGGCCGATGCGCCGATGGCCTCATAGGAGCGCGCGTTGGCTGCCGCCGGGGTGAGCATGTGCAGATAGCCCAATATGGTGTTGATGGGGGCCTTGATGTCGTGCGATATGGTGAGCAGCAGCTGCTCGCGCCGCTGCATCAGCGTTTCGGCCTTTGTTTTGGCCAGTTCGAGGGCCTTGCGATAGCGGTTGGCCCGCTTCATGTCGCGCCACAGCCACACAAAGAGTATGGCCGACAGCAAGGTGGTGGCAAGGGCCAGCATGCCCAACTGCCACGCGGCCCCCGTGCGGCGTGCCTGTTCGTGCAGCGTGGCTTGCTTGAGCTGTTGCTGCTGGCTGGCGGTAAAATTGTCGATGGTGCGCGATATCTGTGCCGACAGTTGGGCCGATGCGTTGCGCAGTTTGTCAGACTTTTTGTAGATGCGGTGCTGCTGCGCGGCCGACTTGTTGGCCATGTCGTTGTGCAGGGTGCTGAGTATGCCGGCCAGGGTGTCGCCCAGATTGACGTTGGTGCGTGTGGTGTCGTGGCGCACGTGTTCGTTCTGCGTAACGGACGTGTGCACCGTGTCGTCCTTGGCACGGCGGAAGGCATCACCCAAACGACGGAAAAAGCCTTTTTTACGACGCTCTATCACGATTTGCTCTCCCCGTTCAACCACGGGCACCTCCACCTGCATCTGCACGGGCTTGTCGCTGTGTTTCAGTGCCTTGATTTGCTGTTGCAGCGGGGAGCCTTGCTTATTTTCCTTGCGCAGGGCATCTATCAGGTCGAGCGTACTGCTGCAGCGATAGTTTATCAGCGCCTGCAGTGTGTCAAGCCGCAGCCGTTGGGTGGTGTCGGTACAGAGCCGCTTTACGCGCAGCAGTGCCGAGTCGGTTTCGGCATTGGCCAACAAGTAGCGTTTGAGTTCACGGTTGTCGGCATACTGCAAGGTGGCCGTTTCGGCTTGCGTGCCAGCGTTGAGCAGACTGGTGAGCAGGTGGTCGGTGGCCCGGCGCTGCAACATGACGGTTTGCTCGGCGTGTGAAATGTCATACACCGAGCGTGCCGATTTTACAACAAAGCCCACCGTAGCACAGAGCGCTGCGGTGAGCATGATGTAGCCTATGATTATTTTAAGTCCGTTGGACATGGGCAATATAAATTCTTGGGTGACGCGGTAACGGGTTTACAGGTTTACGAGTAAGTATGCTCTGCACTATTAAGGCCTGAAAGATGAGATACTTAATAACTTAACTAACTTACTTGTCAACCCGTTTACCAATTCCGACAACGCGTACATTTATGCCTTGCCGGCCAATGGGGCAGCCTGTGTATAGACGCGGGCGGCCAAATCTTTGTCCATCATAAAGATGCCATAGCCATTGCCGTTGAGCATCTTGAGGTTGTCGATGATGTTGGTGGCATTCTCCTCCTCTTCCACTTGTTCGTCTACAAACCACTTGAGCATGCTCTGTGTGGCATAGTCATTCTCCTGATGAGTGAGGGCGTAGAGGTTGTTGATAAGACTTGTCACGTGCTGCTCGTGCTTGAGTGTGGCCTCGAACACGTCGAGTTCCGACTGCCATTTGGTTGGCACCTCGGCAATGGGTTTGAGTTCTACCCTGCCGCCACGTTGCAGCACGTAGTTGAACAAGATGCGGGCGTGGTCCTGCTCCTCCTGGAATTGTACTTCGAACCAATGTGCCATGCCGGGTTTCCCCTCGCGTGCACACCAGGCTGACATTGACAGGTAAAGGTATGCCGACCAAAACTCTGCGTTGATTTGCGCGTTGAGCGCTTCTTCCATTTTATTGCTTAGCATAATACTTAATGTTTAATTGGTTATACGTTTAACTATTACAAAGGTAAGCAATAGTTGTGCCCTGGCATGATACATCGTGTTAAAAAACACTTGGCTGCCAAAGTTGACGGGCGAGGGGGGAGGGCGACAGTTTCCAATTTAGTTTGATACATAAGCGCTGCAAAGGTAACACTAAGGCATTGCACCCATCAAAAAAGTGTACAATTTGTACACAAATATTTGCACCCTCCCCGTCATTCCTCTTATAAAAGAGAGTGTGTGTTTTTACTGCCATCTTACACTTTTTGTACGTAACAAGTTGATATACAGATGTTTCAAGAGTGTAAGATGATTTCAAAGTATCTTACACTCCCCTGCATACATCTTACACACCCCACCCCGCTGCCTCGCAG
>OARK01000383.1_pt1 | contig 9652 bp, 5 predicted proteins | sample 1475711 | NCBI WGS metagenome assembly OARK01 (sample SAMEA3360700, study PRJEB22359) | human gut metagenome | biome: ENVO:urban biome; feature: ENVO:human-associated habitat; material: ENVO:feces | place: Bangladesh | collected 2011 | reverse complement strand
TTTCGGGGCTCTCGGTTATTTTGATTTCGAGCCGCGCGTCTATTCGTTTTGGAAAGTTGCTCATTATACTATATGCTGTAATTTATTGCTGTCTGTTTAACATACCTCTGCTTTACATAAATCTTGTGATGTGAGGCATACATGCTCAAGACATTGTATACAATGCTTCGTTCCTGTCTTATATAAGCCAGAAGATGCAAGGTCATTGCTCACTTTCCTAAAATATTTAGGAAAAGCACCATTATGGTCATGGCTTGCCCTAAATACATAGCAATAGCAAAGGTAATGGCTTTTTAATATATAGCCAAGTAAATGGAACTTCTTTGAGGTCGTTTAATTGTCATTCTTGTATTAAAAACAAGAGTTGTACATGATGCTTTGAGCGGAAAAAGTGGCAATATTGCATAAAAATCCGTGCAAAGATATTTGCCATACGTTTAACTTGACTATCAATCGAAATTGAATATTACGCAAAGTACTTTGTTTGATATTCCTGCTTTTACTACTATTTATTCAAAGATCTCCCATCGATATTGTATCTTTGCAGAAATTATTAGTCTTATGGAAGATAAAGATTTCAATCGTATAAAGGTTGTTCTCGTTGAGCACAAGAGAACTGCCCGATGGCTATCAGAAGCATTAGGCAAAGATCCTGCAACTGTAAGCAAGTGGTGTACCAACACTACACAACCATCACTTGAAACCCTATTCAAGATTTCAGAAAGCAGAAAAAATATGGACTGAAAGAAATGAAGTTACTTCCGTATGGCACCTCACGGAAATATAATTAAATTCCGTGAGGTTACAAGCACTTTTCCGTAAGATATAAGCTAAGTCTACATATGTATGTAATATGTATTTGTGCTGACAATCAGTCTATTACAGTCGCTGGTGAGCTTGCGGAAAATTATTTATTTCGGAAAAAATCCGTGAGGTTTCCGTACATAAACCCTCAAAACAGACTCTTATTATGGAAGACATTCAAGAGAAATACAACCATCTTCTCCAGCAGAATGAGGCTCTTCGGCAAGAGAATGAGGTTTTGAAATCGCTTCTGTATGCGCACGGCATTGAATATAAGCCCAAGCATGTGGAGGAGAAGGTTGTTGCATATTCACCCATCACTCTCCCATCTGTCAAACTTTCCATAGAGGAGCGTGTCGCCATTTTTCATTCCTTGTTCAAGGGCAGAGAAGATGTGTTTGCACGAAGATGGTTCAGCAAAACAACAGGCAAGAGCGGTTACCAACCTGTCTGTATCAATGAATGGAGGCGAGGCGTATGCGACAAAAAGAAATACAAATGTGCAGATTGTCCTAACAGACATTTTGCGCCACTCACTTATCAAGACCTCTATCGTCATTTGGAGGGCAAGGACGAAAACTGTTGTGATGTTGTCGGACTGTATGCCATCATGCCCGACAACAACTGTACCTTTCTTTGTACCGATTTCGATGACAAGAGCTGTAAGTATGGCTATAAAAACGATGTCCTTGCATTTGTTGGAGTATGCAAAGAATGGAATATTCCTTATGCCATTGAACGCTCGCGTTCAGGTAACGGTGCCCATGTATGGATTTTCTTTGAGGAACCAATACCAGCTTTCAAGGCAAGACGATTAGGGAATGCCATCCTTACAGAGGCTATGCGACATAATGGTCGTATGTCCTTCAATTCATACGACAGATTTTTCCCAAACCAAGACAGAATGCCTGAAGGAGGTTTTGGCAACTTGGTCGCCTTGCCATTGCAGGGACAGGCTCGTAAAAGACGGAATAGTGTTTTCGTAGATGGCGATTTTCTGGCGTACAAAGACCAATGGGCTTTCCTTTATAACATTAACAAGGTGAAGGATACAGAAGTTGACATGCTGCTAAACCTACATGTCAGTGAAGAACTTGGAGCACTCACAACTTCAAGTGAAAGCAAGCCTTGGGTTACTCCTATACCACAAGATATTTCCAAGGGCGATTTTTATTCCGAAATAGAAATCACCAAAGCCGATAAGATTTATATTCCGCTAAAGGCTGTTTCGGCAAAAGTTCTGAATCACCTTAAAAGAATAGCATCATTCAAGAACCCTGAGTTTTATAGCAAGCAGGCACTGCGACTTTCCACATATTCTACACCTCGCATTATCTCGTGTTTTGATATCACAGACGACTATCTTGCCATGCCTCGCGGTTGCGAAGATGCAATTCTTTCTTTCCTCAATGAGAATGGAGTAAAGTATAATATTGTTGACGAGACCAACCACGGTACGCCGATATCTGTTTCTTTTCAAGGTAAAGAACGAGAAGAACAACTGGCAGCTATCAACGCATTGCTAATGCACAGTAATGGCGTGCTTCACGCTACTACAGCATTTGGAAAAACAGTTACAGCGGCCGCAATCATTGCACGAAAAAAGGTGAACACTCTCATTCTCGTCCATTCAAAGGCATTGCTTGCCCAATGGCATGAACGCTTGACGGAGTTCTTGAACATTGACTATGTAGAACCACCAGTGCCGAAGAAGCGTGGCCGCCATAAGAAATTCTCCCCAATAGGCTGTCTCGACTCTACTGACAACTCGCTTCATGGCATTGTTGATATCGCACTCATCCAGTCATGTCTTGATGGCGATAGCGTAAAGCCTGTTGTTGAAAACTACGGAATGGTAATAGTAGACGAATGTCACCATGTGTCGTCTATAACATTTGAGAATGTGCTGAAGAGCGTAAAGGCACATACCATTTATGGCCTGACGGCAACCCCTATCCGAAAAGATGGACATCAGCCTATCATTTTCATGCAATGTGGTCCCATTCGTTTCTCTGCCGATGCAAAAAGTCAGATAACGAAACAATCATTTGAGAGGTATCTCATTCCTCGATTCACATCATACCGTTCCATTACTGATGATAAGCAGTCTATAACAACATTGTATCAGTCGCTTTCAGAAGACGAGACACGCAATACGCTCATTGTAGAAGATGTGTGTAAGGCTGTTGAAGCTGGAAGAACGCCAATCATTCTGACCAGCAGAACTGCTCATGTCACTATATTAGCCGAAAAGTTGAGGGGTAAAGTGAAGAATGTTGTGACATTGACAGGGACAGGAAGCACGAAAGAAAAACGGGGGACGCTGCAACACCTGCATGAGATTTCCAGCGAAGAACCTTTGGCGATAGTCGCCACAGGAAAATACGTAGGCGAAGGGTTTGACTATCCGCGTCTTGACACGCTTTTCCTTGCTCTTCCTATTTCATGGAAAGGTCTTGTCGCCCAATATGCGGGCCGATTGCACCGTGAAAACGAGGGAAAGACAGATGTGCGCATCTATGATTACATTGACATTCATGAGCCTGTCTGCGACAATATGTACAGGAAACGACTGAAAGGTTATGCTTCTATTGGATATAAAATCATTTCCCGACATTCACCCACATTGTTTGACAATGTGAAAGATATAGGCATGCCTGTTAGTAAGGAGCAGATATTCAACGGTAGAACATTTTACCGTCCTTACGTTTCAAGTATAGGAGATGCCAAGCGCTCTATCGTTGTTTCTTCTCCCAAGTTATATAGGGTAGAGCGTAATGTTTTGGTCAATCAGTTGAGAGAGTTGGCTCATATTGGAATCGAAGTTCTTATTATCACGACAGCAAGTAACCCTGAAACAGAATACCTTTTGCAAAGAGGATTATCTGTAAGAATATTGCCAGAAGTAAAACTGTGCACAACTATCATAGACAAAGACATCGTATGGTATGGCGCTATAAATGCTCTTGGCTATGCAACAGAAGAGGACAATGTGATAAAAGTGGTAGACAACAAACTTGCCAATGAATTGTTAGAAGTTCTGCTCACCAAAGGGAATACGCAGCTGTTTTGATAAGGCTGTGATTTATGCTGGTGAATTATGGTATTCCAAAGTTTCTCATTAGCGATAGCTCGTGTCACAATATTTGTACTCACCATTTGTACAAAATCATACAAATGATGAGATTGGGTTAATGCCACATCAAAATCACGCAGCAACGTGTTAGTTTTGTGGTTGGTAAATATATCTGAGCTTATTTTTTTCTTCTCCTATATTTTTGATTGCTCGCATTGGGATGTTCGGGATTGGTCATCTCAAGATACCCAGCTTCAACAAGAGCCATTATGTATGTTTGGATATTTTTGCTATGGTATATCACATCGGCCCTTTCAAGAATTTCTTTGCTGCTACGTGGTACGCTGCAGAAGTTTACTATATCCCTCTGTTTGTTATTTTAGGACGTTTAGTGTCAGAGTCAGCATTGATAGTGTCAGAGTCGGCATCTAAATCAGTGTCAGAGTGTCTGTGTTTAGTGTCAGAGTCGGCATTGAAAGTGTCAGAGTTAGAGCCTATGTCGGTGTCAGAGTGTCCAAGTTTAGTATCTAAGTTACCATTGACTTGGTTATCCTCCGGTCTATTTATGGTAATTACAAACTCGTTGGTTCTGTCATTGTTGCTGAATGAAACTTTCATATCCTCAGATAAGGCACGAAGCATACCACTACCTGCTCCTGTGTAGGGGAGCAAATGGATGGCGTTTGTGAAGAGGAACATATTGCGTGGCATGGATGTACCTACAACAATATCATCCACGCTAAGCCCATTAGGGAGAATTCCGGGGCTGTGTATCTCCACCCTGTCATCTAAGATGAAAATACGGATAGGAGCAGTCGCATTCAGCGAGCGATGTACTAAAGCATTTACTGTGAACTCAACAAGACTGATGTATGGAATCTCCAATACTCCTTGCGAGTTAAACTCTTTCCCAACTTGTATATGGCGCAAGTTCCGCGTAAAGAAATCCATAATGGTTTCAAACTGATGAAGCAGATTTCCTTCAATGTCGGCATCATTCACTTTATCGCGGAACTGTGTACCGCCAAGATAGTTACCCACAAAGCAAATACATTTTGCCGTCATTGCTGGGAGCCAACGCTGGGTGTACTTGCCAAACAGCAACATCGCAGCCACTGTGATTTTTCCATCGGGTCGGATGAAACGTAGGTTACGCAGCAGCTTCTCCCCATCGTGCCCACTGGCGATAGCAGACAGACAGTATCTAAAGAGGTTTCATGGAATGCATCACCCACCAAACCTTTTCTCACCAATACTTTTTCAAACTTGTTGCTTAAAAAGTTTTGATGGCCTTCTCGTCCAAGTCCTTAATCGTAGCATCCCGAACACCTGCTTCATCAGGCGAGAAACTGCCTCAGTCGGTCATCATCTCGGCAAGCTCGGCATTATCGAACACTTTGCGCTTGTCGGCACCGTTCTTCCCCCACACAATACCCCGATTGTCATGGTAGGGCTTATTCCCCCCTTCTTTAATATGAGCCACAACAAGGCTTCCGCCATCCACAGAAATAGTTTCCACATCAACAAGGATGGCAGGAACAACATTCTCTGATGCGATGTTGCTAAGTGTGTTCGTGGTTTCCTGTACTTCCAGATATGACAAAGGGTTGACACTGCCGGTTTTGTCTTTCACACCAACGACCAGTGTTCCACCACGTGCATTACTGAATGCCACCAATTCGCAGCCGATGTCGTAACTGTCAAGGAGCCGTTCTTTGAACTGCACTTTACTGACTTCACCAAACTTTATCTGTTGGATGATATTTATCTCCTTCATTTCTTCAAATGTTTTTGGTTGAGCAGTCTACCTGCATCAATATTCAAATCCTCTGCTATGCGTAGGAATTTTTTTGCGTTAGGCTGCATGGTATTCGTCACCCATTTGGAGACAGTAGCCCTGTCTTTTCCTAATTGTTCTGCCAGCCACTTACTACTTTTTTGTTCTTCGGCAAGTACAGGAAAAGCCACACAGTTTTGCTTCTGAAAACTGCTTCATCTCACCTATCCTTTTTGTCGGTTATCAAATACTTAAGGTCTACTTGTAATATCTCAGCGATCAGTTGCAAAGAATCTAAATTAGGCTGAATCCGATTACAAGCATAGGCATTGACCATGCTAAAACCTTTATCAAGTCTCTTTGCCAGCCATGTTTGAGAAATACCTTTTTCGGATAAAACAGCCTTAATTCTATTCAACTTCATTCTTTAATGTAATTTTATTGCGCAAATATAGTGAATTATATTCAACAAACCAGTTTGTCTTATTATATTTGCAGCATTAATAATGATTCTAATACACCAGTAATATGCAATCAACCGTAGCATTCATATCTCATAGAAGTACTCATAAGGATTTTGTTAGGAAAATAGTTGACACAGTAAAACGAGACAATTGCATTGTTGACGAGTTCGATTTTTATCCAGCGACAAAAACGGTAGATGAAATAGTTAGAAATCTAAACTTTGCGCCGATTTTTGTATTACTAATTTCTAAAGATGCCCTTGAGTCTGATTGGATTAAATTAGAAATGTCAAAAGCTCGACAACTTTATGACACAGGTGTTATTAGAGAGTTCATGCCTTTTATAATTGAAGAAGGAGTAAAGTTAGAAGAGTTACCTTCATGGATGACTCGTGACTGGAGTTTAAATATAAAAACAATAACATCCCCCAAAATTATAGGTCAGTTTATTATTGAAACACAACGAAAAATTCGTTGTGTCGGGAATAATGCATATGGCAATTGGATAAATACATTTATTGGCCGTAGTAATGAATTAGATGAGTTTCAAAGAGCGATGTATGACAGTGTGTATATGCCTCATCGTTCTTTAATTGTCTCGGGAAAACCGGGAAGTGGGCGTACTAGATTTATCCAAAAATGCATTCAGGACAGTAGCGGACTATCATTTATCCCTGAAGGATTTCAGATAAAACTACCTCAAAAAACATATTTAGACAACTTTATACTTCAATTGCACGAAGGCTTGGGCTTTAGTAAAGCATCATATGAGGATATTCTTAAATTAGATCATGAACATCAAATTACTAAATGTGTATCTTATATTAATCAGATAATCAACGCTCATTCATTCTTACTAATTGAAGATGAGATGAGTTTTGTATCATATGACGGAACTATTTCTGAATGGGGTAAAGAAATTATATCCCATCCTGCCATGATAGACTCGTTAAAGATATTTATAAGTAGTAGGGTTAAGCCTAGATATTCTGAGTTGAGAGCATATCCCCAGATAATTCATATAAATCTTTCTGGGTTTACAAAAGATGAACGCAAACGTCTTTTTGTAAATTGCTGTCGTTATTATAATGTTCAACTAAATGATAGTGATGTCGATTTTTTTGTGGATCGTCTTCAGTCCTCTCCCCAACAACTAGAACAGGCAGTTCGAGAAATTAAAGATAAGAACGTAAGATTTGCTAAGAAAGACATTAAAAACCTAATTGCAATAGGAGATGAAGTCTTTTCCAGAGTTATTAGTTGGTTTAAAGGAAATGAGACAGCTCTTACTTTAGCAAAAGTGCTTGCTGAAGTTGATATGATCAGTTTCGATTTACTCGAACAATTATATGAGGAAGATTATCCTAAAATAGAACAGCTCGTAAATAATTTTGAATCTTTGTCTATTTTAGACTTTTACGGTCCTGGAGGCAATAATATTAGTTTGGACGGTGGCGTTTCAGATTATATACGTAGAAGTAAATTAGATTTAGATCCTATAATGAAAACCCGTATTGAAGAAATAATTTTCAATAAAATAGATACGGCAGAAGATGATCTAGGAGAATTATCAATATTTTTACATGACTTGCGGAAACAGTTGCTGTCTGGCAAAGGTTTTGCGTATGTTATGCCGTCTATCGTTATAAGCACAGTCATTGATCTTTATAATCAGGGTAGCTATGATTCAGTAAAAGATATTTGTTTGCATGCTTTGGAACATTGTTCAAGTTATACAGAGGAACCTCTGCAAGAATTGTACTATAGGTTGTGCCAAGTTTTAGCTCGTATGAAAGATAGAAATTTCTTTACATACATTGACAAAATTAAAGATAAAGGTAGTAAAGATTTTCTGTATGGATTTTACTATCGCTATAAAGAGGACTATTCCAAGGCTGAGGTGTATCTCCTTAAGGCTTTAGATTTTAATTCTAATATGCAAATTGCAAGACGAGAGTTAGTGAATGTTTATCTGAATCAAGAAAAATATACTAAAGCCCTTCCTTTGGCAAAAGAGAATTATAATCGTAAATCGACCAATTCTTATCATATAGAAGCATATTTTCGTTGTCTATTAAATCATTATCCTTGGAATACAGAAACTGAAGATACACTTAATCGCCTCCTTAAGGAGATGGAAGAGAATTTTAGTAAACGTAAGGATGAACTTTTAGCATCAATGCAATTAGAATACTTTATTAAATCTAGGAACCACACTAAGGAAGAAATAAAAGAAAAGATACAGGAAACGTTAATTGTTTATCCTAACTCGCCCCAAGTTTATAGAATTAAAGAAGAATTCGAAAGAGACAAAAGTAGATTTTGTAAAAGTTGTAATTGCTAAGTCTATGATTTAAAGACAGGAAGCTAAAGATGACATTTTAGTATAGGTTTGTCGCAAAAAAAACTGTTTTGCGACAAAATATAGCCTATACAAACAGATATAAACGAGAATAATTACAACCGTTCTTTTCAAACCTGCGTAAACAATGCGTAAACAAACGGTTTCAGTTAGGGGGGTAGTGAGTTTCATAGGAGATAGCTAAATTCGTAATTGTTTGATACACAGTAAATATTGAGAAAACTGACTATCGCAGAATATCATTTTATCGTTCTCATGATCTGGAGGTCCTAGGTTCAAGCCCTAGCTGGTCCACGCTTCTATTACGGCGGCTTACGAGAAATCGTAGGCCGCCGTTTGGGGGGGTCTATGATTCGAGATGGAAGCAGAAATACGCTGTGATATTCTGTGAAACTCCCCATCATTCCATAAAATGTTATCTCGTGTATAGTTTTAATGTAAGCATCCCATGCAGGCCGTATTGAAAAGACTCCAATAAAGTCCGAATTTTGCAGGCAAAAAGTACTTATCCTGACTTCGTCAATGCGCCACCCAAATCAATCATAGTGGGCTGACAGGGTAATGCGTGTCTTATCCTACATTGGGAGCAATGAGTCTTGTTCTGTGCTTTAAGGGCTGTTCGCCCTTGTGCCGCTTACCGCGGGGAACATAAGAACATATGCTACATATGTAACATAAGGCTGGCGCCGTGTTTTTTACATAAGCTGAGAGGCAGGGCGGCAAGCCCTGCCTGTAAGATACATAAGGGCTGACGCCTGATGAAGAGAACTCTTTAATTGTGTTTCATTATATGATCACGACAAATTACATTAGGCCCAACGACACGGCGCCAGCCTTATGTTACTTATGTAGCTTATGTACTTATGTATTCGCGGTAAGCGGCACAAGGGCAAACAGCTCTTAAAAGAGCAATACAAGGCTCGCTTTTTTGCTTGCGCCACCCAAAACCACCCATATTTTTGACGTAACTCATTGATTTTCAATACGTGCCATGTAATGGCGCAGAAAAGTGATGAAGTCAGGAGACAAAAAGCACTTATGTTTTGTCTGAACGAAAATAACATCTACCATTTCTATTCTCAAGGCATAGATATGCGAAAGGGCGTAGAAGGACTTTGCGGCATTATTCGTACGTATCAGTATAGTCCTACTAATCAAGAAGTCTATGT
>OARK01000372.1_pt1 | contig 9791 bp, 5 predicted proteins | sample 1475711 | NCBI WGS metagenome assembly OARK01 (sample SAMEA3360700, study PRJEB22359) | human gut metagenome | biome: ENVO:urban biome; feature: ENVO:human-associated habitat; material: ENVO:feces | place: Bangladesh | collected 2011 | reverse complement strand
CGATGCGGATGGCGTTACTGCTCTGCTCCAGGAGTGGGGAGTTCAGGGTTCCTGCAGTCTGCCAGTAAGCCTCGCCCTCCTTGCCATAGTTTTTATCAGCGATTGAAGCATCGGGGATGATCTGAACCTCCTGGCTTGTCTGGTTCATCTGGCTTCCTTCTTTCTTCAGGTTTCCCTGGTTCATTCCTAGGGTATTGCAAAGCTGATGGTTCAGGATGCTCCGGTTGTTTCGGAGCGCCGTAAGACCGAGTTTGAGGCTTTCCATCTGGAGTTCGTATCGGGTGATGTCGTTCTTCAGCGCCATTCCGTGCGTCTGTTTCTCCTTGATGTCGTCGATGAGCTGGCGGGTCAACTCGATGTTCTTTTCATACACCTTGATGCGGTTGTCTATCTTATAGAGGTCGAGATATTGACCGAGTGCGATGAAGCGAATCTGTTGACGGGTGAGTTTTACGCCTACTTCTGCCTGCTGCTTTCCGAGTTCGGCGAGTTTGATGCCTGCATTGATGGCTCCACCGGCATAAACCACCTGCTGTGCCTGGAAGGCGAAGTTGTTGCCGAAATGTGGGGATTTCAGACCATGAACGTTGCTGAAGTTACGGTCGGTAATCAGCGCATTGCCGATGTAACTGAAAGAGAGGGAAGCATCGAGGTCGGGCAGTTTCTTGCTTTTAGCCGCTTCGATGCCGAGATGGGCTGCTTCTACTCCTGATAATGAAGTGCGAAGACTTTTGCTGTTATCCTCTACCTTCTGGAAGAGTTGGCTGATGGTCATGTTTTCTTTCTTGCTGACGGGCAAGGAAGAAGCCGCTCCTACGGTGGTTTGTGATTGAGCCGAAGCCCAATGGGTTCCTCCTGCAAGCAGAAGGCTTACAAATAAGATGTTCTTAATCATTGATCATTACTTTTTGAATTTCGGGTGCAAAGGTACGGAGTTTTGAGCGAACAATCGCTTTAAATATTTCGCAGCGGATGGACGATTTGGGAATAATAGTTCTTTTATCTCACATATTTTGTGTAATTTTGCAACCGAAATAGGAATAAAGAGACATAATAACTCTATATATAAAAGGTGTAGATGGAATTATCAGAATTAAGCAGTTATCAGGAAGCAAGCCTTTCCTGCTCTGGTTTGGAGGAATGGCAGGAGGGTCCGCAAGTTTTGACTTACGGAGCGATATTGATTTGCCGGAAGGGAAAGGCGAGACTGAATGTGAATTATAAGGATTGGGAACTTTATGAGGGGGCGGTGATTACGCTCTTCCCGAATGATGTAGTGGAATTGAAGGTTGACGGGGATTGCAAATCCCCTGAAACTGAAAACGGGGATTGTAAATCCCCTCAAACAGCGAACAGTTTCCAGGCCGAAATCCTGAAATATAATCCTTCCTTGCTTCGCGAAGCAAGCTTGCAGCTGGAGCAGACGGTGTATTCTTCCTTGCGGGAAGACCGCTGCAGGCAGGATACCCCTGTGGTGACAAACATCATCAATGGGATGTTTGGTTTATTGAAGGTATATTTCGACCAGTCGGAATGTACCTGCATCTCGCAGTTGGTTTTGTGCCAGTTGAAGGCGTTTTTCATCGGTTTTCATGAGTATCTTCAGCGCAATCCGCAATACCGACCAGATGAAGTAAAATCGTATCGCGTAAGAGAACTGTTCAATCGGTTTATGATGCTTCTGGAGAAGGATTGCAAGATTTCAAGAGATGTGAACTATTATGCCGAAAAGCTGAATATCTCTTCGAAATATCTGACCAACATCGTGAGCCAGGTGACGGGGCATACCCCCAAGACCATCATCGACCAATACGTGATTCTGCAACTCAAGCTGCATCTTAAGCGAAGCACGCAAAGCATCAAGGAGATGGCTTGGGAGTTTCATTTTGCCGACGTCAGTTTCTTCTGCCGCTATTTCAAGAAGCATACAGGTCTGACACCGCAGCAGATAAGGTCATAATCACAACCTTCAGTTTTTCTCTGATCTCGGCTTCTTCTATCTCGCCGATGTATTCTGGTGACAGCGCCTTGAGTTCTTCGAGGCATCCCATCTGCATCATGGTGGCGATAGGGAGGAGCTTATGTGCCGCCTTTCCTATGCGGCCGGTAGATAAGGATTCCTCTTCTATGGCTTCTTTCAGATTCGTGAGATGAGCGGCAAGTTCCTGCTTCACGGTATCAAGAATCTCCTTCGCCGCTTCTTCGTCGCCTCCGGCAAAAGCAAGAAGAGCATCCAGCTGAGGATTGGATTTCTGCTGGGATGATAAAACTGGCTGGAGTGATGAATCAGGCTGGGATGGAGTTCCTGACTGGGCATCCTGTTGAGGCTGGGACTCTATTCCCAAGATATCAGACAGTTTCTCCATGCTGAATGGCTTGAACAGGCAATCATCAAAGCCGGCTTTCAGAAGCTGTTCCAGAATGCTTGTGTCGTGAGCAGTCATCGCTACCACCATCATCTTGGTATGGTTGATGTGGGCAATCATATCCATGCCGTTCATCTCCGGCATTTCGATATCCATCAGCATCAGGGCTGGCTGCTCGTTATGCAGCGTGGTGAGGGCATCCATCACATGGTTGCAGGCGAAAACCTGCCAGGTGTCGCCTACGATGCGGCGCAACATCTCCTGGAGAAGCTGGAGCTGCAGCTTGTCATCATCCAGAATCAGAATCTTGTGGTTGGCAAATTCCGGCTTCTTCTTTATATCAGTAACCTGATGGCTGCCGGAATTCTGTCCTTCCTTATCTTGAGCAGAATCGGGAGAAGGATCATGCTTCATTTCTGATGGTGCCATTTCCTGAGCCTCCTCCTTTGGTGCTGGCTCGATAGGGATGGTGACGATGAAGGTAGAACCTTTGCCCAGGATAGAGTGGAGGATGATTTCTCCGCCAAGCAGCGAAACCAGTTCCTGGGTGATGGACAATCCCAAACCGGTACCCTCGATGCCCTGGGCGCTCTTCAATCTCGTAAACGCCTGGAACACTTTCTGTTTCTCCTCATCGGTCATTCCCTTTCCCGTATCCTTTACACTCAGGGTAAGCGTAGGCTTGCCCAGAATTTCTGAAACCTGTGCCTGGATGGTAACGCTGCCCCGGTCAGTATATTTGATGGCGTTGCTTACCAGATTATCCAATATCTGACGAATGCGGAAGGCATCAGCACGGAAGAATTCCTTCTTCATTGGAGAATTCGAAGAATCCGAAGTTCCCATCCCCTTCATCTTGCATTCGAATGAAATCTCCAATCCTTTCTCTTCTGCCCGCAATTTCATTCCCTCTACCGATTCTGCTACCAGTTGTGCCGGTGAGAAAGAGGTAGGATGAACCTTCATCAGTCCGTTCTCCAACTGATGATAATCGAGCAGCGAGGCAACGAGATGTGAAAGATGAGCGGCAGAATTCTTGATGTTCTGGAGACATTCGATGCCCTGGGGATTGCTGACGTAGGCTTTCATCAGATCGATGAAGCCCGAGATAGAGGCAGCTGGCGCCTTGATATCGTGGGTGATGGTGAGGAGCAGGCGCTCGCGCTGGTTCATGATACGCTGGATTTCCTCATTGGCAGCCTCCAGGTTTTCCCTGTAGATACGCTCCTTTCTGGCATCGCGCCAGATAAACCAGATCATGATGCCGATGGCAAAGAAGGCTACGATGGCGAGCAGTTCCATCTGCCACAACAGATGCTTTCTTGCTTCCATCGCCTTCTCGATGGCTTCCTGCATATTGTCTTTTTCACGCTGGTGCACATCGCTCAGATGTTTGGCGGAGCGCAGGGCGAGTTTGGCACTCACCATCTTCAGCTCTTCCATCTCCCTATTGATGTTCTGCTTGTGGCCTTGCGTTTCCACTTTCTCCTTCTTGTCTATCTGGTCGAGGATGGTCGCTACGTTTTCCGCCACGTTTACTGGGGTGGTAACAGAATCGATGACAGCCCGGTTGCTGTCCTGTTTTACGCTCAAGGTTTCGGCGTGCTCCTTCTTGAAGGCATCGGCGAGTCGGCGGAAGAACCCCCTTCGGGTCTTCAATACCTCTACCGTAGTCTTCTTCGCCTCGTGGGTTTGAGGTGCCTTGGAGTGAACCAGTATGGAATCCTTTCCCGTATTCAGATTCTTCACCTTATTCTGCAGATAGTTTCGGGTAGGTCTTCCTGCCATGGCATCAGACAGTTGCTTCAGGTTTCTCTGCTCCTCTTTGAGCAGGGAAGAGATGGTACTATCGGCGGCACCCCTTTTTTGGATATACTCGCGCGAAGCTTCATTGATTGCATTGATGCTCTTGGTGTTGCTATACACCAGACTGATTGCCAGAATCATGATAATGGCAATGGCGCTATATCCGAGGGCTACCTTGAGAGGAATATTGTTCTTGTGCATGAGAAATCGTTTAAAATGATGAGCAGACTGATATCTTGCTCAATAGATATTTGTTTGCAAAGTTAATGCAAAAAAATGATATTAGAAAACAAAAGGGCTAAAAACAAGTCAGGAGACCAATGAATTCTATCATTAGTCTCCTGCCTGATTGAAAGCGACGCGTAATTACTAGTGTTATTCTATCTTTTCCTCAGTTAATTACTATTTTTTAAAGGTGATATTACTCTGCTACAGTAGAATCTGTTGCTGTAGAGTCTGCTGGAGTCTCTGCTGGAGTTTCAGCTGGTGTCTCTGCAGGAGTCTCTTTCTCTACTGTTGTGTCTGCTGGAGCAGCAGGTTCTGCTGGAGCTACTGTGTCAACTGGAGCAGCTGATGATACGCTTGCCATCTTGTTGCTGGCGAATACATTGCTAACTGAAACCATAACCATGGCAGCAATAGCTGCGAAAACTAACTTTTTCATAATCTTTTGTTTTTTTTATTGTGAATATTATATTTATTACTTTCTTTGTGAACAAGCCTTGCTTGCGTTACCGCTCATTGGCATGTTCACTTTCTAATATCACAATCTGCGTGCCAAAAACTAAAAGAATTATCTAATAGTTTGATTATCAGCAGTAAATGCTTTTTGTGCCAGAATTCTACATTGTGGAAACTGTGGAACTGGTGTGGAATTATTCCCCAAAAAGTTGGGGAATAGTCATCAGATTCCCCAGCTTCCCCATTTTCCCATATCATCAAAAGACGTACTTCTTTCTATCAGATACCATCTTTCTATCAGATACCGTATTTCTTCATCTTATTGTAGAGCGTCTTTCTATCCACGGCGAGCAATTGTGCAGCCTTGCTCTTGTTGCCGCCTGCTGCTTTCAGCGCAGCTTCTATTCTCTGCAGTTCTGTTTCCTCATCGTGCAGGGCGGTAAGGGCTTGTGGCTGGATATGTGCCATACTCTGTTCCAATTCGGTTACTCCGATGTATCTTCCGGTGGCGAGCAGGGTAGCTCGTTTCATCACATTGTTCAATTCTCGCAGGTTGCCCGGCCAGTTGTAGGCGGCAATTCGCTCCTTGGCTTTACCGTCGAGTCCTTCCACATTTCTGTTCAGCTCCTTGTTGGCATGCTTGATAAAGAGGTCGGCAAAGAGGAAGAGGTCGGCACCACGGTCTTTCAGCTCCGGCATGTAGATGGTAAACTCGTTGATACGGTGGTAGAGGTCTTCACGGAAGTTGCCTTCAGCCACGCGTTGAGCCAGATTCTCATTGGTAGCACAAACCAGTCGGATATCGATATCTATTTCCTTGTTGCTTCCCACCGGACGGATTTTTCTTTCCTGGAGGGCACGGAGCAGCTGCACCTGTACTTCATAGTTCAGGTTTCCCATCTCATCGAGGAAGAGAGTTCCGCCGTTGGCAATCTCGAAAGCACCCTTCTTGTCCTGGTCAGCTCCCGTAAACGATCCCTTCACATGACCGAAGAATTCTGATGCCGCCACCTCTTTAGGAATGGCACCGCAGTCGAGTGCGAAGAAAGGTTTGTTGGCTCTTGTGCTGAGTTCATGGATTCTTCTTGCCACATATTCCTTACCTGTTCCGCTGGCACCCAGGATGAGTACCGACATAGGGGTAGGAGCTACCAGCGAAACGAAACTGTATAGCTTGCGTGAAGCCTCGCTTTCACCTTCCAGGTATTTGGGTACATCCCCATTGGCAGATGAAGCCTGATTTCCTGCCTGCTTGCCAGGTGCTGCGTTTGTAGGAGTAGAATTTGAGTCTGTGGAACGCAGACTATCTGCTGAGGCTGCATTCGAATCCTGTTTTTTCGGAGCCTTGATTGCTTCCTTGATCTTATCCAGAAGAATTTCCGGATGGAAAGGTTTTGCCACATAATCGGTAGCGCCCGATTTCATGGCGAGCACCACATTCTGAATTTCTGCATAGCTGGTCATCACGATGAAAGGCACCTGCACGCCATGCTTTCTCATCCATTGCAGCAGGAAGATGCCGTCGTGATCGGGAAGGCGGAGATCTGATAATACCAGATCGAATCCTCTTTCTGCCTCCTCGCAAACCTGTATGGCGGCCTTGACCGAAGTAGTTTTCTCCACCTCGAATCCCTTCTTTCTGAGCCATGTCTGAATCATGGTTCCAAATGCGATGTCGTCTTCAACTATTAGAATCTTTTCCATGTCATTGCGATCTTACTGTCTTGTTGTATCTTTCTTACTTGTATCTTTGTCTTCTAAAAAGATAGTGTTGTTTCAGAGTGCAAAGTTAGCACTAATATTTGGAATCAGCAAGGAAAAAGTGCTTTATTGTTTGAATGATTCGAAAAAATTAGGAAGTAATCACATAAAAATGAAAACAATCTGAGTTTTTTAACACTTCATCAGTCTCAGTATTCAGGAAAAATATGTATTTTTGCATTTAAAAAACGAATCTATACAATATTAACGTAATAACAATAGCAGTTATGAAGAAACAAATACTTACATTGGCTATGCTGTCCGCTCTGGCGCTCTCAGCTCACGCCCAACAGCCAGCCAATCAGCTGTTGCCTTATCAGAACCCTAACCTTTCTGCCGAGGCAAGAGCCAATGACTTGCTTTCACGCCTGACCCTGGAGGAGAAAACGAAGCTGATGATGGATGCTTCGCCTGCCATCTCCCGACTGGGTATCCCTCAGTTTCAATGGTGGAACGAGGCGCTGCATGGCGTGGCACGCAACGGATATGCCACGGTTTTCCCTATCACCATGCACATGGCTTCTTCCTGGGATGATGCCTTGCTCTATCAGGTGTTTACTGCCGTAAGCGATGAGGCGAGAGCCAAGGCGCAGGTAGCGAAGAAGTCAGGTAATGTAAAGAGATATCAGAGTCTGAGCTTCTGGACTCCGAATGTCAATATCTTCCGTGATCCTAGATGGGGACGCGGACAGGAGACTTATGGCGAAGATCCTTATCTCACTACACGTATGGGACTCGCCGTAGTGAATGGCTTGCAGGGACAGTCGTTCGACGGCAAGCCGCTGGCGGCTCCTGGTGTTCTGGCTTCTGATCAGTCTAAGACTCCCCAATATGTCAAGACACTGGCTTGTGCCAAGCATTTCGCCGTGCATAGCGGTCCGGAGTGGAATCGCCACGTCTTCAATCTGGAGAATCTGCCAGCCCGTGATTTGTGGGAGACTTATCTTCCTGCCTTCAAGTCGCTGGTACAGGATGGACATGTGGCTGAGGTGATGTGTGCCTATCAGCGTATAGATGGTGCTCCTTGCTGTTCCAACGCCAAGTTTGAGCGCCAGATCCTCAGAGACGAATGGGGATTCAAGGGATTGATTACTTCCGATTGCGGAGCTGTTAACGATTTCTATATGCCGGGCTATCACGGTACGGCAAAGACTGCTACCGAGGCAACTGCCCAGGCTGTGAATGCCGGTACCGACCTGGAATGCGGCAGTGCCTATCGTACTATTCCGAAAGCTGTGAAGGCGGGAATGGTCAATGAAGATAAGGTAAACCAGAGTCTGAAGCGCCTGCTGGTGGCTCGTTTCAAGCTCGGCGATTTCGATAAGGATGAAACCGTGTCATGGACTCAGATTCCTGAGAACGTCATCGCCTGCAAGGCTCATAAGGATCTGGCTGAGAAGATAGCTGAAGAAGGCATCGTACTTCTTCAGAACAGAAACCAGCTGCTGCCTTTGAACCGCAATCAGAAGATTGTGGTGATGGGACCTAATGCCAATGACTCCATCATGCTGCGAGGCAACTATTCGGGTTATCCTACCAGTTCTACCACCATCCTCCAGGGCATTCGCAACTATATGAAGGGAACTGAGGTAAGGTATGTTCCGGCTTGTACCTTGACAAGAAACGAGGTGCAGGAAAGCCGTTTCAACCTCTTCCGTGAGGGAATGAAGGCCACCTACTGGAACAATCAGGAACAGAAGGGTGAGCCGGTGGCTACGGATGTGATGAAGACAGCCATCAATCTGAGCAATGGTGGTAACACCGTGTTTGCGCCGGGTGTGAATCTTACTCATTTCTCAGCCCGCTATGAGGGTGTGTTGACTCCTGACAGGGATGAGGATCTTACCATCAATATGGGTATTGATGACGGTTGCCGCCTGATAGTGGATGGCGATACCATCGTGAATATGCGAGAGTGTTGGGGCCGCGTGGCGCCTATCATCAAACCGCTCTCTCTGAAAGCAGGCAAGCCAGTCAAGATTCAGGTAGATTATACCCAAAAGGAAGATGTGGCTGTGATGCAGTTTGACATTGTGAAGACTTCGAAGCCTACTAACGAGCAGATCCTGGCAGAGGTGGGCGATGCGGATGCCGTGGTATTCGTAGGCGGTATCTCTCCAAATCTGGAGGGCGAGCAGCTTGAGATTGAGGAGCCTGGATTCAAGGGCGGCGACAGAACCGACCTGGAGTTGCCGAAGGCTCAGCGCCAGGTTATCGCCATGCTGCATCAGGCAGGCAAGCGTGTTGTCTTTGTCAACTGTTCGGGATGTGCCATCGCCATGGTTCCTGAGACGGAAAATGCCGAGGCAATCCTTCAGGCATGGTATCCTGGTGAACGGGGTGGTGAGGCTGTAGCCAAGGTTCTCTTTGGCGAGGTGAACCCATCGGGCAAGCTTCCGGTTACCTTCTACAAGAGTGTGAACGATCTTCCTGATTTCCTCGATTATACGATGAAGAATCGTACCTATCGTTATTTCAAGGGTGAGCCTTTGTTCCCATTCGGTTACGGTTTGAGTTATACCACTTTCGAGTACGGCAAGCCTACCCTGATGCAGGTGAAGAGCAAGAAGCGTGGCAGCAAGGCTGCTGATTACAAGCTGATGTTCTCCTTGCAGAATACGGGCAAGCGTGAGGGTACCGAAGTAGCGCAGGTTTATATCAAGCGTGTGGATGATGTGGATGGACCTATCAAGAGTCTCAAGGCATTCAAGCGTGTGTCTTTGAAGGCTGGCGAGCGCCAGATGGTAAGCATCGATCTTCCTCGCAAGAGTTTCGAGGGTTGGGATGCCCAGACCAACACCATCCGCGTGGTTCCTGGCACTTACCAGGTATTTGTTGGCGGCTCCAGCGCTGATGCAGCCAAGACTAAGATAGAAGTGAAGATCAAGTAAGTCTCTTTTCATAGAGCTTATCTTGGAATGCTCAAAAAAGGCGATAGGTGCACTAACTCTTGAATCAATAAGATTTAGTACACCTATCGCCTTTTTTCTCGAATCAACCAAGAAAAAATCAATTTTTCTTTTGTATATTAAATGACTTTTTGCATTAATTTGTTAACGAATCTAACTCACACTAAATTGGACTTTGGTTGAATATCAAGAAGTTAGGCGTTTGCCTTTATAATATAGGTAACAATATGGAAACGAGCGGACTTCTGCTCGTTTCTGTATTTTGCAA
>OARK01000348.1_pt1 | contig 10208 bp, 9 predicted proteins | sample 1475711 | NCBI WGS metagenome assembly OARK01 (sample SAMEA3360700, study PRJEB22359) | human gut metagenome | biome: ENVO:urban biome; feature: ENVO:human-associated habitat; material: ENVO:feces | place: Bangladesh | collected 2011 | reverse complement strand
AACATCAAGGCCGATCGTCTGGTCTTTATAGGTCGTTGAATTCCGGTCTTTCCGGCTCGGATCAAACTGTTCAGGATGCGCGACTGACACTTTCCCTCTTTTCAGTGTTGCTTCCTGATAAGCAATGAGGTTTCTTGTTTTCTGATCTTTTTTGTTATAGAAAATGGATGCCTTCAGATCGCCATTATCAAAGTGCAGCTGCATCAGATTGGATTTGGTACTATGAAGTGCATCTTTGAAATCAGCACCTGTATTGGGCTTATAATCATGCCCATCATACTTGTAAACATAATGGTCGCTGTTTTCACTATATGTATGTGTGAAATACAAATTGTCGTTAAAATTATAACGCCAGTTCAGATTGCTGTGTTCGCCGCGGAGGATGTTATAGTACATCCCTCCATTAGGTGTGGTTCCTCTCGCTTTCTTTGCCGGTTTGGTAGGACTGGAAATATTTGAAATCCTCCCGGTATGGTCATAGGTATAAGTCATTCCAAATTTTCCTGCCTGTACAGAACCGGAATAATTCTGGATGCCATAATTCCCAAGCCCTGCGCGGATCATATTTTCGCGGGTGCCTTTTGTAATGATATTGATAACGCCGCCGGATGCTTCCGAACCGTAAAGCACCGCTCCGCCGCCCCTGACGACTTCAATCCTGTCAACAGAATCAACAGGTATATCCTCAAGATTATATCGTCCGGCCTGATTGATCGGAACGCCGTCTACCAGGACAAGAGTGCCCTTCTCGTTGCCACGGATAACGGCTTTATTTGTCATTGTCCCCTGAGAAATATTTCTGGGGCCCTGCGCATGAATAATAATGCCTGTGCTGTACCGCAGTGCTTCATGAACCGTAGTTGCACCAGATTTTTTAATGTCCTCCGATGTAATGGTCTCAACTGATGCAGGCGTCTTCAGATCTGTTGTTTCCATGCGCTGGGCAGTGACGATGACTGGATCCAGTTCGTAAAATGTATCCTCTGCATATGCGCTCCCACATCCCATCATGGCTATGACTGCACTCAGCCACACTAAATTGCTTTTTCCCTTCATAGCAATCCTCCCTGTAACACACCGATTCCGCGCCGATCTCCCTATCGGAGCAGAATCATTGACATATAGCGGGACAAAATAAATATTTTGCGTCCCATTCTCAATATTATGATATATCGCTAAAATTGTGTCAATCTTTTAATAATATAGAATTAATTTATACCTCATTAAATTCCAATTCCATATTTCTTATTAAGCTTATATCGAAATATGCTAAAATAAAGGCAAATGAAACTAACACTGGAAAAGAAAGCTTTCCCGGATTTATTCTGTGAGGTGATTCTATGTTCCATCATCAACTGGCGGCCATTCTTGCGGCGGCCGCTCTTACACTTTCGGCAAATGTCTATGCATCTGAAACCCCTCAGCCTTCTGAAGCTCTTTCCCCTGTCCCCTTTGCAGCGGGCGTTGAAAAGGATGGCAAGTGGGGCGCGCTTGACGCGTCGGGCAAAGTCGTCATTCCCCTTTCTTATGACAAGGAAGCAGTTTCCCTTTCTGATTCTGAAGACCAGGAAGCTGACCTTGCGAGCCAGGCGGGCCGTGACAACCTGATCGAGGTATCAAAGGGCAAGCTCCGCGGCTTCTACAATAGGGAAGGCAAAGTCATCGTCCCTGTTTCCTATGAAAGCCGTTCTGTCTGGAAGGACAATGCGCTTGCGGTCAAGCTTCCCGACAGCAAGATACGCTTCTACCGGGAAGACGGCACTGTCATTTCCGATCATGTGTATGACCAGGTCTCTGATTTCCAGGACGGCTCTGCCATTGTCAAGCTGGATGGCAAGTACGGCTACCTTTTCTATGACGGAAAGGAAATCGCGCCTCTCTATCAGGAAGCGCGCTGGTTTGCTGAGGGTCTTGCGCCTGTAAAGATGGACGGAAAATGGGGTGTCATCGATCAGACCGGCACCGTTGTCATCGAGCCTTCTTATAAGGATTCCGGCCCATCCTTTAGCAGCGGCCTTCTGGCCGTCAAGAATAAGGAAAATCTCTGGGGTTTCATCAATAAGGAAAATACACCTGTCGTTCCTTTCTCTTATGAAGAGGCCGCACCAATCTTTTCCGAGCATCTGACAGCCGTCAAGAACAAGGAAGGCCTCTGGGGCTTTGTCAATGATGAGGGAACGGTGGCTGTAAAGCCTCAGTTCAAGCGCGTCATGACAGAATTCTCGGAAGGCCTGGCTGGCGTCAAGACAATCGACGGCGGCGCTTATATCAAGCCGGACGGGACGATTGCTTTCATGGCTGATTATGACATGCTCTTCCCCTTCGTAGATGGTCTGGCAGAAGTCAGGAAAGGCGAGGTTAGGGAAGAAGGCGTCGTACGCCACTATCCTGTCTCGATCGGCATCGGCTGGGGCTGGGGCCACTGGCTGCGTCCCCACCATCACCACCGCTATCATGGCGGATGGGGTTTTGGCATCGGCTTCCCGCTCTGGGATCCGTGGGGTTATGAATACGGAACGGTTCCAACCGTCCTTGTCAAACGCGGCTACATCGATAATACCGGCAAGGTCATTGCAAGCACATCGAATGCACGCGTCTTCCCGGCATCGAGCCGCGGCATCCTTGTTTTCAATAATGACCGCTACGGCTGGGAAAACAGGAGCGGCACATTCATTGCCCACATCGCCTACAAAGCAGTCATCCCCGTCGATGAAGCAGGCATCCTCATCTGCAGGAATGACAAGGGAGACTGGGGCGTCCTTTCCATGGACGACGGCAAAGAGCTCGTTCCCTTCTCTTACGATGAGATCAAGTACCTGGGAAGCTCGATGCTTTCCTATAAGCAGGACGGGAAATACGGCATCCTTGATAAGGACGGGAAAGTCATTTCCCCTACCCTCTACCGCGAAACGGGCACTGCTTCCTGCGGCCTGATTCCTGTGAAGGATGATGCATGGAAGGTCATCAGCTATGATGGCAGCGACGCCATCGTTTTCCCAAAGAAGATCAGCCAGATGACATCCTTCATGAATGACAGGGCCGGCGTCAAAGTCGATGGCAAGTGGGGCCTTATCGATACAAAAGGAAACTGGATAGTTCCCCCAACGTATGACAACCTGAAGTTCTTTGAATAAATTCACAATAAAACCGCTTTGAAGCATTCATTGCTTTCAAAGCGGTTTTACTATGTCCTGCTTTATAAAATTGTTGCCAGAAGGAAGAGTAGAATCAGGAGAAGCAGCATCTGCATATTGTTCCTGCTTCTGATTTTCCTGTCTGTCACATGCACGCCCCAGTTCCATTTCGTATAAAGGACCAGCGTGATCCAGAGCATGAAGGAAACGAGTGTATATTTCAGAATGGAATCAGGCACAACGCCGGGAACAAGCCCTCTTTCCGAAAGCGGTACGAGAATCAGCATGATGCAGACAAGGATCGTCAAAGGATAGAGGAATACCTTCGGCGCCTCCCTGACAATGAAAGCTTCTTCTTTTGTCATCCTGTAGTGCAGAAGATATGTCTTGATAAACCAAAGGCATATGAAAATGGAAATAATATCGCCAAGGTAATTATTCATGAGCCGCCCTCCTCCAGTCATTCGTATTACTTACTATTATCTGTCATCAGGCGCTGCATGACAAGCAGGATCATCTGTTTTACTGTTATCTTATCGATAGTTATAAAAATTTTGTGAGATAGCAGGTTTCTCTGTCCAATGATAGACTTAGGTATAAATCAAAATAAAAATTCTATCTGTTCCTGCTTTTTCCTGCCTTCAAGGAGAGTGATTTATGAACCGCCTGCATCAATATGTTGCCCGTTTGCTGCACCTGCCTTCTGACGCATCACGTTCTTTTGGAAAGCTGCGTCTCGAAGAATCCATCGACCGTATGGATTCCTCCATTGAGACAGCGCCAAAGGCAGAATGGATCCACGACGGCATGACAGACAGTGAAATCGTAAAAGCTGTCTATCACGGCACATTTCCCCTTCATATCCTTTCCCTTGATATCGACAGGAATATGGAACTGACCTTCCATAATGAGAAGCTCTGGATCATTTCCTTTACAACGATTCCCGAGCACTGGATGATTTACCGTCCCGCCAGAGACTACCTCATCCACGCTTTGACAAAGGGCCTTGGCGTCCGTCCCGGTCTTTCTGAAAAGCACCACCCTTTCTGGGTCAATGATGACGTGACCGCTGAAATCGCCAGTGAGGAAAATGCTGACGGCTTATCGAAGCTGACACTGAAAATCGCATCCATGGACATCAGCATGGAAGTCTGGAAAGAAAAGCGTATCCGTGAAAGGCAGTTCTCAAAATCAGGACTTTAAATCATAATAAATATAAAAGATCCGCAGAATGGGCAGTCATTCTGCGGATCCTTTTTCGTGTTTCTATTTCAGCGGGCGAAGGTATTTCCCCGTGATGCTCTTGGGGGAATCCGCGATTTCTTCCGGCGAGCCGCAGGCGATGATACGTCCGCCCTCTTCTCCGCCGCCCGGGCCCATATCGATGATGTAATCGGCATTCCGTATGACATCAAGGTCATGCTCAATGACAATGAGCGTCGCGCCGTGATCGACAAGTGCGCGGAAGACAGAAAGGAGTGTCCTTACATCGAGCGGATGGAGGCCGATGGTCGGTTCATCGAAAATGAAGATCGTATCTTCCTGGGCGCGTCCCATTTCGCTTGCCAGCTTGAGCCTCTGCGCTTCACCTCCGGAAAGTCCCGGCGTTTCTTCTCCCAGTGTCAGGTACCCGAGGCCCAGTTCTTTCAGAACCTCAAGTCTTCTTTTAACGAGCTTCATGTCCTGGCAGAATTCAAGCGCATGGTTCACATCCATGTCCATCAGTTCAGGAAGGGATCTTGCTTCTCCTTTTTTATTCACAAGGCGGATGCCTTCCGCTTCCTTCCCATAGCGCGAGCCATGGCAGGACGGACAGGGAATCTCCACATCCGGCAGGAACTGTACATCCAGGCTGATGACGCCCGTCCCATCACAGACGGAACATCTGAGCTTTCCCGTATTGTAAGAGAAGTCTCCTGCCTTGAATCCCTTTTCCTTGGCACCTTCGCTCCTGGCATAGATCTTTCTGAGTTCGTCATGGACATTCGCATAGGTGGCAACCGTCGATCGTACATTGATGCCGATCGGCGTGGAATCGATGAGCTTGACATTCTTGATGCCAGAAGGATCGATAGAAAGCACATGACCGGGAAGCTTTTCTCCAGCAAGCGATGATGAAAGTCCCGGGATAAGACTTTCAAGCACCATGGTCGTCTTTCCAGAGCCGGATACACCTGTCACGACCGTGAGCCTCCCCTTGGGAATTTCTGCGTCAAGCGGCTTTACTGTATGGATCGGCCCCGTTTTCATCCGGATGCAGCCTTCGCTGAAGATTTTCTCCTTGGGAATGACAGGAAATACGCGGCGCGGATAATTGCCGGAAAGGAAACGGCCTATTTTTGACTTTGGATTTTTTCCGATGTCTTCGACAGTACCCTCTGCAATGACATTTCCTCCATCACTTCCCGCATCTGGCCCCATTTCAACGATCCAGGATGCTTCTTTCAGAATCTGTGTATCATGATCGACAAGGACGACGGAGTTCCCGTCGCTGACGAGATCTCTCATGACACCGCAAAGCCCCTCGATATTCGAAGGATGAAGTCCGATCGATGGTTCATCCAGAACGTAAAGGACACCGGTCGTCCTGTTCCGGACGGCTCTTGCCAGCTGCATTCTCTGCCTTTCGCCGGTAGAGAGCGTGCTTCCTGCCCTGTCAAGCGAAAGATAGGAAAGCCCAAGATCCATCAGTCTTGCCGCCGTCCTCATAAATGATCCGCAGATGCTTTCAGCCATCGGACGCATTTCGTCTGGGAGAGTCTCCGGGACGCCCTTCACCCACTCCGTGATTTCGCCAAGGGTCATGCGGCATGCTTCATCGATTGGAATCCCGCGGAGATGCGGCTTTCTGGCGGTTTCTGAAAACCGGCTTCCCTGGCAGTCAGGACATGTTTCCTCTTTCAGGAAACGGCTGACGCGCTTCATGCCCTTGTCGTCCTTGACCTTGGCCAGCGCATTTTCCACGGTATGGACGGCGCTGTAATATGTGAAGTCAAGCTCGCCCGCTTCATTGGAACCGTTCTTCGGCCTGTAGAAGATATGCTTTTTAACAGCCGGCCCGTCATAGACGATTTCCTTTTCTGCATCCGTGAGGTCCTTGAACGGAATGTCTGTCCTGACGCCCATTGCGCGGCAGACGTCCGTCATGAGAGACCACATCAGTGTTTTCCACGGAGCAACGGCGCCGTCATCGATAGAAAGATTCTCATCGGGTATGAGAGACGCGCGGTCGACCATGTGCACCATGCCTGTGCCTCCGCAGGTACGGCAGGCTCCCTGACTGTTGAAAGACAGCTCTTCGGCTGAAGGCGCATAGAAATGAACGCCGCAGACGGGGCAGGTAAGTTCCTTTCCGGCTGCCACGTTCAAAGACGGCGGGACATAGTGCCCGTTGGGGCATTCGTGGCTGGCCAGCCTTGAATACATGAGGCGGAGCCCGTTCAAAAGCTCCGTTCCCGTACCAAAGGTAGAGCGGATTCCCGGCACCGCCGGTCTCTGATGAAGCGCAAGAGCAGCCGGAATGTAGAGCACTTTATCCACATCTGCTCTTGCTGCCTGCGTCATGCGTCTCCTCGTATAAGTGGAAAGCGCCTCCAGGTACCTTCCCGATCCTTCCGCATAGAGGACGCCGAGCGCCAAAGATGACTTGCCCGAACCGGAAACCCCTGCAATGCCCGTAATCGTTCCCAAGGGAATATCCACGTCGATATTTTTAAGGTTATGGACGCGGGCGCCTCTGACCTCTATGCTTGATGGCGCATTCGCTGCTTTTTCATACTGTTTCTCCATATTTCCCATCCTTTATTTTCCCTGCAATTGACATTTCACTATATAAAAAATATACTATATCCAAAATTTAAATCAAGTACAGAAAATGCATGTGCCTGCCACGTAAAGGAGAATTTCTATGGAATACATGACATACGAAGAATACCTGGTCAATGTGAAAAAAGGAATCGTGACCGATCTCGGCCACTGTCCCGTCACGCCGCTCCTCCTGATGCTGCAGGGAAAGTGGAAAGCCCAGATCCTTTATGAACTCTGTATCCACGATACGGCAAGATTCGGACTTTTGAAACGGATGCTCAAAGGAATCACGAATGCATCCCTTACGAAGGCTCTCCGCGAGCTGGAATCTGACGGGCTCATCAAAAGGGAACAATTCAATGAAATCCCGCCCCATGTAGAGTACTCTCTCACGGAAAAAGGAAACGATCTTCAGCCCATTTTTTATGAAATCATGAAATGGGGCTTCCATTACGACAGCGACGGAAATGCCATATAATATTTGATCACCCCTGCATCTGTTTACCTGCAGGGGATTTTCTTTATATAATGATTCGCTCAGGTAAAGCATCTTCATTTCAGCAGCCTCTTATTAGTTCTCATCATAAATTTATTTATTTTAAATATTAAACTTATTTTTATATCATTTTATTCACATCATCTAAAAAATATTATTTTTATCTAATAATTGACTTCGGTTCATTAATAATTGACTGACGTTCATTTATTTTCTATGAAAATTTAAATAAAATTCTTTTTGAATTCTTAACTTTAAATCGAGTTATTGAACACAATCTCATGCCTGTTATGATATAATTAAAGTATAGAAAGATGTGTTTAAATCATAATCAGCCGCTCGATGGATTGATACGGATGGATTCATCTGCAGCGGATGAAATAGATCTTCCATGAAAGGAGGTATTCTATAGAACACCCTTCCGCTTCCCTTGCCCCGTTTCCTTTCCGGTCCGCGGCCGGAGAGGAACAATGCCGCCTCGGAAGGTGATTCCTTCCTGTGAAGAATAAATAAGAACACCCAACTGTTTTCCGTGGAAAGGAGCGCTCGCCATGCCTCTTATCGCCGTATTGAGTCTCGTTCTTTTATTCCTCGGCCACTCTACGCTGGCCGGAATTACTGGTCTGATTTTTGCTCTTCTGTTTCTGGCAGGATTCCGTCACGAAAAACGAATCCTTGTCTTATGGGCTGTCATGACCGGTTTCGCGCTTGCGTTCTTTGTGCCGCCTGGTCTGTTCCTTCCGATCCGTATTGGGGTTGCGTCTTCGATCGCCATGCTGGTGACTAAGCTTGTCATGCTCACACTTATCCCTCTTTCCATGGCCTACAATGGCATTTTCAATAAGATCCGTGAGTTCATGCTTCCTGATAATCACAGCTTCCTGTAATCAGCGCACCTGCGGCATGATTCAGCCTCCTTTGCCGCCGCAAAGTCACGGCTCGCAATCCAGTGAAAAAAGCCCGCCTCCATTTGGGAGAGCGGGCTTTTAGTATGCTTATTTCTGCTCGGAGAGCTGTTTTTCAATGCGTGTGAGTGCCATTTCCAGTGTATGCCACCCGAGAGTTGCACACTTGACTCTGACAGGCATTTTAGAAATATCCTTCAGTGTGATGGCTGCTTCGAGTTCTTCGAGGCTTTCATCATCAGTCACCTTGCCGCGGATCATATCGAGGAAAAGGCGGCAGAGGCGGATTCCTTCTTCAACGGTTCTTCCCTGAAGAAGTTCTGCCATCATGGCTGTGGAAGCCTGGCTGATGGCGCAGCCTGTACCTGTATAGGCGAGATCCTTGATCACGCCGTCTTCGATTTTCACTTCGATATCGATATCATCGCCGCAGCTTGGATTATGTCCATGTTCATGCACGGTCGGATTTTCGATCTTGCGTTTGTTTGTCTTGTCTTTATTGTATTCCAGAATCAGATCTGTATACAGCTGTTTCAGTTCCATCAGTCATCATACCCCATGACTTTACGCACGTCCTTCAGTTTATCGAGGAAGTAGTCGACTTCTTCTTCCGTGTTGTAGAAATAGAAGCTTGCGCGGCAGGATGCATTGACACCAAGGTAATGATGCAGCGGTTCTGCGCAGTGATGCCCGGTGCGGATGCAGATGCCTTCTGCAGACATGATCTGTGCTACATCATGCGGATGAACACCTTCGACTTCGAAAGCGATGAGGCCTTCTTTTTCTTCCGGGTTCTTCGGTCCTATGATCTGGATGAACGGCAGTTTCTTCATGCCTTCCAGACATCTGGTGACGAGCTTTCTTTCCTGTGCGCGGATATCATCATATCCGATTGCCTGAATGTACTTGATGGCTGCGACGAGTCCGACAGCGCCTTCGACGTACTGCGTGCCTGCTTCAAACTTGGCCGGAAGTTCTGCAAAGGTCGTCGTCTGTTCTTCTACGGTTTCAATCATGTCTCCGCCCATGAGGAACGGTTCCATTTCATCAAGGAGTTCTTCCTTGGCATAGAGAACGCCGATGCCGCCCATGGAGCACATCTTGTGTCCGGAGAAAGCGAAGAAATCACAGTCAAGATCCTGCACGTCGATCTGCTTGTGCGGTGTGGACTGCGCGCCGTCAAGGACGACGACTGCGCCATGCGCATGCGCTCTCTTTATCAGCGGCTTCGGATCGAATTCAACACCGAGCACATTGGATACCTGGGCAAATGCCAGAATCTTCACTCTCGGATCATCGATCTTCTTGAGTTCTTCTTCCGGGAAATGGCCGGTTTCCTTGTCAATGTAGATATAGTCAAGGACAGCGCCTGTCTTCTCGGCAGCTCTCTGCCAGGTGACGAGGTTGGAATGATGTTCCGCAATCGTGATGAGGATATGGTCGCCCTTCTTCAGGTGTGTCTCGCCATAGGAGCGGGATACGAGATTCAGGGATTCTGTCGTGTTTCTGGTATAAATGATTTCTTTTTCGCTTCTTGCATGGATGAAGTCACGGACGACCTCTTTGGAAGTGTCGTAAGCTTCTGATGCAGAGATAGCGAAAATATGCGCGCCTCTGTGCGGATTGCCATTCTGGTGAGTGACATAGTCCACAACAGCATTGACGACAGGAAGCGGCCTCTGAGTGGTCGCACCGTTGTCAAAGTATACGATCTGATGACCGTTGACCTGGGTTTCCAGTATCGGGAAATCTTTTCTGATTAAGTCTAAGTTCATTTTATCTCCTTGGAATCCAGTTTCCTTCTGACTTCTTCAATCACTTCATCATGCAGCGAGCTGTCCATGCTGTCGATGATCGGACGGATCA
>OARK01000346.1_pt1 | contig 10226 bp, 10 predicted proteins | sample 1475711 | NCBI WGS metagenome assembly OARK01 (sample SAMEA3360700, study PRJEB22359) | human gut metagenome | biome: ENVO:urban biome; feature: ENVO:human-associated habitat; material: ENVO:feces | place: Bangladesh | collected 2011 | reverse complement strand
TGATGTGGAAAGTTCAGTAGAAGGAACTATTGATCGACTTATTGGTGCAGTTGTTGGTACTTCATATTGTGGAGTTCAACCTATAGTATGGACTAAGACAAATAAATTGCCGAAAGAATACCAAACGTCAGTTAGACGAGTCTACAAGTATGTGGATTGTTTGATAGAGAGTAATTTCTTGACAAAACGCTTGTTTTATAAAAGTGCAAGAAATCAAGTGTTTTTTAATAGAAGACCTTACTCGGAGTCTTTTGCTTTTGAAGTTCCATCAGGTGCCTTTTTTATCATAAAATCTGATATTTTTTCAAAAATCGGATTTTTTGATGCTGGCACTTTCTTATATGCTGAAGAAATTATATTAGGTTTAAAGTTATATCATGAGAATCAACAATTTTTATTTGTTCCGACAGAATTTGTAATACATGAAGGAGGAAAATCTATTGGAGCGACTAGTAAGATGATTACTAGATTCTCGTTTGGTTGTGAGTTGCGTTCTTATTGTTATTATTTGGAAAAGTATTTGAATTGCAATTCTCTGCAATTGATTCTTTTTAAAATGTTGAAATATTTTGATTATTCAATAAAGAAAATAAAATTTAAATATGAAAATTTTTGAGTTTCATGGAGGTTTAGGAAATCAAATATTTGAGTATATTTATCTTCAGTATTTGAAGATGAAGTTTCCTAATGATGTTTTTTATTCTTATTTTTTTGATAAACAACATTGGATACATAATGGTTTTGAGTTAGACAAATGGTTTGAAGTAGAAATACCACCAACTTCTGCTAAAACAGATTTGCTCGCTTATTTATGTTATCAAGGTTCACGCATTTTAAGACACCTTCCTTTCAATCTGCCATTTCATTTATCATCAGACGATTATAACATAAATGAAAAAAAGTTATTTCATCAAGGATGGTATCAAGATAAAAAATTTTTTTTAGAAGTTGGTGCCCCTTCTTTTAAATCAGATATTGTCATAGATATCAATAACAGTAAAATCTTACAGGCAATAATGAAACAGAATTCAGTTGCTATACATATAAGAAGAGGTGATTATTTACTTCCCAAAAACAGTAAAGCACTTGGGGGGATTTGTACTAAAAAGTACTATGATAATGCTATTAGTAAAATCAAAGAAATAATTGAAGACCCTCATTTCTTTTTCTTTTCAGATGATATTCAATTTGTTGAAGATAACTTCAATGATTTAGACAAAACAGTCGTTAATTGGAATACGGGAGAAAAAAGTTTTTTTGATATGTATCTTATGGCACATGCGTCTAATATGATTTTGGCAAATAGTACTTTTAGTTGTTGTGCTGCGTATTTGAATAAAAATGCTAGGTATGTGTTGTGTCCACCTTTGTGGAATAAAATATTTAACCCTGATTTGAATTTAAGTGATTGGATTGTTGTTGACAATAAAGACTAATATGAAAAAAAAACCTTTAATTAGCATTATTGTTCCATGTTATAACGTGGAGCAATATCTGCCAAAATGTATAGAAAGCATATTGGCTCAGACATATAGAAACTTAGAGATACTTCTTGTGGATGATGGATCTCCAGACAGATGTGGGGAGATATGTGATGAATATGCCAAGAAGGATAGTCGCATCAAGGTTATCCATAAGCCAAATGGAGGATTGGCTGCTGCACGTAATTCAGGACAGGATGCAGCAACTGGGTATGCTATGATGTTTGTTGATAGCGATGATTGGTTGGAGTCTGATTGTTGCGAGAAGGCAATGAAGGCTATGTTGGAATTTGACGTAGAGCTAGTTATGTTTGATGAGTTTGTTAATAGTCCTCATTCGCAAGCTGTTGTCCATTCTTTTAAGGATGGTAAAGGATGTCGTAAGTTTGTGGAGGCTGATTGCCGAAAGCTGCAAGCGAGAGTCCTTGATTTCAATGGTGAGATAGCTATGGCTTTTCAAAAACTTATAAGAATGGATTATTTGAGAACTCATAATATCCGTCATATTAATGAGTTGCGTCAAGGAGCGGAGGGGTTTGTCTTTAACATACAGTTGTTTGAATATTTATCAAGTGCGTATTATTTGAACTTGCCTTTGCTTCATTATAGATATAACAAACAGTCAATTTCTCATACCGCCAGCGTCGCCAATAATATTCTTATTGTAAGATGTATGGAGTGGATAGATGATTTTGTCAGAAAAAGTAAAAATACCCTAGACTTACATGCAGGTGTGATGAATAGACTATTATATATTATATGCACAACAGCAATAACGGGCTATTTTAATCCTTATTATCAGCGTTCTTTTAAAGAAAAAATTGACGAGTTTGAAGCGTTTATGAAAGAACCTTTGGTGGATAAGGCTATGTATGAGGCTCCAAGAACTGGGTTAAATTTACAGCGTAAGTTGATTTTGAAACTAATTGCTTCCAAGCAATATCGCTTGTTGGCTTTATTAGGATGGCTGCGTAGGAAACAACTGGAAAATAAATAACTTAAAGTTTCATTTTATGTTAGAAAAAAAAGATCATTACACAGGGCGTGAGTTATGGAAAGATATGCCTGAGTGGAAAAGAAAGAAGGATGTACATTTGTGCCGTTATTTTTTTAGACCAATTTCTTTTTATATTTCGGCATGGTGCGCTAATAGAGGTATTTCAGCAAATACAGTTTCGTATTTTTCGATTTTTATTGCACTTGCTGCTTGCATTTGTTTTATTGTACCAGGTTATTGGTGGCATATTGCAGGTGCTATTCTTGTAAATATATGGTATCTTTCTGATACCGTAGATGGTAATATTGCGAGAAGCGTTAAAAAACAGCCTTTTGGTGCCTTTGCTGATGCGGCCAGCAGCTATATCTTAGTGGGTTTTCTCGGAGCATGTATAGGATATTCTGTTTATACAGATGGTGGTATGTTTGTTACTTCAGGATGCGCCTTGATTATTTTGGTGGGAGCATTGGGTACAACATCTGACACGATGATGCGCTTAATTTACCAAAAATATAAAAGTTGTGAACGAGAGTTGCAGGATAAAGGTATTTTGCAAGTTGAATATGATCAAAGAATAGATGAAAATGCTACCACCAGTCTTTTGGTGAGACTTGAAGAATGGTTGGGAATAGGAGGCTATTTAGCTATATTCATATTGTTGGCTGCTATTTTTAATGCACTGGATATTATCGTTTTTTATTGTTTCTGCTATTATGGGGGCTCTTTTGTTGTAATGACTCTGAAATATTGCAGAAAAGCCATCAAGTTGGCTAAAGAGAATGAAGATAAAATGTGATTTTTCTCTATGAAGAAAGTTATAACATATGGGACATATGATCTTTTGCATCAAGGTCATATTAATCTTCTTAAGCGAGCAAAGGAACTTGGTGATTATCTGATTGTTGGTGTTACCAATGATAACTTTGACCGAGATCGAGGTAAATTGAATGTCCGCAATAATGTCTTGGAACGTGTAGAGGCTGTGAAAGCCACAGGCTATGCCGACAAGATTATTATAGAGGATTATGTTGGTCAGAAAATTGATGATATCCAAAAATACGATGTAGATATTTTTGCTATAGGCTCAGATTGGGAGGGTAAGTTTGACTACTTGAATGAATTCTGTCAAGTGGTTTATCTGCCAAGAACGCAAGGCATCTCATCCACTATGCTCCGAAATGAGAGCCAAGAGACTGTTAATATCGGAATCATAGGTTGTGGACGAATCGCCAAACGATTCCCTACTGAGGCCTCAGTGGTTAGTGGCGTGAATGTTTGCGCTGCTTACGATATAAGTAAGGATGCAGTTGTGACCATGTCAAAGGATAATGAGAGTATTTGGGCTTATGCCGATTTGGATAAGTTTTACGATGCTGTAGATGCGGTCTATATAGCAACTCCACATCTTAGTCATTATGAATATATCAAGAAATCCTTGGAGGTTGGCAAGCATGTTCTTTGTGAAACACCATTAGTCTTAAACAGGGAACAAGCACAAGAGCTATATCAGTTGGCAGAAAACAAGAATGTTATACTGATGGAAGCGAACAAGACGGCTCATTGCCCTGCATTTAATCATTTGATGGTGATGATAAAGTCTGGCTTGATAGGTGAGATAGTTGATATAGAGGCATCTTGCTCTCAACTCTTGGATAAGAAAGGTAGAGAGTTTGATGTAGCTCAAGCTGGTGGAGCTATGCATGAGGAGGGTAGCTATCCTTTGTTACCTATAGTCAAACTCTTAGGTATCAACTATAAAGACCTGACCATATTTAGTAGAATGAGTAACCATGTGGATGTATATACGCATGGTGTCATGCGCTATCCTAATGCTACAGCATCTTTTAAGGTGGGTATTGGTGTGAAAACAGAAGGTAATCTCGTGGTTTCTGGTACGAAGGGATATGCCTATGTACCAGCTCCTTGGTGGAAAACGGATTATTTTGAGCTTCGATATGAGGATCAGAATGAAAATAAGAAGTATTTCTATAAATGGGATGGCTATGGACTTCGTTATGAGATACAGGAATTTATAAGTTGCATCATTAATAAGCGTTTCTCTTCAGCTAGGCTTCGAAGGAAAGAAAGCGTATGCATGGCTCAGGTCATGCAACAGTTTGATGAGCGTAAAAACTTCTTTGAAATTTAACGTAGATAATCATGATTAATTTTACAGTAGGCCCAGTGCAGTCTAGTGATGCTGTACGAGCTATTGGTGCAGAACAAGTACCTTATTTTAGAACATCGGAATTTTCTGATGTTATGTTTGAGAACGAGAGACTCATTAAGAAGTTTGCAAAAGCTTCTTATGATTCTAAAGTGGTATTCTTAACCTCTTCAGGTTCTGGAGCGATGGAAACAGCTATTATGAATACATTGACTCCAAACGATAAGGCTTTGGTTGTGAATGGTGGTAGTTTTGGTCATCGTTTTGTAGAATTGTTGGAACTGCATCATGTTCCATATGATGAAATCAAGTTGGAACATGGTAAAGCCTTAAAAGCAGAACATCTGGCTCCATATGAGGGTCAAGGTTATACTGCCTTTTTAGTGAATAAGCATGAGACTTCAACTGGTGTTCACTATAATATGAACTTGATTAGTGATTTTTGTAAGCATAATCATCTTTTCTTAATAGTTGACTGTATCAGTACATTCTTGGCAGATCCTTTTGATATGAAGGGATTGGGTGCAGATATCATGATTACTGGAAGTCAGAAAGCTTTGGCTTGTCCTCCTGGTATTTCTGTTATGGTTCTTTCTCCAAAATCTATAGAGAGAATTAACAATACAAAGTGTGTATGTCAGTACTTCGATTTGCAGATAGCTTTAAAGAATATGGAGCGTGGACAGACTCCTTGGACCCCAGCTGTTGGTATTCTTCGTCAGATTAATGCTCGTTTGAAAGAGATAGATGCAAATGGTGGCGTAGAGGGAGAAATTGCTAGAATCGGTGCTTTGGCAACTTACTTCCGAGATAAAATAAAGGGATTGCCTTTTGAAATTGTCTCAGAATCACTTTCGAATGCAGTTACACCGCTTCATCCAACAACAGCTTCTGCATACGATATCTTCTTGAAGATTAAGGATGAGTATGGTATGTGGGTTTGCCCAAATGGTGGTGACATGAAGGATATTGTATTCCGAGTTGGACACATTGGAGCATTGACGACAGATGATTATGATAAGCTGATTGCTGCATTCAAGGAAATGCAAGCTAAGAAGTTCATTTAAAAAGCCCCCGTAATGATAATCAATAGAGGTAAATTGTTGTTGCTATTGCTATTAACTGCGATGGCTGCAAATGCAGAGGAGAGCTTGAAGGAGTCTCCTTTCTCTGCGAGCTTAGAATTGTCCACAAAATACATGTGGCGTGGTATTGAATACGGAACAGCCCCTACGGTATTTCCGATGATAGGCTATAATACGCATGGATTCAATGCATTTGCTATGGGTGGTTATGCCATTGATGGTAGTCATCAGGAAGTTGATTTAGGTGTATCTTATACTGCCAGTGAGTTTACTGTTGGTGTGTCTGATTACTATTATCCTTCTTCCGTTGGTGAAAAAGACCAGTATTTCAAGTTGAGCAATCGCGAGACAGGACATTGGGTTGAGGCTTATGCTACATGGACTGGGACAAAGGTTCCTTTGTGGGTAACAGTATCTACCTATATTTTTGGAGCGGACAAGAATACTGATGGAAAGCAGATGTATTCTTCGTATGCTGAGGTTGGTTACACCCACTCCTTTACTGAAGACAATAATATCGCTTTATGTGTAGGAGCCAATTTGAACAAGGGCTTTTATACTAACAACGAAAGTGGATTCAATGTGGTTAATATCAATGCCAAGTATAGTACGGCATTCAAGTTTGGTAACTTCAAGCTACCAGTCAGTGCCAGTTATGTACTGAATCCTTACAATAATAAATCATATTTTACGATGTCACTTTATTTCGGACTTTAATGAAAACAGCGGTTATTTTATCGGCCAGGAAGGATAAGGATACAGAAATACCTTATCCTTTGAAACCTTATTACGAGAATTCTTGTTTGATAGATAGAACAATCGAGGCTTTGACGGCACTCAACTATGACAATATTCTCTTAATTGTAGGGGGGCAAGCTCAATTGTATCAGCGATACGCATCAGAGACAGTTCGTCTGGTATTGAATCCAGACTTTAAGTTTACTTCTTCAATGGGTTCGCTTGCTATGGCAGCACCTTATATCAAGGATGATTTCCTGTTGGTAGAGGGCGATACATTCTATGAATATAAGGTACTGAAAGAACTTTCTGAGACAAAAAACGAAAATTGCTTTGCCATTACAGAAGAGTCTGGTAGTGGAGACGAGGCTTTTGTTGAAACTCGCAGTGGATATATCACCAAGATAAGCAAGGATCGTCATCAGATATGTAATTTCGAGGGTGAGTTATTGGGTATCGTCAAGATTTCCAAGCACTCTTTTGACAGAATGATGAATAAGTGGAAAAACAGCAATAATCCCTATCTCAACTATGAGTACTTACTGTTTGATTCTACTGATGTTTTGGACAGACCTTATATCAAGTTTACCAATTTGATATGGGGCGATGTTGATTGTGAAGAAGATTTCAATAAGCTTCGCAACTATATCTATCCTAAGCTTCGCAGAAAGGAAAATCCGTTTGATTACGAAAACTTGATTTCATACTTAAAGGTTATTTTCCCGAACGAACAGATTGAGAATGAGGTGAAGATAAGTCAGATTGGCGGTATGTCAAACAAGAACTTTAAGGTTACTAAGGGTTTATATGAATATGTACTTCGTGTACCAGGAATTGGTGCAGAAGGTATGGTGGTACGTAGCAATGAGGAACAAAACTCCTTGCAAGCTTGCAAGATGGGGATCAATCCTCCAATCAGATACTTCAACTCTGAGACGGGTATCAAACTTGCAGACTTTGTAAAGAACGCAGAAACATTGAATGGGGCGACCATTCAGCGACCATCAAACATGAAAAAAATAGCCAATATCTTCAGAACTTTACATCATTCTCATGTTCGCTTTGGTAATGAGTTTAATGTATTCAAGGAAATATTGAACTATGAGTATTTGCTAGAGAAAGCCGAAGGCAAAATGTATGAAGGCTATGAACCCATAAGAAAAAAGGTTTTTCAACTAGAAGATTACCTGAATCAATTGGGGGTATCAGTAAAGCCTTGTCATAATGATCTCGTAGCCGAGAATTTCTTGAAGGCTGAGGATGGAACTATCTATCTGATAGACTGGGAATATTCAGGAATGAACGATCCTATGTGGGATATTGCTGCCTTATTCTTGGAAAGTAATTTTACTGATGAAAGCAAGGATTATTTTCTCAGCCATTATTTCGATGGCAATGAACCTGAGAATGCCAGAAAGAAAATATTGGTATATCAGATATTGATGGATTATCTGTGGGCTGTATGGACTTGCATCAAGGAAGCACAGGGAGATGATTTCGGTACTTATGGTATGGATAGATATACACGAGCAATAGAAAACTTAAAGAAAATCAATTTATAATGAAAGCAAATACATCGGCGTTGATGCGCAAAGGTTATACCACGGGAGTTTTCTCTGGTATGACATGGGGATTGGATACCGTACTTATAGGTGTTGCAATGGCTATGTCCCCTTTTGTAGAAAATCCGATTCTTCTTGTAGGAGGAACTTTTATCTGTAGTATGCTTCATGATGCCTTTGCTGCATTATGGATGCTCATCATCATGGGCTACAAGGGGCGATTGAAAGATTTTTGGCCTGCTATTAAATCGAAAGATGGATTGTTTTGTGCATTGGGTGCCTTGTTTGGAGGTCCGCTTGCCATGACTTTTTATATGCTGGCGATAGCTAAGGGTGGTGCGGCACTTACTGCTACTGTAACAGCCTGTTATCCGCTCTTGGGCTCTGCCATGGCTATGATTATTCTAAAAGAGAAAGTTCGTTTACGTGGATGGTTGGGTCTGCTAATATGTATTTTGGGTATCGTCTACATCGGTTATACTCCAGAGAGCAGTACAAATGTGAATATCGTTGGTGGTATTATGCTGGCAGCAGTTGCAGCTATCGGTTGGGCTACCGAAGGTGTAGTATGCGGCTATGGCATGAAGGCAGGAAATGTAGATCCTCAGATGGCTTTGCTTATTAGAGAGTTGACATCGGGTGTTAGTTACATATTGATAGTTGCACCGATTATGGTAGGAGGGTATGGAGATATGGTTGCAGGAACCATGGCTGTTTTCAGTGATACTGCTTGTTGGCTCACTTTACTCTTTACCGCTCTCATTGGTATGAGTTCTTTTTTCTGTTGGTACACCGCCATAGACTTGATTGGTGCAGCAAAGGCATTGTGCTTGAATGTAACTTATTCATTTTGGGCAGTTGTCTTTACCTTTATCTTCGTTGGCAGTGCTTTATCTGTGAATATTATAGTAGGTTCTATTTTGGTTGTAACTGGCGTAACGGTAGCAACATTAGTATCAAGAAAGAAAAATAAATAAAAGTATGAATGCAATTATATTGGCTGCAGGCATGGGAACACGCCTGCGCCCTTTGACAAATGACCGACCAAAATGTTTGGTCGAAGTAAATGGTATCCCTATGGTGGAACGCCAGATACAATTCTTGAAAGAGAAAGGTATTGAGGATATAACTCTGATTTCAGGATATAAGGCAGAAGCCTTGGATTTCTTGAAAGAAAAGTATGGAGTAGATATTGTCTTTAATGACAGATACGATTCTTGTAACAACATCAATTCCTTGTATATCGTTAGAGATAGATTTCATGACACATATGTTATGGAAGGCGATGTTTATATGGATAAGAATGTATTGCTATCCGAAGTTTCCCAATCTACGTATTTTGCCAAGAAGAAAAAATACGAGAATGAATGGGGATTGGAAGTGAATGAGAACAACAATCTTGTGAAGATAAACATCGGTGCAGGTGATGGATATCTGATGAGTGGCATTTCATTTTGGAAGGCTGATGATTGCAAGAAGATTATCAAACACATGGAAGATGTTTATGCTAATAAGGATTATACCAATCTTTATTGGGATAATATGGTGTTGGATATTTATCCTGAATTAGATATACATGTGAAGGAGATAAAGGGTATCTATGAGATAGATACACCGGAGGAACTTAAGGAAGTAGAGCTTAAAATCAAATGATTATGAAAAAGTTTAATGTTTTGCAATTGGGTACGAATAAATTTGTTATTGAAGGGGTAAATTTTGTTACTCTTGATAAATATCTGCTTAAAGGCCAATCATTTTTGACCTTAGAAGAGGCTCAAGACTATTGCGATGAACTAAATCGCGAAGATCAAGAAGAATAGCGATAATTAAACAGCAAACCAAAGTTCGTCGAGGTTGTAAATTGGCGACAATTCGGCGAAGGAAATGCGAGAGAGTGTGAATGCTAGCAGACACCGTAATCCTTATCTTTACCCACATCGACGTAACGCCTGAGGATAAACTTTATACTCTTCTCCCTAAGTTTTGTGAAGATAATGAACAATAAAAATGAAATTATAATATTAGAGGAGAATTTGCCTAATGGAACCAATTGATATTTCCAATAACATAAACGATTTTAAGCAGGTCTTTGAATCGGAAAGTCGTATCATCTTCTCGGCCAAGTTTGGTGACGGTAAGTCTTACTTTCTGAAAAAGTTTATGGAAAACTATCCGAAAGAGGCTAATGATTATTAC
>OARK01000345.1_pt1 | contig 10259 bp, 10 predicted proteins | sample 1475711 | NCBI WGS metagenome assembly OARK01 (sample SAMEA3360700, study PRJEB22359) | human gut metagenome | biome: ENVO:urban biome; feature: ENVO:human-associated habitat; material: ENVO:feces | place: Bangladesh | collected 2011 | reverse complement strand
ACCTTTGCATCAGAAAAAATAAGTTTTAGGTTTTTAGTTAGGTAATAGATTTTATTAGGTTTAGTTGTTAGGTAAAGTTAAGATTGTTGTTCATTGGTTTATTGGTTTTAGTTAAGGTAGTTAGAAAAGATTGTTTATTCAAGGACGACAGGTGTTAGTTAAGGTAAGAATAAGATTGTTTATTCAGTGACGACAAAAAACAGTACTGTTCCGCTCTGCGGAAGTTAAGTTTTGGGAAAAACAAAGGTACGAAATTCATGTAATTAAATAAAGGTGGCGATTCCTTCCGGGAGTCGCCATTTTTTTCGTTAACGCAATTAATAAGAGAAAAATATGTTATTCAAGAATAAGACAGATTATCTGATGGAGTCGATACGCGAGGGTAGGGCGATGGCTCGCAGCGAGAAACTCAATCTCATTGTGGGGTTGAGTATTCCATCCATGTTGGCACAGATTTCCACCGTGATGATGTTCTTCATCGATGCATCCATGGTGGGACATCTGGGTGCTGAGGCTTCGGCAAGCATCGGACTTATCGAGTCAACCAACTGGCTCATTGGCAGTTTGCTCAGTGCGGCAGCTACCGGTTTCTCGGTGCAGGTGGCTCATTTCATCGGAGCCAACGATTTCGTGAAGGCCCGTCAGGTATTCCGCCATGCCCTGATATTCGGTTTGGCGTTCAGCCTTTGTGTTACCCTGGCATGTGTAGGAGTGCATTCCCATCTGCCTTATTGGCTGGGTGGCGGTGCTGATATTGCGGGCAATTCCTCACGGTATTTTCTGATATACGGTTTGGCGTTGCCCTTCATATTCCTGTATCATATCTCCGAGATGATGCTCAAGTCGGCAGGCAACATGCATACCCCGAGTGTGATGGCGGTGCTGATATGCATCTGCGATGTGGTGTTCAATTACCTCTTCATCTACGTCATGAAGATGGGCGTAGTGGGAGCTGCCTGCGGCACGGCGCTTGCCTATATCTGCATCTCGCTGCCCAATCTCTACCTCACGGCATGCCGTAACCGGATACTCAATCTGCGTCAGGACAAGGAACCTTTCCGGTGGGTGAAGGAATACCTGCACCATGCCTGCAAGATTAGCATCCCGATAGCCATACAGAATGTCCTGATGAGCGGTGCGCAGATCGTGAGCACCATGATTGTGGCACCATTGGGCAATATCGCCATTGCTGCCCACTCGTTTGCCATCACCGCCGAGAGCCTCTGCTATATGCCGGGTTATGGTATCGGTGATGCCGCCACCACCCTGGTGGGTCAGACGCAAGGTGCCGGGCGTACCGATCTCTGCCGCAATTTCGCCTATATGACGGTGGGATTGGGCATGTGCGTGATGGCATTGATGGGAGTGGTGATGTATGTCTTTGCCCCCGAGATGATAGGTGTGCTGTCACCGGTGGAGAGCATCCGCGAGCTGGGCACTACCTGCCTTCGCATCGAGGCCTTTGCCGAGCCTTTCTTTGCAGCGAGCATCGTAACCTATTGTGTCTGCGTGGGAGCGGGTGATACCCGGAAGCCAGCCGCCATCAATCTGGGTACCATGTGGCTGGTGCGCCTCACCCTGGCTTACGCCCTTTCCAAGAGCTATGGCTTGGAGGGTGTCTGGATTGCGATGGCTACGGAGCTTACCCTCAGAGGCACGCTTTTCCTCATCCGACTTTACCGCGGTTCGTGGATGAAGAGCTTCCAATGTTAGTTTTACGTTAAGATTTGCAGGTATTGGGGAAGATAATCTCCCAAATGTTTGCAAATCTTTTTTATTTTGTGTAATTTTGCAAGCGGAATATTTGAAACAAGAAATTTTATAAATCAATAGCAGATGAAACTAAGAAAGATTTTTGCAGCGTTTCTGCTGTGTTTATCCGTGGGAAGTGCGATGGCACAGATGCCAGCCATTCCTGTGGACAAGAATGTGAAGATTGGTCATCTCGACAATGGATTGACTTACTACATTCGTCACAACAGTTATCCTGAGCATGTAGCCAGCTTCTACATTGCCCAGAAAGTGGGTTCTATCAATGAGAACGATGATCAGCGCGGTTTGGCTCACCTCCTTGAGCACCTCGCCTTCAACGGTACCGATCACTTCAAGGGTAACTCTCTCCAGGATTACCTGCAGAGCATCGGTGTGGAGTATGGTAGAAATCTCAATGCCTATACCAGCGTAGAGAAAACCGTATATTACTTCACCGATGTACCTACTACCCGCCCTACAGCCGTAGATTCATGCATGCTCATCCTCAAGGATTGGAGCAATGGCATCTCTCTTACCGAGGAAGCCATCAATGACGAGCGCGACGTGGTACACAATGAGTACCGTATGCGCATCGTGGGTCAGCAGCGCATGATAGAGCGCTCTTTGCCAAAGCTTTATCAGAACAACAAGTATGGCTACCGTTTCCCTATCGGATTGATGAGCGTCATCGACGGATGCAAGCCGGAAACCCTGCGTGCTTACTACCGCAAGTGGTATCGCCCAGACAATCAGGCAATCATCATCGTGGGTGATGTAGATGTCAACCATATCGAGAACAAGATCAAGGAGCTCTTCTCGGGCATCAAGGTGCCTGCCAATGCCGCCAAGATTGAGCCGGTGGAAGTTGCCGATAATGATACAGCCATCTACGTAATCGACAAGGACAAGGAGCAGCAGTATGATATCTTCAATATCTTCATGAAGCATCCTGCCATCCCTAATGCGATGAAGGGCGACATGAGCTATCTCATGAAGGGATACATGGACAATGTGGTTACCTCTATGCTGGGTGCACGCTATGCCGAGATTGCCCAGGAAGCTGACTGCCCATTCCTTCAGGCAGGTGCCGACGACGGCGACTTCCTGCTCTCTTCTACCAAGGGTGCCTTCAGTCTTATCGGTGTGGCAAAGCCAGGTAAGGTAAAGGAGGCTTATGCTGCCGTATTGCGCGAGGCAAAGCGCATGCACGACTTCGGATTCACCGCCACTGAGTATCAGCGTGCCAAGGAGGAGTTCCTGAGCCAGGTAGATAAGACGCTTGCCAACAAGGATAAGATGAAGAACGAGCAGTTTACCACCCAGTATGTGGATAACTTCATCTCCAACGAGCCAATCCCATCGGTAGAGGACGAGAGTCAGATCTACAAGATGGTAGTACCTCAGCTGCCATTGGAGGCCATCAATGCCTATGCCAAGCAGCTGGTTTGCCAGAGCGATACCAACCTGGTATCGATGGTGCTGATGCGCGAGGCAGAGGGTGCCGTTTATCCTACCGAGAAGGAGCTTGCCGATATCGTGAAGCAGGTGCGCTCTGAGAAGCTGGAGGCATACGTGGACAACGTGAAGCAGGAGCCGCTGATGGCTCAGTTGCCTAAGCCAGGCAAGATCAAGAAGACCGTAGAGAACAAGCAGCTGGGTTACAAGCAGCTTACCCTTTCCAACGGTGCCAAGGTGGTATTGAAGAAGACCGATTTCAAGGATAATGAGATTCTCTTCTCTGCCAATGCCAAGGTGGGTTATTCTGCTCTCGAGAAGAGCGATTACCCTAGCATCATGCTGATGAGCGAGGCTTGGGGTGCCAGCGGTTTGGGCGATTTCTCAAGCACCGAGCTTGAAAAGGCGCTCGCAGGCAAGCAGGCAGGTGTAGGCTTCTCCATCAAGCCTTACAGCCATGGCCTCTCGGGTAATTCTACTCCTAAGGACATTGAGACCCTGATGCAGCTCATCTATCTCAAGATGACAGCATTGAGCAAGGATGAGAAGTCGTTCAAGAATCTTCAGAATACCTTTGCCACTGTTCTTGCCAACCAGAGCAACAATCCTAACATGGTATATCAGGATTCATTGCAGAGCACCCTTTACCTGGGCAGCAAGATTGGCCGCATTCCATCTTCTGATGAGATCAACGCCATCAACTACGATCGCCTGATGGCGCTTGCCAAGGAGTATTACGGCAATGCCAAGGACTTCACCTTCTACTTCGTGGGCAACTACGATGAGAAGACTCTCCTCCCACTCATTGAGCAGTATATCGCCAGCTTGCCAAACAATGGCTTCAAGCTGAAGAACAAGGAGATTCCATACGCCAAGGGCGAGGTGAAGAACAACTTTACCAAGGCGATGTCAAATCCTCAAACCCAGGCATCAGAGATATGGAGCACCAAGTTGCCATTCTCTATGCAGAATATGGTACTGGCAGATGTAACCTCCCGACTGCTGGAGATGCAGTATCTGCGCACCATCCGTGAGCAGTTGAGTGCAGCTTACCATGCAGGAGCCACCTTCGGCATGCTCCGCGATTTCGACGACAAGGCAGCCATCAGCATTACCGCCAATGCCGGCTTGAACCCGGAGAAGGCTGATACCGCCATCACCTATTTCTTCAAGGGTGTAGATGAGGTAGAGAAGCAGGTAGATGCTGCCGACTTGCAGAAGGTGAAGGAGATTCTCCTGAAGCAGGCAGGTGTGGATGAGAAGAACAATGCCTACTGGCTTGGCGTTATTGCCAACTATACAGGTATCGGTTTCGATAACTATACCGGCTATAAGGAGTTTGTGAAGAACCTCCGTGGCGAACAGATTTCCGACTTCCTCAAGAATGTACTCCTGAAGAGCGGCAACCACGTTGAGGTAATCATGAAGGCTGAGAAGAGCCAGGAATAATATTCCCCCGCTGGGATATCATTCCGATCAGCATAGAAATCCAAAAAGTCCCGTTGAACGATTTTACTCGCCAACGGGACTTTTTGCCTTTTTTCTCTTTGTGGTATCAAAGAGTCATTCTGAAAATAATCTTTTTACGTAATTTCCTTTCTCTCTTACGTAAATTTTCTCAAGAGCACTCTCTTGCGAAAGTTACCCTTAGTCATTCTTCTTTGCCTTTGAAGCAAGAGCCTCACGGCGATCGTTGAGAATCTCCTGGCACTTGTTCAATGCCATATTCTCACTCATTGTGTTGACCTTAATTAAATCATTCATAACCTATTGTGATTTGTTAACGGTGCAAAGATAGGGTTTTCCGGTCATATTCGGGGATACTTTTTGAGAAATTTATGCTAATAATCGTTCTTTTTTGATGTATGTCAAAAAAGATGAAACATTTATACCTTTTTCTGAACGATATTTGAACCTTTCGCCATCTCTTTCGTCTAAGAAAATAATAAATAATGATGAAAAAAGCATTTTTTCTTTGTTATTTGCTGAAAAAGTGCGAACTTTGCAGCGAAAAAGAAAACGCTGCATCATATAAGCAGGATGCATTTTTTAAACGAAAGTTACAATTTATAATAAATAGAAAGTAAAAATGAAAAAGGTATTTTTGATGGCTGCCCTGGTGCTTGCCAGCACTTCCGGCAGCAATGTATGCGCAATGAATGAAGCTGTTCAGGAGGCTTCACTTTCTGAATTGATGCCTGTGAAGAAAACAACTAAAAAGACATCGAAGAAGACATCGAAGAAGAAAACTACTACCAGCAGCAGTTATACCGGCAGCAGCATCATCAGTGGCATTCTGAACAATGTGATAGGTTCTGCCACCTTCTCGCAGGCAGATCTCTGTGCCCATACCTGGAAGTACAGCAAGCCGGGTTGCGCCTTCACCTCAGAGAACCTGCTGGCAAAGGCTGGCGGCGAGATTGCAGCCAACAAGATTGAGGAGAATCTGAGCACGTACTACAATAAGTTCGGCTTCAGCAAGAGCAATACCTACTTTACCTTCAAGACCGATGGCACCTTTGCAGCCAAGATTGACGGCAAGGCATGGAACGGCACCTATACCTTCGATGAGAAGACGCATGCCATCCAGCTGAAGGGCTTGCTGCTAAGTGCTTCGGGTTTTGCCACCCGCACCACCAATGGCATCAGCCTTCTCTTCGAGCAGAAGAAGCTGCTCACGCTGGTCAAGACCCTGAGCAAGCTGAATCTTACCGGCAGCACTACGATGAGTGCCGTGAGCAGCATTGTGGATAACTACGATGGCGTGCGCATGGGCTTCGAGATGACGAAGTAAGATTGATTGCACTATAAGATTTAAGATTTTTAGAAGAATGAGTATTTCTTGTATTCTTAATTAAAAACTATATTCAGCAGTGTTGAACTTATGTTCAGCAGTGCTGAACTTGTATTCCGCAGTGTTGAACTTAAGTTCAGCACTGCGGAACATAACTTTCTTCGTGGATTACAAACATTTACACCGTGAAGAGACCAATATTTCCTAGTGAGTTAAAAAAAAGTATTCGAAGTTTCTATTTTATCTCAACCTGGAGAGGATTCTTCAATGCATCCAGGTAATCTTTGATGCGAATCTGCCATTCGGCATAGCTCCTTACATCATATTTGCTCCATGCAGCACCGAAGTAATAGCTGTACTTCTCCCCGTTCTTCAAGCCACGCTTCAAGCCGAGGGCATGACCGGTGGCACCATCGTGCTTCTTATCGAAGAGCTGGTAGTAGGTGTGGTCGATGCCTTCTGGGAAGAGTATGCCCACATATACCTGGGAATTGTTCACCTCGATGTTATCCGTAGGGTCGGCATAGCTTACGTAATCCTTGGCGAAGGTCTTCGTCTCCGTATCCTCCTCGTGGATTGGGAAACCGGTGGCGAAATCGGTAGGAGTGGTCAAGCCGTCATACCATACGGTCATCTTGTTGAAGTTGCTGCCCTTGTCGAGCGAGATGATGCGGTGCTCCACCACATTCTTCATATCGCCTACGGTAGATGGGTTGTAAGTCAGCTCTACGGTGAAGCGGAGCGGACCGTTATCCAGTATCTTGTATGTCTTGTAGCAATAAGGCAGATACTGCTGGGTGCCCACCATGAGGCTTGGTGCACCCAATCCCAGGGTAGCGCCCACACGATAAGGATCCAATCCGTTGCCATGGTCGAGATGGAAGGAGGTGAGGATGTCCGTCTCTCGTGATTCTGCCTGAAGAGCCTTGATTTGCTTGGCAAGAGCAGCTGCCTTTGCTGTATTCTTCTCTACCTTCTCCTGCTTCTGCAGGGCTCTTACCTTGGCATCCATCTTATCGCCCTTGATATTTCCGTTCATATCCTTTACGTATCGCTCGTAAACCACGGTATCAGGAGTGTTCTTCACCCAGATGTCGGTGCCGAAGGAGCGCTCGCCGGTCTTCTGAAGGGCAGGGCCATATACGCGGTAGGCACAGCGGTCGTTCTCCCATGCGATATCATCCTTTCTTATCTTATAGAGAGCGCCGGTGGCATAAACCTTCTGCTGGTAAGGCTTGCCGATGCTCACGTAGTAAGTGGCGGAACCGTGAGGACGCACGCTGGCATCTATGAGCAGAAGACCATCGTGGGTAATCTGCGAGCCAATCTGCTGTCCTCGCTTGTTCTTCACGATATAGGCCTCTCCCTTCTTGGGGGTGGCATTGCCCAGCTTCGCCTTCACGTCGCTCATGCTGAGAGAGATGAGTTCCGTGCGGGGTGTGGAAGTTGGATTGCTTACCACGATGGTGGCTTGCTGTATGGCCTCTTGTGCCTTTGCAGGAGTGGCTTGCAGGGCATGGCAGTAGCTAGAACCTGCCAGCGCCATGAGCATCATCAGGCTCCTGGCCGTGATGCTCTTCATCATTTTTCCATGAATCTTTTTCATTTTGATTTGTTTGTTTTTATTTAATACGAATGAATAGTTGCTGATACTTAATAAATATGAGGGTGTTTCATAAGTCTATGGCGCACCCTCATATTTATTGTTTTATTCCTCTATGATAGAGATCTCCATAGAGATATCCTCTTTCGGACGGTCGCCACGAAGTGTCTCGCAGTTCTGAATCTTCTCTACTACGTCAAGGCCTTCCTCTACTTCGCCGAAAACGGTGTACTGGGTGTCGAGGAATGGGGTGCCGCCCACCTCGGTGTAAGCCTTCTGCTGCTCCTCGGTAAACTTAGGGTAACCCTGCTCCTTGCAGCGTTTCTTGGTTTCATCCACCAGTTCATCCTGCAGCTTCATCAAGCCCTCGCGGTCGCGGTTACGGCGGAAGTTCATAATCTCATCATGATGCTCCTTGGCAAGCTGGTTGAAGATGTTCTGCTCCATCTGCATGCCCATCTGCTTCTCCATCTGCTTCAGCTCGTTCTGCTTGTAGGTCTTTCCCCAGACGATATAGAATTGGCTGCCGCTGCTCTCACGCTCAGGGTTCACCTCGTCGCCCAGACGGGCAGCGCTCAAGGCACCGCGCTTGTGGAAGAGCTGTGGATAAACAAACTCGGCAGGGATGGTGTAATCAGGTCCGCCCGTGCCCAGCATCTTGCCCTTTGGAGCGCCCTTGCTGTCAGGGTCGCCGCCCTGGATCATGAAATCCTTGATGACACGGTGGAAGAGTGTGCCATCGAAATATCCCTCCTTTGCTAACTTCAAGAAGTTGTCACGATGTTGAGGAGTCTCGTCATAGAGGCGCACCTTGATGTCGCCCTCTGAAGTCTTGATCAATACTTTAGCCATATTTCTTTTTTGTTTCTATCTTATTTATAATTCAATAAATCCTCGGAATTTCTTTCGGAATTCGATTCTAACATTTATTTTTCTTTAGAATTTTCCCATTCGTTCCACTGCTTCATAGCCTCCTGCCAGTCGGTTTGCTCACCGCTGGCGATGGCATCCTTCTGCTTCTCTGCCTCATCACGTGCCTTGTCTCTTGCACGTTTCGCCTTCATGGCTTCGATGGTGGCATCGTCGAGAATCTGGATGGCGCCACGCTTGATGGCATCCTGCAGTTCCTCTTCGCCGAAAGCCTTGCCCGGCTCATTGAAGTCAGAGATGTTGAATTCATAATCCACGCGAAGGTCGTGGCGTATCAATTTCTGTTGCAAACGGTTGCCGGCATTCTTCAGGCGCAGCAACTTTCCGATTTCCTTGATTTCTCCTGCTGAGTATTTGTTTCTTCCCATTAATTATTTATTAATATTATATTTCTTTCTTTTTCTTTCCTGCGTTTCGGCGTTTCAGTGTTTCAGCGTTTCACCTATATTTCCGCCTCTACTTCCACGCCTTCTTCTGGTTTACCTCTATCAATCTGTCGAATTCGAAATCCGCCTTGATCTTATCCAGAATTCGCTTCACGATGATGTTCATCACGCTTCCCTTGCTGTAGTTTGCCGTGCACATAAAGTTGGCACGACCTTCCCTAACCAGCTGGCACGCCATCGCCTCCTTCTGGGGCGTATCATATACGGCAATGGAATGGCCGCCGTGCTCCTTCACCATCTTCATGCAGGGCACATCGGTTTCTCCATCCCCGAAATAAATCATTCGCGGAAAAGGGATAGGGCGCTTGCTATCAGGAATATACTGGTTCACCCTGCTGTTGTCGCTCACCTGACGGATGCCCTTGTTGATCTTGAAGAGAAACTGCGTCTTCGTGGTATAATCCACGGCTACGGCTGGCCAGTAGGCGATGCCATCCTCATTATAGAGAAACGAGCAGGCATAGATGTTCTCGAATTCCTGAGCGATGGGTGTGCCCTCTATCATCTCCTTCAATCCCGAGGAGTTGATATAGTGCTTGATATCGAGACCGATGCTTGCACCATATTCATTGATGAATGAGAACCATTGCTTCACGCCACGGAAGAGTTCCACATTCCTGCCGAAGCTCTGGAAGGATTCGCGGGTGAGTGAGATATGGTTCTTCTTTGCTTCATCCAGCATCATATACATATAGGTGAGAATGCCGTTGGCATCCTTGCCCACGGCAAGCTTCCGGTTTTTATCCCAGAATTCCTCCTTCGTCTTTCCGGTTGCCTGGATGAATCCGAACTCCTGCATGTTGCCGGGAGATAATGTCCCGTCAAAATCATAAACCAGTGCTACCTGCGGTCTTTTCTTTGCCATATCCCGTTTCCTTTCCTTCTTTTACTAGAACTTGTCTTTTTCTTCTCTTGCTGGAACTTCCGCCCCTTCATAACTTGCAAATATACATATTTTTCTGCGATAAAGCGATAAGCAGATATATAAAAAAACATAAAGACACAAAAAAAGGCGTGTAAAACTCATTTTCAGAGTCTTACACGCCTTTGATCTTTATGCTAATCTAATAACTTCTCTATGATGAGAGAGATTACTTAACCTCCTCGAAATCTGCATCCTGAACATCCTGAGCGCCATCGTTAGCACCCTGCTGTGCCTGCTGGCCACCCTGTGCACCCTGAGGACCTGCCTGCTGACCGCCCTGGTACATCTGCTGAGAAGCTGCCTGCATTACGGTGTTCAAGTTGTTGATAGCTGAATCGATAGCTGCAGCATCAC
>OARK01000336.1_pt1 | contig 10387 bp, 9 predicted proteins | sample 1475711 | NCBI WGS metagenome assembly OARK01 (sample SAMEA3360700, study PRJEB22359) | human gut metagenome | biome: ENVO:urban biome; feature: ENVO:human-associated habitat; material: ENVO:feces | place: Bangladesh | collected 2011 | reverse complement strand
GCATATATTGTATAGAATCGATTTTTCTTTTTAGAATTTTGCAACCATAGCTTGGAAGAAACAGCAGAAAGAAGTATAAGTATGCTTTTAACTTACTGAATTTCAGTATGGTTTCGTATACAGCTACGTTGTAGTGAATGAGTTGCATCTTTTTCCTGGAAACAGAGTTATTTCTTACACAATAATAGGCTAGAGGCTTTTGGGTATAAGCGTAACATATTTTGCATTGTTGAAGAATCTGAATAAACATAGCTGATATGACGATAGCGCTGTATCGGTACCACTGTAGCGCAGCTTTATACTGCAAGTGGTAAGAAACTGGTAAAGGTGGGTGTGAGCTATGATAGTACTCAGCGCATTATAGGAGAGTGAATTATTGCCGAATCCCTAATGGCGAATAAGTAGGGATTCGGTAATTTTTATAAAATATTTGCAATAAATCATGATTTTATTTGAGTAGATGCCAAGCTTCTTACAAGCAATTAAATTTTCTTTGGTTCCTAAGATTCGAGCTTTGACATTGCGGGTACTGGCTCCACCTATGCGCATAGTTACGAAATCGAGATGGATGTACTTGCGTTTGATGCGATGAATATGACAGAAGCGAGCTATCAACTCATAATCTGCTGATATTTTATAATTAGAATCATATACACCATATTCATTAAAAATTTCTTTTCTTATGTAGAATGAAGGGTGTGGTGCTATAAAGCCGAAACGAATTAAAGCAGGTGTAAATATGCGTCCGGAATAGTATCTCACACATTTCTTTAAGTTGTCTTCTTTGACAAAATGTACATCACCATATATAATATCGGTATCTGGATTGTTTTGAAATCCTTGTACCATTTTCTCTATGACATCATTAGAGGTGAAGAAGTCGTCAGAATTGAGTATGCCAATAACATCTCCAGTGCTATGAGCTATACCTTTATTCATAGCATCGTAAATGCCATTATCCTTTTCTGAAATCCAATGGAGTCTTCCCTCGGATTTCTTCTCATATTCTTTAACTATTTCTAAGGTGTTGTCCTTAGACATACCATCAATAATCCAATACTCTATGTCTTTGTATGTTTGAGCCAATACAGACTTGATGGTATCCGTAATTGTTTCTGCGCTATTATATGCTACAGTGATGATTGATACTTTCATGAGTGCAAAGGTACGACATATTTTGCAATTTTGCGAAATATGTCGTGTCTATTTATTAAAAATTTTATTTTTTAAGCTGATTTCATTCAATTATTCTAATTCTTTCAAAGCTTGAAGTAGAAAATCATTATCATTTTTGCTTCTTACCGCTATTCTCACATAGTTTTTATTCTCTAATCCATGTTTGCTATTACAGCTCTTAATGAGAATATTGTAATTCTTTAGCAATATCGCAGATAATTCTTCTGGCGAGTATTTATCTATAAGTTTTATCATGAAATAGTTTGCCTGCGAAGGAATTACACGAATGAAACCTATTTTTGTCATTTCTTGCTGGAAACGTTCGCGCTCTTTGATGAAAGCCTCACATGCTTTAATATAATCCTTACTATATTTTCCGAAGATTTGCATGTAGTATTCTCCGAAAGAATTGATATTCCATATAGAGACTTCCTTCTTTATACGATTTATCATTGTAGTATCAGATGATGCGATCACACCTAATCTTAATCCTGGTACACCATATGATTTTGATATACTTTTGATTACAGTTATGTCAGGGTATGATTCAAGTATATCATTGTGTAAAAGACTGTTGTTCTGGAAATCTTCGCTGAAATCTACAAAAGATTCATCGATAATTAATTTTATTCCCAAGTTTTTGCTCCATTGAGCAAGAGACATAATGTCTTTTGTAGGGATGAAATTACCTGATGGATTGTCCGGATTGATAAGCAAAAGACAATCAATTTCTTTATCATTATAGAACTCCTTTAGATCTTCTGCAGTATAAAGAAAATCTTTATTCTTAGACAAAAATGGAACGATTCTGTTTTTGTCTATGCGATTCGGATATTCTTCAAATGTAGGATAGATGATACCAATATTTCCTTTCAATCCTTCCATCATGCATTTAATAAGTTCTGCGGCTCCATTTCCTACTACTATGTAATCTTGTTTCACATTAAAGTATTTACCAGCAAGAAGTGAGTTTACCTGCATACCTGAAGGATATTCTATAAGCAGTGTATCAAAAATAGCCTTCATTTCTTCCTTCATCTGTGGTGTTGGGAAGAATGGGTTTACAAGATAACAGAAATCAAGTAATTTAGGGAATCTCCAAAAACCGCCAAAGCGTTTATGGTATTTTTGAAGAATTTTCTTGTCATCAGCAAAGATGGTCTCTGCAATATCAAGGTCTTGCACATCGTCAATTTCATACCACTTTTCTCCAGCAATCGGTAATGCTTTTAATTCTGTTCTATTGAGGAAGGTGAGAACTTTCAATACTTCCTCATAGTATTCATTGTTGCCCCACGCTTTACAATAGGCCTGAAGGAATGGTATGTATTTATTCTTTGCAAACTCTTTACTGAATTTGTATATGTTTATCGTTTTATAATATTCTTCTGTACGATTGTAATCAAACATGTCTTTTGATACAAAACTGAGGATATTGTTGTACTTATCTATTCTGACAACTGTTCCGTCCATCCAGTATTCCCATTTTGCTACAAGGGCAAGGTTGGGATTAGGATTTTCTACTAATTTTCTGACAATATCTTCTTCGTATATTAAGTCAGATTCAAAGAGAATCGTATCATCTTCCACCATCTTATCCTCTGCTAAAGACAAAGAATAGATGTTGTTAGTCTTATCGTATATTGGATTATCGATAAATTTGATATCCAAATTGTCAGAATATCTTTTACCAATATAGTTTCTAAGATTCTCTCCTTTATATCCAATGACAATGTAAACCTTCTTGATGTGAAGGTGGCAGAGAATAGTCAGGGTTCTGTCAATGAGTCTTTCTCCATTGACAGGTAGCATACATTTAGTGTTATCTTTGGTGTATTCACCAAGTCTTTTACCCATTCCGGCTGCTAATATGATTGCTTGCATATTTATTTTTTTATTGATGTTTAGAATATATTATTTGTTTGAGAAACCAAAAAGTTGAGCTTTCTTAACCCATTTATCGATAAATGGTTTATCTGATTTCTTTTGAATTTTCTCCGTTATATACTCAGGTAGCAAAATCTTTATATATTGTAAGCATAGAAATTTTGCTTTCTGAAATGCAGACATTTTAAAGTTAACGTATGGGATAGGTGTGTGCCAATTTTTGCCATAGTTAAACTCTAAATACTTCTCATAATCTCTTGGTGCTTGAAACATTGCACCTTGAAACTCTATTTCTGCAGTGTCTTCCAATAATTTCTTAGAATACATGTCTCTGCAACAATAAGTTAAAGATTTGTCTTCAGGATAATCTTCAAAAAAATAGATATCAATATATTCTCCTTTTCTCATGATGGATAGAAAGCCTCTTGATTCATATCTTACGATTTCATACCCGTTCTCTCTGAGTACAAAGAGAAGAGAAAGAAATTTTTGCAAATCTTTCTTAAACATAATAAGATCAATATCTTCATCGTGGCTAATGAAGTCATGCTCTCTAACAGCTCCTAAAAGGGTGCCAAAAGAGAGTAGAAATAATACATGATTATTGTCTAAAATGCTTTTGAGAAGTAGTAAGTTCTCTTTTGCAATAACTTTGTTTATTGGTTTGATTCCCAGAAAAATGGGAACATATTTATAATAATAATTCCCTACAGGAGTTTTTATTTTCAGTTTCATTTTACTATATTTTTATATTAATAGTTATTTTTTCAGTAACTTCTTGATTTTTCTTTTAAGCGAGAATGGTATGAGCCGTTTGATTTTCTCATAGTTAGTATCATTCAAATTCTCATAGAATTCCTTTTCAAATGGCAAATATGGTACCATATATTTCGGATGTTGAAGAGGAAAATCCAAATCTTTATCTGATATATAGTATGAAGGCATCTCACCATTGCTGGTATGTGTTGCATCTTCGCCAAAACCAATATTGGTGGTAAGGCTATATTTCGGATATATACCTAACATGTTATGTGCCGCTAATGTGAAATACCACTGCCAATCCCATGCGCTGACATCATTTTCATCAATAGCTTTCAGCCTATATTTCCAATATTTATGTTCTTTTGACTTATATGACATATTTGCAATAATAGAGTCCTCATAAACTCCATCTCTCCATTTCATGTCAAGATCCATGAGTTTCCATACTCTGCGCCAAGTTGCCCATCCATTTGTCGATTTGTATCTACTGAATCCGTAAGAGTCTGGTATATCAACATTAGGAAGGTAATTAGCTGCATCTATCATGCCTACACGTAAATCGTCTTCATACATGTCAAGCATTTCTTCTGCAAATCTAAAAAATGAGGGCTTTAGCATACAGTCGTCTTCTACGATGATTCCTCTCTCCTCATTTTCAAATAACCAGTTTATAGCATTGTAAACTCCGTTACAGCACCCTTGGTTTTCTTCTGGGAAACGAGTTCTTACTTCGCATTCCCAATCAATGAATTGAAGTACGGCTTTTCTCGTTGCTTCAACTTTCTCTTTTTCGCCTTTCACGTTTGGTCTAGCCCCATCTCCTGAAATATAGAGTTTAGCTGGTTTGGCTGCCTTGATGGACTCTAAGGTCCTCAATGCAACATCCTTGCGCTTAAAAATGACGAATAATATAGGTACGTTGTACATATTTATATTTTTTATTCGGGATAGTTATTGCCGAATTTATTTTTATTTTATAGATTCTTTTATTGCTTCCAAGAAACCATGACCATATTTCAAATCAGGTTCAATATAGTTGCCTTCTCCCCATTCATTCCATGACCTAACAAATAAAATCTTATGTTCATCTTCCTTGTTAGCAATGATACCAATGGCATCATTCATGTGTTTTTTAAAATTTTCGGGAGTAGCATTTATATATATACCTTCTCCGTTTCCAGCTCTTGGAGTTCTGTCCCATTGTGGCAAAACACTTGGGTAAACATTTTCCCATGAATCTTCTGGAGCAAAAAACTTTTTAACCACTTTGGGATAGTTATATTTTACTGTAGGTAAGAAAGGGAGATGTTCTTGCAAATAATATCTAATCGTCCTACGATATTTACCTGCATATAACATTTCTGCTCTAGATTTACCTAAAGAATTTATTGCATCAAACCCTAATTTCAACATGTCGTCATAGACTGTTTTGCTGCTATTTAAATTTGGAAGAACTCGTTCGATATCTCCATTTTCCTTTCTTTTCATTGTAGATGTCGAATTTGTCATAGCTACAAAGTGAATGCCCTTCAAGTCATTTCGTTTGGCTAGTTCTTGCCATAAATTGATGAAGTTTTTTACATCCTTAAAATGGTATGGATCGTATATCAAGAATATAGGTTTACCATCTACTTTTATATATCTATGGTCTTTGAATGCAGAAAGAACAGTATTGAAATGATTGATGTAATCTTCTTTTCCTGGATATGTTTGTTCAGCAATCATCATTTTCTTTCCTTTATTTTCCCATGTTCCTGTTGTCCAATTATGGTTTGCCCATGCGAGACAGAAAGGAAAGTCTGGCTTTCCTGTTGCAATTACTTCGTCAAAAACTCTACTAAGGAGTCTCTTTCCGTTACCCAACCAGTAGTGCCAATAGCAAAATCCTTCAATTCCCGCTTCTCTTGCTAATTCTGCTTGTTGTTCTCTAATTTCAGGCAATCGCAAGTCATAAAATCCCAAATCTGCTGGGATTCTAGGTTGATAATGGTTTTTAAATAAGGGCTTTGCTTTAGCCACATTTGTCCATTCTGTAAATCCTTTACCCCAATATTTATCATTATATGGGGTAGGATAGAATTGTGGCAAATAAAATGCAATAACTCGAGCTTTCATATTTTTTATTTTATTTTTTTTATTATTTTGGCCGGAATACCGGCAACAATGCAGTAGGAAGGTATATCGTGAGTAACCACACTATTTGCTCCCACAATAACTCCATCTCCTATAATAACGTTAGAAAGTATGCAAACATTGTTTCCAAGCCAAACATTTTTTCCAATTTTTATTCCACCTTTAGAAATTATAGGTCTTTTTCTAGGTGGAATTTCTAATGATTCTATGTTACTCTCGCCATGAGAATTGTCTGAAATCAATACATTTTCGCCCGTTAAGAGACCATCTTCTATAACAATAGAATTATAAGCAGTAATGTGTGAATTTGCTCTTATTAAACAGTTGTTCCCAATTTCAATTATTGCTTTATCTCCCCATGTTTCCAACTGTATTCCTTTTTCGAATGTACATTCATCTCCAATTTTGATGTTCTCTGGTCCTATTATGGATGATGCAGGAAAGACAATGCAGGAATTGCCGATTTTTTGGAATTTCTTTTTATAAATTCCAGTGTATATTCGATCTCTCATAGACCTATAACAATGTATTAATTGTATATATCCTATTACTCTTAAGAAAGATCCTATAAAATATAATATATTATAGATTATTTTCCTCATTATTTATTTTGCTTTAAATTTTGTTTTTAATATCTCTTTTATGATAAGTTTTTCTTTTTTATTTAGTCCTATGATGCAGGATATGCTAATTATGAGCAGAGGCAAACAGATGATGCTGATTAAAGCATGGATTGTTGCATTAGCTGGTATTTTTTCTATTAAAGATTCTATAATTATTCCGCAAGTAATAATACCAGAAGCAGGAATACACAATTCTTTAATGTAGTCTTTGTATTGAAAAACAGAGTATGTCTTTTTTAAACATCTTAATCTTTCAATATGTGCTAATCCGCATACTGCAATCATGGAGTAATAAATCCATGCAGATGAAAGGCCAGCATAGAATGCCAAATATGAAATAGGCAAACATAGTAGAGATATCCCCTCTACGTTTATGGAGTATTGTCTGATTTTTCCTGTAGCCTGTATTATTATAGTAATAGGATTATTCATTGCAAGAATAACAATTTGGATAATTGTTAATTGCGCAAATAAAACTGTTTCCGGCGTGGTTTCATGGAGCCAAATTTTAATAATGAGTTCCATGTTTGCTATCATCGGAAATGCGACAGCAAGTAATACATATATGATGAATTTGTTGCTAAGATTGAAAATCTTATATAGATAGTCGTTGGACTGATTCGAATACGCTTTAATCATCGCAGGGCGTACTGCTAAGACCATACTGTTGCAAAGTGCATTGAATGCATTGCTTATTTGCATAGAGATTGCAAATGCCGCATTGGAAATAGGACCAAAAAAGATATTAAGAAGTATAGTACTTCCTTGAACCATGCAAACCTTTGAAAAAGATCCTAACATAGTCCATCCTGAAAAGAAAAGTATTTTTTTTGTTAATTCAGGATTTTTTACTTTTTTGTACTTGCATTCGGCATATTTATAATGGCTATATAAACTATAATTTATAAATGTGATTATTGCAACTATAAGAAGTCCTAAGCTATAGAACGAGAGATTATCCATTGCCATTTTTCCTATTAAAAAAGCAATAAATAATTTAAGAGTATAGTCGATGGATGAGATTAAAGCATAAATGTTCATGTCTTCATGTGCAAAGACGGCAGAAGAGAATGGTATTTGCAACAGTGTGAGTATAAATGCTGCTAAACCGAAATGAAAACAATAATATGCAGCATCCAATCTTTCAAAAGGAATGTTTAATTTATGGCTTATTAACCACAAACCTGCACTTTCAAAAGCTATAAATATAATTATAGAAATGAAGATAGTAATTTTTAAGCTGATGGAAAAAATTTGATTCAGACTTTTCTGATCATTTTTTCCCAATGAAATAGAGTAGAATCTCTGAATCGCTAATTCTAAAATGCTGATAAGAAATGCAGATGTTGTAACAACACCTGCAACAGCGTTGAAAATTCCGTAATCGATGACTCCTAATCCTTTAAGAACCAGTCTGACAGTATAGAGGTTGATTATTGTCAGAACGAACATTCTAATGAATAGTATGATCGTATTCATTGCAATGCGTTGTGACTTATTTATATTTGTAACTGAACTCATTTTTTTATAGTTTATGATTCTTTCCAAAAGAGATTTGTGCCAATGTTAGGTATGGCATAATTTAAGAAAATAAATGCTATCAATGCAACAAGTATAATACCTGCCCACTTCGGTTTCATTGTCGATACGATGTTACTATATAATATTATGGTAACAGTACTATATAACATATATCCTCGAACTGCTAATACTGGGAAAAATGAAAATAAGACATGGAAGACAATTCCAAAAGTGAGTACTTTCATCATGATGGTAAAATATATATTTTCCTTTCTAAGTGTATCATAGAAATACATCATATAGTAATATAACAGTAGTGAAAACAAGTTTAATGGGCTGAATATATTGATGCTTGTATCAGCCATTCCTTTTTCCTGGGCTTTTTGGTATAATGCCAATTTATTACCTATATAAGGAATATCTAATTCAGTGCTGAATAATACTGCAAAACCTAATATTGCAATTATATATGCAATAAGTATTGCTGCTCCCCAATACAGTCGTCCTTTCTTGTTTAAAGGTTCATTTGAAAAAAATAGAAAAGGTAATAAAAGCAATGCTGAATAGTGAAACAATAAACCTATTAGCAAAAGATATATTGCTCTCTTTTTTTGTCCATCTCCGATTGCTTTTATATATAATAAAAAAACGGCAGATAATATACCTGTTCTAATCTGCATGCATTCATGCATGATGAAATAATAACCTATATATACGATTACAGGTAAAAAAAATGAATTTGATAACTTCCTAAATGCAAAGAATTTAATGCCTACTCCAAGTAATGCATAAAATAGAAATAAAATATGCACATCACTTGTTATAGTGTTGAAAATCATGGACAAGAATATGTAAGAGTATTCTATTCCCTCCAATGCAGTCGGAGTGTCATAATGGATATAGGTGTATTCATAGCTATTGGAGTCTGGATCAATTCCTACAGGTCTTAATCCAGCTATCAGAATTAAAGCAATCGATATAAGGAAATACAAAAGTAATTTGTATTTCCTTATATATCTCTCAATGAGTGCTAAAAATGTTGTTACAGATAATAATACAACCGTAATATATCCCATTTTTCTATTCTTTTGTAAAGATGATATTTCTAATAAAATATAATGTCATTACGACAAATGTAAGCAACGTGCAGGTTAATACAAAAATCATTCTTTTTGGTCCTGCTGGTTTCAATGGAACTGAAGCATTTTGTAATGTCGTAAATGCCGGAGTTTGCATTAATAATTTTGCTTGTGCTTGTTGAACTTGTGTTGTCAGTGCAGTATAATTATTGTATAACAGCTGCATTTCGTTCTCTAAGTCATTTTCTTTCAACTTGTAAGATTCCAATATGACATCATTGTTGGCATCAGCATAGCTACCATATGTCTGTCTTACCCTTTCATATTTGCTTTTTGCTTCAGAGCAGAGTTTTTGATAGTACTCTAAATCTTTGCGTGCTTTACTTGTACGGTAATCTGTGATGAACTGTTGTAATCTGTTTTGTACTGTATCTGTTAATGTTGCACAAATAAGTGGATCTTGTGCTTCTACAGAAATAGAAATTACATAGTTTTTTTTATCTACGGTACATGATACATTATCAGCAATGGTCTTGGCTATTTGATCCTGTCTTTTGGTTAGTCTGAAAGGATTTATTGTACTACTAGTGCTACTTGTCGTATCTTTTGTTGTAAACAATATTTTTATACTGTTAATCGTTTTAGTCCACCATGGATATTTTTGTTTTGTTGCAAGATAGTCATAGTAGGTGGTGTTAATGGTCCCGTCAAGTGACTTGACTTTGACATCAAATAAGCTTGTAAGGAAATCATTAGATTCAATCAAGTCTGGATACAATTCAGGGAAAATGGCATCTTCGTTAGAAGAAGCACCGATGTCGAAACCAAAAGAAGAGGCAAGTTCCCCCAAGGAACCAGTACTAAAACTTGATAACTCAGGAGCAAGTTTAGCTGTGCTTTTGTAATGTCTAGGCACGCACATGATAATTAGAATAGATAAAATGAATGAGACAGGTAAGCCTATAAAATAAGCTTTCCTGTTTTTTATCATTGCTTTTATGATGGCTGTTGCATCAATTTGTTTAACTGAATTATTATTATCCATTTTCTTCGTTATTCTTTTGTTTACTTACTTATTATTAGCAATCGTAGCAATCATGGCGGCGATGCTGCTAACTTATCTCTGCTTCCAACTCTCAACTCCTCTTGTCTTGCTGGAGAAGTTGATGCCAAGCTTGACAACTGTTCGCTTATCCATAGCGAAAG
>OARK01000328.1_pt1 | contig 10592 bp, 8 predicted proteins | sample 1475711 | NCBI WGS metagenome assembly OARK01 (sample SAMEA3360700, study PRJEB22359) | human gut metagenome | biome: ENVO:urban biome; feature: ENVO:human-associated habitat; material: ENVO:feces | place: Bangladesh | collected 2011 | reverse complement strand
GCGAAGTGAGCATGCAATGCTCACAAAATCCGTCAAATCCGTCATCTCCGTGGTGTTATAGCACGTTGTGTGAGCGAAAAAAATCCGTGCAATCGGTGTGATCCGTGTGCTATAATATCAGAATGGTTTTACCGGATAGTTCCCTTTGCCAGAATGGCAAACAAATTGAGATAATAACAAAGATGATATTTGAACTTTGTTATATAGAAGCAATATTCTAAAAACACGAAAACGACTGATTTTAGGCTCAACGCTTAAAGTCAGTCGTTTTTGTTTCTTACTCTTCCACAATCTGCGAGATGCGCCTGATGCGCCGGTTACGTTGGTTTATGATGAGCGGCACACGTTCTACCACCACCATCGACGTGTCGAGCCCCAACGCCTTAGGTTCGTCAATACCTATCTTGCTGATGATGGCATAGATGCTCATCAGTAAATTCTGCTGGCGATTGTCGAAACTCTCCGGGTAATACACGCGATGAATGATGACAAATCGGAAATCGCCAGGAATTCCATTCTTGCGAAGCGAGGCGTACGTACTGGTCAGATCCACCTTTTTGCTATCTACCAGATCTTCTACCACCTGTCTCAGATAGAGGCTCACCCGGGGTTCTATGCGGAAACCTATGTACATCGTTATGCTGTACAGGGTGTTTGGTATCAAAGTTTCACAGCTGTATTCCAGCGTGTCTGGAGTATCAACAAAAACCATATTGACAAGCCAGTAATGATCGGCACGCTTAGGCTGCTTGTTGATGATGGAGTAGAGCAACTTATCATCTACAGTTCCCTCCTTTTCGGCATGGTTTATATAAACAAGGTTCGACGCGTACTTCGGAATGCTGTCGTCGGCTTTGATGTCGGAGATAATCTGATAATAGTCAACCAGCGGTTTAGAACTGATATAATTACCGCGTATTTTTATGGCTCTGAACCATACATACATCATCAGGAAGAGAATTCCGCCAATAAGCATCGTACACCAGCCTCCTGCAAGAAACTTCGACAGATTGGCTACCAGGAAGATGGCTTCGAGGGTGCAGTATATACCCATAAACAATAGCGTAAATCCCCACGCCACTCTCTTGCTGTGCAAGTAAAAACCAAGCAGCAAGGTGGTCATCAGCATGGTGATGGTGATAGCGAGTCCGTAAGCAGCTTCCATGTGTGAGGAGTCGCGAAACAGTAGTATGATAAGAACCACACCGATGTACATGGCAAGATTGATCGTAGGAATATAAATCTGCCCCTTTACCTGGGTGGGGTGCTTGATTCGCATACGCGGCCAGAAGTGCAGGTTCATGGCTTCGCTCAATATGGAGAAGGTGCCGCTGATAAGTGCCTGACTCGCAACAATTGCTGCACCTGTGGCCATGATAATGGCAAAAAACAACATACCGCGCGGCATGATGGAAAAGAACGGGTTCACGTACAATGCCGTGTCCACATGGTTCAGCACCCATGCTCCTTGCCCCAGATAATTAAGAATGAGCATGGTCTTTACAAAGGCCCAGCTGACAGCGATATTCTTCCGGCCACAATGTCCCAAGTCGGAGTACAGAGCCTCAGCACCAGTGGTACAGAGAAACACTGCACCCAGTATTAAGAACCATTGTGGCGATTTAACCAGCAACATTACAGCATAATATGGGTTGACAGCTTTCAGTATCAACGGATAAGAAGTAATGCTAAAAACTCCCACCACACCTAATAACAAGAACCATAGCAGCATGAATACGCCAAACGACTTGCCAATGCTCTCTGTGCCAAACCGCTGCACGAAGAATATAATGGTGATGATGGCAAGCGTGATAGGAATGACAGGCAGATCTGGACTAATACTTTCGAGTCCTTCAACGGCTGTGGTAACCGTGATGGCAGGGGTTATAATGCCATCTGCCAGCAAAGTGCTGGCGCCAATGATAGCCAAAATGTAAATCCACTTACTCTTGAGTCGACGCAGCAAGGCATAGAGGGCAAAGATACCTCCCTCGCCTTTGTTGTCGGCACGCAGCGCCACACACACATATTTGATGGTGGTTTGTAGGGTGAGTGTCCAAATGATGCAGGACAAGGCGCCCAATATGGTGTTCTCGTCAATGGTTTCGCCTGTATGTAATATTGCCTTCATCACATAGAGGGGTGATGTACCGATATCGCCAAACACGATACCCAGTGTAACGAGCAATCCCACGAAACCTACTTTATGATGATTGCAAGCTACTGAATTTCCTATAACTTCTCTCATGTTTATTCTAACAGTGTTATCCTTGTTATCCTTTAGATTGTCATAAATGCGCGCAAAGGTATAAACATGAGAGGTAAAATATGATTAGCTTAACAATGATTACCGTATTTAACTTTCGATAAAGGCCCCACAAATATGGGTAAGCTTCATCAGAAACAGAGGTGGAGTTATAGTTTTACGATTATTGTTGTCCGGTAAAACTCCGAAGCACGTTTTAATGCTTTTGCCCTTACAGGCAGGGTGTTCAAAATCGGCATTAAAAACGACACCGTTCTGACAGATAACAGAAAGAAAATCCTTGGCGATGAGTCTCCAAACTTCTTGAAGACCACCGAAAGGAAAATAAGGAAATCCTCACTCGCCATTTCTATGACATGTCTAATATGATGTCAAGAAATGAAGGAGCTTGGTTGTCGAATGGTTGGGTAAAGGCTTTGCTTTGTTTTTTTGCCGTGTTCCCTTTATACGGTCATTTCGATTGTATATTTTATTGCATCATACATAGACAAGTAAGCTGAGGATGGGGTGATGTTGAGTCACCTCATCCCCTTTTGGCTTTCAATTCTTATCATCGTCAAACGGTAAAGAAGAATTGAATTTATCAAAATCAGAGTTGAATAATTTGTCTTGTATCACACGATACTTCTCAAACTCTGACTCTGCAAAGCTCTTGGCAAATTCAGCAGAAACCTTTCCTGCATCATGTAATACGGCATCACCTCCAGCTTCAAGAATAATATCAATACGTTTAGCCCAATCTTCCATAGTCATTGGTATATGTCGATTTGCCATACGTTCTGCTAAGTCAAGCACAGAGTTGACAAGTTTTCCCATATCTTCAAGTTCCACTTGTTTTAGATAGTTCTTGGCGATACTCACATCTGGCTTGACAATCTTTCCATCAGGCGCATTCTCCCAAGTGGTCAGTCCCATATGCTCTTTCTCCGCATTGGCTCTTTCTACGATAAGTTCTGCCGCAGTATGCCCATGCACTGCATAATGCATCTTATTCTGAACTTTTTTATAAAACAGACGTGTGGTAGGTGCATCCTTATTGTAGTCAACAGCTGTAGCATATATATCTGTGAGCTTTTGGTAAAATCTTCGTTCACTCAATCTAATCTCACGTATTTCTGCTAACAAATGCTCAAAATAGTCCTCACCTATGAACGAGCCGTTCTCCATACGCTTCTTGTCTATGATATAGCCCCGGAGCGAGAACTGCCGGATAACATAGGTACACCATTGGCGGAACTGGGTAGCACGGATGGAGTTGACACGATACCCCACGGAAATGATGGCATCGAGGTTATAGAACAGCGTGTTGCGCCGAACCTCTCTCGCACCTTCCTGTTGAACTACCGAGATTTTCTCGGTAGTTGCCTCCTTGTTCAATTCATTCGTATCATATATGTTCTTCAGATGCAAACCGATGTTATCAGCGGAACAATCAAAAAGCACAGCCATGGCCTTTTGCGTAGCCCATACTGTTTCATCTTTATATAGCACTTGTATGCCTTGCTCCTTACCTTCTGCCACGAAAGTCAGAAACTCTGCCGTACTGTTTCGTATTTCAAATTTCATTGCCATTATTGATTTCCTTTTATGAATCTAAACACTGTAGTATATGATAATGTATTCAATGAATGCAATTCCTAACGTATAGTCCAATGCAAATGTTTTTTACTTCCACAAACTTCCCTTTTTGAATATCCCGCAAGTGTTCGATTTTATATAATCCGGATTTTTGTCTAATTTTTCCCGTATATTTTTTTTGTTTTTGAATACTTTGCCAATCGCTTGAAAATTTTTATACCCTAAATACTTCAACATTTTCAATAAGTCTGGAGTCATCCTTATATTTGTGTTGACATATCCTGTATCCTGTATATTTCGAATATCAGAAAACAAATAATAATCGTCTTCTGAAAAAAGTACTGAAACAAATAGGAAATGCGGAGTAACTACGTAGAAAGCGACATTTCCTTTGTCAATATAAAAATTCCAACCAATATCACACAAGAAAGCTCTGTGATATATTGGAGGAATACAGTTTATGTCAAGCCATTCTTCTGTAATTGGAAATATATAGAAAGATTCGTTGAGACAATTAGACTCGCCAATTATGTAGCGTTTCCAATTGTCCAAAATGCAATCTAAAAAATCAAGTGTTTTAGGAGAAAAATCTTTATTATTTTTAACTGTATTCTTATAGTCAATTGCGCATCTCCAAACTAAAGAAACAACGAATGTCAATAGGTATGAATTATATGCAACTTCTGTATTCTTCTCGTCAACAATAGGTCTAAAAATATTATCAGAAAAGTATTTTTCGTATTTGGATAAGTAAGTTTCTGCCTCTTGACATAACAATTGCACTTTATAACCATCTTGGTGTACTCCATTTACAGAATAGAATGGATTATTCCCGGCATCTTTCTTTAGATAATTATAGAATAGTTTGGGGACAATATGGGACATTCGTAATTTTTGTTCTTTGTCCAACAATGCACATTTTGTCATATTCATATAATATTGATAGTTACTTGATGATTTATATTTTATCCATAATCACACACTCATCAAGTTCATCAAACGTCGTGTCAATGAATGTGTAATTTGCCATTTTGCTTGTGTCCACAGGCTGATAGCCAGAGTATTGCCGACGCACAAAACGCAGTTCGAAAGCCAATCGAATGTCGTTCTCACCCTCTTCACCGTCCTGTTGCTTCGCTTCCTTGGCAGAGATAGTGCGCACTCTTGTAATCTCATACACGTCCCTGATGCCCTTGCCTTTTATATACGGCATGAAGAAGTGAAGGTCTTGCAGGGCGATGGTTGTCGGGAACTTGCTACCAGTGTAGTAGAGCGTTGCCGTACTGTCGAGGAATCTGTCCTTAGCTGCACGACCACGGTTGTTATCTCCGACTAAGCCGATAAGCACACGGTTGCCAACTTCCACGAACGCTCCTTTTTGGGGAATGACGTTGGCAATGGTCTCATGGCTCTTCGTCTGTATGAGTTGCCCGACGAAATGCTCCAACAGTTGGCGATTGTGCTTGTCTTTCGGACGCAAGGGGAATGCCCCGATGTTCACCTCACCGATGGTCTTGTAGAACTTCGCCACCTCTACATCTGCCGTCTCACCGTCACCAGGAAAGAGAATGTAACCGCCGATGACTTCTTTCTTTAGCGCATTGCTGTCATAGTCCTTGTAATAGATGGCATCACGATAGCGGTGCATCTGGTTGATGGCATCGTCGGGCGGAGTGTCCACACCATTCTGCCGTCCGTCTATACGGTACTTGGCATCGAAGAGATAGGTCATCTTCATGCCCTGCTGCAAGTCGTTCTTGGTAAGTTGCAGCACGATGTCGGGCTTCTGCGGCACAGTTGGCACTACCAAATCCTTCATGCCCACACTGTCGTTTTCTCTGTCGGTGTTCTTGGGGTTGTAAACGAGTTCAGCCAACTCCACATTATCTTTCTTGAACAGGATGCGAGAGTGCTCGCCCTTGCCTAATTCCCAAGTGAACACACCGTTCATCTCCATACGGTTGCGGTGTTCCACGTCTTCGTCTTGCAGATGTAACTGCTCCTTTACGATGTGGCTCATTTCGATGAAGCACCATATCTCATAGAGCGTTGCGATGTCCTTGGTTTGCAAGCGATAGAGTCCATCATAAAGTGAGTAGCCACGGTGGAGCAAGTTCCATGTACGATATACCTGACTGTAGCCTGTGGCTTTTTGCAGCACCATGCTTTCTTGGCTCATACCCTTGTATCTGCCCACAGTGCGGAAGAATGGGTTGCGCCCAAGGTGTTGCAAGGTTTTGAGCGTGGCTTTCATCTCTTGCTTCTTCACTTCTGAAATGGTATTGATACCCTCAATGCGACGTTTCAGAGAGTCGTACTTGCTCGTGATTTGCGCCAAAGCAAACTTCAAGAAACGGTTCTCCTGTGTGTCGTTGGTCTGTATCTGTTCTTCCACACGATAGAGGTGTCCGCTTTCCTTTCGGTGTTCCGCCAGTTCGTTCTCGATGTTTCGGGGAACGAATGTCAGGCGGTCGGCACGTTTATAACTCTCATGTCCATGTAACCGATGGCGTGGACGGTCGATGATACTCTTACAGGCACGGATAAACTTCTCCTGTTCTCCTGCAAACACGCTCCACCATATCAGTTCGGGCGTGTCGCCGTTTTGGTCGGGAGCGAATCCGTGGAACGTGCGACGCATATAGTCGAGTGAGAGCATACGGTATTCCGCCTCAATGTCCTCAATGATTCTGCGCCAGTGTTCGTGATAGTCGAGCTTGGTGCTTAGCACCTCAAAGCAGAATGTGAAGTGGTGTGTCGATCCGTCCTTGGTCTTGTAAATGATGTTTATCTCGCTACACCCAATCTCGTTGCCGTAGTTCAAGAATCCGGCAAGGATGCCACGACGGAAGGAGAACTTGTCGTTCTCGCCTTGCAGTTCAGAACCAAACTGTGCGTCCTTTACATGGTCTTCGAACTCTACCCAAACAGGATAGTCAGCATTGTCGAAGAACACGGCTGGGGCTTGTTCTCCCTTCTGTAGCTCCAGTTTGCCGTCCTCTGTCTCCCGAACTACCGACACGACTCCATCTGTCCAAGAATACATGGAGAGCAGTCCTTGCTCACCGATGTTACTCTTGGCTTTCTTCCAAATGGCATCGAACTTGCCGCACTCGATGCTCATCTTGAAGTCTGTATGTGTGATGGTCAGTAATTCCATGTCTATGATAGCTTAGCTCCAGAAACTTGTATATCCAGATTGGAGGCGGTTCTTCATTTCGTCCAACTTAGCTACACTTACCGACTTCACAGGGTGCTCCTCGTCGGTAATGGTGTTCAGTCCGTCGGCGATGACTTGGCTCAGTGCGTTCAGCAAACTGTCCTTTACCTTTGTATCATCTCCTTCTATGCGAGAGAGTATCTTCATGCTTGTGATCTCGTCGAGCGCACGAGCTATGACATATTCCTGAGGCAAGTCGTTGCCGTCCTTACCTTTGTTATAAGGAAGATTGTTTACCACATAGAGTAGGAACTCGTTTCTCGTGCGGTAGGCTATCTTGAACGGAGTGCCTTCCAACAAGTCGTTTACCTTTTGCAGATAGCTCAGTGCTGTGTTGCAAACGTCCGTGTAGTCGTCGTAAACGTCCACACCTTCCACGGCAGAGCCTACAAGTTCGTCTTTGCCCAACTTGCCGATGCTCTCATGCCGCTTGGTCAGACCTCCATGAAGGTTCACTTCGTTCATCTCTATGGTCATGGCACGGTCGAGCACCTTTCGGGAGAAAGAGAATGTTGTTTCGTCCATGTTCACTGTACCTACAACTATGAGGTTCTGAGGGATGCAAATGCCATCCTTGTTGAAACGTTTTCTCACATTCTCGTCAGAAGTGATGGCGGCAGTCAGGTTGAAATACCATTCGGCATCTTCCTTTTTCAAGATGGGGTCGGTGGTAACGACTCCATCCTCACCGCATTTACGAGACTCTACCACGCTCAAATATTCCGCAAAGTATTGCTCCACTGGGGCCAGGTTCATCTCGTCGAGACAAAGAAAGTATGGAGTATCTTGGTCTTCCCAAGCCTTTGCCACGAACTTCAAGAAGTCGCCAGCCACAAACTCTGCCTTTCCACTCACTCGGCTCACATAACCAATGAGTTCGCTGGAGTCATGCCAGTTCGGCTTCACCTGTACCATCTCAAAGTTCTTTGGTTTCTGCGCCTTGTATTCATCTGAATCTTCTTCCCAACAAGCACGTGCCAACTCTCTCACGATTCGGCTCTTGCCTGTACCAGATATGCCTGCAAGGAGAAGAAACGGTTTCGACTTGATTGCGGTAATGTAGGGACGATAGGCTGAATGTTGCATTCCAGACGAGACTTTATTTATAGTTGTCTGGTCTGGAGATTCTGATAATTCTGCCGTCTTTTCGTGCATAAAGTATGAACGAGCCTTGACAAAACACACATAATGGATTATACTACCAGATCTCCAGCCTTGGTTCTTTTCATTATCGTGTTTTGCGAACTCTTCATCATTCAAAAGAGTGTCAGCGATATTCTCAACTTCATTAGGAATAGTAATGTCATACATACTTTTTATATGCTTCCAGATTTCAGGATTATAGTCAAAAAGCCTGTCAACCTCCAGAAATGCCAAAAAACTTTGGACTGCTGTAGGTTGTAAATTGAATCCTTTATCTGTCCTTCGGGATGACCTTGCTATGTTTGAAAGGTAATATGTAAATTCTTCTTTTATTCTTTGTCTGGAATCCATTTTCTTTATGATTAGTAATAAATCAGGCATGTTAAGCAAATATTGAAGCCAATATCTTCACACTTTTCTGCAACAGTCCATGAATGTGTTGTAAACAACTTCCCATGTCCGTCCTTGGTCATGCTTGAAAAGACCTTGTACATTTACACTTTCGGCTGACATTCTTTTACAACACGAGCAAATTCACGGAACAAGGTTCCTCTTGTATCCTCAAAACCTCTTTGCTCGCCAACAATAGAAAATGCCTGACATGGCGCTCCACCAACAAAAAGGTCAACTTTTCCTTTATATGGTGTAGCATCTAATTTATGTATATCGGTATGCCATTGCTCTTCTTTGATTGGGTAATTAGCAAAATATGCCTTTTTGCAGTTGGCGTCAATGTCACCAGCAAAAACTATTTCAGACTTGAGTCCAAGTCTTTTGAATGCATATTCAATAGCTCCAATACCACTAAAAGATGTGGCAAGTCGAATAGTCCTTTCGGGATGAGAAAATTCCCTCTCAACCCAAGACAATCCTTCTGTGTCTATGTTTGCCAGTGTATTTTTTATATTGTCTGTTGTTTTATTCATTATTATATATACGACATTGCCTCGAATGTTCGGCCTATAGTTTACTTATTCGACGTTCTCCTCTCTGACAAGGTCTGCCAGTTCAACCCCAAGGAGCTTGGCAGTCTTTATCAAACTCCCCAAGTCGGGTTGGGATGTGTTCGTACACCACTTGGATATTGTGGTTTGGTCTTTGCCCAATTGCTCAGCAAGCCATTTGTTTGTTTTCTTCTTGTCTGCCAGGACTACTTTAATCCTGTTAATGTCCTTATTTGCCATATTGCAATTTTATTTATCGGCAAAAGTACAGAAAAAAACAAAATCGTGCAGTGTTTGGCTAATATTTATGATGCTCTAGCAAAATAATGAATTATTCTCAATATAAAATTATACCAACAAACTCCTTTTTCACCCGCTGTACAGTGCTCACTCCCTTACCACAAATTTTGCTACATCACGGATGGCGTAACCCTTCTTTAGATACTCAATTACCTCCCGGATCACCTTACTATCCTTTCATTTCCGATGGTTAGCCCCGCTTGGGATAATCGGTGGTTTACTGGAGGGGGGACTGGGGGATTTATTAACTGTTTTTGCTTGTCTGGTAAAACGTAAACATGCAAACGGCCTCAAGCACCAAACGCTACCTCTAATGGGGGCGACGCGTCCCGGATTTTAAGGAAAAGGCTCACAGACAGGCGTATAATAACTACTGTCTGTGAGCCTTTATTTCGTGTATGAACATCGCGTTTTCCTGCGGGGACGAGGCTGCAAAAAACCGACGCGAGACGCGTCGCCCCCATTAGAGGTAGCGTTTGGTGCTTGAGTCCGTTCGCATGTTTACGTTTCACCAGACTACAATAAAGAACTATAAAAAGCATTTTTGTCTACACTCTGCACTAATTGCACATAAGTCGTTATAAATCAACCATTTCAAGAGTGTAGACAACATCACTTTTAATATACACACTGCCTGCACTCTGTCTGCACGCCAATGCACTGCCCTGTGCACTTGCACCCGCAGTTGGCTGCATGCTGTCACTCACAAAATTGAGTACAAGGAGAGCGGATTTCTTGTCGGAGAATTTGATTCTTCTACCTCCCGTTACCATAAACTTCCCCTCCCATTACAGAAAATGGCGCCTTCCCCTTAAGACCTGACGCCCGTTTCGTGTAGACAAGTGTTGACAAGTGCAGACGAGTGTAGACAAGTGTAGACACTTAACACGTTTGTCTACACGCTAAAATACGCTGATTATCAACGCAGTGTAGACAAAAAGTGCAGAGTGCAGACAAATTGTGCATTATATTTTATTGTATTGCTGTACAGTAAAGCCATTCAGATATTATCTCACGGATCACACCGATTGCACGGATTTTTTTGCTCATGCAACGTGCTTTAGCACCACGGAGATGACGGATTTGACGGATTTTGTGAGCATTGCATGCTCACTTCGCTATTGGCCCGTAACGTACCCGT
>OARK01000306.1_pt1 | contig 10896 bp, 11 predicted proteins | sample 1475711 | NCBI WGS metagenome assembly OARK01 (sample SAMEA3360700, study PRJEB22359) | human gut metagenome | biome: ENVO:urban biome; feature: ENVO:human-associated habitat; material: ENVO:feces | place: Bangladesh | collected 2011 | reverse complement strand
AGGCTGCGGAGAACTTAGCTTTTATGTATTCTTTATATGAAAGCTGCAAAATGAACAATTTAAACTTTGGAAGGTATATTGAAGACATCCTTACCCGCATGAAAGATGGGGATAAGGACTATAAGTCTATGCTTCCATGTTACTATGTAGAGAAATCCGATGAGGTGAAGGAGTGCGCTTAGGCAATCCTTCACCCTAAAAACGATAATAAAATAACTTTTTTCGAAAACAGATACGTGTAACTACTTGTAAAATAGTGGGGACGCTGTAATGGTGATATACAAACATCTTAGGGGATATGAATATTATCATGAACATACGGGGGAGATTGTCTGAAAACCCATAGCAGCCAAAATGTCTCCTAATATTCTATATTGTTAACACTTTATCTTTGGTTTCCTCGAAATGTTTTCGTAGCTATCAAATACTTACACTCACAGATCCTGATTCTAAGTTGATGAAGTTCTATGATGGTTTTAACGTTGGCTATAATGTACAGACAGCCATCGAGGCAGACAGTCATCTGATAGCCACCTACAATGTTTCCACCAATCTATTGATCATGGAGAAATTACAGAAACTCAGACTGAGGCCAAGAATGATTTGGAACATGAAATAGTAGAAGTTGTTGCCGACAAGGGTTATCAAGATCCAAAAGACATGGCAAAAGCTTTGGCTGCAGGAATCATCCCTAATGTAATACAGCGAGATGGCGATGATGTTGATGAAGTAGAATTTGAATATGTGGAATCTGCTGTGACAGATGAGATACTAAGCAGTAAAAAGCCCGAAGATCTTGAAAGATGTCTTAAGGCAGGCAAATATTGAAGACACAGGTTAAGGTGGAGGGCGAAATGACCCTCATTTGCCTCTCCTATAATATGCGTAGAGTCATCTCTATGCTTGGCGTTCCACAATTGATCGCAAAGATGGCGTAAGGGGAAGAAGAAGGTCCCCACAACTTAATTTTTAGACCTCCTATGACTTATTTTCACTCGATTTGAGCACATCAATTATGAATTTTATTAGAAATCGAAAAATTAGAGCTGGTCCCCAGACTAGCTTAGCAGGCTTTATATGCCCTCAAAATAGTGATAAACTGTAGAAAAACAAGGTTTTCGGACGGTCTGTGGGGAGGAATCCTTCTTGTTGTCACAATAGTCTTCTCCGTGGCAAATATTCAACTTCCTTATTTTCACGTTAAAGTTGTGACCTTCCTTTTAACGTTCTTCTTTGTAGCAGGGCATATTTACAAAGATATGAAACCTTTGGATACACTGTGGAAAATTGTCATCTTTTTCATAATAGTCGTGATTGGTTCTGTGACGATACAAACCTCGATACTCAGATTCAATGCCGTACAGATTGTACCGTATTCCATTTGTGTCCTTTCAGGAACTATAATAACAATAAATTTAAGCAGATATGTCGCCGAAAAAGCACTAATAATAAAAAATCTTGGTGTTTATTGGAGACAACACAATGATGATACTTACATGGCATTTTCTGTCTTTTAAGATTGTGTCTATAGTTTTAATATATTGTTATGGGTTGCCGGTAAAAAATGGCATGTTTTCCCGTGATTGATGTGAACTCACTGTAATTGTGGGCTGTTTATTGTATTATTGGTGTAGGTGCACCTTTAATATGTGCATATATTTTGGGAAATCTTAAGAAATTGAGAATATTTACAAAATAGATTTTTAAAATCAAATTATTTATGGCTTCAATTATTCAAATAATATTGTTATTGCTATGTGGATCTGTTTTTTTTGTAAAAAGGATACATAAACTGGTAATATTGATAATTACTGGACTTTGCTTGACTCCATTCCACATATCAGGCATCCCGTATGGAAATATAAAATATCTTATTCCATTATGCGTGTTTGTTTCTGAATTCAAGTTGATAAAAAGTCAGTTGCGTTCCTTCAATTTTATAAGCAACATTTCTTGTCTTATGGTGCTTGCGAGTATTATCCTATGGATTAATAGTCCGCATTATTCTGGTATAAAAGGGCTTACGCTGATTTTATTATTTGAACTTGTCTACAAATATTTCATAATTGTAATGAGCTATGTGCTTGTCATAAATTTAAGTGATTTGAATCCTGTACTAAGAGCAATAAAATGTTGTTTAATTATTCTTACAGTTTTTGGTGTTTTAAATTATATATCTAAGACTTCCTATGTCTTAGAACTTGCAGGCAATTCAGAGATGGCAAGTTACTTTAAATATGCTGATAGGTTCAGGGTTCAGTCTTTATTTAATAATGCTTTTGATTACGGATTTAGTTGTCTTTCTTGTCTTATTGTTTATACATTTGCTTATAATAAAAAAATGACAGACAAACTGAGTTTCTTCATAGTTTTTGCATGTGCAATATTTGGAATACTATTTTGTGGAGGAAGAACTTTGGTTTTATGTTTCATTGTTTTTGAATTCATTTTTTTATTGCTAACAAAAAAAAGATTTTTACAACGGTTTAAGGTATTATTAGGAATAGGAATTATTTCAAGTTTGACCTATTTTTATATACCTGTAGTAGAAGAAAAAATAGATGAAATGCTAACGATGTTCTCTCCTAATGATTCTGCAGCAGAAAGTAGTAATTTAGATATGAGAACGACCCAATACACAGCTGTTCTTTTCTATGTTCGAGACAATATGCTTTTTGGAAGGGGACGTGATTTCTTTTTAGTGGATTTGGGGTGGGGGAAAGGCGGCTTAGAGGGTGCTGTTGATAAGGATTTGATGGGATTGGAAGGAGTATTGATGGGGCTTTTGCTTGAAAGAGGCATCTTTGGAGTCTTAGCCTATATTACTTATTACATTTCTATTTTACTCTATCTGTGCAGAAGAAGAAAAAATGATAGAACGCTCTTTGCAGCATCTGTAAGCCTAATACTTGTTTTCTTATTGTTTGGCAATGCTACAGGAGAGTTGTTCTCCTTTTATTTAACGTTAGTTTTTACAGGTATTTTCATTAAGATATTTGACATAGAAGAAAATAATCGAACAAAATTGAATTATGAAACAAATAAAATATACAATAGCAGTACCAGCCTACAAAGCAAAATTCTTTGAATGTTGCTTAAAGAGCATACTGTCACAGACTTATTGCAATTTCGAAATTATCATTGTTAATGATAATTCTCCAGAGGATTTGCATTCTATAGTATCTAAATTTAATGATGATAGAATTATATATTATGAGAATGAAAAAAACTGCGGTGCAATAGATGTTGTTGACAACTGGAATAAATGTTTGGATTATTCTACGGGTGATTACATAATGTGTATAGGTGATGATGATATGTTGTTACCAAACTGTCTTGAGACCTATAATCAATTAATTAGTGATTATCCAGGTAAATTTGTGTACCATGGTTGGACGGAAATGATAGATGAGAATAATAACGTAATAAGAATGCAGGAACCAAGACCTATTGAAGAATCCGTCTATTCTATGATATGGCAACGTTGGCAAGGACGTTCACAGTATATAGGCGATTTCTTGTTCGATACGGAAATGCTTAGGGGCAATGGTGGATTTTACAAGCTTCCTTTAGCATGGGCATCAGATGACATTACTGCATATATTGCTGCGGAGAAGCATGGAATAGCTAATACTCAAATTCCAGTGTTTTTGTATAGAGTAAATGCTTTAACCATTAGCAATACAGGAAATTCTGACATAAAGATTTTAGCTAAAAATGAGGAAATTCAATGGTATAAGCAATTCCTTTTAAAAAATCCAGTAAATGCAGATATTGTGCAACAGACTTTTCGACGCATGTGCATAAAAGGGCTTCCTTTGTTTGACAGACTAAAAACAGAGGAGATAGTAAAAAGAGATATAATTTCTCATGGAAACTTTCGTATATTTTATTGGTTATCTAATAAAAAAAGACTGAAGGTGAGTGGTAAGAATATTTTAATTGCTTTTCTTAAAGCACAAAACAAATAGATATGATTTATATAATTTGTCAAGATTGGAAGTCCACATCGGGCAACCATGCTGGAATGATGCATCTGTACAAGGTTATACACCAAATGCATCCAGATGAAACAAGGCTTTATGTAATAAAGCATGTACGACCAAAGCTAATTTTACTTTGGGAATATTTGATAGCTATTCTACTTATCTTTAAGCTAAAGAAAGGGGACAAGGTCTTGTTTACAGAATGTTTAATGGCTGATATTGATGAGGTTCAAATAGCTAAACTTATAAAATATTTTCGCTCAGGAATCGCTTTTTATGGAATGGTCCATCTTATACCTGAGATTATAGAAGAAAAGATCGAACCTCAATCTTTAAGCAAAAGATTATCTCCTTTAAACGGCATTATTACTTTAGGTAGTAGTTTGTCTTCTTATCTTTGTAAGCATGGCATTAAACCATCTAAAGTCCATACATTATTTCATTATGCTGATACTGAGTATTATAAACCATCTAAAGAACGTAAAGATAATATATCTGTAGTTGTAATGGGAGCTCTTGGTAGAGATTATTCAAGTTTAGCACAGATTGTAAAATCGGTTCCGAACCTGCATTTTAATATTTGTCGAGGTAGAAAAAATGTAGACGATTTATTCGTAGGATGTAACAATGTAACATTATATGGTTTCCTCAGTGAGGATGAACTTAAAGCGATTATGAATAAATCTTCTATTTCGCTTAACGTGATGAAAGATACTATAGGGAGCAATGTAATCTGTACTTCAATAGCAATGGGATTGGCAATGGTTGTTTCTGACGTTGGTTCTATACGAGATTATTGCTCAGAAGACAATGCTATATTTTGTAAGAGCATACAAGATTTTATAAATGCCCTGCAAACATTGTCAAGAGATGAAAAGAACATAAAATCAATGGGGCTTGTTTCTGCATCCAAGGCAGCAAATTTGGCGATACCTCATTATTGGAATTTATTAAAATCTGTTTTAAATGGAAAATAGTGACATGAATGAGAAGCATGCTTATCTTATTATTGCACACAATAATTGGGAGCAGCTTCAGATACTTGTCTCTCTGTTGGACGATTTGCGAAATGACATCTTCATTCATATAGATGCAAAGTCAGATATATCATCACTTCATTTAAAAACGTCGTATTCGAAAATCGTTTTTACTAAGAGAGTCAATGTTGGTTGGGGGAATGTTAGTCAAATTCAGACAGAGTTTAATTTGTTTGAACTTGCAACACAACTTGAACATTCATATTATCATTTGATTTCAGGTATTGATTTGCCTCTGCATTCCCAAGATTATATCCATAGATATTTTGAGGGTAAAAACTTAGAGTTTATTGGTTATAGTCCTAGCTGGGAAGTGAGAGAGCGAGTTTACTGTCATAATCTATTTCTTGGTAAGTTGAGATATCCAAATCGTTATGTCAGAGGTGGATTTCAGAAAATGAGACAGTTTTGTAATAAGTTGCAGATTCTTTTAGGTTATAGAAGGAAACAACCCAAATATGAATTTCAGGCAGGATGCAATTGGGTTAGTGTTACTCATGATTTTATTCTTTCGTTGCTTGAAAGGAAAGATGAGATACTGCAAATGTATAAGTATGCTTATTGTCCTGATGAAATTTACAAACAAACATTCGCTTATAACTCGGAATTCAGAAATCGTATTTATAATGTGACTGATGAATTTGAAGGTTGTTTGCGAGAGATTGACTGGAAACGAGGGCGACCATATATTTGGCGTAAAGAAGATTACGATTACTTGTCACATTCTAACAAACTTTTTGCAAGAAAGTTTGATGAAAATGTAGATGAGGAGATAATTAATTTGTTGATTAATAAGATAAAGAATGAATCAAAATCCTAAAGTTTCGATGTTAATTCCCATATATGGGGTTGAAAAATTCATTGAACGTTGTGCTGTTTCTCTTTTTGAACAGACTTATCAAAATATAGAGTATATATTTGTAAATGACTGTACTAAAGACGATAGTATCAATGTACTTGAACGTGTCATAAATCGCTATCCTAATCGAAAGCCTTTTGTTCGAATCATTAATCATACGCAAAATAAAGGCTTGGCTGGTGCAAGAAATACGGCAGTTGCTAATGCTACTGGAGATTTTATCATGCATGTGGATAGCGATGACTATGTAGATAAGGAAATAGTTCGTAAGGCTATTGACAAACAATTACAATCCGATGCTGATATAGTTATTATTGATTTTAAAAAGGCTAGCCCTAGTTTTTGTAAGATAACTAGATATGCTTCATTCAGTAATCCTGAAGAATATTGTCTTACAGTTTTGTCTCGCAAAAATTCAAATAGTATTTGGGCAAAATTGATAAGACGTTCTTTGTATGTTGATAATGGCATAAAGTGTAAACAAGGATGCAATCAGGGTGAAGATTACCAGGTTGTTCCTATATTGCTATACTATGCTAAGAAAATAGTCAATCTAACAGAACCATTATATTATTATGATTGTTCCAACGAGGGCGCTTATTCTAATAGCTTTACTATAAGTAAACATAATCAGAATTGGGAGTCAATGAATTTGGTTAAGTCTTTTTTTGAAGATAAAAGTAACATGTATAGGTATGCTGTTGATTGTGGAAGAATGCGTCAGATAGCAGATGATTTGATGATCAGTGCAAAAACTAGTGGAGCTGTATCTAAATGTTATTATGAATATGCCCGTACTCAATTGAAATGTATTGCTCCGAGTTGTAAGAAAAAAGTAACTCTTGGAAAAAAGATAGTTTTATCCTTGTCTTCTAATTATTGTTTGATGAAATCATATGCTCTATCTATGAGATGGTTGAGACATCATCTCTTGATGATAAAATCTAAGATATCAAAATGAAACCAATAGGACTAGTAACTTGCTATTTCCATCATAATTATGGAAGTATGCTTCAGGCGTATGCCACAGAGATGATTATGCAGCAGATGGGACTTCCTTTTCAAACCATCGCTTGTAAGGCTCCAATCAACTATATGCAAGAGAATAAAATTCTCTACATCATCAAGAAATTGTTGATTGCAGATTGGAAAATGCGTTTGGGTAAGATGAAGATTGAGCGGGCCAAGAAAGAAAACCCTATGTTTGCTAAAAATTGGGAGATTCGTAATAAGGCATTCGATCAATTTGCTGAAACGTTTTTTCATGTATCGCCTTATTGCAAGAATCGCGAGGAACTTTCAAAGATGGCAGAAAACTATTCTGCTTTTCTGGTAGGTAGCGATCAGTTGTGGCGAACAGATAGTGTAGAACACGGTTATTATACTCTGGAATGGGTTCCTGATCATATTCGTAAGATTGCTTATTCAACTAGCATTGGTGTGAAGGAAGTGCCATGGTTCCAGGTTGAGAAGAATAAGCGATTTATGAGCCGCTTTGACCATATAGCTTTGCGAGAGCAGAGTGCCTGTGATTTGGTTTATAAGTTGACAGGTAGAAAGGTTCCTGTGGTTCTTGATCCGACACTTCTCTTTACTGGTGACCAATGGTTGAAAATCCAGCAACAGGAGCCTTTAACAAATGGCAAATACATATTTTGCTATCTTTTGGGAGACAATCCTTCGCAAAGGGAATTCATTAAAAGAGTGAAGGAAAAGACAGGATACAAGATTGTCGCTCTTCAGCAATTAGATGACTATATTCCTTCGGATGAGGGATTTGCTGATGAAGCCCCATACGTTGGTCCTCGTGAGTTCCTTAATTACATTCGCAATGCGGAGTATGTATTTACTGATTCTTTCCATTGTTCAGTTTTCTCTATTTTGTATAAGAAGAACTTCTTTACGTTCAGCCGGTTTGCGGAAGGTGCAAAGCAGAGTACCAATACTCGTATCGATAATTTGCTTCATATCACAGGTTTAGAGGAAAGAAGAATGACAAACGATAAGGCCATAGAGGAGGTTGTCAACTTCAAGAGAAATTTTGATGGAGTAGATGAGAAGTTAAATGCTTTGAGAAAGTCGTCTATGGATTATTTGTATAATGCCATTAAGGATTTGAAATGATAGATATAAAAGACAAAAGTCAATGTTGTGGTTGTTGGGCATGCTATAACGCTTGTCCCAAGCACTGCATTGAGATGATAGAGGATGAGGAAGGATTCCGCTATCCTCATGTTGATAAGGATAAGTGCATTGATTGCAGATTATGCGAAAAGGTGTGTCCTTTGCAAAAGCCGAAGATGGACGATACGTTGCCTGAGAGCTTCGTGGTACAGCAAAAGAATGCTGAAGTGTTACGTACAAGTACTTCTGGCGGCTTTTTTACTGCTATCTCTAAATGGGCAATAGAGCAGGGAGGTGTTGTCTTTGGAGCTGCCTTTGGTGAAGATATGGAATTGAGGCATTCTTATGCTGAAACATTGGATGGCTGTAAGAAGTTCCGTGGTTCCAAGTATGTACAAAGTCTTATTGGAGACTGTTATTCGCAAGCGAAAAATTTTCTCGCCCAAGGGCGAGTCGTTGTATTTAGTGGTACTCCTTGTCAGATTTCTGGGCTTTATCATTTTCTGCGTGGGCGGAAATATGACAACTTAGTAACAGTGGACTTGGTGTGCCACGGCACACCAAGTCCACTGTTACTAAGGAAGTATTTGGCATATCACTCTGCTCAAATTGGAAGTAAACCGCAGGATTACCGTTCTAGAGATAAATTCTATGGTTATAACTATAGTACTGCATCTATTTGGTTCTCCGATTCTGATAAGGAATATCACAAAGGAAAGGAATCTGATATGATGCTCCGGTTCTATTTTAAGAATATTTGTAGTCGTCCGAGCTGTTATCAATGTCATTTCAAAACCATTAATCGAGTGAGTGATATTACTATATTTGATTGCTGGGATGCTCCTTCTGTATCTTCTGAGTTTTCTTCAAAAGGTGCAACTAATGTATTTATACATACAGAACATGGTGCTTCTGTCTTCAAAGAAATTAAAACTGATTTTATTTGTCATCCATCTGAAATTAATGCTATTATAAAAAGAGATGGAATCATGATAAAGAACTTAGTTCCTGTAAATCCTAGACGTAATAAGTTTTTTGAGGATTTGAATACTATGCCATTGGATGAAGTTGAGCGCAAATATTTGGATTGTTCTTTGAAACATAAAGTGCTTTCAAAGATTAAACCTTTTATGTTTAAAATAGGCGTTTTCTCTTTATATATGAAGGTGAAAGGCGCAATATGTCCATCAAAATAAACATGAGAATGCAAAATGAAGATAGGTTGAATATCCTCTTCTTAATGAAGGTCTTCGAGGTAGGAGGTCAGGAGGTAGTTACAGCAACACTCGCTGATACCTTTATAAAGAAAGGCCATCAGGTTGTTATTGCGAGCTTTAAGCAACCCAATGACATGATGGTAAAACGTACCAATCCTGCTGTACGTTTTTATACGATAGGAGACTTCAAGTATTCTAAGGAGAATGTGGATGTTGTTCGAAAAATATTGCTGGAAAATCACATCAATGTGGTTATCAACCAGTGGGGATTGCCATACGTACCATGTAAGGTGATGAATGAATCTAAAGAAGGAATGGCAATTAAGACTATTGCGATTTATCATAATTCTCCTGATACCAATGCTCGTATCAAGGATGTTGAAATATCACTGTCGGAAACTCATAACCCTTTGAAGAAAGCCATGCTTTATGCTAAGATGTTTGCATTCAAGCAAATCACAAGCAGGAGCATGAAGTATGTATATCAGCATACAGACTTGTATATGGTGCTTTCACCTAGCTTTGTCAAGAAGTTCAAGGAGTTTACTGGAATAACTCATCCTGATCATCTTCAAGTATTGACAAATCCTGTGACCATCGATTCTTCCTCTTATGATTATTCTCTTTCTAAAAAGCAGAAAGAGATTATTTTTATGGGCAGAATTGATTATAACCAGAAGCGTGTTTACCGAGTTGTGGATACGTGGGCAAAACTGGAGCCGGTGTTCCCAGATTGGAAGTTGACGATAGTTGGCGATGGTACTGCTCGTAAGGACATAGAGAAACAGGTTAAAGAGTATGGTTTGCAAAGAGTGTCTTTTGAAGGCTTCCAGCAACCTAAGCCATATTATGAGCGTGCTTCAATCTTGATGCTTACATCAGAATACGAAGGTTTTCCTTTGGTGCTTGCTGAATGTATGAGCTTTGGTGTGATTCCTGCCGTATATAACAGCTATTCTGCGGTATGTGATATCATTGATGGTGGTAAGGATGGCATCGTGCTTCCTTATCATAAGCAAGGATATGATGCCAATGAAGCTGCAGGTATGATTGCCAACATCATGAAGGATGATGGTAAGCGTGGGCAAATGGCTTTGGCTGCCATCAAGAAAAGCAAAGAATATTCTGTAGAGAAGATTTATAGTGAATGGGAGAGAGTGTTTCATTCTCTGCTATAGTAATAAAAACTTATTATATTATGTACAACGATATTCGGGTGATAATCATGGCTGGCAATGCCAAGGTAGGCAAGGATATCCGCTTGTATGAATGTAAGAACTGCGTGGTTCATGCAGCCGATGAAAGCAAGGTGGTAGTTCAAGGCTTGGATGGCTATATCGTAGCCGAGAAGAATGGACAACTGCTTGTTTGTTCATTGAAAGAGGAACAAAGGATTAAGGAATTTGGAAAATAGAGGACGATAGCGGTGCAAACGGCATCATTGTATCACTCAATCGGTATCATCGTATTGTTCTTTCATCCTGTTTGTTTTCTTATCATAAAGGTATTGTTCTAAAATCATCCCATCCTTCTTTACCATTAAAGAAGGCTCCACCTTTCTCACCAAGCCTCTCTTCCCTCAGGGACGAGAGGATGTAACCGCCCTCCGGTGCTCAGAACCGCTACGCTATAAGGTTGGCGGACCATCAAAGGTCTGCGCCAGATTGTGCGGG
>OARK01000305.1_pt1 | contig 10902 bp, 7 predicted proteins | sample 1475711 | NCBI WGS metagenome assembly OARK01 (sample SAMEA3360700, study PRJEB22359) | human gut metagenome | biome: ENVO:urban biome; feature: ENVO:human-associated habitat; material: ENVO:feces | place: Bangladesh | collected 2011 | reverse complement strand
TATTCTTACTTGATAGCTGATTTAGCGGTCTTAAAGTGGAACATCGTATGTATATTTTGTTCAATACCTGCGCCATGTCTTAAAGCTTTTGCCCTTTCAGGGCGCGACTGCTCCAACACGCGATACCCAGGGTGCCGCTTCGCTTGCCCTGGGCTATGTGCTCCATTGGGCTTTCAGCCCGCCCTTGCTCAATCCGAAACTTAAGTTACTAAAAAGCATTCAAGGCGACGGAGTACAAGTGTTGTACATCACCTGTGCCACATCGCCTTGCTTTATTGCCTGTTGGTACACGTTGGCGGTATTGAGACACCAACGGGTTTGTGTTTGTTTTCCTTAATTATAATGAACGGGGGTGCATACTTTGCCCCCCTTGGCACTACTTACTTTGTAGCAGTGCGGCGCGAACGGCGCTTGGGTTTTTCGTCGGCGGGTTTTACGATCTTTACACCAGCCAATTCGGGGTCGATCATGATACGGCCGCAGTATTCGCATACGATGATTTTTTTGCGCATACGAATGTCGAGCTGACGCTGGGGCGGGATTTTGTTAAAGCAACCACCACAGGCATCACGCTGTACATAAACGATGCCCAAACCATTGCGCGAATTTTTGCGAATGCGCTTGAAGGCTGCGAGCAAACGGGGCTCGATGGTCTGTTCAAGGTTCTTGGCCTTTTCGCGGAGCTTCTCTTCCTCGGCCTTAGTCTCGGCTGTGATGTCGTCGAGTTCAGACTTTTTCATGTCAAGGTCGGCACGACGCTCCTCAAGTTGATGCTTGGCATTTTCAACGTCGGCCTTGCGGCTGTCGATGGCACGCTGGGCTTCGCCAATCTTCTTGTTCTGAAGTTCAACCTCAAGACCCTGGAATTCTATTTCCTTTGAGAGCATATCATACTCACGGTTGTTCTTCACATCGTTAAGTTGGTTCTTATAGCGGTCGATGGCTTCCTGTGCCTCTTTTATCTTATTTTTTTTGACAGCAATGTCAGTTTGCAAGCCTTCGATATCCTCGTTATACTTGCCAATACGGTGTGTCAAACCTTCAATTTCGTCCTCAAGGTCCTGCACTTCAAGGGGGAGTTCACCGCGAAGCGTTTTGATGCGGTCAACCTCCGACAGGGTGGTTTGCAACTGGTAAAGGTTCTTCAACTTCTGTTCAACGGACATGTCCGCAACGTCTTTCTTTGCCATAGTCTTTATTGTATGTTTTAGTTTATTGTTATCGGATTGGTGTTTATGGTTGTTTCGAGCACACGCAGCGTGGGGTGTGCCTCGTGTAGTATGCGGTGCAACAACTCTATGGTGTATTGCTCGCTTTGGTAGTGCCCGAGCACTGCAATGAGTAATTCGTGCTCATGGCCAAAATAACGGTGGTAGCTCATTTCACCCGTCAAAAAGGCATCTGCCCCTTGCTTGACAGCCTCGTCGAGCAAGAAGTCGCCTGCCCCGCCACACAACGCCACGGTGTGGACCTGGCTCATGGTGGGGGTGTTGTGCATCACGCCTTCGACGTTGAAGGTTGAGGCCAATGTTTTGACAAACTCGGCGGGGGACACAGCACTCGGCAGATTGCCTATCACCCCACTGCCACCGGCACCATTTGCTGCAGGTTGCAGAAAGCGCACGTTGTCGAGCCCAAGCTTTTCGGCTATCATAAAGTTGACTCCACCCGGTGCGTTGTCAAGATTGGTGTGTGCTGAATAAATGGCTATTCCCTTTTGCAGGGCCATGGCCACGCAACGCTCCACCTGTGTCTGCCCCGTGATGTGGCGCAACGGGCGAAATATGAGCGGGTGATGCGACACGATAAGGTTGCACCCTTGACGCTCGGCTTCGCATATCACTTCCTCTGTCACGTCAAGACACAATAAGACCCCTGACACATCTTCGGCCTCTGTTAATCCAATCTGCAAGCCAGCATTATCATAGCTTTCTTGCAGCGGCAGGGGCGCGAACCGTTCAAGGGTCACAGCGACGTCCTTTATCTTCATTTTAATGAGATAGTTATATGTTTGTGCTGCAAATTTACAACTTTTCGTGCATAAACGGAGCAAACGTGTGCGTTTTTATTTACCACGCACACGTTTGCACATCATTTTCATGACGATTTATTGTCTAAACCGTTGATGATTTTTGCTCGAACTTAGATCAATACACTATTACCTTTTTACCTTCGACCACATAAATGCCTGAAGGCAAGCTGATATTTTGCTGCTGACCAGCCTCAACTGCAACATATTTTATACACTGGCCCTGCAAATTGTAGATGCCAACTTTTCGGGGCATTTCCGACATCAGCGTCATGCAGCCATGCCCACCTTGCACGGAGAGACCGTTGCCACTTACCTGAATGTGATGTACACCAACGGGATTCCCTGCAATGTAAAAAATAAGAGCTGGACCTCTCTGTATCCAATATCGGTTTGGAATATCAACCATGTAGTATTTCACTTCTGGTATCTCTGACACATCTAAATCCATTATTTCCGCACTTACAGAAGAATTATACAGAGTCAAGTAACATCTCAGCGACCTCATATCTTCATAATCAGCTAAAGGCAGCGTGAAAGTCAAGGTGGTAACCGCTCCGTTGCCTGAAAGCTTTACACGTTTAGACTGGCTCGAATATACGCCATCAGGAGTTGAACTGTTAAAAGCAGCAGACGTCAAACGAGCATTCGCATAGCACAAGCCACCATCATTGCGTACATTATAAGTCAAAACAGCCTTATCGGCATTCACTCTTGGCACAGCCGTACGATAGCCCCATAAATAGGCGTTTTCTGTTTCAAGATCGCCTGCTGTGGTGTTTACATGTTTACAGGCCAAAGTCAGCATTGGTGCCTGGCTTTCTGCCACCTCAAACTTTTGTGCTGACACAAGTTCGCGACCATCTTTATCACACACCCACACATACAAGTCACCGGCCGAAGGGGGACGTAACGCGAAGCGGCGGATCACATGGCCTTTGGCTGGAATGTTTACATAGAGGGTTTGTGCGCACTCTGATGGTTTGTCGGGGGTTTGACTGCCATACACATACAGCATAACATTTTGCTCGCTGCATGCCGTTGTGCTGGCTGTCAGATTGAAGCTGGCATCATAGCCCTCTACAAACTCATCTACACTTGCCAAACTTGCCGACAAGGTATCTTCAACCATACGCAACGTGGTATCTGTGGCGTCAAATTCGTAGAACAATTTGCCAGAATTGCCACATTGTTGCCACGTATTGCCGTCTGTTGAATATATTTGGTATATACGGGTACGCCCCTTGGGGAAAGAATAGTCTATCTCGAATGTCAACGGTGCATAATATGAGCCATTTTCCTCCCTGCCTTCAAGGTAGATTTTGCTTGTGCTCAAAGGCAAATATATGCCATTCTCATCTTTCAAACCCACACCGGCATAGCCGTCGAATGCCGCTTCCTCGTCATTTAAGAAATCCGCAGCAATACTTAATCTGAACGACCCGTTGGCATCGGCGCGTTCGGTGGTGAGCAATTCGCAACCGACACGTTCATTATCAAGAGCTTTCAGCAGCGGAGTTTCTATCAATGGCGCATCTGCCACCCCATTATCGGGCATGATGCCCACTATCATGCTGCAAGAATAATTATAACCGTCAGCAGGGGCTGTAGCCGATTCGGTGCCACTATAGTCACTGTTTAGTATGGTTATGTCAAAATAACCGTTGCTCCAGCCGCTCCAGCCCCAGTTTATATGGTACAACCCGTCGCCATCGGCACCATCGCACAGAAAGGCATGACCTCCTGATGTGGTCGAAAAACCGCTATAATACACTGGACGAGAAGCTTGCAGCTCTGCATCGAGTATGGCTGTCCACTCTCGCAGACTGAAGTTTTCTCTATATAAATGCTTTATCACATCAGGGTCATACCCCCAATATTTCACCAACACGTCAGGCGTACAATTTGTGCCTGTCGACGGCCCGTAATCGGCCTTTACCGAAAGTCCGCAATGGTACATGAGTTTGGCCACGGCATTGGCTTGTGCTGCCGTATACGCGCTGCCCGAATATTGCGGCAGCATATTGTCCCAATCATAACGCTCACCTGCAGATACTGACGGCATGTCCAACTGATAAGAGTCGGTTTGATAAGCAGGTATGTCGCTCTTAAGCATTTGAGGATATTGGTAATACATCATCAGCTGTGCCATGGCTGTGGCCACGCAACCTGTTACCGTACGCCGTTGGCCATCATACATCGGACACAGGTTATTGTAGGGTTCTGTTTGTCCCCAAACTACATCGGCAAGCAATGGCGCCACACGGGGCTGCCGGTATGTGGAGTCGGCCGCGAGTGCTTCTTTCTCGGCCAAACATCTCTCAGCTTTGACATCGCCGTTGGCCAATGCTGTTGCCATGGCTTCATAGGCCTGCATTAAGTACTTCATGCCGTCTGGCATGTTTTCTTCACTATACGTGTCTGTGGTTGAATAGCCCACAATTTCGGGCATTCGGTCATCGCCCGACACAATGGTATAACCACAATTGCCATCATGTGGAAATACGTAATATCCTCGGCTACTGGTGGTTGATTGTTGCTTGTTCAGCACCTTGGCACGCTTTACCGATTGCTGCCCTATATGCGCCCCATTCTTTGCAGCATGTCTTTCGGCTATCTCGCGAGCTTGCCGAAACGAACGGTTCTCTGCCAATACTGGCATTGCCATCAATAGCAGGAATAACAGAAGTGTGTGTTTTCTCATATTCATGGTTCTTTAGGGTTTGGATTAAACTTCTCTATACTATCATAACGCAAATGTATAACTTTTTCACCATTGTTACAACTTTCGCGACCTTTATTATCGTTTTCGCGCAAGTTAGGCGGCGGCTCGGAAATACAAAATTGAAAGTCGCGGGACTTTCATTTTGCATTTCGCTCGCCTTGCACTTTCGCTTCGCGCAAGTTAGGCGGCGGCTCGGAAATACAAAATTGAAAGTCGCGGGACTTTCATTTTGCATTTCGCTCGCCTTGCACTTTCGCTTCGCGCAAGTTAGGCGGCGGCTCGGAAATACAAAATTGAAAGTCGCGGGACTTTCATTTTGCATTTCGCTCGCCTTGCACTTTCGCTTCGCGCAAGTTAGGCGGCGGCTCGGAAATACAAAATTGAAAGTCGCGGGACTTTCATTTTGCATTTCGCTCGCCTTGCACTTTCGCTTCGCGCAAGTTAGGCGGCGGCTCGGAAATACAAAATTGAAAGTCGCGGGACTTTCATTTTGCATTTCGCTCGCCTTGCACTTTCGCTTCGCGCAAGTTAGGCGGCGGCTCGGAAATACAAAATTGAAAGTCGCGGGACTTTCATTTTGCATTTCGCTCGCCTTGCACTAACTTTGCACCCAAAAGAAATGATTGTGAGAAAAATACTCCTATATATATTAGTATTGGCAGGCTGTGCAGCATACGCATTGCCCAATGTCAACCAACACCGAAAGAAACAAACTCATAACAATGAACGCATTGTGCTGCGACATGCCGATAATTTGCGCTTTTCTGAATACGAAATGAACAAGGCGCAACGACTCAGCGGCAACGTGATACTGGCACACGCGGGCATGGTGATGCACTGCGACAGCGCTGTGCTGAATGATGACTCACAAACGTTTGACGCTTTCGGACGGGTACGCATCGTGCAGGGCGACACCCTCACCCTTAAAGGTGACAAACTGCACTACGACGGCAGCACCCAAATGGCTGAGATGCGCAAAAACGTGGTCATGACGCACCGCAACCAAATAATGCGCACGGACAGCCTCAACTACGACCGCATGTATAATGTGGGATATTACTTTGAAGGCGGCGAACTGATTGACGGCAACAACCACCTGACATCTGATTGGGGTGAATATCATACTGATACACGCAAGGCCACGTTTAACTACAATGTGGAGCTGAAGAACCCTAAATTCAAACTGATAACCGACACACTGCATTACAACACCATCACCAAATGGGCTGAAATTGTAGGCAAGTCTAACATCTATTCCGGACAGGACCGCATCTACACCGAGCATGGCTTTTATAACACGGTTTCTGAAAAAGTGCGTTTGTACAAGGGGACTAAGGCATTTGGCAAAGACCGCATCATGCAGGGTGACACGGTTTATTACGACAAGAAAACGGGCGTGATGGAGGGACTCGGCAACGTGTCGTGCGAGGACACCAAAAACAAGAACATTCTCACTGGCGGTTACGCCCGCTACAACGAACTGACTGGCGAGGCCATGGCCACCAAACGGGCTTTGGCACGCGACTACTCACAAGGTAAGGATACGCTCTATGTGCATGCCGACACCTTGCGCATGTTTTCGTACAACCTCAAAACGGACTCTGTATACCGTGTGCTGCACGGCTATTTCCACGCTCGCGCTTTCCGCACCGACATGCAAATGGTGGCTGACTCGCTGGTGTTCTCATCGCGTACTAAAAAGGTGACGCTCTACCGCGACCCCATTGTGTGGAGTGACAACAAGCAAATAGTGGGCGAGGAAATCAATGCCTATATGAATGATTCCACGCTCGACTCCATTTACGTTGACCGCCAGGCACTTACCATCGAACGGGTGGACTCTACACACTTTAACCAGGTGGCATCACAACAAATGCGCACCTACTTCGACACGCAGGGCGAGGTGAAGGAAAACCGCGCCATAGGCAACGTAATGGTGGTGAACTACCCGCTCGAAAAGGATAGCACAATCCTTTACCAAAACTATGTCGAAACCGCACAGGCTCGCATGTTTATGCGCAACCGCAAGCTGTACAAAATATGGGCGCCAGCCTCGCACGGCTACTTTTACCCCATCGGCCTGGCACCTGCCGACCGCACAAAGCTCCCGGGCTTTGCGTGGTTTGACTACATACGCCCTCTGTCGCCTGACGACGTGTTCAACTGGCGTGGCAAAAAAGAGGGCACAACTCTGAAGCCAAGCATAAGGCGCGAGGCTCCTCTTCAAAAATTGTAACAACCGCGTTGGCGGAATTAGTAAACGAGTTAACAGGATGACAAGTTAACAGGTAAGTTTGCCAAACTTTTTAAGCTTCCTGTCATTCTGGCTTTAACATAATAAGTGGTGTAAAGCATACTTACTTGTTAACCTGTTAACCCGTTAACCTGAAATTCCGCCAACGGGTTACCCCGTTAACTTGTTTACTAATTTCGCCTACTTATATATATTTATATGAGTGATATCATACATCTGCTGCCCGACTCTGTGGCCAACCAAATTGCTGCAGGCGAGGTGATACAGCGTCCTGCATCTGTCATAAAGGAGTTGGTTGAGAACGCTCTCGACGCCGGCGCCACTCACATACAAGTGGTGGTTGAAGATGCCGGCAAGACACTCGTGCAGGTGGTTGACAACGGCTGTGGCATGAGCGACACCGATGCACGCTTGTCATTTGAACGTCACGCCACATCTAAAATTCAGCAGGCCACCGACCTGTTTGCACTGCGCACCATGGGCTTCCGCGGCGAGGCGCTTGCCTCAATAGCCGCCGTGGCCCAAGTTGAGCTGCGCACCAAGCAGCAGGGTAAAGACCTTGGCACGAGCATCTGCATCGAGGGGTCAAAGGTCACTTGCCAAGAACCCGTGGCCTGCCCGGCCGGAGCCAACTTTGCTGTGCGCAATTTGTTTTTCAACATACCGGCGCGCCGCAAGTTCTTAAAGTCCAACCAAACAGAGTTGGCCAACATCACAAGCGAGTTTGAGCGCATAGCACTCGCCCACCCCGACATTGCCTTCACGCTCCACTCTGGCGGCAGTATCATGCTCGATTTGCCCGGTGGCAACTTCCGCCAACGCATCGTGGGCATATTCGGCCGCCGCATCGACAAACACCTCGTGCCGGTTGAGGTTAACACCACACTGGCACACATCAGCGGTTTTGTGGGCATGCCCGCTGCAGCACGACGCAAGAATGCACACCAATATCTCTTCGTCAACGGACGTTTCATGCGCCACCCTTATTTTGCCAAGGCCATACTCACAGCCTACGAACGTCTAATTCCCGACGGACAACAAGTGCCGTTCTTTATCAACTTTGAGGTTGACCCCGCACGCATCGATGTCAACATTCACCCTACAAAAACTGAAATAAAGTTTGAGGACGACAGCGCCATATTCCAAATTCTGCTGGCAGCTGTCCGCGAGTCGTTGGGCAAATATGGCGCCGTGCCAGCCATCGATTTCAACACCGAGGGGCGTCCCGACATACCAACGTTCAACAACGAGTTCAATGCGTCATCTGCCCCCATTGCGCCGCCAACCATTCATGTCAACACGGCATTCAACCCCTTCGACACAGGCAGCCAGGCCGATGCCAGCAGCAATGACTTTGTGCCACATGGCAGCGACAACTCTTCTGCGGCAGCATACCGCACACACCACCCCGCACCTGCCCCACTCGACTGGCAGCAGATTTACGAAAACGCGCAAAGGCAAGCAGCCCAGCAACCACAAGCTGCCAACCAAGGTGATACGACCATTGAGATTGAGAGTCATTACAACAACGACACACCCGCAGGTGGCACCATGCCTGCCACACCCGATGCCCTCCCCCACCCGTCAGACAACGCACTCTACAACAATCTGCCGTTGCCCGACCAAAACGAGTGGCAAGCCAAAAGTGCCGCCGACCTGTTGCAATATAACGGCCGCTACATTGTGACGGGCATCAGCTCGGGGCTGGCGCTTATCGACCAGCACAAAGCGCACATGCGCATCTTGTACGAGCGATACATCAAGCAACAGCAGGCACACAAAGCGCCCTCGCAGCAAATGCTCTTTCCCGAGCCATTCACCACGTCACCCTCTGAGGGCATTGTGCTTGAACAAATTATGCCGCAGCTCAAGGAGGTGGGATTTGACATCACCACCACAGCCCCCAACACCTACGAAATATCAGGCACCCCCGTCGGCACTGAAGGTCTGTCGCCTACCGCCCTCGTCACCTCTATCCTGACCGATGCCATTGCCGGGCAAGCTGATGCCGCCGCCACCATCGGACACATCATTGCGCTGGCCCTCGCCCGCAAGGTGGCCATGCCTGTTGGCCAATACCTCACCACCACCGAAATGAGCGAACTCATTGGTCAACTTTTCAGCTGCGAGTCACCGGCCATCACACCCGACGGGGCACCCACAATGATTATTATCAATCCCGAAAAAATGTTTTAGACGCGCCTTTAGGTGTCATAAGCCGCCAAAACGCACAATACACCTTACAAAACAAGTCTATATCACGGCATAAAAGCTATTTTTCACGCAAAAAGTTGCGTCAAACACACAAGTATACTTAACTTTGCAACAAGTTGCAGGCAAAAGTAGCCCCCTACGAATGCCATGCAATACATAACGACAACAAAACAAATACATTATTATTAATAGTTTCAAATCATCTAATTATGAAAAAATTAATGATTGCACTCGCCTTTGTAGGTCTTGCATCGACCACAACGGCTATGGCTCAAGACACTGAAGTTCCTACCAAGAAGTACAGTGTGGCCACCAACTCATTCTGGGCTAACTGGTTTGTAAGCGCTGGTGTATCTGGTACAGCTTACTACACTTCACAGGAGCATGGTGTTAGCAACAACCCATTCAGCGACAAGCGTGGTACTATCGGATTCACTGTAGCCGTGGGTAAGTGGTTCACTCCGGGCATCGGTCTTCGTACTAAGTTCGACGCTATCAAGGGTAAGCAGGTTAACTCTGAAACGAGCCACCCTCTCTATACCGCACTCAACGTTCACGAGGACGTTATGTTCAACCTCTCTAACATGTTCTGCGGTTACAACGAAAAGCGCGTTTGGAACTTCATTCCTTATGTAGGTATCGGTGTATCAACTAAGTTGAACAACGGCAAGAATACTGACATCTACTACACTGCAGGTTTACTGAACAACTTCCGCGTAAGCAAGCACGTTCAAATTTTTGCTGACCTCAGCGTAGGTGCTACTGAAGGTTCTCTTGACCAGGCTGCCAACGACAACTGGGCAGGCTACAAGAAGAACAAGATGAAGCACTGGGACAAGGATCTCCGCCTCGACGTAGGTGTTACTTACAACCTCGGCAAGTGCACTTGGGACAAGGTGCCCGATGTTGACGCCCTCATGGCTATGAACAAAGAGCAGATGGACGCCCTCAACCAGTCACTCAAGGAGCAGCAGGACGAAAATGCACGTCTGCGCGATATGCTTGCTAACGCCAAGAACCAGCCTGTTGTTAACAACAAGGAATTCGTTGGTACTACTTCAAGCGTATTCTTCAACATCAACTCTGCTAAGGTTGCCAGCCGCAAGGATCTCGTTAACGTGAAGGAAGTTGCCGAGTATGCTAAGGCTAACAACTCTAAGATCGTTGTTACTGGTTACGCTGATAGCAAGACTGGTTCTGCCGAATACAACCAGAAGCTCTCTCAGAAGCGTGCCGAGACTGTTGCTAACGAACTCGTTAAGATGGGCGTTAACCGCGACAACATCATCACCGAAGCTAAGGGTGGTGTAATGAACCTCGAGCCGTTCTCATACAACCGTCGTGCTACTGTTAAGATTCAGTAATCCTTATTTGAACACTTAACGGTTCATATATCTCTTATCAAGGGCTGCGCCAAGTTGGTGCAGCCCTTGTTTTGTTTCATATATTGTATGGTAAAACGTTAACTAACGAACATACTCAAGCACCAAACGCAACCTCTAATGGGGGCGACGCGTCTCGCGTCGGGAAAAATGCAATGATCATACACATAATGAAGGCTCACTGACAGCGCTAATTGCACATTTGTCTGTGAGCCTTGCCTTAATTTCCGACGCGAGACGCGTCGCCCCCATTAGAGGTAGCGCTTAGAGGTAGCGCTTGGCGGTAGCATTTGGTGCT
>OARK01000303.1_pt1 | contig 10921 bp, 9 predicted proteins | sample 1475711 | NCBI WGS metagenome assembly OARK01 (sample SAMEA3360700, study PRJEB22359) | human gut metagenome | biome: ENVO:urban biome; feature: ENVO:human-associated habitat; material: ENVO:feces | place: Bangladesh | collected 2011 | reverse complement strand
CCCAGGTGGTCACGGGATTCCTTATAGGCGTATCCTGCGCCATCCTGGTAATATAACATAAGAAGTTTATAACTATAATATAAGAAGAAATGAAACCATTAGTAAGCATTATCATGGGCAGTACAAGCGATCTGCCTGTTATGGAAAAAGCATGTAAGTGGTTGAACGACAACCAGATTCCTTTCGAGGTTAATGCCCTCTCTGCTCACCGCACTCCAGATGCAGTAGAGTCATTCGCCAAGGGAGCTAAGGAGCGTGGCGTGAAGGTAATCATCGCCGCTGCCGGTATGGCTGCCGCCCTTCCTGGTGTTATCGCAGCATCTACCCCACTGCCAGTTATCGGTGTGCCTATCAAGGGTATGCTCGATGGTCTTGATGCCATGCTCAGCATCATCCAGATGCCTCCTGGCATTCCTGTGGCTACTGTTGGTGTGAATGCGGCTCAGAACGCTGCCATCCTCGCTGCCGAGATGATTGCCCTTGCCGATGAGGAAGTGGCTCAGAAGGTAGAAGCTTGGAAGGCGGGGCTCGGTGCCAAGATAGAGAAGGCCAACAAGGATTTGGCTGAGGTGAAATACGACTTCAAGTGTAATTAATCTAATATGTGATATGCCCCATTCCTTTGGGGCATATTCTATTCTTATACATTATGGTAGATTTATTCAATTATACCCGCCGTGCCTCTTCTGTGGCACATATCGGAGCCCTCGACCTGGGTGGCGATAACCCTATCCGCATCCAGTCGATGACCACCACCAACACCAATGATACCGAGGCTTGCGTTCAACAGGCTGAGGAGATTATCAAGGCTGGTGGCGAGCTGGTGCGCTTCACCACTCAGGGTTCCCGCGAGGCAGAGAACATGAAAAACATCAATGCCGGCATCCGTGCCGACGGCTATCAGACTCCGCTCGTAGCCGATGTTCACTTCAATCCTAACGTTGCCGATGTGGCTGCACTCTACTGCGAGAAGGTGCGCGTAAACCCGGGCAACTATGTGGATCCTGCCCGCAAGTTCATCAAGCAGGAATATACCGATGAGGAGTACGCCCACGAACTCCAAAAGATAGAAGACCGCTTCGTGCCGTTCCTCAACATCTGCAAGGAGCATCATACAGCCATCCGCATCGGCGTGAACCACGGTTCGCTCTCCGACCGCATCCGCAACCGCTACGGCGATACCCCAGAGGGCATCGTAGAGAGCTGTCTCGAGTTCCTGCGCATCTGCAAGAAGGAGAATTTCCACGATGTGGTTATCAGCATCAAGTCATCCAATACCGTTGTGATGGTCCGCTCTATGCGCCTCCTGGTAGAAGAAATGGAGAAGGAAGGCATGAACTACCCACTCCACCTCGGCGTAACCGAAGCTGGCGAAGGCGAGGATGGCAGAATCAAGAGTGCCGTAGGTATCGGTGCCCTGCTGGCTGACGGTATCGGCGATACCGTTCGTGTAAGCCTCAGCGAGGAGCCTGCTGCAGAGATTCCGGTGGCTCGCCATCTGGTGGATTACATCGGCAAGAAGAAGGGACATCTGCTCATCCCAGCAGCAGCTTGTCCTAGCTTCGACTGGCTGCGCCCTACCCGCCGCGAAACCGTGGCTGTAGGCAATATCGGCGGCAACAACGTTCCTGTGGTTATCAGCAACCGAATCAACGGCGAGAGCACCGTTTGTGAGAACAAGGATGCTACGCCTGATTATATCTATATAGGCGGCAAGATGCCTAAGCAGTTTGTGCCTGGTCAGAGCTACATCGTAGATTACAATGTTTACGAGACGCTGAACAGCAAGCCTGAGACTACTGGTGCCAAGCTCTACCCTATCTTCCCTGCCATGGCAATGCCGCTCATCGCCAGCATCAAGGCAGACGTCAAGTTCCTCACCCTGCAGTTTGGTACTCCAGCCGAGGAATACATCGCCTGCCTGAAGGCTCATCCTGAGGTGGTGGTTATCTGCGTAAGCAATCATCAGAACCGCCTGGGCGACCAGCGTGCATTGGTTCACGAGATGATGAATGCCGGCTTGAAGAACCCTGTGGTTTTCGCAGAGATGTACCAGCACAGCAAGGAGGAGAAGAGCGACTTCCAGCTGGAGGCAGCAGCCGATATGGGAGCCCTGATGATAGATGGTCTGACCGATGGTATCTGGCTGATGAACGATGGCGACATCCCTGCCCAGACAGTAGATGAAACCGCTTTCGGCATTCTTCAGGCAGCCCGTCTGCGCACCAGCAAGACCGAGTATATCAGTTGTCCAGGTTGTGGCAGAACCCTCTACGATCTTCGTGAAACCATCGCCAAGATCAAGGAGGCAACCAAGCATCTCAAGGGCTTGAAGATAGGTATCATGGGCTGCATCGTGAATGGTCCAGGCGAAATGGCGGATGCCGATTACGGCTACGTAGGCGCCGGTCCTAACCGAGTAAGCCTCTACCGCAAGCAGGTTTGCGTAGAAAAGAATATTCCGCAGGAGGTGGCAGTAGAGCATCTGCTCGCCCTCATCGACTCGGATAAGCAATAATTCGGCTCTTCTGAATAAGAGCAATACCCCAGATAAAAGAGGAAATGCCGTTCCTGCATTTCCTCTTTTTTTAAAATAAATGACTCAGTGACTCAGTGAGTCACTTTTTGCTGCTGATGGATATTCTACTTAACTATCTTACTGGAAGAACTTTAAGACAAAAAACTATATTTCCGGAAACACAACTCTACGCTTCTTTCTTCTAAAAACTACGAGTTAGGATTATTAACGAAGTTTCAAATTGAAAGCTGCTGAAAATCGCCCCTTATCGCCACCCTAAATTTGGCGGTTCCCCCAAAAAACCGTATCTTTGCACTGTCATTCTGAGATAAGGCGCCAACGTTATCTTTAAGTTAATCTCCCACTTTTAATATGGCTTTTTCACAAAAAAGATGTATCTTTGCAGCGGAAAAGGAGACAATGGCTGATTTGGCTCCCGTAATCATCAAAAACGGATAAGATTATGGCTGATACTAAGTTACTCCTGGTTGAGGATGATGAAAACCTCGCCTATATGGAGAAAAGCTGCTTCGAAGATATCATCGGAGGATATGAAGTGAAAACCGCCGTTAACGGCAAGGAAGGACTGAAGGCGTGGAGAGACTTTCAGCCCGATGTCATCGTATCGGATATCGACATGCCTATCATGGACGGCATCGAAATGGTGAAGAACATCCGAGAGGTGGATGGAGAAACCATCATTCTGTTTACCACCGGCCTCACCGCACCCAAGGATTTGAAGGCAGGTTATGCCGCCGGAGCCAACAACTATATCAAGAAGCCTTTTATTCCCGAAGAGCTTGATGCCCACATACATAGCCTCATCCAGCTGAAAGCCGGAAAGCGCAGCGAGAATGCCAGCTGCCAGATCAAGCTGGGAAGATATACACTGGATGCCAACCACGCCACCCTGAAAGATACACAGCAAGGCAGCGAGAAAATGCTTACCGCACGAGAGGCTAAGATCCTGGAACTGCTGGCGGTAAACAAGAACGAGGTGGTGCGCCGGGAAGCCGTACTGAGCCGCTTCTGGGGCGTGGAAGACAAGGATTACTTCGCTTCCAGAAGCCTGGATGTATTCATCAAGAAAATCCGAACAGCACTGGAAGACGAGCCTGCCGTAGAACTGAAAACCATCAGAGGAGTGGGATTCAAGCTCATCGCAGAATAAACATTCCCCTACCCCCGCATAACATTATACGAGAATCAAATTAGAATAAAGAAAAAAAGACAGAAAAGACATCATTATGCTGAAAGCGATATTATACTACATACTGTTCCTGGCTGAATATCTCAGCACCATCTTCCTGGGAGGATTCCTGGTGGGACTCTACATGGCACTGAACATCCCTTCGGGCTCCCACAGCCAGCAGATAGGAGCCCTGGAGGAATCCATCTATCCGTTTATGTTTGTCATCGGATTTCTGGGCATACTCATCGTATGGTTCACCTTCGGACATTACAAATTCTCCAGGTTCTCGCTTGGAAAGGTGATTCCTGCCGCCAAATGGAAGGCGATGACCATTTGCACCATGCCGATTCTGGGCTTCACCATGGTCTTCTATTCCATCATGAATCTCTTCCATCTCGACTTCCTGCCCAAGCAGATGATGGAGATGAGCTATCTCGGCTTCCTGCCTTACAACATCATCGGATCGTTTATATCTGTCTATATCTTCTTCGGCGCCATCCAGGAAGAACTGATCCGCTGCGGCAAGAAGAGATGGGTGCAGCTGCTCACGCTCTCAATTATGATGCTGCCAGCCTGCATCATGTCGGTAACACCTAGTGGTGACATCAATGTAGATCTGACCGTGCTCGGTTTTATCTCCCTCTGCTATTGCAGCTGGATATACGGCAAGACGCGCAGCACCATCATTCTCATCGTGCTCTATTTCGTATCCAATCTGGTTCCCTTCCATTTTGAATCGAAAGTGCTCGGCATATTGCTCCTGATAGCCGGCACGGCATTAACCATAGGTGGATTCGCTGCCCTGAGCAGGAAACTGCCTGAAATGCTTGTGAAAGATGAAGACGAATAGAGCCAAGGCACTCAGCACCACGGCACTGATAGCCGTGCTCTGCATGCAGCTATTCTGGATGTGGAACTCTTTCGAGATGACCGTTCATCAGATGGGATATGAGACGCCCTGGAACCTGGCACCGGATGTCAGGGCACAGGCATTGCTCGCTGCCTTCTACGAAAGCAAATTCACCCTTCTCACCTCGCTCCTTACAACGGTGGTGATCATCCTGAGCCTCATCGACCAAATCAACTACATCGATGAGCAGGAAAGGGTGCGACTGCTGCGCGAGGACTTCTCCTATGCGATGGTTCACGATATGAAGTCGCCGCTCACCTCCATCATCATGGGAACCAAGTATCTGCACAGCGGCGTACTGGAGAAGAAGCCGGAAATGAAGGAGAAATATTTCTGCATCGTAGAAGACGAGGCGCAGCATCTGCTTGCCCTCATCAACCGCCTGCTCACCATCTCGAAACTGGAGCACGGCAAGCTGCATATTCAGAAGGCGGAAGTAAATTTGGAAACGATGATAGAGGATGTGGTGGATAAATACAAGGCGAAATCAGCGAAACCGATCCATATCATCACCCGGTTTGGAGCCACCTCTGCCCTAGCCGACGAGGAATATCTGAAGGAGGCAATCAGCAATCTGGTGGATAACGCCACCAAGTACTCGAAGGAGGAAATCAACATTGAGATTTCCACCCTGGAGGATGACAGTAACGTGTATATCAAGGTTTTCGATGAGGGTATCGGCATAGCCAAGAGCGAGCTGAAGACCATCTTTAACCGCTTTGAGCGCGCCGCTGAGCACGAAAAGGATGCCCGTAAGACTCGTGGCGGCTTCGGCATCGGTCTGAACTACGTGCTGCAGGTAATCAACGCCCATAGCGGTAAGATAAGTGTGAAGAGCGAGAAAGACAAGTGGTCGGAGTTCACCATCTCGCTGCCGAAATAATCAGACAGCAGCTTATTTCAAACATAACATAAAATAAATAGGAATTATGGACTTAAAAGGAATCTACACAGCCGATGCCAACCGCTATGGCGATGCAGAGGCACTCTATCAGAGATGCGGCAAGAGCGGAGTCTTGCTGCCTAAGGTTAGTCTGGGATTCTGGCACAACTTCGGAGGAGTGGATCCTTACGAGAGAAGCCGTGCCATCACCCATTATGCCTTCGACCACGGAATCACCCACTTCGACCTTGCCAACAACTATGGTCCTCCATACGGAAGTGCTGAGGAAACCATGGGCAGACTGATGAAGGATGATTTCCAGCCTTATCGCGACGAACTCTTCATCTCTACCAAGGCAGGATATGATATGTGGGAAGGTCCTTACGGCAACTGGGGCTCTCGCAAGTATCTGATGGCGAGCCTCGACCAAAGTCTCAAGCGCATGAATCTGGACTATGTGGATCTCTTCTACAGTCATCGCTACGACCCAAATACCCCACTCGAGGAAACCCTTCAGGCAATGGTAGATATCGTGAAGCAGGGCAAGGCGCTCTATCTCGGCATCAGCCGATGGCCACTGGAGGCATTAAAGTTCGCAGATCAATACCTGAAGGAGCGCGACTGTCCGCTGCTCATCTTCCAGGACAGACTCAACATGCTTGACCGTGCGCCGCAGGAGAACGGAACCCTCGACTACTGCCACGAAAACGGCATCGGATTCATCTCCTTCTCTCCCCTCGCCCAAGGTCTCCTCACCGACCGCTATCTCAACGGCATCCCAGCCGATAGCCGCATGGCAAAGGAGCACTTCCTGAAGCACAGCGCCCTGACTCCGGAACTCCTGGAACAGTTGAAGCAATGGAATGCGGAAGCTGGCGAACGTGGCGAAACCCTCGCCGAGATGGCACTGGCGTGGATTCTGCACCAGAAAGGCGTAACCAGCGTACTGGTAGGTGCCAGCTCAACTGCCCAGCTGGAAAAGAACATGAAATGCGTTCATGCCAAGGCATTCTAAAAATAGATAGTAGCCAACTAAAATATCAGGTTTTAGTGGCTACTATTTTTGTTTTTATACCTTATTATATATCTTTATGCGCCTTTTAGTATGATTTTTCAAAGAAAAGCAGTACCTTTGTACCCAAAAATAAGAATTTGCATTCATGAATACAAAGATAAACGAATTTGAGGTGATGGCACCTGTGGGCTCGCGCGAGTCTTTGGCTGCCGCTATTCAGGCTGGTGCCGACTCCGTATATTTCGGAATCGGCAAGTTGAACATGCGTTCACATTCTGCCAATCATTTTACGATCGACGACCTGCGTGAGATTGCTGCCACCTGCAACGAGCATGGCATCAAGACTTACCTCACCGTCAACACAGTGATTTACGACAACGACATCCCTACGATGAAGGAAATCATTGATGCTGCCAAGGAGGCAGGCATCTCTGCCGTCATCGCCAGCGATGTGGCTGTGATGAGCTATTGCAACGAAGTGGGCGAAGAGGTTCACTTATCCACACAGTTAAATATCTCAAACACAGAGGCTTTGAAGTTTTATGCACGCTTTGCGGATGTTTCCGTACTGGCACGTGAATTAAACATGGACCAGGTGAAGCATATCCATGAGCAGATAGAGCAGCAGAATATCTGCGGCCCTATGGGCAAGCAGATTCGTATCGAAATGTTCTGCCATGGCGCCCTGTGCATGGCGGTATCGGGCAAATGCTATATGAGCCTTGCCAATGCCAACCGCTCTGCTAACCGTGGCGAATGCGTTCAGATTTGCCGCCGCAGCTATACCGTTACGGATAACGAAACCGGCAACCAGCTGGAAATAGACAACAAGTATGTAATGAGTCCGAAGGACCTGAAGACCATCCGCTTCATCGACCGCATGATGGATGCCGGCGTTCGCGTCTTCAAGATTGAGGGTCGTGCCCGTGGACCAGAATACGTATATACCGTAGTAAAATGCTACAAGGAGGCGATAGCCGCCGTGCTGGACGGTACCTTTACCGAAGAGAAGAAGGATGTCTGGGACGAGAGACTTGCCACCGTATTCAACCGCGGTTTCTGGGATGGTTACTACCAGGGGCAGACCCTCGGCGAGTGGAACAAGCACTATGGTTCTGTGGCTACCGAGAAGAAGGTGCTCGTGGGCAAGGTGATGAAATACTTCTCCAAGCTGGGCGTGGCAGAGGTTGCCGTAGAGGCTTCTACCTTCGACAAGGGCGAGAAACTTCTGATTACGGGTAACACCACCGGCGTGATGTATCTCAATGCCGATGAAATCCGCTACGACCTGAAGCCTGTGGAAACAGCGCAGCAGGGCTGGAGAGTTTCTATCCCTGTGCCGGACAAGGTACGCCCTAACGACAAGCTCTATAAGTTGATTACAGTAAACGAAATTAAAGAAATAAAATAATGGCAACAATTAATGAATTGCAGGATGAAGTAGTAGAGGAGTTCCAGGATTTCACCGACTGGATGGATAAGTATCAGATGCTCATTGACTTGGGCAACGAGTTGGCTCCTCTCGACGAGAAATACAAGAACGAGCAGAACCTCATCGACGGCTGCCAGAGCCGCGTATGGTTGCAGTGCGACTACGAGGATGGCAAGCTCGTATTTACAGCCGATAGCGATGCCCTCATCGTAAAGGGAATCATCGCCCTCCTCATCCGTGTGTTGAGCGGTCATACCCCAACCGAGATTATGGATACCGACCTCTATTTCGTAGAGAAGATTGGCTTGAAGGACCACCTCAGCCCAACCCGCAGCAACGGTCTGCTAGCGATGATCAAGCAGATTCGCATGTATGCTCTGGCCTATAAGACCAAGGAGGCAGAGGCATAAATATACAAAAGAGTAGGGGATATTCCCCTTCATTTCAGAATAACTATGCGTAAATTAAGAACGATAGAGATGAATCGCCTCACGCTGGAGGAATTCAAGGAGGCAGAGAAGCTTCCATTGATAGTAGTCCTGGATGATGTGCGATCATTATATAATGTAGGAAGCGTGTTCCGCTCCTGCGATGCCTTCCGTGTAGAGGCGGTGTATCTTTGCGGTATCACCGCCACTCCTCCCAATACCGAAATCCACAAGACGGCACTGGGCGGCGAAGACAGCGTGGATTGGGAGTACTTCAAGACCACCGAAGAGGCTGTGGAAAAGCTGAAGCAGAAAGGCTACTTTGTGTATAGCATCGAGCAGGTGGAGGGTTCTACCAAGCTTCAGAACCTACCCGAGGCTCATGAGGAGCTTTTCAAACAGGAGAAAGAATCCGAAAAGCAGGAGAATTTTTCCCTCCCTAAAGGCTACGCCGTTATTTTCGGCAACGAGGTGAAAGGTGTGAAGCAGAACATCGTGGATATGAGCGATGGCTGCCTGGAGATTCCACAGTTTGGCACCAAGCATTCCCTGAATGTCAGCGTAACAGCCGGCATCGTGGTCTGGGAATTCGCTAAACTTCTGAAGTTATAAACAAAAATCAGGCTATCAATACAATAATCCCCGATAAAGCAACCAGGCTTTATCGGGGATTTTCTTATTTCAGATATTCTCCAAAATCTGTCAATCTCATATCACCCTTCTTCAGGAAGGTATCGTGCATGGCGAGAGCAGCACGCATGCTCTGTGGCTCGTGGCCCTTCTCGGCAAACTTCAGATACTCACGGAGCATAGGGCGATAATCCGGATGCGCACAGTTTTCGATAATCTCCTTGGCACGACGCAAAGGACCCTTGCCACGAAGATCGGCTACTCCCTGCTCGGTAACGATGACATCCACATCATGCTCAGTGCTATCCACGTGACTGCACATAGGAACAATGGCAGAGATGCAACCGTTCTTGGTGGTACTCTGCGTGGTGAAGATAGAAATGTAACCATTGCGCTCGTAATCGCAGGAACCTCCGATACCATTCATCAGCTTGCTGCCGCAGATGTGGCTGGAGTTCTCGTTGCCATAGATATCGCACTCGATGGCGGTGTTCATAGCGATGACACCCAGTCGGCGGATGACCTCCGGAGAGTTGGAAATCTCGCTCTGGCGGATGGTGAGATGCTTCTTGAAGTAATCAATATCATCATACACCTCTTTCAATGTATCGTTTGTTACGGTGAGCGAAGAGCAGGAAGCATCCTTGATTCTTCCCTCGCGCATGTATTTCACTACAGCATCCTGAACCACCTCGGTATAAACGCTGAATACCGGCACGTTAGGGTTCTGTCCTAATGCCTCAAGAACGGCATTGGAAGTTACGCCCACTCCGCTCTGCAAAGGCAGGAACTGAGGAGGAATATGTCCCTTCTTCAGGTCGCTGACCAGGAAATCAGCCACATTGTGTCCCATCTGCTCGGTTACAGGATCGAGTGGCTTGAAGGCACGCGCCTCCTCCGGGATGTTGCATTCCACCACACCGATAATCTTATGTGCATCAATCTCCACATATTCCTTACCGATTCTATCGCCCACATTCAAGATTGGGATAGGGGTGCGGAACGGGCATTCTGCTATCTCATACACATCGTGCAGATAGCGGGAAGCAGGACTGTGGAAAGTATTCTTCTCGATAAGCACCTTCTTGGCGAGTCGTGCGATGGTAGGAACGATACCGCCGGCAGAGGTCAGGAATGCCTTGCAGGTGGTTTCGCCTTCCTCCAGGTCGGAAACCTCAATGATGGCAAGGTCTATCTCGCCATAGAAACCACGGCGCAGACGCTCAGCCATGTGGCCGAGATGCATATCCTCGTAATCTATCTCGCCAAGATTGGTATGAGTTCTAAAGTCCTTGTTGGTAGAAAATGGCGCACGGAACTTGATGGCATGGGCTGCTGCCATGTCACCTTCGATACTCTGCGAGGTAGAAGCACCCGTGAGGATGCCCACCTGGAATGGTCTGCCTGCCTCATGCTCAGCCACGGCTCTCTTGGAGAGTTCGCGGAAGGTAGCCTTAGGCACGCCGTTTGGAGTAAAACCACTCAAACCGATTGTATCTTGATCGTTAATCATCGCTGCTGCTTCGGCAGCGCTTAATCTAATATACGCCATTTTCTTCTTTCTTAATATTCATTAGCGGAACTGATAGCCGCATTCTAAATAATTGATACCTATTTGTGGCTGCAAAGTTACACATTATTTTCGATATATGCTAATCATTTGATGATTTTATACAGATATTAGGCAAAAAACTTACAGTTCGTGAATAGATATGCAGATTTCACTTACTTTATGCAAAAATAAGGCTGGCATCCATGCGCCCTGAAAGGTAGGGCGTAGGGGGCAGAGCCTGCTTGCAAAAGTCTTTCTCCTGATATTCTCTCTCTTTTTCTAAGATAAAAGTGGTATTTTCGAGGTATTTAATAACATTTTGCGAATGATTTGTCGGATATATCAGAAAAATGAGTTAACT
>OARK01000301.1_pt1 | contig 10933 bp, 7 predicted proteins | sample 1475711 | NCBI WGS metagenome assembly OARK01 (sample SAMEA3360700, study PRJEB22359) | human gut metagenome | biome: ENVO:urban biome; feature: ENVO:human-associated habitat; material: ENVO:feces | place: Bangladesh | collected 2011 | reverse complement strand
CCTTCGGGTGAGGGAGCATAGCGGGCTATGTGACCGAGGCCGAAGGAAACAGATGTACCTCGAGAATGTGCTTTCAATGTGAAAATGACACCTACTGATTATATAAAATAATTTTGAACACCTACTTAAGTAGTGTAAATAACATAAGGAACTATGGAAATTAAAATAACGTCGCTCAACGACATTGACAATGCGGCCAAGGCTTTTGTCGAGGCCATGGATCAGAATACGGTGTTTGCCTTTTACGGCAAAATGGGTGCTGGCAAAACCACATTTATAAAGGCAGTGTGCGAGGCTCTCGGGGTGACCGATGTGGTAAATTCGCCCACCTTCAGCATTGTCAACGAATACCGTTCAGAAACTACTGGCGAACTCATTTATCACTTCGACTTTTATCGCATCAAGAAAATTGACGAGGTGTACGACATGGGTTATGAGGACTACTTCTATTCAGGAGCAGTGTGCTTTATAGAATGGCCCGAACTCATTGAAGAACTCCTGCCGGGTGATGCCCTGAAAGTGGAGATTGCCGAACAAGAGGACGGCAGCCGCATTGTAAAATTCTGATATTGAAAACCTGCTAACCCCACATACCATTTGCTTATGAAACGATTACTCACACTGGCCATGTCGCTGCTGTCGCTCTCGGTGGCGGCGCAAACTGTGGCCAGCATGAACGAACTCAATGCTGTGCAAAAGGCAGCTGCCACCAATGTCAAGTTGACTGGCAAACTGTCGACTGGTGGCAACTCCGACTTTCGCCAGTTACGCGACTTGTGCTATCAATTACGCAGCATCGACCTCGGTTCGGCCGATTGCGAGGCCATACCCAATAATGCCTTTCACTCGCGTCATGTGCTCGAACAGGTTGTGCTGCCCGAAAATGTGCGCAGTATCGGTTCGCAGGCTTTCTTTGCCTGTACTGCACTCAACAGCATCGAACTGCCCAAAACGCTAACCCGTGTGGGCGATGCAGCCTTTTCGGGTTGCACCAAGCTGCGCGACATCACAATTAACGGCACCCCCACGTTGGGCGAGTTTGCCTTTGCCAGGTTGAGCGGACTGCGCACGCTGCGTGTCAACTCGGCCGTGCCCCCGGTAGCTTCGGCCTCCACCTTTGAAGGCATAGACCGTAAAAAGGTGAAGCTCGTTGTGCCGCGTGGCAGCGAAATGAAATACCGGCGCGCCGAGGGCTGGAACCGTTTCTTCGGCACCCCCGACAATGACAACCGCTTGTGCAACCCTGCCGAAGCACTTGTGCCAGTGCCCGCCCATCTTGAAATGACTGGCGGCACCCCCTTCAGCGTGAACCGCCTGTGGGAGGTGATGGCAGCCGATGGGTTGGCCAACGAATGCGTGCAGGCCGAGCGCTTGCTGCGCGAACGCTTGCCAAAGGTTAAGAACCCTGTTATAGCCGGCAAGGCCACCCTCACACTGGGTATAGACACAAGTTTGGCAGACGATGAGGCTTACACGCTTGTAGTCAGCGAAAAGGGCGTGACTATTCAAGGGCGCACGGCGCGTGGCGTGTTCTATGGCCTGATGACTTTCGACCAGCTGCTGCGTGGCAACGGCACATCGGCCTGCTGCGAGAGCATTCCGCAGTTGCGCATAGCCGACCAGCCGCGCACCCACATACGCGAGCTGATGCTCGACCCATGCCGCACCTTCATTCCCTTTGACGAACTGAAGGCATTCGTGCCCGAAATGGCCCGTTACAAGTACAACACCATTCACCTGCATCTGACAGATGACCAGGCATGGCGCATCGAAATAAAGAAATATCCCGAACTCACGGCGCAGGCTTCGGCCCGTGTGGGCATGGACGACATGATGGTGCCCATATCGGGATACTATACGCAGAAGCAGATGCGCGAGTTTATAGATTACGCCGCGCAATACCACATACAGGTAGTGCCCGAAATCGAAATGCCCGGCCACGAGGTGGCAGCCATTCACGTGTTTCCAGAGCTCACCTGTGGCGCCAAGCAAGTGCCCATACGCACCACTTGTGGTGTGTCGAACGAATTGCTATGCCCTGGCAGCGAATTTACTTTCGAGTTCCTTGGCAATGTGTTCAAGGAGCTGGCCGACATTTTCCCGTCGCCCTACATACACCTTGGGGGTGACGAGGCAGGCAATCCCGCACTCAACTGCTGGACAGACTGCCCCAAGTGCCAGGCTCTGAAACGCCAGCTCGGCATAACCACTACCGACCGCTCTGAAAATTGGCGCTTGCAGGAGTACATGTTCAACCGCGTGATTGACACCCTGCGCACCAAGTATGGCAAGACACCCATGTTCTGGTACGAGACCGATTTCAAGAAGATACAACCCGGCTGCGTCACCTTTGCTTGGCGTCACGGGCTGACCAAGCGCGCGCTCGAGGCTGCGGTGGCTAATAATGCCAAAATCATGCTTTGCCCCGGCGAGCATTGTTACTTTGACTATCCCATGGCGCCGGGCGATATGCCCGAGGTTAATTGGGGCATGCCCATCATTCCGCTCAAGCGCACCTACGAGCTCGACCCGGCCTGGGGCATGGGCCCGGATTTTGAGCAGAATAACCTGTTTGGTGTAGCCGGCACATTGTGGAGCGAGTGCATCAACACCCCCGAGCGCATTTACTACCAGGCCTACCCACGTGCTTTGGCGCTTGCCGAGGTGGGATGGAGCCCTGTTGCAACACGCTCGTGGGAGGGTTTCCTCAAGCGCCTCTCGCCTGTGCTCAAGGACATGATGCGCCGTGGCATCACCTTCTCTATGCAGTATTGATCAGCTACTGCTACTACATTAGTTGATAAGATATACCCCATTTTCCCCTCATATCACCCCCTTGCCGGGTGCTATGAGGGGATTTTCATTACCCATTGCTTGCGGCCAGCACCCCCATACGGGTAGATGCCACTTGCACACGTGTTCGTCAAAAAATACTGCATTTGTTCGTATTTCCCCTTGCTCTTATTAAATGTCTGATTATCAACGTAGTACGACATAACGTGCAAAGCGCGTACGCCAAGAATAGTAGTGCAAATGAAAAATATTACAGCGTTTTTTTGAAATACGCAAGACAAAGTACTATATAGAGCTGTGAGCAAAAACAAAATTAATCGTTTATGACAAGATTTCCTAAGAACTACGAATTGTTTAGAAGAAGCATATATGTTTCAAAAGCATGGCAGGCGCATTCAACTTTTACCCCCGAGGAGGTGGCCCATGTAACCAAGCTTAACAAGCGGGTGGCGGAACTTACGGAATGTTCGCTCGAATATGCTGTGGCTGAGGCATTGCGTGCGAGACGAAGATACCAAGAGCAGAAATCTGCCTTTCTACGCCGATACATTATAAAGGGCACTGTAAGTTTGGGATTTGGTATACAAGACATGTTAAAGTCCTGTCCCGAATTTGGCTGCCTCTATCCCGACGAAGCGTGCAAACTTCACCGCGAAGGTGGCAAATATTGCTTGAACGAGATGTTAATGACCCGGCGCCAAGTCACAACCGTCATTCTGCACGATACCCACTTCCGCAAGTGCGAGGACCAACTGCGTAGCGAAGCAGCAGATTGGGGACACACCATGTTAGAGTCCGATGAAAACTTGAATGATAATTGGAAAGAGCTGCGTCAGCAGTACCACCTGCCAATATGTTGGTCATTTATGGACTTGATGGAAGATTTCACAATGGACGAAATTATGCGCATCACGCCCAACCTGTTTGAGATGAACGTGAATTGTGAGCACTAATACTTAATACAATCAAATAACATGACAAACAACAATCCAGTAGTGTTCGACCCCCAAAATCAGTGGGCAAAGGAGTTAGGAGCCTCATTTATAGGCAGTATGGCAGTAATCTATTTCCGCGATCATTGGCATTCTCCACAACTCGATTACTTGAAGCGAGAAGAGGCCATTCAGAATTGTAAAGACTATTGTTGCTTGATGCGCAGTATGGGCTACGTGGCATTTGTAGGCTATTCGAGCGACGATGACGAGCCACAAACGGTTATTGTATGTAATGTGCCGATAGATTTGTTGTTTGGCACCTGTACGGTATTCGACGGCTATGTGATAGCGTATCATACCCCGTGCAATAACAGCGTCAAAGTCGTGTCATGGTCGTTGAGGCTTAAAACGGTGCCCAATGAACCTTTGCCGCAGAGATCGTATGAGCATTTTGAAACGAAATATGAATACGAGGATTGGGACATTGACGAATTCCTTTTTTTGTCAAGAGATTTGTCGCAGTGCACTATACGTGGCTGTGAGTTTTGCATAAACGATATTGCAATTCTTTCAGGGCGTATAAAAGAGGTGGTGCAACAGCATTGGCCCGATAAGGACGAAGAGGCGTTGAAGTCGCTTTATGCCCAAGCACTCAATAACTTGCAGTCGCATCGCGATGAGCTGCGCCGTAGCCTGAGTAAGCCAATCAACGACTTGATAGACGAGGGGTTGATTGACCCTGAACCAAATACAGGGGGAGATGAGGACGAAATGAAAGAGTGGGACTAAATGCACGAATTAACGCGGGTTACATGGATTTAATTATCCGTGTAACCCGCGTTACAAATTTAGGGTGGGGCGACGCGTCTATTCATGCACCAAGCGCTACCACCAGGCGCAAGCACAAAACGCTACCTCAAAACGCTACCTCTAATGGGGGCGACGCGTCTCGCGTCGGTGATAGTGCAGCAGTTATTTAGTGGGGGGTGCCTTTCCTTTTTATTTTCCCGACGCGGGACGCGTCGCCCCCATTAGAGCTTGCGTTTCTTCACGCACCAAGCGCTACCACTAAGCGCAAGCACAAAACGCTATCTCTAATGGGGACGACGCGTCCCGCAGAAAATATGCAGTGATGCCTTACAAATATCAGTGCTCGTTGAGCAAAACCTTGCAGATGCTGTCGGCATCGAGTCCTACGATGTGACGCAATTCGCCCACGCTGCCATGCTCAACAAACTCATCGGGCAATCCCATACGGACGATAGTGGGGGAGTAGCCGTGGTCGGCAAACCACTCCATCACGGCCGAGCCCATGCCCCCCATGCGCACCCCGTCCTCAATGGTAATCACGCGTTTGAATTGGCGTCCTACCTCGTGCAGCAGTTCCTCGTCGAGCGGTTTAAGAAAACGCAAGTCGTAGTGCGCTATGCTCAGTCCCGGCCGGGCAGCTTCGGCCATGCTGATGGCTTTAGCCGCCTCGGTGCCAATGGGGCCCAGGGTGATGACGGCAGCATCGGTGCCTTGCTTGAGCTGGCGACCCCGGCCTACGGCAATCTCCTTGAGCGGGCAGTGCCAGTCAACCATCGAGCCGCGTCCGCGCGGATAGCGTATGACAAAGGTACCCTTGCCGGGCAGTTGTGCCGTGTACATGAGGCAGCGCAGTTCAGCCTCGTCGTAGGGCGAGGCAATGGTCAGGTTGGGCACGGGGCGCAAGGCCGCCAGGTCGAAGGCCCCGTGGTGTGTGGGGCCGTCCTCGCCCACAAGGCCGGCGCGGTCAAGGCACAGCACTACCGGCAGGTTGAGCAAGGCCGCGTCGTGTATCACATTGTCGTAGGCACGTTGTGCAAAGGCCGAATAAATGTTGCAGAAAGGCTGAATGCCCTCTTTGGCCATACCTGCCGAAAATGTGACAGCGTGGCCCTCGGCTATGCCCACATCAAAGGCACGGTCGGGCATGGCCTTCATCAAGATGTTCATAGAGCAGCCTGTGGGCATGGCCGGCGTAACGCCTACAATGCGCGGATTTTGCTCTGCCAGTTCGAGCAGCGTCTGCCCGAACACGTCCTGAAACTTTGGCGGCTGTGGCTTTGAGGGCTTCTCGATAATGCGTTGCCCGCTTTCAACACAGAACTTGCCCGGGGCGTGCCACACGGTAGCATTCTCCATGGCCGGCTTGTAGCCCATGCCCTTGTGCGTGTGAATGTGCAGCAACTTAGGTCCCTTCATGTCCTTAATTTCGCGCAGAATGCGCACCAATTCTATTACATCATGCCCGTCGGTGGGGCCAAAATAGCGAATGTTAAGCCCTTCGAAGATGTTCTGCTGGTTGGCCAGCAGCGACTTGATAGAGTTGTTAAAGCGTATCACAGCCCGGCGCCGGCTCTCGTTGAGCAGCCCCCACTGTGTGAGTTTGCGTGATATGCAAAAACGCATACGGTTGTACCAATTGCTTGTGTGCAGGTGCAGCAAATACTCCTTCATGCCGCCCACAGCACGGTCGATGCTCATGTGGTTGTCGTTAAGTATGATGAGCATGTTGTTGGGTGTGTCCGACACATTGTTAAGGCCCTCAAAGGCCAGTCCGCCACTCATCGAACCATCGCCAATGAGCGCCACCACATGACGGTTGGCCTCGCCCTTTTTAACGGCCGCGAGCGACATGCCCAAGGCTGCCGAAATAGAGTTTGAGGCGTGGCCGCAGGCAAAGGTGTCATATTCGCTCTCTTGTGGCGAGGGAAACGGGCGTATGCCGTGCAGTTTGCGGTTGGTGTGGAATGCGTCGCGTCGTCCGGTGAGTATTTTGTGCCCGTAAGCTTGGTGCCCCACGTCCCACACAATGCGGTCGTAGGGCGTGTCGTACACATAGTGCATGGCCACAGTTATTTCAACTGTGCCCAAACTCGATGCAAAGTGGCCGGGGTTGTCGGCCAACTCGTTGATGATGTCGCGCCGCAACTCATCGCAAACGGCAGGCAGCTCGTCAACGCGCAGCTTGCGCAAGTCGGCGGGCGAGTTGATGTGTTGCAGATATTTGAAGGGTTTGTCTTGTTCCATGCTATCAGTGCTGAGGCCATGCGCGGTGCGGCTTCCCTTTCGCAGAAAGTGGCCATGTGGGCGCATATCAAAGCAAAATTAGCATATTTTTTGGTAACCGCATATATTTCGCTACGAAAAACTTGTTTTGGAGTGTTAGCCCAAAACATTTCTGTAATTTTGCATACTTACTTGATACATGACAGCATAATGGACAATATAATACAGGTAAAGGGTGCAAGGGTGAATAACCTGAAGAATATAAGCCTTGATATACCGCGCGACAAACTGATAGTGGTGACCGGCCTTTCGGGGTCGGGCAAATCGTCGTTGGCCTTCGACACACTGTATGCCGAGGGACAGCGACGCTATGTAGAAAGTTTGTCGGCCTATGCGCGCCAGTTTCTTGGACGCATGAACAAGCCCGAGTGTGACTACATCAAGGGCCTGCCGCCCGCCATAGCCATTGAGCAGAAAGTGACGAGCCGCAATCCGCGTTCAACGGTTGGTACAAGCACCGAGATATACGAGTATTTGCGCTTGCTCTTTGCCCGCGTGGGCCACACCTTTTCGCCCATCAGCGGGGCAGAGGTAAAGCGCAATACGGTGCAGGACGTGGTAGACTGCATGCTGTCGTACTCTGAGGGTACGCGCTTCACGGTCACAGCCCCCATGCGTGTGCGTCATGGGCGCAGTTTGGCAGCACAGTTGCAGGTTGACTTGCAGCAAGGCTTGTCACGCCTTGAGGTCGATGGCGAGATGGTGCGCATTGAGGACTTTCTCAACGACCTGCAGCAAGGCAAACTGGTGGTAGACGATGCCCCGGCAGACAGCGACGAGGCTGGCAGTGTGGCCGCGCAGCCCGACGCACAACATTACACCATGAGCCAGGTGGCGTTGCTCATCGACCGTCTGGCGGTGAGCAAGCAGCACGATGTGCAGTCGCGTTTGGCCGACTCGGCCGAAACGGCCTTCTTCGAGGGCGACGGCACCTGTATGTTGCGCTTTTATCCGGCCCGCATACTGCACACCTTCTCCACACGTTTCGAAGCCGATGGCATGAAGTTTCGTGAGCCTGACGACAACATGTTCTCGTTCAACTCGCCCATTGGCGCTTGCGAGCGTTGCGAGGGGTTTGGCAAGATAATGGGCATCAGCGAGCATCTGGTAGTGCCCGACACATCGCTCAGCCTGATGCAGGGCGCTGTAATGTGCTGGCGTGGTGAAAAGATGCAAGAATGGCTGCACGAGTTTGTGCGCCGTTGCTCGCAAAAGGGACTTGATTTCCCTATATTCGAGCCTTATTTCAAACTTACACGCAAGCAAAAGGACATACTGTGGCACGGCGAAAAGGCCGAGCAGGCTTTGCCCGAGGAGCAGCAAGTGAGCATTGACGCTTTCTTCCGCATGCTGGAGCGCAACCAATACAAAATACAGTATCGTGTGATGTTGGCACGTTATCGTGGCAAAACGGAGTGCCCCGACTGTCATGGCTCACGCCTGAAGCCCGATGCCGAATACGTCAAGGTGGGCGGGCGCAGCATAACCGAACTGGTGAGAATGCCGGTGAAGGAATTGCTCCCGTTCTTTGAACACCTCGAACTCTCTGAACACGATGCCGCAGTAGGCAAACGCTTGCTCAACGAAATACGCAGCCGCTTGAAATTCTTGTCGGAGGTGGGACTTGACTACCTGACGCTCGACCGCGTGTCGAACACCCTGTCGGGTGGCGAAAGTCAGCGCATAAATCTGGCTACCTCGCTCGGTTCGTCATTGGTAGGCTCGCTTTACATACTCGACGAGCCAAGCATCGGACTCCACCCGCGCGATACAGCCCGCCTGATACGTGTGCTCAAGGAGTTGCGCGACTTGGGCAATACGGTGATTGTGGTGGAGCACGATGAGGAAATCATGCGTGCGGCCGACTACATTATCGACATAGGGCCGGAGGCCGGACGCCTTGGCGGACAGGTGGTATATAATGGCCCTTATGTGGCCGACGAAAAGGCCTTGCGCGCCACATCGGCTGTATACGATGCCGACAAACAACTGTACACCTCGCACACGCTCAATTACTTGTATGGCCTTGAGCACATACCCATGCCGCTGTCGCGCCGCTCGTGGAACCGCGCCATCAGGGTGGAGGGCGCACGGGCCAACAACTTGAAAGGCATTGATGTGGATTTTCCGCTCAACGTCATGACGGTGGTGACGGGGGTAAGCGGTTCGGGCAAGTCGACACTGGTGCGCGACATATTTTACCGCGCTTTGAAACGGGCTAAGGACGAGGTGACCGAAAGGCCCGGGGAGTTTACAAAACTTTCGGGCGACATTGATGCCGTGCAGGCCATAGAATTTGTCGATCAGAACCCGATAGGCCGCTCATCGCGCTCAAATGCTGTGACGTATGTCAAGGCTTACGACGAGATACGCAAACTCATGGCTGCCCAACCCCTGGCCAAGCAAATGGAGTTTACACCAGCCTATTTCTCATTCAATGCTGATGGCGGCCGTTGCGAGGAGTGCAAGGGCGAGGGCACGGTAAAGGTAGAGATGCAATTCATGGCCGACCTCGTGCTGGAGTGTGAGAGTTGCCACGGCAAGCGCTTCAAAAGCGACATACTCGAGGTAAAGTATGAGGGAAAGAACATTTACGACATTCTCGAAATGACCGTAAATCAGGCAATGGAGTTCTTCAGCGAACACAATCAGACTAAGATCGTCAACCGCTTGCGTCCGTTGCAGGAGGTTGGTCTGGGCTACATCAAGCTTGGCCAGTCAAGTTCTACTCTGTCGGGTGGCGAAAACCAGCGCGTCAAACTGGCCTACTACCTTGGGCAGGAACGCTCTGTGCCCACGCTCTTTATATTCGACGAACCCACCACGGGTCTTCACTTTCACGACATCAACCGTTTGTTAAAAGCTTTCAACGCTTTGATTGAGCGTGGTCATACCATCGTTATCATTGAGCATAACCTTGATGTGATAAAGTGTGCCGACTACATGATAGACCTCGGTCCGGAAGGCGGACGTGAGGGTGGTCAGCTTGTGGCTTGTGGCACCCCCGAGGAGGTGATGGCACAGGGTAAGGGTTACACGGCCAAATATCTGAAGGAGGCTTTGTCGTAGCGCTTAGTGATAGCGTTTGTCGCTTGAAGAAACTCTACCACTAATGGGGGCGACGCGTCTCGCGTCGGGCATTAAGGCAAGGCTCACAGACAGGCATGTAATTAGTGCTGTCTGTGAGTCTTTGTTTAGTAGTGTATGAGCCTTTTCTTTAATGCCCGACGCGAGACGCGTCGCCCCCATTAGTGCTTGCGTTCGGTGATAGCGCTTAGTGATAGCGTTTGTCGCTTGAAGAAACGCTACCACTAATGGGGGCGACGCGTCCCGCGTCGGGATCAAGGCAAAGGCTCACAGACAAGTGTGTAATTACCACTGTCTATGAGCCTTTATTAAGTGCATAAACCTTTGCTTTAATGCCCGACGCGAGACGCGTCGCCCCCATTAGAGCTTGCGTTTGGTGGTAGCGTTTGGTGCTTGCATTTAGTGGTAGTGGTACCTTTTACCATACTACTACAACTTACACACCGAGTATCTTGCATCTTACACTAACACATTGCAACTCATTGATTATCAATACCTTACTCAGTGTAAGATGCTACAAATTTTACCTACACGCATCCTACACAACCCATACGCTGCCACACGGCACAAGCACGAGAGAAGGATATCACAGCATAGGGGAGCAGAAAAGTCTGTTGCTCCGACAGATTGTTCTACGTCCCTATGCCGTATTATTTACTGCATACGACAAAACCAACTGTGGGGCAGTGGGGTGGGGAGTGTAAGATGTATGCAGGGGTGTGTAAGATATTTTGAAATCATCTTACACTCTTGAAACATCTGTATATCAGCTTGTTACGTGCAAAAAGTGTAAGATGGCAGTAAAAACACACGCTCTTTTTTACAAGTAGGCTGACGGGGAGGGTGCAATTATTTGTGTACAAATTGTACACTTTTTTTGTGGGGTGCAATGCCTTGGTGTTACCTTTGCAGCACTTTAATTTTGTACTAAACCAAATTCTAAACCAAATTGTATAACTACCATGAAACAAATGCTTAACAGAATGTTGCGCTATGCCGATGCCATTGTGAAACGTGGCGTTGAC
>OARK01000300.1_pt1 | contig 10948 bp, 7 predicted proteins | sample 1475711 | NCBI WGS metagenome assembly OARK01 (sample SAMEA3360700, study PRJEB22359) | human gut metagenome | biome: ENVO:urban biome; feature: ENVO:human-associated habitat; material: ENVO:feces | place: Bangladesh | collected 2011 | reverse complement strand
GTGAAGGATGCTTCCGGTGAGCCTGTCATGGGTGCTACCATTACAGTGAACGGTAAGGCAGTAGGTATTACCGACATGGATGGTAACTTCTCTGTTGACGCAGCTCCAGGTACTAATCTTACTTTCACCTATCTGGGAATGACTCCACAGACAGTGAAAGCTTCTAAAGAAATGAGCATTACCTTGGCAAATGACTCTAAGGCTTTGAACGAAGTCGTAGTCATCGGTTATGGTGTGGCTAAGAAGAACGACTTGACCGGTTCTGTTACAGCTATCAAACCTGATGACATGAACCATGGTCTCCAGACTAATGCACAAGACATGATTTCCGGCAAAATTGCCGGTGTTAGTGTCATCTCTAACGATGGTGCTCCAGGTTCAGGTGCACAGATTCGTATCCGTGGTGGTTCGTCATTGAACGCTTCCAATGACCCATTAATCGTTATTGATGGACTTGCTATGGACAATTATGGAGTTCAGGGTCTCTCTAACCCACTCTCTATGGTAAATCCTAACGATATCGAAAGTTTCACTGTATTGAAGGATGCTTCAGCAACAGCCATCTATGGTTCCCGAGCTTCTAATGGTGTCATCATTATTACTACAAAGAAAGGTCGTTCAGGCCAGGCTCCTAAGGTTAGCTATAGCGGAAACATGTCAATTTCTACCAAGAAAAAGACCTTCGACGTAATGAGCGGTCCAGAGTATAGAGAGTTTATCAAGAATCTTTATGGTGAAAAGAGTGCAGCTTATAAGGCACTCGGCTATTACACCTATGATAAAGAAACTATTTCTCCTATCATTAAGGACGGTAAGATTACTGGTTACAAGAGCGAATTCAGCCAAGTAGGCGAACAGCAATTTGCTGATACCAACTGGCAGGACGAGATTTATCGTACAGCCATTTCTCACGACCACAACATTACTATCCAGGGTGGTTTAAAGAATATGCCTTACCGCGCTTCGCTCGGCTATACAAACAATGAAGGTATCATTAAGACTTCAAAGTTTGAACGTTACACAGCCAGCATGAGTTTGAACCCTTCATTCTTGCAGGACCACTTGAAGTTCAACATTAATGGTAAGGGTATGATTGCCAAGAGCCGTTATGCAGATGGTGGTGCCATCGGTGCAGCCCGCTACATGGACCCTACCAAGCCAGTTAGTGTAAACAATGGTGTCTATGAGAAGTACTTCGGAGGTTATACACAGTGGTATACCAACAGTTCTACATACATGGATCCAAACTGGGGCATCTCTTACAACCGCAACGCCACACAAAACCCAGTGGCAATGCTCGAAATGAAGAACGATCGTGCAACATCAAAGACATTCGTTGGTAACATCGAGGCAGACTATAAGATTCATGGTTTCGAAGACTTGCACATTCACATGAATGCTGGTGCAGACTATTCTACTGGTAAGCAGAATACAGATATCAGTCCTTATTCATACTCAAACAGCTATTTCGGTTACAATGGCTGGAGCAAGATGGATACATACAACCTCTCATTCAATGCTTATGCACAGTACTTGAAGGACATCAACAAGGCAAACCACATTGATGTGATGGCAGGTTATGAATACCAGAAGTTCCACAAAAAGACCGATTGGGATGGCTATGGAATGTATCCTGCAACTTGCGGAATGACCCAAGACATTACCAACCCGGATAAGACAACAACAACCATTCCATTGGCGGGCACTAAGTATAATGCGCCAACATCAGGTACGCTCTATAAGACAGAGAACTATCTCGTATCATTCTTTGGTCGTTTAAACTACTCTCTCTTAGACCGTTACCTCTTCACATTCACGCTTCGTGATGATGGTTCTTCACGTTTTGCCAAGGGCAATCGTTGGGGTTTGTTCCCATCAGCTGCTTTGGCATGGAAGATGAAGGAAGAATCTTTTCTGAAAGATGTCAAGTGGGTTGAAGACGTGAAACTTCGTCTCGGCTGGGGTAAGACTGGTCAGCAGGAAGGTATCGGTGACTATACATACATGCCTACATTTACACCGAACCAAGACCACGCATACTATGGTGCTATCAAGGATGCTAATGGCAATGGTGTAACTTATCGTCCAGATGCATTCAATACCGACTTGACTTGGGAGAAGACCACTACTTGGAACGCAGGTCTTGATTTCTCATTCTTCCGTGACCGTTGGATTCTGAACTTGGACTGGTACTACCGCAAGACAACAGATTTGATTAACTCTGTATATGTATCAGCAGGTTCTAACTTCCGCAACAAGGTTACAAGCAACATCGGTTCTTTGCATAATACAGGTTTTGAGTTGGCGACAATCGTTCGTCCTATCCAGACAAAAGACTTGAGATGGGAAATCAACTACAACCTGACTTACAACAAGAACAAGATTGATGAGTTGGTAGGCGGTAATTCAGCAGGTTATCTGGTAGAAACAGGTGGTGTCTCAGCCGGTACAGGAAGTACTATCCAGGCACATGCCGTTGGTCACTCTGCAAGCGCATTCTATGTATATCAGCAGGCTTACGACAAGAACGGAAATCCTCTCCAGAATACATACGTAGACCGCAATGGTAATGGCTACATCGATAGTGGCGACCGCTACTTCTACTATAAACCAGCACCAGACGTAACAATGGGCTTCGGTTCAAAGTTGATGTACAAGAACTGGGACTTCAGTTTCTCTATGCGTGCAAGTCTTGGCAACTATGTATACAATGACAACTTCGCAGGTTCTTGCAACATAGGTACAGGTTCTGTTTACGCATTGGGTTACTTAGGTAACCGTCCAAAAGATGCAGTAAAACTTGGATTCTCCAACCCACTCACACAGCAGTTCTTCACGGACTACTTCGTAGAGAATGCTTCATTCCTGAAGATGGACAACATCACATTGGGTTACTCATTTGATGGTCTCTTCGGCGGAAGCAAATACAAGGGAATCAGTGGCCGTATCTATGCTACCGTTCAAAACGTATTCACTATTACAAACTATAGTGGCATCGATCCTGAGGTAGCAAGCGGTATCGACAACTCAATTTACCCACGTCCATTCACAACTGTTATTGGACTCAACTTGAACTTCTAATTACTTAAGTATTACAATTATGAGACTAATGAAAATTAAAAATATATTGCCTGTTGCAGCTATGGCTGTAGCATCATTAGGATTCTCGTCATGTGTAGGTGATTTGGATGCAGACAACATCAACCCTCAGCAGGTTCCAACCGCCAACTATGACGCTCTCCTAAACAAGGTATATGCCAACATGGTACTGACAGGTCAGAAAGGACCTGATGGAAGTGGCGATATTGACGATATCGATGAAGGTACTTCTAGTTTGATTCGTCAGTTGTGGAATGCCAACGAACTTCCTACTGATGAAGCAGAGTGTATTTGGGGTGATGCAGGTATTCCTGAATTCAACCACGCTTCATGGGGTGATTCACACCCAATGATGAAGGCACTTTACTATCGTCTTTACATGGGTATCACATATGCAAACAACTATTTGGAGTCAACAGCCAACTCTACAGATCCAGAAATCAGTACCAAGCGTGCAGAAGCCCGCTTCTTGAGAGCTCTTCACTACTCTTACCTGATGGATCTCTTTGGTAATGTTCCATTGGTACTTAACGTATCTAATGAATCAGCGCCTCAGGTAAGCCGCAAACATCTCTTCGACTTTATAAATGGTGAACTTCGTGAAGTTTGTGGCGAAACAGCTGGTGCCCAAGAGGTTTTAAGCGATGCAAAGGTAGTAAATGGCAAACAAGATGGTTATGGCCGTGCGAACAAGGCAGCAGCATGGTTGCTCTTGGCCCGCGACTATATCAATGCTAAGGTATATTCTGGTACAGAACATAACGACTCTGCCAAGTATTTCGCACAGAAAGTTATTGATACTCCATATGACTTGTGCAAGACACCTACAGGCAGTTACTCAGGTTTTCAGAAACTCTTTATGGCAGATAATGATGTAAATGGTGCAGAAAACGAAATCATTCTTCCTGCTATCCACGATGGTTGGGATACTCAGACATGGGGTGGTTGCTTGTTCCTGATTGCTTCTACTACTGATGCCGACATCATAAAGGACTATCCTACGGGAACTTCAGAACAGTGGGGCGGTAATCACGCCCGCAAGCAGTTTGTACAGAAGTTTTTCCCTAGCAGTCAACCTATAGAAGGCACCCCTACTGAGGTTGCTGCTCAAGCTGGTGACAATCGTGCTTTGTTCTATACCAAGGGTTTCAAGATGAGTATTACAAAGGAAACAGACTTTAAGTCAGGTTATGCTTATGTCAAATTCCTCAATACTTATGCTGGTTCTGGTTCTCCAAAGCATAATCAGTTTGTTGATACCGATTTCCCTATGATGCGTTATGCAGAGGCACTTTTGACTTATGCAGAAGCTGATGCCCGCATGAACAATGGTTCTTGCACAAGCGATGGTCTTGCAAAAATCAAGGAGATTCGCGAAAGAGCAGGTATAGATGTTACTAACTTGACCTCATTCACTCTTGATGACATCTGCGATGAGTGGTCTCGTGAATTTGCTTACGAAGGTCGCCGCCGTATGGACTTGATTCGTTTCGACAAGTTCGGTGGTCAGAGCAAGTACAAGTGGGAATGGATGGGTGGAACTCAGGATGGAACACCATTCGACAAGCACTTCAACATCTATGCAATTCCTATCAGTGATATCAATAGTAACACAACAGGTTTGAAACAGAACCCTGATTATTAATTATCAATCATTTAATAAGGTTACAATATGAAAAAGATTAATATAATGGCTGCAGCGTTGGTGGGTCTCTTGGCTTTCGCTTCTTGCGATGCCGATAGAGATGACAACCCAATCATGTCAGTTCCAGAGTCATTCAATCTCCTCAAGCCTGAGATGGGTGACAATATCATCGACCTGAAGAGCAGCGAATACGTTCAGTTCAAGGCAGAAAAGGCTGCTGACTACGGTTTCCCAACAGAAACTTCCTATTGGATACAGATTGCAGGAGAAGATAATGCTGACTTTAAAAACAAAAAGCGCATCTTCTCTACTTCAACCAAAGGAAACTCTATCACTTATAATGCACCAGCCAACGAGTTTGACCTCTGCGTTATGAAAGTGAAGGGATGGGAAGATGAATCTCAAGTAGAAACAGACAAGCCTATCACATTGAATGTACGTATGGTTAGTTGCCCAAAGAACTTGAACGACTCTGCAAACTACGTTTATACTAACGTACAGCAGGTAAAAATTTACCCATACTTCATCAAAGAGAGTTTGCCACAATTCTGGTATCTTACTGGTGGTATTATTGCCGATGCTAGTTGGAGCAATGATCCTAGCGTAATAGGAATTGGCATGATGCCTATGTACGTGAAAGAAGGTGAATCTTACGACAAGTTTACTGGTGATGGTATTGTTCAGTATACAGGTTACCTCAATGCCGGTGAATTCAAGATTATTGCCCCTAAGGGTTTGAGCAACTGGAACTACGGTTTAGGTGGTGGAAACATCACAAAGGATGGTGGTGAAGACTTCAAATACCGTGATGGTGGCGATGACCCAGGCAACTTGGTTGTAGCAGATCCAGGTTATTATGTACTCGAGGTAAATACTAAAGAGAATAAATTGAAGGTTTCACCTTACAACGCAGACTATAAGTATTACAAGGGAGAAGTTGTAGACTACACCACTATGAAGATTGGTGATACAGAGATGTCACCAATTACAACAATTGATGGTGTTCCAAATCATGACTGGTATGCAGAAATCACTTTGTCAGCTAAGACAGAGATGTCCTTCACTTCCGGTGAGGCAACATGGGGCAGTTCAATCTTCCCATGTGCTATTGGCAACAAGGATGATGGCGTATCAATTCCATGTGATAAGGGTACCTACAAGGTATACTTCAACGACATCTCAGGTGCATACTCTTTTGTTGAGCAAAAATAATTAATCAAACTCAGGGAGAGGAGTTTGTTCTCCTCTCCCCCTAAATAAAGAAACAATTATGAAAATCAAATCATATTTATTAGCAGGCTTAGCAACATTTGCCCTTGCTTCTTGTGATGACAGTTTCAACGATTGGTCAGAGCAGCCAGGAAACCCACAAGGCGAAGCTGTAGCTTTTGGCAATGGTAGCGTTGCAGCTGTAGATGTTATTGATTTCGCACAGATTACAGAAAGTACAGACTCTGTACAGATTTGTAACATCACAAAGGCGCCTACATCTTCTAATGCTGCATATACGCCAAAATATACTTTGCGAATCAACTATAAGAAGAACAACGAGCAGAAAACGGAAGTACTTAAGATGGGGTCTACCGGTAAGGTCAAATACGCAGATTTCAAGAAATTCGTAGAGAACACTTATGGTAAGAAACCAGTTGTCAATGACATCCAAGCAAAAGTTAGAGCCACTCTTTCCATGAATGGTAATACCAATGCAAGTTTCCTTGACTCAGAAAACTTTATCATAAAGGCAAAGCCAGATGCCCCAGAAATTGCGTCAACTTATTATGTAATTGGTGGAACATTAGACTGGGCTGGATCAGCAAGTACTAAGGAGCAGAAATTTATCCGCACCCACGCAGATGTTTACGATGACCCAGTTTTCACAGCAGTCATACCTGCCAATGCCGGTGGTGAAACATGGTTTGGAATTGGTAGTGGAGAAACATGTGACGAAATTGCCAATAAGAATGAATGGAAACATGTTTTAGGAACAACCAAGGGTAATGGCGAAAATGGTGTCGGCGTAGAAGAAAACCTTGACACTCGTGAACATCTCGGAAATGATGGTTCTTTTAAAGTTTCAACCGACAAGAAATATATCAAGATTGAAATCAACATGATGTACTCATCATACAAGATTACTCCTGTCGACTACCCTGACTATATTTCTGCAGTATCTGGTAATAGCGAACTGATGTTGAGAACATCTGATGGTAACAATTATTGCGGTGGTGCTTATATTAATGGAGCACTGAAGATCAACGGAGAAGAGATTGCCGTTTCTGAACCAGCCGGTTACTATTGGATAGATTACAATACAGAGAATAAGACTGCTAAACTGACAGCCATCACAACTATTGGTGTTATAGGTGATGCCACACCTGGAGGATGGGGCAATGATACTGACATGACATACAACGCAGATGAAGGCTGTTGGGAAATCAAAGATATCAAATTGAACGATGGAAATATCAAGTTCCGTGCAAACGATGGCTGGGATATCAATTGGGGAACCAATTCCGCCAATTCTCTCTTCTCTTTGGATATGAGTCCAACCAGTGGTAACTTTAACGCTGAAGCAGGAACATACGACATAAAACTCTATGCTCTCTGTTCTGGTCAGGCATATGCAATAATGACTAAGAAGTAAGCATTTGCTTCATCAAATAAACTAAATATCAATAGGCGGCTCTCAATTCCGGGAGTCGCCTATTTTTTTTCTTTCTCTCCATCCTTTTCAAGTATTTTTTCCCAAAAGCCTTGGAAGTTAAGGATAGTTACGGCATCACAGAACCCTTTAGATTCAATAAAAGGGTTCTCTTTATAATCAGCTTTAACTGATTCATCAAGATAGATGCGAATAAGGGATGCCGCTTCTTCTACACGTACTACTTCAAAATTTGAAAGTATCTCTGATGGCAGAATTAATTGTGCCAACGCTAATTGTCCTTGATTTTTCATGACACAAAGGTATAAAATTTTCAGGAAAAATAAAGTCCATAACAACAGACAATGGGATGGATTTTTGCACTTGCTTGTTGAATTCGCGCTCTTTGTCTTCTATGAAAGATGATGCATATATATAATAATGTGATAACTTGTATCTTTTGGTGCAAAATATTTAATGCGTCTGCCCTGTGGAATATACCTTCTCAGACATTGCCACTAGGCTCAGCAGCTCTGCCGAGCCTAGTCAGCAGGTCTGCTGACTGCAGTCAGCACCTCTGCTGAGCCTAGTGACAACACCTTTTAGTCGTACAACTATAACCTCTTTAGTCGTACAACTATACACCCTTTAGTCGTACAACCGTAGCTTTATAGTCGTACAACTATAACCCTTTTAGTTGTACAACCGTAATATAATGATAAGCGGCTCCGCAAAACGTCAATCGTAAGAAAGGCTTCCCAAGTTCTTCCTGTTTAGACTTACTAACATTTATGCCTAAACACAGGTTTATGCAGGTGCCCCGAAAAGAAACACTTATTTTTTCATCATCATCATCCCCACATTTTCCCCTAAATCCTTGGAAGTTACGAGAAAAAAACGTATCTTTGCCACCAACTAACAAAGACAAGGCATGACAGAAACAGAAATTAAGCAAATGCTTGCCCAAGGCGAACGACTTACCCTGGAATGCAAAAAAGCAAAGACGGAGCTCCCAAAATCTGTTTGGGAGTCATATTCCGCTTTTGCCAACACTATTGGTGGCTATATATTATTAGGTATAGACGAAAATAGAAAAGAAACGGATGTTGCCAAACGTTTTACTATCATCGGAGTTGACAATATCCCTAAGCTTATCTCTGATTTATGGAACACCATCAATAGTAACAAAGTAAATAGAAACATTTTGCTTGACTCAGATGTAGAGGTACATACAATAGACGGGAAATCTATTATATGTATCCACGTGCCACAAGCAGATTGGCGAATGAAGCCTGTCTTCTTAAATGAAAATCCTTACAAAGGTTCCTTCAAACGCAACCATGAAGGTGATTACCATTGCACAGAAATGGAAGTAAGAGCCATGATTCGTGATGCTAACGAAGATGGCAATGACGGAGGATTACTAGATGGTTTTACTCTGGATGACATTGATACAAATACACTCCATGGTTACCGTAATCAATTCAGAATACTAAATGCCGACCATGAATGGAACGATAAGGACGATAAAGAATTCTTGCGACTTTTAGGTGGATATACTAAGAATAGACAAACAGGAAAAGAAGGACTGACGGTAGCAGGACTAATGATGTTTGGAACAGGGTTAGCCATAAGGGAGCGATTTGGAAATTTTCGCATAGACTATCTCGACATGAGCCATCTAGAAGGTGAGGAAAGATATAGAGACAGACTAACTTACGATGGGCGTTGGGAGAACAACTTGTATCAATTCTTTAGAATTGTTATGCCTAAGTTGACATTCGACTTACCTCACCCTTTTCATATGGAAGGTTATCAGCGTGTAGATGACACACCACAAATGAAAGCTGTAAGAGAAGGATTTACCAACTCGATTATTCACTCTGACCTATTTTTGGATAGTGGTATCTTAAGAATAGAAAAGCATGATGACTGCCTATGCTTACGGAATCCTGGAAATTTGAAACTTCCGATAGAAAACATCTATGAAGGTGGGGTTTCAAAAGCACGCAACCCAAGAATACAGAATATGCTCCGTATGATAGGATATGGTGAGAATATAGGTTCTGGATTTCCTAAAATTATCTCTGCTTGGCAAAAGGCAGGTTGGGGTAAGCCTGAATTAATAGATAAATACGAGTTACAAGAGGTAGAACTACGATTACCTATTCCTAATGAAACTGGTGGTCAAACTGGTGGTCAAACTGGTGGTCAAACTGGTGGTCAAACTGGATTACCAAAAACCATTGAAAAAGTTTTTGAATTAATAAAAGACAATCCGTATATAACAAGACAAGAACTCGTGGACAAAATAGGTATCAAGGCAAGTGCAATACAAAAACACATAGAAAAGCTAAAGGCTCAAAAAAGAATAGAGCGTGTTGGTTCTTCTACATTTGGAGGCCATTGGGAAATCAAAGAATAAATAATCCTTCGTTTCATCATCGAAACAACAATATTCAATAGGCGACTCTCCATTCCGGGAGTCGCCTATTTTTTTCTTTATCACCCTCCCTACATTTTCCCTAAAAAACTTGGAAGTTACGAGGAAAAATCGTATCTTTGCCAGCGAATAGCAATATTGCGTCCACGACCTGACCTTATAAAGCGTAAGCAGATGGCAAATAACATAGAAAATCAAGATAAAAGCAAACCGGTCGCAAATTGCGACCAGTACATTTGCAAACTTATTTTTTTCTCATTCATATCAAGTATTTTTCACTTAAACATTTGGATATTAAAGAGAAAAATCGTATCTTTGCGGCATCATTTAAAATAACATTAAAAGGAAAGCAATATGGATGTAGCTATAAATAATATAAAAACAACTATAACTGTTCCGCAAGTTGACTTCAACTTATTAAAGGAACTGGCAAAGAAGTTTGGCTGGGTTATTCAAGCCGAAAAGAAAAGTGGAATTGAAGAAGCCCTAGAAGATGTTAAAGCTGGCAGAGTATATCATGCAAAAGATGCTCACGACTTAATCAAACAGTGCTTAGAATGAAATACTCTATTGACTTTACAAACAGATTTAAAAAGTCTTTGCGAAAAGGAGTGAAACGTGGGCTAGACCCTACTCTCATAGAAAAAGCTGTAGAGAAATTAGCTAATGAGGGTAAACTACCGCCATCATATAAATCGCATAAACTTCATGGAAACCTAGAAGGTATATGGGAATGTCACATAACCCCAGATTGGTTGATGCTGTGGGAACAAAACGACGAAAAATTAACTTTGCTGTTTCTCAACAATGAAACCCATAGCGATTTGTTTTGACTATAATGTAAATTCATATACAAACATTGTATTATAATTAATCTAACAGCCATTGTTCGACAAGCACACGGAGGCAGAGTGTATGGATATATTTGATTGTTGGATTTATATAGTGAAGAATATGAACATGTTTGAACAGATGCCATTCAGCGAGAAGTATCCAGTCTTCCGCAAGTTGGCAGAAATAGGCGACCTCCGCAAGCTCTCCCGAGAGGAACTAGAGCTGTATGACGAGGACATCAAGAATATGCGTGATATATATGCCACCAGAAAGTTTGATGAGAAGA
>OARK01000292.1_pt1 | contig 11142 bp, 8 predicted proteins | sample 1475711 | NCBI WGS metagenome assembly OARK01 (sample SAMEA3360700, study PRJEB22359) | human gut metagenome | biome: ENVO:urban biome; feature: ENVO:human-associated habitat; material: ENVO:feces | place: Bangladesh | collected 2011 | reverse complement strand
ATCTAGTTTCTTACTGATGTAGTGCGTTAAGCGTTAGCTTCTTCAACTGAAACTACGCTGCGGTCGCGCTGACCGCGGTGGAAGGTAACTACACCGTCAACAAGGGCGAAGAGAGTGTGATCCTTACCCATGCCTACGTTCTTACCAGGATAGTGTACAGTACCGCGCTGGCGTACGATGATGTTACCAGCAACGCAGGTCTGACCACCCCAAATCTTAACGCCTAATCTCTGTGAAGCCGATTCACGACCGTTCTTAGAACTACCTACACCTTTCTTGTGTGCCATTTCTTTCTAAAACTTTTAAGGATTAAGCAATTACGTTCTTGATTGTCACTTCAGTGAACTGATGGCGATAGCCATTGAGCTTGCGATAGCCCTTGCGGCGCTTCTTGTGGAAAACGAGTACCTTCTCACCCTTAACGAGCGGAGATACTACTTCGCATACTACCTTGGCGCCTTCTACAGTAGGAGCACCTACCTTTACGTCGCCGTTGTTGTCAATCAACAACACGTTGTCAAATTCAACAGTCTGGCCGTTTTCGGCGCCGCAGATGTGGTTTACATAGAGCTTCTTGCCCTCTTCTGCTTTGAACTGCTGACCGTTAATCTCTACGATTGCGTACATTTGTATTATATGTATAAACGGGTTTTTCCGGGAGGCGGACTGCACCCGCAGTCTCTTGTTTGGCCCCAGCGGACTCTAAATCGGCTGCAAATGTACTGCTTTTTTCTGAAATACAAGCATTTGCGTGTCTTTTTTTTGCGCTGTCGGAGGTGTTTGACCGGTATTTTGGGCATACTGGTTACTCCGTGAGCAAGTTTTTTGGGCTTTTGCTTTGCACTACATATCGTTTGCACTAACTTTGCAAACAAAACTAAAAAGAAGAAACGCATTATAATAATGATGACAGCTAACGAAATCCGCGACTCGTACAAGAAGTTTTTCGAGTCGAAGGGACACACCATTGTGCCGTCTGCTCCGATGGTGATTAAGGACGACCCCACTCTGATGTTTACCAACGCTGGTATGAACCAGTGGAAAGATATTATCCTTGGCCAACGCGACCCCGAGCCACGCCGCCGCGCCGACTCGCAAAAGTGCTTGCGCGTGAGCGGTAAGCACAATGACCTGGAGGAGGTTGGACATGACACGTACCACCACACCATGTTTGAGATGCTTGGCAACTGGAGCTTTGGCGACTACTTTAAGGAGGGTGCCATTGACTATGCCTGGGAGTATTTGGTTGACGTGTTGCACCTTAACCCGGCCGACTTGTACGTGACGGTGTTTGAGGGTTCAAAGGAAGAAGGCCTCGACCGCGATGACGAGGCTGCCAAGTATTGGGCCAAGCACGTGCCTGCCGACCACATTATTGATGGCAACAAGCACGACAACTTTTGGGAAATGGGCGACACGGGTCCCTGCGGCCCCTGCTCAGAAATACACCTTGACAGCCGTACACCCGAGGAGAAGGCCAAGGTGCCAGGACGTGAACTCGTGAACAAGGACGACCCCCAGGTTATCGAAATCTGGAACATCGTGTTCATGCAGTTTGAGCGCAAGGCTAATGGTTCGCTCGTGCCACTGGGCATGAATGTGATTGATACGGGCATGGGCTTTGAGCGACTGGTGCGTGCTATTCAAGGCAAGAACTCTAACTACGATACCGACATCTTCCAGCCCATCATCAAGAAGATTGGCGAATTGTCGGGCTTTGAATATGGCAAGGACGAGAAGATTGATGTGGCCATGCGCGTAATTGCCGACCACTTGCGTGCCATTTCATTTTCAATAGCTGATGGCCAGTTGCCGTCAAATGCCAAGGCTGGCTATGTGATACGCCGCATTTTGCGCCGTGCCGTGCGTTATGCCTACACTTTCTTGGGTCAGCGCGAGGCTTTCCTTTGCAAACTCGTACCTACCTTGGTGCATGAAATGGGCGAAGCTTTCCCCGAACTCAAGGCACAGCAGGTGCTTATCGGCCGTGTGATGCAAGAGGAGGAGGAGAGTTTCCTCCGCACGCTTTCAACCGGTATCAACATGCTTGAAAACGTGATTGCACAGACCAAGAAGGAGGGCAAGACGGTGGTTGACGGCGAAAAGGCCTTTACACTGTTCGACACTTATGGTTTCCCGCTCGACTTGACTGAACTCATCTGCCACGAAAATGGCATGGAGGTTGACGAGGAAGGCTTTAACACCGAAATGCAAAAGCAAAAGGAACGTGCCCGCAACGCTGCGGCTGTTGAAACCGATGACTGGGTAATCCTTGCCGAAGGTGAAACAGACTTTAAGGGTTGGGACGTAACGGAGTGCGACTGCCACATTTTGCGCTACCGCCGCGTGCAACAGAAAAAGCAAACTTACTACGAATTGGTGCTCGACCAAACTCCTTTCTATGCCGAAATGGGTGGTCAGGTAGGCGACCAAGGCGTACTCGTGGCTGGCAACGACAAGGTGGAGATATTCGACACCAAGCGCGAGAACAACTTGCCAATACACCTTACAAAGAAATTGCCCGCCGACGCCAAGGCTACCTTCCATGCTGAAGTGAACGTGAAGATGCGCCGCGGCAGTGAGGCCAATCACACCGCAACCCACTTGCTCGACCAGGCGTTGCGCGAGGTGCTCGGCACACATGTGGAGCAGAAAGGCTCACTTTGCACCCCCGACTACTTGCGTTTCGACTTCTCACACTTCCAGAAGGTTACTCCCGAGGAATTACGCCAGGTGGAGCGCATCGTCAATCGCCGCATACGCGAGGACATTCCATTGCAAGACCACCGCAACGTGCCCATGGAGGAGGCCAAGAAACTTGGTGCTATCGCCCTGTTTGGCGAAAAGTATGGCGACAAGGTGCGCGTGGTACAATTTGGCAGCAGCGTAGAATTTTGCGGTGGTTGCCATGCCAAGAGCACCGGACGCATTGGTCTGTTCCGCATCGTTAGCGAAAGCAGTGTGGCCGCCGGCGTACGCCGTATCGAAGCCATCACTGGCGAAGCTGCCGAGGAGAGCGTCTACGCACTGCAAGACGTCATGAGCAACCTCAAGTCATTCTTCAACAATGCCAAGGACCTTACCGCTGTCATCAAGAAGACGATTGAGGAGAACGACGGTTTGAAGAAACAGGTTGAGAGCTATGTGAAAGAGCAACTTGTTGCCTTGCGCGACAAACTCGTGGCCAGTGCCACCGACGTGGACGGCGTACGTCTGATCAAGTATGTCATTCCTACTGCTATCGAGCCTAATGCTGTCAAGGACCTTGCCTTCCAAGTGTCAGGCATATTGCCCAACGACACCTTGTGCGTGTTTGGTTCAACACACGAAGGCAAGCCTTTACTCACTGTCATGATAAGCAAGAACCTTGTTGAGAGCAAAAAGCTCAATGCGGGCCAACTCGTGCGCGAAGCAGCCAAGCTCATCAAGGGCGGTGGCGGCGGTGCACCCCACTTTGCCACTGCCGGTGGCAAAGACGCCAGCGGACTTGAAGAAGCCGTAAAGAAGGTGGTTGAGTTGGCACTGGCTTGATAAGGGTGTCACAACTCGTTATCAGATAATACAATATATTGAAAAGGCTGACGCGATAAATAGAGCATACTATTTGTTGCGCCAGCCTTTTGCTTAACCACCCACACCATGGAAAACTGCGAGGAACAAGCTGTACTGACTACCCAAACGAATTGGGACATATTGTTTTTCTATCAAAAGTCAGACGTTATCTATCAGCTGTCGTTTGCCTTCTGCAACAGATTTATACACCCTTACAAGGACCGCACGCGTGACCAAATGATACAGGCCGCACGCTCGTGCAAACAAAACATCGTAGAAGGGCTTGCCGATGGCGTAACGTCAACCGAGATGCAACTGAAACTGCTCAACGTGGCACGCGCCTCGTTAAAAGAGCTACGCGAGGACTTTGAGGATTATCTCAAGTCACGTCATAAGCAAATCTACACCGCATCGCACTCTCACTACGAGGCTATGCTCAAATACTGCCGCTACCATAACAAGCTGCAAGACTACGCGCCCTACTTTGACCAGTGGACTGACGAGCAGATGTGCAACTATGCGCTCACTCTCTGCCACATGACAGACAAGATGATGATGAGTTTCTTAAAGAAACTTGAGCAAGAATTCATCACGCAGGGAGGCATAAAGGAGCGCATGCACCGTGCACGCACGGGGTTCCGCAATAAGCAAGACGAGCGTCTCAAGCAGTTAGAAACAAGTTTACCTGCCATCAAGCAAGCACTGCAGCAAGCCCAGTCCGAAGCTGAAGCGTGGCAAAAGGCTTACAACGACCTCAAACAGCGCGCCCTGGCCGCTTACTATCGGCAAGCCGATGAAATAGCCGCCCTTAAAGCTGAAATAGCAAAGCTAAAGGGCAAAGCTTGAGGCCCCACCATAGCACCCTCTCCTTTTGCATAACCTTTCACAAAATGAGAGCAAATAGTAAAATTGTGCATAGCCAAGCGCGCACGATAAAACAAAAATCGTAAATTTGCTTGCGAATAGTAACAACTAACACTCTTAACGACCCTATTATTATATGGTAAAGATAACAAAAGAGGCTGCCTTGCACTACCACGAAATGGGCAAGCCCGGTAAAATCGAAATTGTACCAACAAAACCCTACCGCACTCAAACCGACCTTTCGCTGGCATACTCACCAGGCGTGGCAGAACCTTGCCTTGAAATTCAAAAGGACCCGCACGATGCCTATCGCTATACAAACAAGGGCAACTTGGTAGCCGTCATTTCTAACGGCACCGCCGTGCTCGGACTGGGCGACATAGGCGCCATGAGCGGCAAACCGGTGATGGAAGGCAAGAGCCTCTTGTTCAAGATATATGCAGGCGTCGATGCCTTTGACATCGAGGTGAACGAAAAAGACCCCGAAAAGTTTATCGCCGCAGTTAAAGCCATAGCGCCTACCTTTGGCGGCATCAACCTCGAGGATATCAAAGCACCCGAATGCTTCGAAATAGAACAACGCCTCAAGGCCGAGCTCGACATACCGGTAATGCACGACGACCAGCACGGCACAGCTATCATATCAGCAGCAGGCCTTATCAACGCCCTTATAGTGGCTGGCAAAAAGATTGAAGACGTCAAGATTGTTGTCAATGGTGCAGGTGCTGCCGCCATATCGTGCACACGCCTTTACTGCGCCTTTGGTGCTAAAAAGGAGAACGTTGTGATGCTCGACTCCAAAGGTGTTATTACAGCCGACCGCGACAATTTGAATGCGCAAAAGCGTGAGTTTGCCACCACACGCACCGACGTACACACCTTGGCCGAGGCCGTTAATGGCGCCGATGTATTTGTAGGTTTGTCAAAGGGCAATGTACTCACGCAAGACATGGTACGCTCTATGGCCAGCAATCCTATCATCTTTGCACTGGCCAACCCCGTGCCCGAAATCTCTTACGAAGACGCCACAGCAGCACGTCCTGACGTACTGATGAGCACAGGCCGCACCGACTATCCCAACCAAATCAACAACGTAATTGGTTTCCCCTACATTTTCCGTGGCGCACTCGACACCGCAGCAAGTGCCATCAACGAAGAAATGAAAATGGCAGCGGCCCGTGCCATTGCCGACCTGGCGCGTCGTCCGGTGCCCGACATCGTCAACCGCGCCTACCACGTGCGCAACTTCACCTTCGGCCCCGACTACTTTATTCCCAAACCCGTCGACCCGCGTTTGATTACCGAAGTGTCAATGGCCGTTGCCAAAGCCGCAATGGACAGTGGCGTGGCACGCACACCTATCAAGGACTGGAAAGCCTACCGCCAGCACCTGCGCGAATTGATGGGCCAAGAAAGCAAGTTTACCCAGAACCTCTACGACACAGCACGCAGCAACCCGAAGCGTGTGGTTTTTGCCGAAGGCACACACCCCACCATGCTCGAAGCCGCTGTGCGCGCTAAGGAGGAGGGCATCTGCTTCCCCATATTATTGGGCAACGATGTGCAAATACGCAAAATTGCCGAAGAGCTGAAACTCAACCTCGAAGGCATTGAAATACTCAATCTGCGCAACGACACCCAAAACGAGCGCCGCCACCGCTATGCGCAAATCTTTGCCAAGAAAATGGAGCGCAAGGGCTATACCCCCCAAGAGGCTGAAGACAAGATGTATGAGCGCAACTACTTTGGCATGATGATGGTAGAGACAGGCGAGGCTGATGCGTTCATCACGGGTCTTTACACCAAATACTCTAACACCTTCAAGGTGGCACGCGAGGTTATTGGTGTGCGCGAAGGCTACAACCACTTTGGCACCATGCACCTGATTAACACCAAGAAAGGCATTCTGTTCGTAGCCGACACACTTGTCAACCGCCACCCGAGCGAAGACACGCTCTACGACATTGCACGCCTCTCTGCCGAAACAGTACGTTTCTTCAACCGTACACCGTCTATCGCCATGCTTTCATATTCGAACTTTGGCTCAGACAAAGACGGCAGCGCACTCAGTGTGCAACACGTGGTTGAACGCATGCACAACGAAATGCCCGACTTGGCCATTGACGGCGAAATGCAGCTCAACTTTGCCATGGACAAAGACCTGCGCGATGAAAAGTACCCCTTCAACCGCCTCAAGGGCATAGATGTCAACACACTCATCTTCCCCAACCTCTCTGCTGCCAACTCATCATACAAAATGGTAAAGGCGCTTGAAGACGATGGCGAAGTCGTTGGCCCTATCCAAATGGGACTTAACAAGCCTATCCACTTTACCGACTTCGAAAGTTCGGTAAGCGACATCGTCAATGTCACCGCTGTTGCCGTGATTGACGCCATCGTGATGGAGAAGAGAAAGTAAGAAACAGAAATAAGCGCAACAATACAGAAAGACACAAGCGGCACAGCATGAGTATGCAGTGCCGCTTGTGCCGCTTTTACACAATAAGTAGGTGTTCAAAATTATTTTTACATTGAAAGTGCATTATCGGGACGCAGATGTTTCCTTCGGGTGAGGGAGCATAGCGGGCTATGTGACCGAGGCCGAAGGAAACAGATGCGCCTCGAGAATGTGCTTTCAATGTGAAAATGACACCTACTGATTGTATAAAATAATTTTGAACACCTACTTATGTATGCTATGAACAATATATTAAGGCCCTTGGCATTGTTTGCAAGCATCTTCCTTGCTGGCACACTCGGTGCCCAGACCATCATTCCCCTGCAACGCGGACAAGGAGGCATCAGGTCGAAGACGGTGGACGACTACAAGCGCGAGCAACATACCGACAAGCGTGAGCAATCTGACTCCCTGGCGTATGTTGACAATTTGCGGCGCGCCTTCAACGCCCTATACGCCGACTCCTTGGGGCAGGCCGAAACCTTGTTTAACGAGGCACTGAAACTGCGCCCCGCTGCCGAGGGTAATCACATAATAAAGTATAACCTGGGATTGGTAGACATGGCACGCGGTCGCAACGTGCAAGCGGTCGAAAAACTTACCGCTGTCATCAAGGACTACCCCAACTACTTCGATGCCCGTTTGGCGCGCGCCGAAGCCAACCTGCAACTTGGGCGTGCCGCCGAGGCACAGGACGATGCGCAGCAAGTGCTCGACCAGCCCGAACTTGACGGCATCACGCCCCAGCTGCTTGAACGTGCACGCTTTGTGCGCGCAGCAGCCCGCTATCAGTTGAGACTCTTTACCGAGGCCCATGCCGACCTGCAGCACATCATATCAGCCAACCCGCAAAACACCAACGCGCAAATACTCGATGCACTGACACTGCAACAAATGGGCCAGCCCAAGGAGGCACTCAACCGCCTTAACCTTATTGTGTCGGCACACCCCAACATGGTAGATGCCCTCAGCACCCGTGCCGCAGTAGAGGCCGAGCTCAACATGCCAGCCCTTGCACGTGCCGACTACGACCGCCTTGTTGAACTGCAGCCCAACGAGAGCGCCTACTATATTGAGCGGGCCAAGATGCTGCTGCGGTTGGGCGAGAAAAAAGCGGCACGCACCGACCTTGACAAAGCTATCAAGTTAGGCGTGCCGCATGGTATGGTGCAGCCCCTTTTGCTGCAGGCAAAGTAGCGGGGCAAGGAGTTCGTCACCGGTGTTTCTTCAGCACCAGCCGGTGGTCGATGCACGAAGGCAACTCTTCTTCATAATGCGTAACCATGATAAGCGTCTTGCGCGTATTGCGCATAAAGCAGTCTATAATGGCTTGAGCGCGCTTGCGGTGACGGTTGTCAAGCCCGTGAAAAGGCTCGTCAAGAATAAGCAGATCCGGGTTCTTGACAAAGGCACGTACCAACATAATCAAGCGCTGCTCGCCCGACGACAGCGTCATATAGTTACGATCGGCCAAGTGCGAGGCATCAAAGGCTGCGAGCCACGCCTTGCAACAAGCGCGTTCAGCCTCCGAAGCATGCTGATACAGCCCTATCGTGTCGCGCAATCCACTTGCCACAATATCAATAGCCGGCAGCGGTTTGCGGTAGGCCGAGTACATCTCGGGCGACACATAACCAATGCGGCGCTTTATGTCCCAAATGCTTTCACCGCTCCCGCGCTTATTGCCAAACAGCCTGATATCGCAGGCATAAGCTTGCGGATTATCAGCACACACCAGCGACAGCAGCGTACTTTTGCCCGCCCCATTCTCGCCGGTCAAGGCCCAGTGTTCGCCCCGCATCACCAGCCAGTTCAAGTCCTTCAATATGGTGCGCTGGCCATAGCGTATGTTGATATGTCTGAAATCAATCACCTCATTGCTGGCAGCCGGTGTAAAGCGCTCCTCGGTTGGCGGGGTAAAAGCCGGCATCTCACCCATGCGTGCCCCGTCTTGCTCTATCTGAGCATAAGCGGTGGCGGGCAGCAAATTGCTCACACGCTTGCCGTCCACATAAACTATGTGCTTTACAAACGACGGCACATCGGCCGGACGGCTCACCACCAGCACCAGCGTCAAGCGTTGTGCCAACAGCCCGAGCACCCGCGTCAGCATCACGCGGGCGTCCTTGTCAAGGCCGATGTAAGGATTGTCTATCACAAGCATCTGCGGACACGACATCAGCACCTTGGCCAACTGCATACGTCGCAGTTCGCCGCTCGACAGTTGGTTAATAGGCTTGTCGGCATGCTCGTCCATACCCAGTTCGGTCAGCAAGTCCAAGTCTATCTCGGGCGAAGTGCCCTGGTGCAAGTCAGTCCAAGCCGCACGGGCCTGCTGCAGCACCTCGCTCACAGTGGGAAACGTCTGCTCGTCGGCCTGGTTCCAGCGCTGCTGATAGTAAGCCGGTTCATTGCCACCATACACATCGCGAAAGGTCACAAGCCGCACATTATCGGCCACGCGGTCAGCATTATTGCCACCAAAGTCATACCGTGCCGCATCGCCCAGCAGCGGGTGAGCACCAGTTATAATATCCACCAGCAGCGATTTGCCGCCACCATTAGGGCCGCAAATTGCCATCGCCTGGCCAGCCTCTATTGTGAGATTGAGCGGCTCGGCCAAACGATAATCGGGGTGACGCGTCACCCCGTTTGTTATTTGTAGTAAAGGCATACTTATTCGTAAACGTTTTCTATCTCCACCACATACATGGTGTGCAGCGAACCGCCCGGCTGGTCATTGTACCAGCGTGCAAGTGCCTCTTTGTCAATAAACTCGTCGGCCTTGAGCTCCGTGCGGAACATTTTGCGTCCCTCTATGGTCAGTCGAGCCTCCTCAAAGCCTATGGCACCGTGTTCCGTTTCAACGGGAGTCAGTCCGGTTTCCTTCACCTTGTCATAGTCGCGTCCCGACTTTGAGCCACAGAAATTGTACACCTTGCGCATGGCCTCGCTGTGGCCAAGGAAAGAGAGTGTCAAGTATTCATTCTCTTCAATCAGCGGATAGGTGGCACGTTCCGGACGTACAAAGACAAATGCCACAGGCTTGTTCCACAGCCAACCTATGCCGCCCCACGAGGCCGTCATCATGTTGCAGTGTTCCTTATTGCCAGCAGTTATGAGCATCCATTCCTTGCCTATCAGTTCAAAGGCATTCTCTTTAGCCAAAGCTTCAACAGTTGTCTTTTTCATTATTGCATTTTTTAGTCATTCGTATTATGCCGCTAAGTTACAAATTTATTTTTGTTACGCGTTGACTGGATTATCAAACAAACTGACAAGTTAACGACTTTACGTGTAAGTCACACCTCAAATACGCAACTTCGAGGGTAAGGATATTCTACCAGCCAAAGAAATCAAAAGCTGTTCATATTGAGTTTATTGTTTATAACAAGAGCGCATACTCAAGTTTCGGATTTGGGCAAGGCGGGCCCAGGTATTTACATAACCTATGGCCGTTGTAGAAATCATTGGGCCCATACCGCGCACGGCACGCTTTATTTGACTCCACAATGCGGCCCACATCATTGTTCCACACCATGCAGCCCCGTTTGTGCAGGTCAATCACCATCGTGTTGCGCACCAGTTTGCTCACGGACACAGACCCTTTGTCCGCCTGGTCGCACCGTTGCACTTCGGGCGTGCGGTCAAGTACATTATAGCGAATGTCATACAGTTCGTCCATAAGGGTGATGGTCTGTTCGGTCAAACCGCAGTTCGTCGTGTGGTCAGTTGTTTGCGGTGCGCAGTCAGTGTCGTTGCCCATGCGTTTTTGCGGCTGGGGTGTTTCAGTGTTTTTACTTTGTGGTTCTGCGCTATGCGCGATAGCATCTATCAGTTTGTCAACGCCACGTTTCACAATGGCATCAGCATAGCGCAGCATTTTGTTCAGCATCCGTTTCATGGTAGTCAATACAATTTGGTTTAGTACAAAATTAAAGTGCTGCAAAGGTAACACCGAGGCGTTGCAACCAACAAAAAAAGTGTACAATTTGTACACAAATATTTGCCCCCTTGCCCTCATCCCTCTTGTAAAAGAGTGCGTGTGCTTTTACTGCCATCTTACACTTTTTGTGCATAACAAGCTGATATACAGGTATTTCAAGTGTGTAAGATGGTTTCAAAGTATCTTACACTCCCCTGCATACATCTTACACATCACGCCCCGCTGCCTCGCAGTCAGTTTGGACGTATGCGGTGGGTTATACGCCACAGGGACGTAGAGAAATCTGTCGGAGCAACAGACTTTTCTGCTCCCCTATGCCGTA
>OARK01000286.1_pt1 | contig 11252 bp, 14 predicted proteins | sample 1475711 | NCBI WGS metagenome assembly OARK01 (sample SAMEA3360700, study PRJEB22359) | human gut metagenome | biome: ENVO:urban biome; feature: ENVO:human-associated habitat; material: ENVO:feces | place: Bangladesh | collected 2011 | reverse complement strand
CTTGGTCTCGACATCCTCGTAAGACCAATTGGCACGCATGTTCTGATTGTGCTTGGCTTCGTTATCAAGGGCAAGCTTTGCAAGCAATGGATTAGCATTTGACATGCCAACCGTTGAGTAGATGCCTGTCTTTTGCCAAATTTCTCGCTGAATCATGGCAGAAACCTTATCCAGCTTTTCTTTCCTACCTAGGGTCTTATTAGGGATAAAATAGTTCAGCGATGAGGTCAAATCAATAAAACCTTCGTCGATAGAGTAAGGCAAGATATCTTCGATGCTGCCATAGTTTTGAAAGATATGCTGAATTTCTAGATTTTTCTCAATGTAGCGGTCCATTCGCGGTGGCACAATCCAAGTCGCCTTTGCCCAATTTTCGATGTAAGCGACATATTCAGGCGTCGTAGGCAAACCTTGACGTTTGGCATTGTAATAAGAAAACTTGTGCGTGTGAACATCAAACGGCAAATCATAAGCTCGGCTGACATTTGACGTTCCAAAAACTTTCTTAAATGTCGGTGAAGACGCTAAAATCAAGCCACTGGCATTTTCAGCTCGGCTCATAACGCAAAGCGAAGTTTTCAAAGGATGCAAGCCACGGTCCACGCACTCCACACTAGCATAAAAGGACTTCATATCCACAAAGGCGATATCAGAACGCGGCTCTCGTGAATAATCAAAATAGCCCATCTAAGTCTCCATGGTGATTAAAATCGAATCATTAACCAAGAAAGCATAAGGTGAGAGTTCGCTCTCTTTATCCTCTGGTAAATAAACCTTCGAAAAGCGCTGATGCATGACAGAATCTGCAAAATCATCCATATCAAAAATTTCGACCTTGCTATCTGGTGCTAAGTCATATGAATCCAGATCTAAAATATCTTTTAAATGCATCTTATCCTCCTATGATTGGCATGAAGTTGCCGACAATTTTTCCAACAATACGTGGATTTTCACTATATGGCGCAAACTTATCATCGTAATCTTTATTGATTGACACTAAGCGCAGCCCATTTTCCTCACGATAGACCTTTTTGATGTAAGTCTGTGAGTTCCAAACGACTGCATAAACCGCACCATCGTAGTCAAACCCAGTCTCACGAATAAGAGCCACAGAGCCATTGTGATAAGTAGGCTCCATAGAATCCCCATCAATCCACGACGCAAAATCATGCGCCAAATCTTTATCAAAATAAACCGTGTCGTAATCCATGTCGTCATAGATATTAGCTCCGACACCAGCTGACAAACGCTCGTAAACCTTATAAGCAAAGCGCGGCTCTTGAACGATTGAGACGACTTTGCTTTGCTGCTCAAGTAAATCTTGAACATAAGTCAAAGCTTTTTCTTGATTCTGGTCAGTTAATTGCTTGTACAAAGTGGCAATTTCAAGCTCACTAAAATAACCATGTGGCACCTGCAAAAGTTCTTCTAACTTAGCTAAATTAGCCTTCGTGGGCTGAGTTGTTCCCTTCTCCCATGTGAAATAAGACTGCTTAGAAATGCCAAGCTCCTTTGCCAACTCGGTCTGCTTCAAACCAAGCTCCAAACGACGATTTTTTAACTTTTCAGGATAATACATTACACTTACCTCTTTTATCTCTAAACTCTCACAGATTTTTAGTCAGTTATACAACTGACTTTATTATATTAAAAAAGTGGACAAGTGTCCACTCAAAAATTACCAATTCTCCCACTCAGTCTTGACAGTCACATCACCATAATCTTTAGGTGAAAACTTACTATCAGAGATAGAACACCAATCTTTTAACACTTTCTGGTTTACGATTTCATTGTAATGTTTAGCTAAATCAGATGCCGTTATGCCATATTTTGTGAGATAAGTTTTGACTTTGGATTGGCCTTCAATGTATTTATCTGCGTTAGCTAGATTAAGCCGAAGCGTTTTATCTAATATTTTCTCTCTTTTTGAATAATAAACATTAAAGACAACGGTTACCTTTGAATTGATGCGCTTTTCAAAAGTCATACGAATTCCTTTATTCTTTTGATACAAATCAAAAGACAGATGTAAATTTGGATTATAATCATCAAGATAATAATTGGGACAACTAATAATCGGCTCAAACTTATTAGTTTCATTCATGTCTTTGTCAAATATTTTATAGTTTTTAATATCAACATCCTTTATTTTATAGAAATTATTCTCCCCTAAATAGTTTTTTTCATTTCTAAATGCATTCCATCAAAAATATTTTTGGGTTGACTAAAATGATGAAGGCCAAATGCTAGTGCTACAACTAGCAATACCAGAATACCGATTAGTTTTTTAATCATAAATTATTCTTTATTTGCCTGTCGCGGACTTTATGCGATTCAAAAAAATTGAAACGTCTTTATAACTTTCAGAAATATATTTTCTTGTACCGTCTTCACCAAACGCCTTTTGTGCTTCCTTTGGAACTAAACTGTCATAAATTGTTTTTTTCACTTCATCCCAATCCTTATTTTTGACGAATTCTTTTTCACGAGTAGTACTGTCTTTGTTAACATCACGATAATAAGAAGCACTGGTCACTGTTCCATAAGTTTTTTATAATTTTCTTTTGCATTATTACAAGAACTAGTTCCTTTAACAGAATCCTCATTATACATTTCTTTTATAGTTTTACCGCCATTTGCCAGAGCATGCTGCAAGCTAAGGTTATAATTTAATTGTTTAGCTTCTTGGTCGCTAAGTCCTAAATCTTGATAAATGCTAAGCAATGGTTTAACAACTCTAGCTTTTTTATCTGTGATGGGGCTACTGGGAACTTCGATGTAGAAGTACGGTGAAATAACCAGCTGTTTCATCCCACTGAAAACCATCATAATTAGCTGTGCCGACTACCCTTAAAAAGATATAGTCCCTCGTATTTTGAGGAAAGATGGAAAATTTCTTATCAATTCCTTTCTTAATAGTCAATAATTGCTTGGCTGTTGTTACATCAAAGCCGTATTCAGCCATCATGGTATTAACAAAAGTGCGGTCAGATTGACTAAGATTTAAATCTGTTGTTGCTGAGTAAGCTGACAAATAATTCGCCCAACCTAAATCGCTTGGAATAGTAAAAGCACCTGATGAAGCATCCCAACATGTTTTTGTCTGTGAGATACCTATCGTTAACTGGGCATCAATATCATTGAGTTCATCAAATAAGTGGACAGGATCCGTACTATAAGCCCGTAAACGAGCCAACATTGTCTCATAAACATGTTTTGTCATATGGTACCCACGCAGTAATTCTGTGTTATTGATTTCAAGTTGATACTTAAGCTCTGAAGGCATGCTAGAACGTGCCAGTGATTTTGCATAATCATTAAACTTGGCAATCATCTCTTCTTCTTTGTGAATATACTCTTGAAGCTGTTCCTCGCTCCAACTCTTCGTATCTACTTTTTCTTCATAGCCAGTTGGAAAATCGGCACTAGCTTTTTTTAAAGTTTCCGCGTACAGTTGTGCACCTTAAGCCAGCGGCAACAAAACTAGCTGATAATAATTTCTGGAAGAAACATAAGCTTTTTCCTTGCAAATTTTCAGTATCTTCTGCAAAGGTTTGGATAGCTCGTTGCAAAGCTTGATATCCCTGAACTCGAGCTTGACAAACGCTACTAATACTTGCAGACTGGGCTTGTGCTTGCTCCAAAGTCATATTAAGTCCCATTTTCGCAGTCTCCTTATACCCTTTACTTTTCCTGACGTCTCTGAACTCGAATAGCTTCAATTTTCATTTCAAGATGATTTTCCTCACGTTTTAAATCATCTCTATAATGCATGAAATTATCTACTTGCAGTTTCTAACTTCATACAAATACTCCTTTTATCATCCTAAACACTGCTAAAAGAAAGCGGTATCAGAGAAGCCTTTTTGAACAAAAGTTCTCAGTTAAAGTTGTAAAATAACCATTTTTTTGACAAGCTGTCAATTAAAGCAAAAATAAGCTTATTTAATAGTGTTTATCCATTTTCTGCTACGGAACATAAAAACCGAAACGATCAATCTAAAGAGTTCTTCTTGTGACAAAATGAAGTAAACCCAGACAATCGGAAGTTTAAGAACCAATCCTGTAAATAGCCCCAAAGGTACTCCGATGCACCACGTTCCTAAAATATCGATAATCATGATGTACTTGGTTCTCCCACCACTTCGAATAACACCACCACCCAAAATCATATTTTGAACTTTAACCGGTGCTAAAATCGCAAAAATCAACAAGAGTTGTGACCCGACTTGTCTAACATCAGCACCAACATTATATAGGTCAATGTAGAGATTTTCACCCAGAACCAAGAAGATTGATAAGATGAGTGACCCTACAAAACCATAAAAGCACAAACGTTTCGAATCCTGATAAGCTCGCTCGTAATCATGCTCACCGAGCCTGCGTCCAATTAAAATCCCCGCAGCTTGTGACAACCCAAACAAAGCCCCAATAAATAGCCCTTGAATAGGACCAGTTAGAGACATCCCCGCAAGCTCACTCGTTCCCATGTGCCCATAAATGTAGGTATTGACATTTTGCCCCAAAGTCCAAAGCAGCTCATTAACCACAATAGGTGTTAGCATGATGAGGTACTGACTAATCTCTGAAGCCTTCATCCGCAAATCAAAGCTAAATTGACAAGTTCTATGGTAAAAATAAACCATCAAAGCCAGATTCACTACTTGAGACATTAAACTAGCTAGTGCAGCCCCCTTGATTCCCATGGCAGGAAAGCCAAAATGCCCAAAAATCAAGAGATAGTTTAAGCAGGTATTGACCACCGCAGCGACTGCACTGATGTAGAGCGGATACTTAGCGTAATTTCGACAACGCAGTTGAACCGCTAAAAGCGTTGCGACCCCAGATAAAGGATAGACCCAAGCTAAGAGCTCAATATAGGGCTTAGCCGTCCCCACAACTTCGGTATCCTTAGTGAAGATTCCTGCCAGCACATCAGGCAAGATTAAACACAAGCCCATAGTAAATAGAGCCAAGCACAGCATGACTAAGAGATTGACTGACATGCTGGTATTAATCTTTTTCTGATCATTTTTTCCCATATACTGAGAAACCATGATACCTGTTACTGTCGCAATTGCTCCGCTAACAAAGGCAAAGACAAATTGTGGCTTTCCGCCAACTTCCACCGCTGCAATGGCAGTCTTTCCAAGCTGCCCAACCATTAATTGGTCTATCATTGAAAAAGATGACTGTAGCATGGCTTGCAAAGCTACAGGGATTGCAATCGTCATTGCTTCTCTCAAAAAATGTTCTCTTTTTGCCATAATTTTTCTCCATCATTATTACTAAGTGCATTATATCGCAAACGTTTGCATATCACTAGTGGTCTATCTGCACAATCTTTTTGGTCATTTAAACCTAAAAAAGCACCCCAGCCAAATTCAGCTAAGGATGCCTATTGTAAGGTTTCAGTTAAGATAACCAATAAATCAAGGTAGCTATCACATCGCTGCCAATGCCGATAAGATTGCCAATAAAATGCGCCGTCATGACAACGTAAATATTTCTAGTTCTGGTATAAGATAAGCTCAACGACAGCACCCAAATCATGGTCAAGAAAATTCCCCAAAAGGAAAGCGAATGTTCCAAAGCATAGAGTAGCATACTAAAAAAGGTCGTGAGGATAATTGCCTTCTTGCTATCAAACAGAATCATGTTCTTGCGGTAAAACGTCTCTTTTATTACAGCTGGCAAAAGAATAGTCGAAATAGCAAATATGGTTAAAGTCAGCCAGCTATCTCTTCTAAGTCCGATACTCCCAGTATCAAAATTGGGAAAAATCCTTCTAACAATATGGTTAAAGAAAAGGTAAGCATGAATCCTAACAGCGTCAGTAAAACCTGAATCCATTACTTTCTTCCACTTTTAAAACTCCTAAACCATTCTTTTAAGTTAAGGTCTTTGGAGATGAGAAAACAAACCAAGAGCAAAAAGTAAAATAAAGCATTGGTGTAGATAAGATAGCTTGATGGGACAATTAAACATGACAAGGCAAAGACCGCTTCAACCATAATAGGAATAGCATTTGAAGCAATATAATCTCTAAAACTAGCCTTTTTCTGTTCGCTCATCATATCCTGAAACCTCCTTTTTAGATGTGGATTTGATTTAGTATTAAAATACTAAAACATCTTTCTTCACCCAAATTGTACACCAATACTAGCTAAGCTTAAAGTTTTAAACTTAAAAAAGCTACCGAATACTAGCACGCACATCACTAGATTTGATAGCTTTTTATTATGGAGTTATTGCTTGTTTAAATTCGTTTAGTATTGAAATACTAACATACTTTTTGATGACTGATTAAGCTTCTACAGGAGCGCCATCTTCATCTTCCAAGTCACCAGTTTTTGCATCGTAAGAGTGTTTGTGACCTTCAGCGTCTGTAGCAAATCCGCCTTTAGTTTGAACACCATTTTCATCAAAATGCAATTCTTGAACGTTGATTTCTTGGTCACCAGTTACGACTCGACCATTTTCGTCAAAGTAATACCAAACGATACTATCCTTATCGACATCTGTGTGACAGAGATAATTGACATAATAGGTCTGATGTTTCTGATGCAACACGCGCCCCACTTCGATAAAATCATCTATCAAAATTCCTGTCTCTTCACGCAATTCGAGTTTGGCACACTCTAAGGGATTTTCGCCTTGCAAAGCTGAACCACCAGCAGTCGCTTCCCACATCCCACCAAGATTTTTTTGAATTTCTTTGTGTCAACAAATAAGTCCCGTCTTGATGCCTCACGATAACTTCACTCACCAAATGATAAACACCCTTTGGAATCTTTTCCCCACGAACTAAAACTTGACCAGCAATAATATTCAAATGCGCATCTTAAGCATCCCAAAGTTTCATTTCAAACCTCCTTTAAAAAACGAAAATAAACAATACAAAATTGCTAAAACATTATATCATACAGGGAAGTTTTAAATTCAAATATCCAACTTTTTTATTTGGAATTATTCATCCCAGCATAATATTCAAGTTCATCATTGATCCTTATTACATAAAAAATAGCTATTTGTAATAATTCAAGATAGTATTCTAAATATTTTTTTTCATCTAAATTCGAGAATTTCCCGTGTACAAACTTATTCCGGATTTTTGGCCCATTTCCATATTTCTTATCATCTAAAATAAACGATAGGTAATTTATTTCTGGCTCTGAAAAAACTTTACTTGTATACTCACAAAAATTCTTCTCAACCAAATTTTGTGCAACTACTAGATCTGACTCTAGTTTATAAAACAAACAAAATGTCCCTGTCCTCCAAAGCATATATAAAATTTTTATTTCCCTTATATTTTTAAATTTTATAGCATCATCTACTATCTCAATTATATTTCTTTCAATTAAGTACCATATATCCTTTTGTTGATAATCATTAAAATCACTAATGTTAACACCTATTTCAACAAGTCTAAAGAATGGATGAAACTCTTCATTTGATAAAGTATAAGCAAGATGACTTTGATCAGAAAAAAGCATTAACATAAGGCGACTCGTTTCAGAGTTTGTCTTTAATTTTAGAAACTTATGCTTTTTAAAAGATTTAAGATTATTATATGAAGTAGGTTTAGATTTTATACTTAATAAGTCAAAATCAATTTCTCTATTTTTTTCAAATAATTCAAATTGATTCAATATACTATCCATTTCACTAATAATCGATTTACTTCTTTCATAGTAAGAAGAAACTTTATTTGAGTTATTAAAGCAGAAACCTTCAATTCCTAATTCTTCCACAATATATGTATTAAAATACCATTCAATTATTTCTTCAAGATCTATTTTATTGTTTTTTAGATAATCAAAATATGCATGAAATATCAAACTACAAGACATTTTTAAGTTTTTATCATAGCCAGAATAATCAGCATTTGATTTTAATGAAAACAATTCGTAAAAATTGAACGTATCACTATTTAATACTAACCAAGGTAGTCCAGTGTCATAACTAAAAAAATTTAAAAAATAAATATAGTTGTTCAACAATGTCGAGAAATCATGATACTCATCCAATACATTTTTGTTAATAACAATTTTAGAAGTTAGTCCATAATTTTCATAACTAAATAGTTGTTCATTTTCAATTGGAGCTATACTAACCCCTAAAGAGTATGATACCCCTAAATGGTTCTTAAAATGATCTTTCCAAATGCTTTCTGATTTTCTTTGGGATAATAATTTAACTTCATCTTCAAAATAATATCGACTAGTTTTTTTATAATTAAATATTGCTTCTAAATAATTTGGGTTTACCAAATCACCCTCGCAATACTTTCTTGCCAAATTGTTAACTTCTTCATTAGTAAGATTGATTTTTATAAATAATCCAGTTCGAGAATCAATATATTTTCCCGATTGATGATTTATAAAAAATTCAATATTTTGAGGATAATCTAAAAAATTATTTTTAACTACAACTGGAAATAGCTTAACTATTTCATCAATGCAACTAAGATGTATCAATTGGATATCATACTTATTTACGTATGTTGAAAATCTTTCCTCATCATTCTCGTTTACTTTATTGCATTCAAACAATAATTTCCAAAAAGAATTTCTATACATAATGTTAACATCATCATAGTCAATTTCAAAAAAAGAATCGGACAAATTTTTGAATATATCAACATAAAATTGTTTCATTAAATGCTTAAACTCTTTGAACCTTGATTCCTTTTTCAATAAGTTTATAACTAAATATGTCTCAATAATATAATTTATATTTGTTGATGGTTTATAATCTTTGATAAAAACTTCCACTTTATCATATTCATAAGGTAATATAGCATTATTATTAACATGGAAATTTTTCTTCGTCATATAATAAGCTCTCCTAATTCTTAAAAGATATATAATAATTATAACATCACTATTTTGTTATTACTATAATTAAAAATACAATCAATGAGTACACTAAAATTCCATGATTAATTTGAACATATTTATTTTTATATCGCAGCAGTTCGTGGCTAGCTAAAACTAATCACATCATCATTTTTACTCCTTGCTCTTAGACCGCTGTTGCAGGGGGATGGGGAGGCGTCAGGCCTCTTGTACTTGGATTTTTAAATTAAAAAAGCTAGTCTAATCTGACTAGCTTTCTTTATCTCCAGCGGTTCGCTGTTACCTCATCACATCGTCGCTTTCGCTCCTTGCTCTGAGACAGCTATCGCAGGGGTAGTACTAAAGATTTTTATTGCGACTTTGTCGCTAAAAATCTAGTACTACTCCCACTCAACTGTTGCAGGTGGTTTACTTGTAATATCGTAGACGATGCGGTTAACGTGATCAACTTCATTTACGATACGAACAGAGATTTTTTGAAGAACATCCCATGGGATACGTGCAAAGTCTGCTGTCATACCGTCGATTGATGTGATTGCACGGATTGCGATTGTGTAATCATAAGTACGTCCGTCACCCATAACACCAACTGAGCGCACACCTGTGTTAACTGTGAAGTATTGCCAGATATCACGATCAAGACCAGCTTTAGCAATTTCTTCACGAAGGATAGCATCAGATTCACGAACTGTTTCAAGACGTTCTGCTGTGATTTCACCCATCACACGGATAGCAAGTCCTGGTCCTGGGAATGGTTGACGCCAAACGATTTCGTCAGGCATATCAAGAGCTGTACCAAGCGCACGAACTTCGTCTTTGAAAAGTGTGTTAAGTGGTTCAATCAATTCAAATTGCATGTCTTCTGGAAGACCACCAACGTTGTGGTGTGATTTGATTGTTTGGGCTGTATCTGTACCAGATTCGATAACGTCTGTGTAAAGAGTACCTTGTGCTAAGAAGTCAACACCTTTAAGTTTACTTGCTTCGTCGTCAAATACACTGACAAATTCATTACCGATGATTTTACGTTTTTTCTCTGGGTCATCAACGCCAGCAAGAAGGTCTAAGAAACGTTTTGAAGCATCAACACGAATGATGTTCAATCCGAATTTACCACCAAGCATGTTCATAACTTGGTCACCTTCTCCTTTACGAAGAAGACCGTGGTCAACGAAGATACATGTCAATTGGTCACCGATAGCACGTTGAAGAAGGACACCTACTACTGATGAGTCAACACCACCTGAAAGTCCCAAAAGAACTTTACGGTCACCAACTTTTTGACGGATTTCATTGATTTGCAAGTCAATGAAGTTATCCATTGACCAATCGCCTTTAGCACCACAGATTCCGAAAGCAAAGTTACGTAAAATATCATTACCATATACTGAGTGACGAACTTCTGGGTGGAATTGAATACCATAAATGTTTTTCTCAGTATTTTCAATGGCTGCGTAAGGGCAATCAGCAGAATCGCCAACAAGGTGGAAACCTGCTGGAATTTCGGTAACTGCATCACCGTGGCTCATTAAAACGGTTTGTTCATCTGGTGTGTCAGCAAAAAGTTCTGATTTAGCTTTTAGATGAAGTGTTGATTGACCGTATTCGCTGTGACCAGTTTGTCCGGCTGGAACAACTTTACCACCAAGTTTATCAGTCAACAATTGCATACCATAGCAGATACCAAGAATTGGAATACCCAATTCAAAAATTTCTTCATCAATACCAAAGGCATTGTCAGCATAAACTGAATTTGGACCACCTGAAAGTACAATACCAATTGGGTTAATTGCGCGAACTTCATCAGCTGTGATTTTGTGGCTTCGTAGTTCAGAGAAGACACCAAATTCACGGATACGACGAGCAATCAATTGGTTGTACTGGCTACCATAGTCAAGAACAATGATTTTTTGAACATCGTTCAAAGTAGATTTGTCAGTCATTATTACCCTTTCTATTAACGTCAGCCCTTTGGCTAACAGTATTCATTTTAATTGTAGCATAAATTTATACATTTGGCAGTAGATTTTAGGTATCTTATTAAAATTAGAAATTTAACAACTATTCCCATAATTATATAATTAACTAAAACGTTTTCTACGTTTGATTTTGGGAAATTTAGTTACTAAAAAGCCACGATTGCTCGTGACTTCTATTTTTTAATCAATCATCTGTTCCATGCGTGTTTCTTGTGGTGTCATGCCTTGGCGTTCATAGAAGCGCACAGCAGATTTATTAGCACTCCAGACATTCAACGTTAAGTTGTAACAACCAATCTCTTTGGCATACTGCAAAGCAAACTGATATAACTGCTCACCGATTTTTTGCCCACGCGCAGCTTCATCCACACACAAGTCATCAATAAAAAGTGTCTTTTGCGGTACTTTT
>OARK01000285.1_pt1 | contig 11293 bp, 8 predicted proteins | sample 1475711 | NCBI WGS metagenome assembly OARK01 (sample SAMEA3360700, study PRJEB22359) | human gut metagenome | biome: ENVO:urban biome; feature: ENVO:human-associated habitat; material: ENVO:feces | place: Bangladesh | collected 2011 | reverse complement strand
TGAAAACCTCGCTGCTCTTGGTGGTGAACGCTGCCGCGGCATGATAGCCGGGCAGATCGTTCACGCCTGTTATGTGTAAGTAATTGAAATCGCCCATAGTTTTGCGTTTTTAATGCAAAACTATGGGCGATGGAGTGTTTAAGAAAAGACGAGGCTATTCAGCCATTGTTTGCACCTTGTCTTCTATAAATTGAATTTCGTTATCTGACAAACCATATTTAGCATACAACTGCTCATCGATTTCATGGATAGACTTTGACCAGTCTATGTCGCTGCTTTCGGTGAAGTCTTGAAGTGGAACATTTTGCCAAGTGCTGCGAGGATTATCTTGTGTTCGTTTTAATGTGCCTAACATTGTGCGAGCGAACTTTGTTTTGACGTATTTGTAGCATGCTTGGGCTTCAGCTTCTGTCTCAAATTGTCCTATACTTAGAAAAGTATCAGTATGGCCGATTATCGGCTCGCCGATTATCGGCTCGCCGATTATCGGCGTAGATAAAACTTCACCGATAGCACCACCTGTTCCATTGGCTTTTGGAATTATCACTTTATACTTGTAGAAACTGTCAGGTTGAGTAATATAAGATCGATTAACCCATTTTATGCAACGTACATTATCTTTTCTACCATAGATACGTGCCATATAGTTCTCTTCACCTTTAGGGCAATCTTCCAAAAAAATTTCTGGAAACAAGTCAAATATATTAGCACCCAAACTATATTTATGGCCCTTGCTCGGACGTGATTCAAGATCGGGGAATTCATCATATAGTGTTTGTGTTAAGCCATAAAGTTCACGCGGACCAACTATTGTAGAGAACGATTTCTCCTCCAATTTTTCTACTTTTGATAAGATGGAACGCAACTCCTCATAGGGAGAAAAAAAGCCGATAGGGGTAAACGTATCATGCTCATTGTAGAGTGTGATAGCTATACCTCCTTTAACATCGACTCTCGGAAATACATCGGCACTATTTGCCCAATAATTTACTACTTTATAATGCTCGTTGTTGAGAAAAGACTCATTCCAGGACTTAGGAGTTTTGCCTGCGTTAAAAAGGAAACGCGCTGGGTGAATCATTGTATTCAGAGAACCTAAATCTTTGCCCAAATCAAGGAATAAATTGTATAAAGAATCAGCACCATTACCGTCGCCTTTATTTGTTAGCTGATATGGTGGATTGCCCACCACAGCACTGAACTTCAAAGTTTTCTTCATATCGTGATTTCCGTAAGTAGAAGGATTGAGTATTCTTTTGATAAGTTTATTACGTTTTACTTGCTTTTTGTCTTTATCGCGTAAAATGTCAACCAAATCAGCAAAACTCTTGGTGTTGGGACGTACGTCTGTGTTATAACCAGCCAGAACTCTTTGCGTTATTTTTTCGGCCATAGGCGTTTGGCAAACCACAAATAAGTTGCGCTCAACCACGCGCTTCCAAAGTAAACGGTTTCGTTCTTCTTCGGGCATAGCAAACAAACTATTAGAGCTTTGCATACGGAAGAGCGTGTAAGCCAACCAAAGTGGGTAAACGCCCGATTTGGAGTTAATTTCGAGAATTTGCGTTTCAGGGTTTCCTAACACCTGCGCTGTCACCTCGCCTTGGCTGACAAATCGTGGTTCAGACAATTCCGTTTGGTGCGGCTCGTCGTAGAAATCGTATCCACCTAAAGTGCTGGTCATGTGTAAATTGACCACTCGCCAAGGCGTCAATACCGTTTCTTGGGCAGGATAATGGAAAGTGCCAATGAGATTGGCCATCTGCCGTACGCGTTCACAGACGGGCAATTTGTCAATCTCCTTAGCTCGTGACACAATGTTAAGGGCAGAGGCAATGAACACATCATTATTGTAGTAACGCTGCAAAGCATGAAAATGCTTCTTTTCAAAACCATTGGGCATGAACATGCGCCAAGAACTTTCGTCAATACTATCAATAAAAGTATTGAGTGAAAGCGTTTCGACATTATCCACCGTGCCAAATATCATCATAGGTAAACGTACCGAGATGATTTCCAAAATATTGCGCAAAAGGCCGCGCGCTTGTTCGGCAGGGCTTTGAATATGCTTTGGGTTTACTAAGGGAGGATTATCCTTGTCACGGGCATTTGTCTTCTTACCTTTATTGTTAGCACCCGCACCATCAACTCCTTGGTTGTTTACCTTTACGCCGCTCTTGCCTTTTGCACCATTTCCTTTACCATTAAGAAGGTTGCCAATCTCTTGCAGCCAACCAAGGTCTTTCTCGTTGGCTGTGCCGATGCCCGAAAAGAGTCGGTAGTCACGGAACCCTTTTTGTATGACGTGCTCTGTGTACACATGGTTAACCTGCTGCATGAAATTGACAGCATCGTAGTCTACCGTCTTTCCACCATCTATGGCAATGACTGAACAAAACCTAAGGAAATTCTCGGTGTTCAACGCAACTCCATCACGTTTACCACTTGCGGCTTGAGATGTCTGAGTCTTGATAAAGTCGTCTATCACTGTGAGCGTACGGTCGGGAGCAAAGTCAAAGGCATAACAATCAGTCTTTATACCAGGTGTATGCTTAAACGGAGTTTGTGCGCGGAAGATTGTTTGTAAATACCCAGCAGCCTTGGTGTTATAAGAACCAGACAGCATAAAAACAGCCGTCCACTGTTCAATGCTGACACCCGTTGTCAGCCTGCCACACGACAGCGTGATAGTGCGCTCATGCTGGGCAATGGCTTGCTTCACCTTTCTCACGCAATCCTTCTCTTGCTTTTCAATTTTCTGTGAATCGTCAGAGTTGTCCAACTGCTCTATCTTATCACCCTCGCCAGCCACATTGACCACATAGAATTGCTTGAAAAAAGGATGGGCTTGCAACAAGGCGCTAAAGGCCGCAGCAGCCTTAACTCCTGGCAACACCCAAAAGGTGTGTGCAAAATATGACTTGTACTCCTCGCGGCTAAAGGGATAATAACTATCCTTGTTCGGCTCACAAAGCAGGTCGAGAAACTTCATCACATCACCTTCGTGTACAAACTTGCCAGCTTGGACACCATCTGGGAGTGGCATCCCATCTTGTTTGGGGTTGCCTGTCCACGTACGGAAAAATTCTGAAAACTCAAAGTAGTCCTCGTCGCTATGGTTGTAATGTTCAAATACAGAACCGAGATTGTACGTACGAATGTTTAGATGAGCCAAGCCCTCGTAGGGGTTCGGCTTTTCAGGGTCATTCCAATTGTTCTTGGCATTTTGCTCGTTGATGTAATCCCAAGTATAGATTTCGTCCCCTTTGAACTGGTCAAGAATATTGTAGGGCGTTCCAGAGAGATAAAGGAAATGTTGACATTTCTTTTGCAGCTTGTGTATGACGTTTTGTCCAAGTGGGGTTTTAGTTCCTTCGTGTGCTTCGTCAATAATGACCAAATCCCACTTTGTAGCAAAGACGTCTTCGTTCTTTTTCATCGTGCCGTTGCCTTTTTCCCATGAACCACGCAAGTCTTGCATAGAGGCAAAGTATATAAAAGGTTGGCCAGAGCTATTTAACGTCTCAAATTTCTCACCCACTTGTAGCTGTCCGTTCTTGTTGTTAGCGCTGGGTTTTGAGCCATACTGATAGTTCTCGAACTTTATCAGTCTGAAATCCTCAAACCAACCACTTTTGACCGATGGACGGTGTGTAAGGATCAGCGTCTTTTTCAATCCGAGCCGACGTACCGTTTCAAGCGCACACAATGTCTTGCCAAAGCGCATTTTGGCATTCCAAAGCATTTTGCCTGGAACCGAGAAGTGCGACACTGTTTTCTCTATGGCGTCTATCTGTTCTTTGCGAAAAACGATTTCAATAGTTTTGTTCGTATTTATTGGGCCATCAATAACGCTTCGTCCCTCCTTAACGGCAGCAATAGCTTTGATAACAATATCAAGTCGTTCGGGTGCTATATCAAACCATTCATTAGGTTGCTTTTCACCGAGTTTTGGAAAGTAATGCCTCGTATATCCACTATTAAGCAATACCAAATGAACATCATTGTCGAGGAAACACAAGTCATTGTTATTCTTGTCAATAAAGTGGGCTATCTCCACATACAGCAAATCGTAGTTCACCCCTGCAGTCAACGTTTCTTCAGCGATACGTTTATTGGCAGCATTGCGCAATAACTCACAGTTAGGCGTAAGCGTGTCAAAAGTTTTGGCATCAGTCTTGATAGATGTCTTTCCAATCTTCAATATACCTTGATGGTCAGCATCTGAAATAGAAAACACATATATCAGTCTATATTCGTATGTTGATTGTATTACTGCCATGTTATTATAAATTGTGATTAGCTACCAATTGCTTGAATTTCACTTCTTCTCCCATTAAAGGTTCGCTACCAGACCATTGCATGATGCGGCACAGTCTATATTGTGGTAGAATTTCATCATCAAACATTTCAGATTGTACTTTTTCTTGTGGCGTGTACCCAGGTATGCCATATTTTAATCCGTCCATTTGCCAGATGTTCCACGAAATGATTTCAGCAATTTTTTTCATGAAGTCACTCTGAGGAAGCCCTTTCGTATGCCATTTTGACTGATAATACTCAATCAGGGAAATAAACAAAGCTTCACGAGCAAGCAGCAAATTGTCACCCTGCCATTCAAATCCGTAAATACTTTGATAGGCTCGGTATACCATTCTGCGCCATTGACGCTTCAATGCCTTACGCTTTTGCGGTGTAAGCTCTGACGAGTCGTTAGGCGTCAACGCATTGATAGCCCATAACTTTCGGTCAAGAAGTCCTATTCTGTTACCTATTTCAATGAGTTGTCCTGTTGTGACATCATAGCGACTTACAAGATAAGGCGCTTCACCACAAGTTATTTCGATCCGTTTGTCTGCAATGTATCGTTTTAGACTATTTTCATCGGGAATAAGTGGTTTGGGATTAGACGTCCATGTGTTATCTTCTTTTTCATGATTAAAAACATTGGGAGTGCCAAACCAAGCATCGTCCACCAAATTGTTTTGGCGGTTGCAAATCCATGCAGGGGTAAAGACTTCGGCCATTTCGCGTGAGCGTTTGCGTTGCTGCAAGTCTAATTTCTTGATGCGGGGTTGAATGACATGAGTATTTTCGCCAGTAATAAGTTCCGACGTTACAAAATTTTGGAACCCATACCCGCTCCCATAGTGTTCGTAATCATTTGAAGCCCAAATAATATTACTGCCTGTCGTGCGGTCAGACAATAAAATTTCAAGGATTCCATCTAATTTTTGAAGTTCTTCCTCATTTGTATCAATATCAAACAACAAAGATGAATCTATTGGCTTCATACTATTTCAGTTTCTTAAGTTCCGTTTGGAATATTTCAAAGAAGGTGATGATTGTATTCTTGAACCAGTCAAATTGTGCAGGGTGGGTGGAAGCATCTAAAAAGTTATAATCAGCCGAAACAGATATATAACTAGACTTTTTATCATCCAACCTTTTCCACGCTACATTTACAAATTTAGCATCAACCCTTTTCTCGCAAGCAGATTTGATAGAATCAAAATGGCTCTTATTCTCGTCCTTAGAAGCGGTGTTAAACCATAGTTCTACTCTTATACCTCCATTTTTCAATATACCAAGAGAGAGGTTGGCAAAAGAAACTCCAATCGCTACATTTGTCCATGCCTGAGGCAATGGTTTCTGCATACGAAAAACCTTGTTTCCCTTGACATATTCAGATAGTTTGGTCCAATAGTCTATCTGCTTTTCTTGGAAATTTGTTTTAGGTACACTGCTACTTGTATTACGTACAGCCTTGCTCCAACCATTAGGTTTGGCCACCACCTTGAACATAGGGGCTACTGCTGAGTCACCTATTTTAATTAGATGTATTTCTATTCCAAAGAAATTGAAAGAATCGTCTGTTATATTGTTCAGCCAGTCCAATGCTGCACGGTGTTCTTCTGTAAATTCTTTTGCAATCCAAACGATTGTAGCTGCATTAAGGCCTGCAGCATAAGTCATGATTTGACCTAAGTGTGTATGATCGGTTTGTTCAAGTTGATTCTCAATCAAGACATAATGATCAAAACCATCTTTACACAAAATGTCTGCACGAAACGGACCAACGTTGACCTCTTGCGATTCAACTTCCAAATCTAGGTCGATTGCATCACCCAATGACTTTATGTTATCGTCTTGAGCAAGCCAAGGAGTAAAGTCCTTATCTTCGTACTCCCAACAATCTCGCAAATCAACGAACTCGATGTTTCCTAAACTCTTTATCTTTTGCATAGATTTTCTTTTATATATAGCAAAGGTAACAACTTTATTGGTAAAAAAAGAAAGCAAACAAGACTTTTGATAATAAAATAGAAATTTTCTAATCATTCTCTATGAAAAATGGTGATTACTAAAGGATTTTTCAATCTTGCATTCCATTATAATAGTATTATATGACAATTTTCAAATTGTTATAAATGACAATTAAAAAAATATCGTATCTTTGTCAGCATCAAAAAATCGTATTATGATAGAAAACGTAAAATTTGAAGAAATCGGTCAAGGACAATCACAAATTATTTTGGAATACTCAACAGGAGAAGAAACCGAACTCATGTTTAATAGTATATTTCCAATTCAAGCAAAATCCTACTACTTAAAATCTATAAAAGATCTTCTAAAGCACAAACCTGATTTGTCTCCTAAAGATGATCTCTTTACATTGTTCTCAAATTGGTTTTGGAAATGTCATTTAGAAGCTCCATTAGGAATTGGGGCTTATCGAGATGAGAACAGAATTAGATTGGGAAGGAGAATAAAAGAGTTGCGAATAGAAAAGGGGCTTGATGCTAAACAATTAGCAATTCTTTGCGGAATAGATGCTGCCAATCTTTGTCGTATAGAACAAGGGAAGCGATCTGTCGGAATAGATATTCTATCCAAAATTGCCAATGCTTTAGGCTTTCAGTTAGATTTCGTAAAATTGTGATATAATCACCGCTATGGCAGAAATTAAATATCAATATGCTTATGATGAGAGCGGTTCTCTCATCAATGTCAATGACTTGTCAAAAGAAGTAAGCAAGCAACATCATTATAAATGTATAAGTTGTGGAAGTGAATTGCTACCACGTGCAATAGGAAGTAAATATAGAAAGTCACATTTTTATCATAGGAATATTGTGAATTGTAATAGCGAAACCTATTTGCATAAGTTAGCAAAACGACTTATAAAAAGTCATTTTGAAAAGGCTGATCATTTTATCATCTCACACCTTGCTACTTTAGAATGCAGTGAAACAGGGTGTTCAATACGTAATTATGCTTGCAAACAAGAAAATCAACTCATTTCTTACGACTTGAAAAAATACTATGACATCTGTGAGGAAGAGAAAGAAATAGATGGTTTTGTTGCTGATTTACTATTGTCTGACAGTCGAAATCCAGAAAAGCAGAATACACTCATAGAAATATGCGTTAGCCATGCTTGCGAAGAATACAAAAGAAAATCAGGATTAAAAATTATCGAATTAAAAATTACCAAGGAACAGGATATTGAAGATTTTATAAACAAGACTGAAGTAATATGTGACTGTAGTAACCTTGAATGTATAAATTTTAAGAAATACATAAAGAAACGATTAGATGCTCCTGTTCCCAGATACATAATAAATGACACAGGAAATGGAGAAGGTTTCTTTGTAAAAGTGGGTTGCACGAAGTCGGGTGTAAAAGTAAGAAGAAACTCAGAATGGGAACTTAATGTCATACCATTAAATAAAGAATACGCATATAGTGATATACCAGAATGGATCCCTTTATATTGGTTGTATAAACATTGCAACTATAAGAACTGCTTTGTTTGTAAATATTACAATAAAACAATAAGCGAAAATGTACCAAGTTGTAAATACAATGCCAAACATGGTAAGGATAGGTACCCGAATATGGAAGAAGCCAATATTTGTAGAATTTTTTCCCCTAAGATAAGGACAAAAGATCTTGAAGACTTTATTATTGGAAATATTATAGTAACAGAAACAAAGCCCAGACCAGAATATAAGGTTATAGTAGCTGGAAGTAGTTATGTGTGTGATAATGAACAACGATTTGAGCAAATTTGTTTAAGATACCTATCAAAAAAACTAGAAACACATGAAGTTATTATAATTTCTGGGACGGCTTTTGATATAGAATATATGACAAAACATTTTTGCGATAAATATAAGATTCAAATGGAACCACATAAAGCATTATGGGGTAAGTATGAGCAACGAGCAGCATATATTTCTAATGAGGAAATGATTAAAGAAGCAGACGCACTTATTGTTTTTTGGAATAAAAATAGTAGGCGCATAGGGCATCTTATAGATTTAGCAAGAAAAAAAGGCATTAGAATTGCTGAGCCTACAATATGAAGAACCGCTCAATCAGTTATTGTTACTGATTGAGCGGTTAAATATTATCTCCACAGAGGTTGATCTTGCCAATTGCGAGGAAATCCCATGGCAGCAACGTCTATATTAGGGTATTCAACAAATAAATCTCGAAGTTTTTCTCTGAACGTATTGCTTGGATTGATGATGTCAAGCAAATACGTAATCAAGCACAATACATAGTAGACCTTATTGTTGGAAAAGTTTGGAATAGAAACAAAAGGATAAGTAGTTCGCCTTGGAACAATTGGGCGAATGCCCAAAATCTTATTCCACAGACGACTATGATGTGCACAAATATTGCGTATGTATGTAATAGCATGTAGCCAAGAAACCATCACACTATCTGCGACACCAAAATAACGTGCAATTGTACGCTTACTCACACCATCTTTCAAGTTGCTATAAAGCAGTGACAAAGTTCCCAAAGACGTAATTTCCAATGTTATCCAACTTGGAGGAAAGTGGTCCGTGTATTTTACCTTGAATGCGGTAACAAAATCCTCATCGCTCCTTGAATATTCTTCATCAATTTTTGAAAGTGTCTTAGCGTGCTTTGCAGGATTTTTGAAGAGAGAGGAATCTGTAAACCATAAGCCATCATAATTGTGTGACATTACATAAGCTATTTGCGTACGTACAGCCACCTCTATTTTCGATATTTCAGAAAGTATCAAAGAACGGAGTTTTGCATCAAATTTGTAAATCGAGTATGCTTGCTCAAATAATGCACCAGACTTAAAAATGTGATTTTGCTTGTCAGCTAAAAGCGGATACCAATATCCACTCATTCTGTAATAGCTTATGTTTTGAAGCAATTGTTTTGCTCGCACTTCATCATTGAATTGCAAGCCACGACTTTTCAGTATTTCAATTTGTTCATCAAAAGTTTTGATGGTTTTGGTGTATGGAATCCGGGTCATAAACGCATATAAACAAAAATAACTCACCCTGAGCGCGCTGTTCTAACGGGAAGCGGGGTGAGTATGTTGCTGCAAAAGTACAAAGTATTTTTGAATAATACAAATCTAAGAATTGATATTTCACGAAATATCAATACAAGATCAAGAGAAAAACTCAAATTCTCAACACCTAAAGAGGAGTTTTCAAATTTTTTGTGTAATATTGCACTTGCTAGTTGACTTTTTAGGACTATTAAAGGGTTATTTACTGCGGGTAGTGCAATTCATACCAACATTATGAAGTATGAAAAAAAGCAGCTAAGGACGCTGGCACAGGGCCGTACGCTGTACGCTTGATATATGGCCCCTTTGATTATGTAAAAGAAGTATTTTAAGTATTATGAAAGCTGATTTTATTAGAAAATACGTTACGAAGAAATCCATAACAATAAGCGTAGCTATTATAGCTATGTGCTTATTATGTGGGGCTGTATTTTATGTAGCAAAGTATCGTAAAGAACAAGAGCAAAATAGAAAACTCGAAGCACGATTTGATAAGTTCATGGGGTACCATTATCCATATTTAGAGCAAATTGCCCGAGCTTCCAATATATATAGTAGGCAACAAATTAGTTTGATGTATGATTACCTGAAAAATCATAAAGGCAGATATATAAATGAAAATGTAAGATATTATGACAATGGAGAGTTCTTCTCAATGAGAGAAAATTGTGATTTAATGACATTGTTTGAAAATGCGAGATTACTATATTTCGCACGTTCAACGGGGCCTATATATTGTGCTCCATCTTCAAGATTTTCTGAATGTAAAGCTTTCCATGATATTTTAGATGCATCTCAAGGTCTAAGCATACGAGGCATAAATATTTTTGACGATAATATAGCTCTATACGATAGAGCAGATATAGTGCGAGATAAGATTGATAGTCTTAACTTATGTATCCAGAGTAGCATTTATACTCTTAGGAAATACAAGAATAAAGAGAAAGAGATTGATTTGAACTCAATACCCGAATCAGACTTCGATTTAGATAATTATTAATCATGAAAATAAACAGCTTTGTAGACGTTACAATCTACAAAGCTGTTTATTATTTCGCTTTACAAATCATTGTATACTTTTTGATCATTAACAGACTTATTTTTCCTTTTATTGATAAGGTCCGTATAAGATACTACATTATAATATTCGTAATTATCTTCATCGTATGAAAGTCTGAGGGTAATGTCACCATCTTCGAGATAGAAATATGCATCTTTTTCCTTGTTATCATCATCACGTTCTTCACCGCAGAGGAGTTTATCTTTGTACTTATTTGCTATAATTGGATAGATCTTAATATATTTATTCCAAGCTTGTGTGTATGTACAATTACTTAGAAAGACTGTCACCTCATATACGATTTTCGTATAAGGGTTAAAATCCACTGTCATAAAGCGATTCGATTCACCCATAAAAGTGCCATAGAACCCTCTTGTACCTTTATCAAGTCTTGCACTCACTTTATAATCGTACCTAATCCCTTTGGCTTTGAGCTTTGCTGAAAATTGGTCGATTGTTCCTGTAATGGGTATTCCCATAAAAGTCAAGTGACGTTTTGGATTACGATTTTTTACAAGAGCATCAAGTGAATCTGTTTCAGCAGAATCCTTTACAAGTGCTTCAACTTTTTCAATGCTTACATGATTACCAGCATTTGCCTTTTGAGCAAATGTAAGACAAAAAAGGAAGATGATAATATGTGCTAATACTTTCATTGTCATGAGTTTGAATTAGGTTGCAAAGATAATTATAATCCGTCACATAAACACCTCCATGCCATTTATTTCAAACACGCACACATCTCTCAGCTGCCGGATTTCATTGCTATTCAGCAGTTTCATTCTTCGCGTGCCTTTGTAGAAGTCGTAGCGAAGAGAGATACATCGGTGCCAGCATTGGATTTCACCCGAGCGCGTCCATAGTTTGAGGTCTACAGG
>OARK01000282.1_pt1 | contig 11397 bp, 9 predicted proteins | sample 1475711 | NCBI WGS metagenome assembly OARK01 (sample SAMEA3360700, study PRJEB22359) | human gut metagenome | biome: ENVO:urban biome; feature: ENVO:human-associated habitat; material: ENVO:feces | place: Bangladesh | collected 2011 | reverse complement strand
AAAAAGAGAGATTAAAAAAGTATAACGAATAGGGAATAATGTGATAGCGAAGAGAGAAAAGCATGGAATTTTGTGATAAAACGCCTTAAAACAATAGGAATTTTGTGATTTTCAGTCCGAATTCCTTTGGAATTTTGTGATAAAGTTGTACTTTTGCACCCGATTATCAGGTATTATATTATTCTGTGACAAGAACATTATCACAATAAAAGCGGTTGAAAAAACCGCAAGATGAAACAATTATGGTTTTAAATTATAACTATATAATTTTGTTGCACCCACAAAAGTATATACAAATATAGTGATAATAAACAAGTTACGATAAAACGGATAAAAGTTAATTCTATTTAATATCGTTTTTATCGGTGTTATTTTGTTGTAGTTTTGTTGTACACCTCAGAATTTTGTTGTATCTTTGCAGTGCAACAAAAGAGTTATCTTATGGGACGAAAAAAGAGTATCATAAAGCCAAAAGAGCCGATTAAGCTAAGATGGCGTCAGTTAAAGAATGGTAATCAAACTATATATCTGGATTACTATGAGAAGGGCAGGAGAAATCTTGAATACCTTCATTTATACCTCATTCCAGAAGTAGATGAGGCTGCTAGAATTATGAATGCAAACACAATAAGGGCAGCTATCAAAATCAAGAATGAGCGTATTAGTGATTTATTGGCAGGTAAGGCTAATATTAAAACTATTGGTGGCGCATCCAAGAAGATTAAGTTGTTAGATTGGATTAATACTTATGCTAACAACAAGCTAGAAAATGGTTTGTCTAAAAGTTCCTTCAATATTATAGTGAATATGAGAAATTACTTGGCTAGGTTTGAGAACAACACAAACTTAATAGATGTAGATGTAGATTTTGTAAGTGATTTCATCCATTATCTCCATAATTGTGGAAGAATTTTAGTAAGTCCAAAGACAGGTAAGGAGATAAAGAAAAGTAAGCCTTTATCACAAAAGACCATTTCAAACTATGTTGGGGTTTTGCGTTCTGCATTAAAACGAGCAGAAGATAAGGGGATTATTAGCAAATCACCATTTAAGAAATTGGATGATAATGATAAACGCTTATTTCAAGCTCCAAAATCAAGTAGAGTGTTCCTTACTATTGAAGAATTAAAGCAAATGGCAGCAAACAACATCTTGGAGAATGAACAGACAAAGCAAGCTTTTATGTTTGCTTGCTTTACTGGTTTGCGTTTAAGTGATATACGTTCTTTCAAGTGGTCTGACATTCAAGTTAGTGATGGTAATTGGTTTAGAGATTTCAAACAACAGAAAACGAATGACCGCTTAAATTTACCGATTTCTAATGATGCTAAGAAGTGGATGCCAAAAAAGGTAGATGGCATAGATACTATTTTCTACAAATTGCCTAAATCAACATGCGAACTTGACCGACAAATAAAGAAATGGGCAAAGGCTGCTGGCATAGATAAGTATGTTACCTTTCACACATCAAGGCATACGTTTGCCACGATGCTTTTAACCAAGGACAATGATATTTACACAGTTAGCAAGTTGCTAGGACATAGAAACGTATCAACAACCCAGATTTATGCTGATTTGGTTGGACAAAAGAAAGTGAGAGCTATCAACTCTCTAAATGGCGTATTAGACTAAAGAGGAGGTTAGGATGAATTTAAAAAATGTAACTTACGAATATGAGTACCATGATAGTATTTTTTATCAAATAGCACTAGGAATAGATTACTATCACAAAGAATTAGGTATATATCCTTGCATAGAAAACGGTAAGGTATGGCATGATGATTATTTTGAAGAGTGTCGATTTGAACAGGCTGCAATAAATACGGCTTGTTATTTGATGGCTGCTTATGATTGTAAAATGCTGATACCTAAAGGAGAGGGGTTTGGTTGTATAAAGGCGATTCTTTTTGATTTGAGTAGCGATGTTAAAGAATTATACTCATTAGAAGATTTAAGGTTTCAATGGATGGGTACGAATAAAAGTTTAGCAGCTTTACTTTATATGGCTTTTGGTACATTGTCTATTTCGGATAAAGGGGAAATTATAGATTATTCCATAAAGTCAGAAAGAATGGTTATTAAGGAAGTGGACTCAGAGGAAGAAGCAGAAGAACAATGGCAAAAGTTAAGTTCTCATTCTGATTTTCTGATAAAACTTGGAGAATACTTTGGTGTGTCAAATCTTAGGAATAGTGCAAAACAGCTAGCACCTTTGAGAGATAAAGACTCCGAAAAGGATATTAAGTTAAAGGAGGTTGAAATCATGTATAAGGTTCAAGAACGAGCCAAAGCCTATCAGAACGAGCTTACTTATTTGAAAAAAATGAAATCTGCTTTACAAAGGATTATAGATAATGATTTAGAATGTTTTAAACGAGGTTGGCAGGAATCAAAATTACAAGAAATCAAAGATTATGTCGTTGAAAACGTAAAATAAGGTTAAAATAAAGGAGACGATACAGGCAAGCACCTAAAATAATCACTAAAAAATAACCCCAAAATATAATTTAAGATGGCTAAAGGTATCAAAGAAATGGTACTTTTAGCCATTTTTTGTGCTTATATGGGGTTATTTGACACATAATTTGTTATTACTATCTTTGCAGCGTGAACAAAAAAATAATGGATTATGAAAGAAAAAGAGATCGTGGAACAATTAGACAGAATAGAAAAGTTAACTTTGCTAGGGGCAAAGAATTTTCTAACTACGGATGAGGCAGTAATCTATTTGGGCATTTGCAAGGCGAGTGTTTATGAAATGATGAAAAAGCACTCTATACCTTATTCAAAACCAAATGGCAAGCGATGCTATTTCAAAAAGGCAGACCTGGATAAATGGATGGGTACTAATAGGGTAGCCTCAGCAAGTGAGCTTGAAGAGCAAGCTGCAATGTATTGTGCAAATCATTAATAAATAGAAGATTTAATTTTATGAAAAGAGAAGACTTTAAGAAAAAAATTGTACGTAAGGACGGAGGGTTTGTCTTTCAGTCTGAGTGGTGGAACATCATCAAGAATAAGAGCGATGACTATAAAGCTTGGTTCTTTGATGTGGTGATGGCTTTCGGTATCTTTGGACGCATTCTTGACGATATGCCAAACGGCATGAAAAAGGATATGGAACATGTCATAGATGCTCTCTATACAGAAATATGCTATGGTGACAATCCTCTGAAATACAATCTGAGCGATGAAGAACTAGAGCAACTGCGATTTGAGAAAAATTCTTTTGATGATGATGTACGTGAAATCAGAAATGGAGGTAGCTTATGATTCAGCCGACTATAATATTTTATGCTCGCTTAGATTTTGATTTGTCAAGCAAAAAAACACCAAAGTATATTATTACAAGGGCGTGGGGAGATTATTCGCCTGTGGACAAAATAAAGGGCAGAAATGGTATGGTTTCAATGTATCTTTTGCCAAAGCGTGAGGTACAGCCTAGTAATTGCCCACCAATGCATCTGCAAGGAAAAAATTCTTTGAACATAACAGGTCTGAAAGATTACTTTTTGGATGGGAAGTTGTCGGGATTCGCTTACGGATACCCATTAAGCGAACCGACCTACGGCAAAGATAAAAAGCCAAACCCTTTCTATCCAAACAGAGAGGATGGCTTTTTGTTTATTGTCCATCAAGATAAGGAGGCTCCAACACCATCTGAGCAACAAAGACCGGATTATATAGAAATGATAGTCCTGCAAGGTTGCAAGATTTTGGCAGCAAGCTATTGTAAGCAGCTTGTTTTGGGTGGCTTTGACAAGGCTTTAAGTGTTCTAAGGCATGATGCAGTTTCTATAGGATAGGAGGTTTGCTATGTATGACAAAATAAAGTTGTACCTTCCTAAATGCAGAGGAATGCCCGATATTAGCCAATACCTAGATAATGGAGGCGAAAAAACCAACATTATTACAGGAGAAACGAGCATTTATGGTTTTATTGATAATATGAGGGTAAACCAATTCGTGGGTGGTTATGTGGTCAGCGGTAGTCTATCTGGATTTCTGTATGATAATAATCTTTATCCGCTTGATTACCACACGACCGCCAAGGCAATAGAGAAACTTTCAGATTGCTTGCATTTGGAAATGAGGTTGGCTGATGTGTTAGGGTTGGAGTTTGGGACTAACTTTGTAATGGAGAAAGAACCAAAAGTGTACTTAGATAAACTGGGTGATATGCCTAGAAAAGTAAGAGTGTTGGGCAACATAAATACTCTATATTATCAAGGTGTGAGCAATTCCCGAAGGACTAGACAAAAGAAAGTCCTAGCATTCTATGATAAGATAGCTGACGCCCAGAGCAAGGGTATGAAAATTCCTGTAGGATTGGAACAGGCTCATCTTCTGAAGTATGAGTTACGTCTGAATGGGCGGTTAGCTAGACAAATCGGAGTACAAGAGGTTAAAGCCTCAACGCTATCGGACAAAGTCTTTTTCAAGAAATTACTAAAAATGTGGAGCAATGATTATTTTTCAATAACAAAGCACCATACAACAAAAACAGAAATTATGAGTGAAATAAAAACTCCAAGAGATGCAATAAATGTATTCATCGCTAGGCTTATGAGCAAGCAGGACAAAGACGGGATAGCAACTTTTGTAGAAGAGCTAAAGTCTGAAAACATATTCGATGATGCAAAGTATTATTCACGGGTGAAAAAAAAGCTCAAAGAACTATCCTCAAACGCAAACTTGCTTGTTACGGATGCGGATATAAAAGAGCTTGATGATGCAATTATCAATACTATTGCCAATGCTTAGAAATGGGATTTATAATAAGTGGTATCTTTATACCAAAAAATGGTAAATTTTAAAAGTAAATTATGGATATATCAGAGATTCAAAATGACACAAAAATCAGTGTCCGAGTGTATGATGATGGGCGTAAGATGAGTATCAAGCTAGAAAAGCTATCAAACCCAGATGTTTATACGGTGGTAAACTTATCTAGAGATACGACCCTTCAGATAGCAGCAGCTTTGCATTGCAAGGAGTTATCAACGGCTTTGAAAAAGCTAGAAAAGAAAGCGACTTGAAGAGCTGCGCTTGCTGAGGCTAACTATAATGTGCCAATAGCAAGAGAGATTTATAAATTTAAAACAAATGTTTTATATCATTTTAAAAGAGGGAAATGGATAATTTAGAGTTTTTGGAGTGCTGCAATGATACAATCACAAAGGCGGCATTAACAGAAGAAGAGAGCAATGAATTGCTAGACAATTCACTCCCTAAGAGAGAAGAACAGAATATAAGCAATGAGGATATAGATGCGATTGCAAAATCCATAGTAGATAACATTTAAGATAATATAACAATGGATAAAGAATTACTTTTTGAAGATACAAAGTTTATTGAGTCACAAAAGAAAGAGGCTCAAAAGAAAGTTTTTGCTATCAATACAACACTTGATAGCTTGTTAGAGAAACTTGGTTGCGTTCTTTCCAATGAGGAGGTAGAGAACTTTATGAGATGCCCAGATGGCTTGTTTGAGATTGTTTGCCGTAATCTCATTAAACCGGATGATATTCGTGTTGAAGTCATTAAAGAAACCATTAGTGAACGATTAGCGCCAATTATGGAAAGATGGAAGTTATTGACTCTAGGTTTTCTGGGATATAGTTATGTAATTGTGAAAGATGGGCGAGCAACCTTTAATGAAGAAGAGTTTGAAAAGGCAATGGATGCCCACAGAATTATGATTGACTCAGAGCCAAGACGTAAGGCATGGAAAATGGCTCAGAAGATTATTTCAGATATTGGCAAGTTAGAGAAATACTTAGCCGAGAATACAATGGGACGTGTGCAACCTCATGCTATAGGGGAGAATAACATATATTGTCCAGATTGTCTGATTCAATTCTATGGGAAAGAAAGGCTTGAGTTAGAACCAAGAGCAATTGCTCGTGTTAAGTAGCCTCGCGCGGGTGTGCGTGAGTCATTTCGGTACATCCTTTTTGTTAAGGGTGTACCATTAATTATAAACATTCTGAATAAAATATAAGAAAGTGGCAGAATTATTTTTTGACGTAAAAGCCCGATTTGATGAGGTAGTCTCGCTTCGTAAAGAGTTGGCAAGACTTAAAGAAGAAATATTGAAGACGAACCAGTATACTTCTAAAGATGTTGTGGAATCGCTCACAAATGCTTTTCAGAAACAAAGCCAAAAGGTAAAAGATTTAACATACGAAATTCAACGCTATTACCTTGCAATGGAGATGTTTGGTGAAAAGGTGTTGTCTTCAAAAGATTTGGTACAAGGCTTTATTGGCAAGGCAGAAGAGACCAAGACCAAGATTGGTGAGATTTCTTCTGAAGTAGATAAGATGCAATCCAAGTTAGCAAGTGGAAATCTTGATGTAGAAGCAGGTAACAGCCTTTCTCGTGCAATCTCGGAAAAGGTTTCTTATTTGGAGGAACTTAAGAAGTTGTATGGTGATTTGATAGCATTGGCACAAAAGGCAAATGCAGAATTACAGGACACAATTTCACAAGGAGAATCTTCGGTTCAAATAAAAGGTGTCTTTTCAGATATAGTAAATGCAAAGGGCATTAACGATGAGGTTGCAGCTCATGCCAAGGTTGTGGAACAAGTAAACGCTGAGGCTGATGCTCTAAAGAACGTATCACAAAGCCTACAAGATGGGCAACCTTTCAAAAGCTATGAAGACCAGATAGCAGCTATTAAGCAAAGGATTTCCGAGTTGCAAGAAAAGATTGTTGATACTAAAGAATCCATACAATTTGCAAAGAATGATGTAGCGGACTTGACGGCACAAAAGGAGGCTAATGCCAAAAAATATGGTGAAAAAACAACCGGAAGCATAGACGAGGCTATAACCAGTTCCAAGCAAGAAGTAGATGAGCAAACAAGGGCATTGCAATCTTACCAAATTGAGTTGCAAAGAGCAAGGTTGCAATTGGGTAACTTAAATGAAGAGCAAAAGGCACAAGCAGAAGTTACAAAAGCGGAGTCCAATGAGTTCACGGCAATAACCGCCAAGATTGAGGAGTGGAAGAGTTCTTTGTATAACATTGATGGCTTGAATCAAAAGTTTGAGTCCCAAAAGTTGGCTATTACAGGAGTTAAGGATAGCATAAATGAGCTGAACCAATCTTCACAAAGCAATTCCGCATGGGCTGAGCAATTAAAGCAAGAAATTGAAACAATGTCCGCTTCATTGAGACTTAGTTCAAGTGAAATGGACTCCTCATCTTATGGCAAGGTACTTGATGAGTTAAAGGAGAAAGCAAGCCAATACGCTGAAAGTCTCAACTATGCAAGTGGACAATCAAATGCCGCCATAGAACTTCAAAAAGAGGCTATAGCTGGTTTAGAAGACCAGTTGGCTACATTACAAGAGCAATTGCAAGCGGCACAAGCTACAAACAATTCAGCAGCCGTACAAGCTATATCAGAACAAATCAACGTCCTTAGCAATGAATTGAATGCTGCCAAGAATAACCTTGTAGGCTTGCAACAACAAAGCGAGAACGCAAAGAACGCTATGCGTGGTTTGGCTGATGTTCAATCATCATTAAGCATGACGGAGAAAGGGGGTAGCTTCTTTGGAAATATCATTGATGAGGCTCAGCTAATCAAGCAAAAGGTAAGTGATGCTTTCTCTTCATTACATGAAACAATATCTAGCAAGTTTGAAGCAATAAAATCCAAGGCTAGCGAGGTGGGAAGTTCTATCTCAGGAAGTCTATCTAACTTGTCGGATAAAATTGGTTTGGATAGATTAGGTAATGCCTTTTCTTCGGTTGGTGAGCGGATAGGAGCTGCAAAAGATAAAATGTTGGACTTTGCCACAGGTGGAGGTAAGTTCCAATCATCCATAGGCAACCTAAAGACTGCTTTAAATGGCTTACCTTTGCCATTAGGAAACGTTATTGGTAGTATTGGTGCTATGACAAAGGCATTGTGGGCGATGTGTGCCACACCAATAGGAGCGGTTCTTGCAGCCGTGGCGGTTGGACTTCAAGCGGTTTATGCGTGGTTTACAAAGTCGGCAGAAGGACAAAAGGCATTTACTAAGATAACAAGTTATTTGACTTCATTGGTGGCATCCTTAACCGATATTGTGGTTATGCTAGGTAGCTATCTTTATCATTGCTTTGCCGATGCAAAAGGCCCATTACGTGATTTTGGCTTAACGTTCAGAAATACCTTTATAAATGCCGTTAAAACATGTTATACGCTTCTCGAAGGTCTTGGAACAACCCTAAAAGGTATTTTTCAGCTTGATTGGGACACTTTCACCGATGGACTTTCACAAGTGGGCGATGGCTTGATAAAAGCCGGAAAAACGGCAATTATGGCTGTGCAGACACAAATCAAGGGCATTGTTGGAAGTGTTAAAACCGTCTACGACATGTTTACAAATGACAAGCTGGGTAGTGGTATTGCCAAAGCATTGTCCGACTTGTTGCCAAAGGCAGAGCAAGCAGCCAAGATAGCCGAGCAAGACCTGCAAGCCAATATTGCATTAGGTAAAGCCAAAGAAGAACAAGCCAAACTGGATAAGACCATAGCGGAAAAGCGAGAGGAAATTTATACTTTGACAGGCAAAGACAAACAAGAAGCTATTGCAGAAACAAAGGCTTTGCTGAAACAAAAGTATGATAGCCAAATTAAGGCACAGACGGAGTTGTATGAGTTACAAAAGAAACGTAATGCCTTACATACATCATCATTGGCAGATCTCAAACGTGAAAGAGAATTGCATATAGAAGTCTTATCCACACAAGCACAACAGGCAGCAAGCACAAGAATGCTCACACGTATGGAGGCATCCAATCAAAGAAGTATGGACAAAGCCGCCAAGAATGCCGAGAAGAAAGCGGCTGCTGAGGCTAAGAAGAATGCAACCAAGCAAAACAATATAGAGAGTGCTGAAGGTAAGTTGGCTGAAGCTATCTATAAAAATGAGTATGAGCGTTCCAAGGCTATGCAATCCATAGAGGAGAAAGTGACCGATGCAAGAATCAAGGCTATGCAGGATGGTGAGGAAAAGGTTATAGCCGAGCGCAAAAGGGCATTGGAAAAGGAAATTGAACAGATAGAAACGGAGAAGAATGCCGCTATCAAGGCAGAGCGTGACCGCCAAAAAGCCGAGTTTGATGCAAAGGAGGCTATTGTTAAGGCACAAGGTGGCAAGCCTCAGCAATGGGATGATAAGATGCTAGACCAAGAGCCTATCAAGAAGATTGAAAAGCAATACACCATCATTGAGGAAAGTACCGTAACCGAGTCCAATAGAAAGACCCAAAAGGAGCAAGCACAAGCCATGCTTGATTACTTAAAGGCTTATGGTACATTCCAAGAAAAGAAATATGCAATAGCCAAAGAGTATGATGAGAAGATTAATCTAGAGACGGACACCTACAAAAAAGCAAGTCTTGAAAAAGAGAAGTCCAAGGCGATAAGCGATGTAGATACAAGTGCCTTGCAGTCTCAGATTGATTGGCAAAGCGTGTTTGGTTCTATGATAGGTTCATTGCAAGAGCAGCTGAAGGAAACGTTCCAAGGCTTGAAAGAATACACCAAGAGCGATGATTTCAAGAAGAAAGATGCAACCGAGCAAAAGGTAATTTATGATGCAATCGACAAGATGCGTGGTGCATTGACGGGTGACCATGAGGGTACTTTGAACCTTTCCAAGCTGAAGAAACAAAGCGAGGATTTGGGAAACGCTTTCAAGGAGATGCAAGCGGCTGGACTTAGGGAAAAGATAGCGTTTGATAACTTGCAAGTGGCACAGGATTCTTATGAGAAAGCCTTGAAGACCGGAGATAAGGCACAAATTAAGGGTGCAAGTCAAACATTGGATTCAGCAAAGGCTATATATGATGGTGCAAAGAAGACTTCTGAGGAAATGGTTAAGACCGTTAAAGCTAAAGGGGTTGAATACAAGGAAAGTTCACAAGGTACGCTTGACGGATTGAATGAGGTTGCATCTGGATTGAAAGAGTTTAGTGGTGGGTCGTTAAGTGGCTTAATGTCGGGACTGACCAACACGGTGCTAGGATTATCTAGGCTGGACCTGGGAAAGACTTTAAACAAGTCGGTTTCAAAGTTGGCAGATAAATTGCAATCAGGTGGAAACATCGGGCAAATCATATCAGCGATATTGTCTATTCTTGATATATTGAAAGATGGTATTGGTTCATTGGTAGCAAATGTAATAGATACAATCCTCAATGCCGTTAATGGTATCTTGAAGAATATTCTAACCGGAAAGTTTGTGGAGCAAATCGGTGGCTCACTTTTGGAAGGCGTGGGTAATATTCTTAATACAGTTACCTTTGGTGGCTTGTCTAGTTGGTTAGGTGATGGCTCTAGCGATAAGAACCTTGAAAAAGATTTGTCTAGGCTATCCGAGAGTAACAATAACTTGAAAACAAGTATTGACGCTTTGGCTGACAAGATGGATGAGGCTAGTTCCATGCAAGATATAACCACGTCTTATGAAAAGCAAAAGGCGGCTATACAAGACCAAATCAAGAATACACAAGAGTCAATGTATAGAAGTGGTGCTGCTTACACAAGTGGACATTGGTATAAGGCTTATACGGATGGCAAGCACTCTTCCAACAAGAAAATAAATGATGCAATGTCTTCTGAGGATTGGGATAAGGTAAGTAAGGAGGCTGGTATTTCAGTACGTAGTGCATCAGATTTTTGGAACTTGACAAGTGAGCAGATGGCTAACGTAGCCGCTTATGCAGCCACTCAATACGATAAGATAAAGCAATATGGCGATAATGGCTACAAGAATGCCAGTCAGTTTATGGATATTTATGTAGAATACTATAAGCAGCTGGAACAATTGGAAAATAGCTATCGAGAGAAACTTACTTCTATATCTTTTGATAGTGTTGAGAGTGACTTCAAGAGCATGTTGGAAAATATGGATTCTGATTCAACCGATTTTGCTGATAGCTTCCAAAAGAAGATGGCAAGTGCTATTATTAATTCTTTGATGGTTGATAAGTACAAGCAGAGATTGCAAGACTGGTACAAGTCTTTCTCATCTACATTTGAGAATAAGGATTTAACCAAGGAAGAACTATATAAGGCACAGGAGAAGTTAAAGCAGGAATATATGGCAATCTCTAAGGATGCTTTGGATGAAAGAGATTCTTTAAAGGATGCTTTGGAGTGGAAAGACAATTTTTCTCAGTCCGCTTCTTCCGGTTCTTTTGAATCAATGAGCCAAGATACAGGAGAAGAGTTGAATGGTCGTTTCACTGCGGTGCAGATCGCCACAGAGGGAACATATAAGGAAGCAAAGCTCATAAATACCAAGTTGGATGCTATTGCTGCTCGTGATGGTGGTATAGAGTGTAGCTTCTTAACGGCTAGCGTGAATACCATTATGGGTGATGTAG
>OARK01000268.1_pt1 | contig 11793 bp, 10 predicted proteins | sample 1475711 | NCBI WGS metagenome assembly OARK01 (sample SAMEA3360700, study PRJEB22359) | human gut metagenome | biome: ENVO:urban biome; feature: ENVO:human-associated habitat; material: ENVO:feces | place: Bangladesh | collected 2011 | reverse complement strand
CTTAATATAAGTTATTGATTTACAGACGATTAAATATTAATTTAACGCAGTATTGTTATAACAATAAGTATCATAGCATTATTTGTTTTATTGATGCCTATGCTTCGTTCTGGCTCGGAAACAGATTATATAAATAATCCTACGATATGGGTTGAAGGGGCTGTTGATAATGCGAATACTTTGTTTCGTGAGTTTTCCTATTGTGATGGCGATTTATTTGCTTTTGATTATTTTAAAAATCATGATTATTGGTATGGTGCTTCATATCTTAATATACCACTTCAGGTTATACCGAGGTCAATATATCCTAAGAAGCCACCTATGGATGACGGTATGTATTTATTAAATATGATGTATGGTGAAAAGGTATCTCCAAATATGGCTACAGCTGATTTGTATTACCAAACTTCTGTACCTTTCACGTTAGAGAGTTCTTTGTATTCTAATTTTGGGTTGTTAGGTATTATATTAGGGGGGCTCCTTGTAGGTATGTTTTATCAATATATATATAAGGTTTTAATATCATGTTATTGTCCTATAGTTATGATATTAGTATATCAAGAAATAATTTTTGTTTTTGTGCCGAGTGTATTGCATGCTACTTCTGCAATTATTATATGTGGCGTATATTGGATTATTTTTAAAATATTATTTAAGTTTAAAATTAGAAGAATACAATGAAACAGTCAATTTTACGAAAGTTAGTTTATTCTAACATTTTTCTGTCTATAAATAGAAGTATATTGTCTCTTTTTTATGATTCAAAATATTTGAGAGGTAAATTTTTTGAAGAACAAAGATATGGATTTGTATGGGCTTGGAAAGGAGTCTTGAGAAGTTTGTTTTTAAGGCGAAGAGGAATCTTTTGGCCTATATCCTCGAAGTGTCGATTGGCATCTGGAAAGAATATGAGAGTTTGTGCTAGTTCATTAAATATATTTCAGCAACCTGGTTGTTATTTTCAAAATTATCGAGGTAAGATAACTATTGGTGAGAATGTTTGGATTGCTCAAAATGTCGGTTTAATAACAGAAAATCATGATCCATATGATCCGGATAAACATCTAGATCCTAAAGATATAACAATAGGCGATGGATGTTGGATTGGTATGAATGCTGTTATATTGCCAGGAGTAAAATTAGGAAATGGAACTATTGTAGGTGCGGGGGCAATAGTAACACATAGTTTCGAAGGTCATTGCATAATTGTTGGCAATCCTGCAAGGTTATTAAAACATTTAAAATGATTTATACATGAAGAATTTTTATTTTAAATCTATTCTTTTATTAACTTCAGGATCAATGTTAGGGCAGATTATAGGATTTATTGGTTCTATGATAATGACAAGAATGTATACTACTTCCGAAATAGGTATAATGACAACTATTGTATCTATTTCAGGAATATTTGCGCCGGTTATAAATGCAAGATTTGACTTTGCCCTTGTTAAAGAGCAAAAAGAAATATATATATTTGCTTTAGTCAAAATGTCTATTTATATAGGTGTTATTCTAAGTATGCTAATTTCTTTGGCTTCTTATATTTATTTCATAGGTATAGAAGGTTTTATTTCTCCTTTTTTATCTATTTTCTTTGTTTTCCTAATACTTGTTATTCAGGCTTTTTCAAATGTATTTAAAAGTTATAATAATAATATAGGAGATTTCAAAACCATGACATCTGTTATAGTTATGCGACGTTTTGCAGAAGAAATCTCTATGGCTATATTCGGTCTTATGGGCTGGAAGGCTGTTGGGTTGCTTATTTCAAGAGTTATAGGCCAATATTTTGGGATGAAACGCGAGATTGTAAATATTAAAAAAAATTTTAAATCCATAATTTCTGTACAATGGAAGTATATTGTAGAAGCTTATAAAATTCACAAAAGACAACTATATTATAGTGCACCTGCTTCATTAATGAATGCAGGCTCATATTCTTTAATCAGTCTTATAGTTGGTAAATATTTTGGTCTAGAAATATTAGGAATATATGCAATCTCATTTGCTGTTCTTGGATTACCTTTATCAGTTATAAGTGGGAATGTTTCTAAAGTATATTTTAGTGAAGCATCGAAGGAATATGCGATTAAAGGAACTTTTAATGAGTCTACAAATAAGACATTGATTTTCTTAATAATAATTGCAGTTTTACTTTTTTTTGTAATGTATTTTTTGTTTCCAATATTAGTACCTATTATTTATGGCGAAAAATACAAAATGGCTGGATTTATGATAAGAATATTAGCTCCGATGTTTGCTGTTAGATTTGTTTCATCTGCAATTAATACTGGACTGGTAGTTTGTAATAAACAGAATTTTGAATTAATAATTCAAATTATGTTTATGCTGTCTGTAGCATTGTTAGCTTTCTTATGTAATTATAGATTGTTATCAATTTCTACTTTTTTACTTGGTGTAAGTCTTACATATTCAATCGTATATTTAGTTAATTTAGTGTCAATCTTTTATTTTTCTAAAGTCAAATGAAATATTCATGAACAATAGATGCCAAAGTGAATATTAAACTAGGTTAAAAACAATCTTTGTAGAGTCAAACCAACTAAGGGCTAAAGATTAATGTTGAATTCCTTTTGTTGATCTCCAGCGAGACGGTAGTTTCAACATCCATTTGAAGGTAGTGGTGGCTATAAATCATAGTATAGGTTCTTCTAATGAACTCGAACTTTTAATACCTTCATGAAACATTTGGCAGAAAAGAAAAAATGGATTTGCTGATGAAAACTATTAATATAGCAAAGAAGAATTTATCTTGTGGGCATGAGTTTGATGCTAAAAAAGGCAGTTAATACAATGCTATTTCTTACAGTTGCACTTAGAGATTTTAAGTACTATTCCTTTTCCTGTCAATTACTCACGTAAATATAAAAAGTATTATAAAACATCTGTTCTACAGCAATGTTGAACGTTAATTATTAATGTATGAAAATTTTTCATTTTCTTTTGTATGGTTCTTTAGATCCGAAATTTGGGGGGCCAACGTATAGTGTGCCAATCCAATGTATAGGAACACAACGCTTGGGGGCTGAGATGAGTTTTGTAGTTTATGAGTCTAGTAAGCCATTTGAGGAGCGTTTAAATATAGAAGGTGTAAAGATGATTCATCTTCCTAATCCTAACAACAAACTGCAACATTCATGGGCTACAAATCTTAGAAGGTACTTGGGCTCTTGTAAAAATATGCCTGATATACTTCATTTTCATGGTGTATGGATGCCATCAAACTTGTGTATTGCACGTTTTGGGTGGAAGAATCATATTCCATATGTCATTAATCCTAGAGGAGATACAGAAGTTGCTAGAATTAAGTATAACAAGTTCAAAATGGTTAAAAAGTATATTGCTTGGCATTTATATGGAAAAAAAATCGTTGATAATGCTGCTTGTATTATTACCACTTCGGAGCAGGAGTGCATGAGTATTCGTATTCTCGGAAGCAAAGTACCTATTGCGATTATACCTAATGGAATAGAACTTGATGCTTTTCCGAAGGAAGTAAAGCATCTTCATGGAGAAAAAAAAATCCTCCTTTTTTTGTCGCGCATCAATCCAATTAAAGGTATTGAGTATTTAATAGAAGCATGGAATAGATTACCAGTACAGTTACGTATTAATTGGGAATTGCATATTGCAGGAAATAGTGATCCTGAAGATTATTTGCATAGTCTTGAAGATAAGGTGAAAAAATTAAAACTTCAGAATAGTATCCGTTTTGTCGGTGCAATTACAGGAGAGGCAAAGATGCGTAAATATCAGGACTCTAATCTCTTTGTTTTACCTACTCTTAATGAGAATTTTGGTAATGTAATCGCAGAGGCAATGATGTGCGAATGTCCTGTCATAACAACAAAAAATGCTCCTTGGAGTTGTCTCACAGAAGATAAATGTGGATGGTGGATAGATCTTAGTGTTGATAATCTTGTAAGAACTCTTTCTGAAGCTATGTCTCTAACTGATGAAGAGCGTCATGAACTTGGACGAAAAAGTCGCCAATGTATTATTAATAGGTATTCTGCAGAAAGCGTTGCAAAAAAAACATTTAAACTATATGAATGGGTTCTTGGTAAATGCGAGAAACCTGATTTTGTAAAGGTCTTGTAAAACTCTATTTGTAATGTTTGCAATTTGTTTTTCAGACCAGTACAACTATATGTTAACTTATAATATGGATTAAGAATAAGTGTAATAGTATTCGAAAAAATGGAATAATAATTTAAATTTAAGCATATGATTATTGTAATTGGAGCAACAAGTTTTATAGGTGTTCATACCGTTACGGAACTTGTAAATCAAGGATGTGACGTCTTGGTTACAGGACGAAAGAATCGTTTTAAAGAGCATTATGATGCTTTAGGTGTAAAATATTTAAACCTCGACCTTGATAGAGTAGAGGATTTTGAACAATTGCCAAAGAAAGATGTTGAAGGCGTAATTTTGTTAGCAGGGCTACTTCCTGCTAATGCGCCTGTAAATCTTGATGAGGATGAAAATGCTGCAGACTATTTTCGTATCAATACTATTGGTACTATTAACTGTCTGGAGTATTGTCGTAAGAATGGTATCAAGCGTGTAATTTCTACTTGCTCGTATGGCGATGTGCGTGGAGCTTGGAGTGGGGAGAGAAGATTGACGGAAGAGGAGCCAAGAAACTTCTTCTTTACTGGAGACCATTCGGTATATACTATTTCCAAGAATGCTGCCAATGATGTTATGGAATATTATAATCAGCAGCATGGAATGAAGAATGCAGTATTCCGTTTCCCTACTGTGTTTGGAGTAACTCCACACATGAGTCTATATGTAAATGGGGAAATGAAAAAGTCAGGTTTTCAAATTTTCATGGAAAAAGCTGAGAATGCAGAAGATATTACGGTATTTGGTAACGCTCAAATGATTCGTGATGTTGGCTATGTAAAGGATATTGCTCATGCTTTCTATCTTGCTATAAAGAGTGAGAATACGTATGGGCTTTATAATATGACTGCAGGAGGTGGTGTGACATTGCAGGAACAGGCTGAAGTGATGAGAGATGTATTCGGTCCTGCTGATGGACGACGCTCTAAAATAATTTATAGGCCAGAGATCCCAAATAATACAACCTCATATCTTTTTTCAATGGAAAAGGCAAAAAAAGATTTTGGATTTGAGCCGAAGTTTAAGACCTATCGTCAAATGATGGAGGATTTTAAGAAAGATTGGGATAACAATCTATATCGTGATTTATTCAAGTACTAATATTGAAAAAATAGATTTATGTATAAAAAATGTTTAAAGAGGGTAGTTGATTTTTTGATTGCTCTCTGTGCCTTTCCTTTTGTTTTACTTCTTTGTATTGGAGTCTGGATTGCTATAAAGTGTGATGATGGCGGACCTTTGTTTCATATGGCTTCTCGCATAGGCAAAAATGGAAGAATATTTAAAATGTTCAAGTTTCGCTCTATGATAGTGAATGCTCCAGACCTTCGTATGGAAGACGGAAGTACATATAATGCTGCTGATGATCCGCGTGTAACGAAAGTGGGTAGATTTCTGCGTAAAACAAGTTTAGATGAAATCCCGCAATTGTTGAATGTGTTGATTGGCGATATGGCATTGATCGGTCCTAGACCAGATTCTGCTTTTTATTTAGAACATTATACTCCAGAAGAACGAGTAATTCTTACAGTTAGGCCAGGAATAACCGGCTGGAATCAAGCTGTTAATCGTAATTCTGTAGGAACAAAGGAAAAGCTTCAGGCTGATATTTATTATGTAAAGCATTTGAACTTCTTGTTCGATATAAAAGTTTTGTGGTTGACATTTAAAACAGTTTTGTCTCACAAAGATGTATATAGAGCGTAAGGAGTTTTTGTAGCTTAATAATTAGTTAATTTGATTTTATGCAAAAAAGACTTTTAGTGTTGGCTGCAGGGATATTGCAAGTTCCTGTTATAAAAAAGGCTAAAGAGATAGGCTATTATGTGATTGCTGCTGATGGCGATTCTAATGCTGTAGGTTTACAGTTTGCAGATAAAGCAATTTGTGCTAATATAACGGATGAGGAAGTTATGCTTGAAATAGCGCGTGAGCAGCATATTGATGGTGTGATACATCCTTGCTCTGAAGTGAGTATGAATGTAATGGGACGCATCAATGACGAATTAGGACTTGCTGGTATTACGAAAGTACAGGCTATTCGAGCAACGAACAAGCATTTAATGCGTAATGCTTTTGAAAAAGGTAATGCCCCTTCGCCTATGAGTATTTTGACGAAAAGTGCGGAAGATGCTTGGATACATCTACAAAATGATTTATCTACAAATGGAATCTTGAAACCTTCACGTAATTCAGGGTCTAGAGGTATAGCCAAGGTTTCTCGCAATATGGATAAGGAAGATTTTGTTAAGGCATACAATATTGCTCTTAATGAAAGTCGTGACAAGTCTGTTTTGATAGAGCAGTTTATTGATGGTCCTGAGTTTTCTATAGAAATTATTGTTTGGAATAGTGAAGTTAACGTATTAACTGTTACTGATAAAAAAACAACAGGTGCTCCTCATTTTGTGGAACTAGGACATAATCAGCCATCTTGTTATTCTAAAGAAGATGTTGAAACTTTGAAGACTGCTGCTGTTGCTGGGGTAAAAGCTTTAGGTGTTAATAATTGTGCTTGTCATGCTGAAGCAAAATTAATGGATGGTAAGGCTTACTTGATGGAAATCGGTGCTCGACTTGGTGGCGATTTTATATCTACTGAATTGACTCATCTAAGTACAGGAATAGATATGGTGGCAGCTGCTATTGATGTGGCGTTAGGAATGGAACCCGATTTGAGCATAAAGGAGGAACCTAAAGGTGCTTGTATTCGTTATTTCTGTCCAAAAGCAGGTAAACTAGTTTCTGTAACAAATACTGAGGTTTTAAATGATCCAAGAGTATATAAGAAAGAAATATATGTACGTAAAGGAGACATAATACCAGAGATTACCAGTAGTTTGAGTAGGAGTGGCCATGTGATAGTAATAGAGAAGACTCCTCAGGAAGCAGTAAAACTGGCAGAGAAATTAATAAATGAAGTGAAATTTGATACAGTAGAGGTTTAATGAAGGTTTTACAATTAACAGGCTATTTCTTACCAGAGAAGGCAGCAAGTATATATTTAGTGGAAAATCGGTTGGAGGCGTTTGCTAAGGAAAACTTTGACATGGTGATTCATGCTTCAAGACCAACTAGAGGACTTTCTGCCGAAGAGTATGCTGAATACAAAAATAAGAATGTAGAAATGATGTATGATGGTAAATTGCGTGTGCATCGTTTTCCAATGTATCGTGAGGGTAAGAATCCGATACTGAGAGCCCTGCGTTATTCTTTAAACTGGGTTATACAATTATGGTATGGTCTGAAAGAAAAGAATGTAGATTGTGTTTATTTAGAGTCAACCCCACCTATTCAAGGATTATTGGGTTCTTTCCTTAGTATTTTTAGAGGTTTTCCTTTTGTTTATTGCTTGCAGGATATTTTCCCGGATTCCCTTGCAGGAACCTCTCTTGCCCCAAAAGGTGGCTTGCTTTGGAAAATCGGTCGTGTTATAGAGAATTTCACCTATAAACATGCTGATAAAATCATTGTTATCTCTGAGGATTTCAAGAAGAATATCATGGCTAAGGGTGTGCCTGAGGATAAGATTGTAGTTGTCTATAATTGGGTGGATCAGAATGCCGTAGTTGATATTCCTCGTGACAAGAACAAGCTTTTTGATAAGTATCAGCTTGATCGCTCTAAGTTCTATATCGAGTATAGCGGTAATATTGGTCTTACACAGAACATGGATATGCTGCTTGAAGTGATGAAGGAATTGAAGACAACGCATCCTGATATAGGATTGGTGCTTGTGGGTGAGGGTGCATATAAGGCACAGGTGGAAGAAATAGTGAAGCGTGATAATCTCACCAATGTAACGATGATTCCATTCCAGCCTTACGAGGATATAAGTTATGTGTTCTCCTTGGGTGATGCTGGCCTTGTTATCTCTAAACCTGGTGTTGGGGCTAATTCGGTTCCTTCAAAGACTTGGAGCATCATGTCGGCTTCTCGTCCTGTGCTTGCCAACTTTGATGAGAATGAGTTGAAGGATATCCTGGCTGGCAACGAGTGTGGTATCTTTACCAAGGCTGGTAATAAGGAGGCATTCAAGAAATCTATCATCAAACTTTATGAGAATCGTGAACTCTGCAAGAAATACGGAACAAATGGACGTCAGTTTGTGATGGATAACTTGACTCGTGAAGTTGGAACTCAGAAATATGTGGATGTTATCAAAGAAGTATGCAAGAAATAGCTTAGAAACATTTTTATTTCTCTAGAAAATTTTAAAATCAAATATTATGAGTACAGATTTGAAAAGAAGAAATGTGCCTTTCTCTCCACCTGATATGACGGAGGCTGAGGCTAGTGAGGTACGTGATGCAATTATGAGCGGTTGGATTACAACTGGACCACGTACCAAGAAATTGGAAAAGGAAGTGGCTGAGTTTGTTGGCGTGGAGAAGGCGGTTTGCCTGAACTCGCAGACAGCCTGTGCAGAAATGGCACTGAGATTGCTTGGTGTAGGTGAAGGGGATGAGGTAATCGTTCCTGCTTATACTTATACGGCAAGTGCATCAGTTGTTAACCATGTGGGTGCAACCATCGTCTTCGTTGATGTGCAGAAGGATTGTCTTGAAATGGATTATGAGGCATTGGAGAAGGCCATCACTTCTAAGACCAAGGCGGTGATTCCTGTGGATCTCGGTGGTATCCCTTGCGATTACGACCGCATCTTCGCGATCGTGGAAAGCAAGAAGGAGATGTTTACTCCTAAGACAGATCTTCAGAAGATGATTGGCCGTATCGCTGTTTGCTGTGATGCAGCCCATGCCTTCGGTGCTTCACGTCATGGAAAGATGGTGGGTAGCATCGCTGATTTCTCTTCATTCAGCTTCCATGCTGTCAAGAACTTCACCACAGCTGAGGGCGGTGCCTTGTCTTGGAATCTTCCTTTCGGTAATGAGAAGGTGGTGAAGGATTTGGATAAAAATCCTGAGAATACCTTCAGCGGTGTACCTGAAATTGATGGGGAAACCTGGAACGAAAACCTGTATCGCAAGGCTCAGCTGTTGAGCTTGCATGGTCAGAACAAGGATGCCTTGGCTAAGACGAAGCTGGGTGCCTGGGAGTATGATATCATCGGTACTTGGTATAAGTGCAATATGACAGACGTGGTGGCTGCCATCGGCCTGGTTCAGATGAACCGCTACAAGGGGATGCTGGAGCGTCGCCGTCAGATGATTGAGCGTTACAATGAGGCTTTTAAGGACATGAATGTAGCAGTATTGCCTCACTATAACGAGGAACATCTTTCTTCTGGTCATCTCTATATCGTTCGCCTCCTGGGTAAGACCCGTGAGGAGACAAACAAGGTGATTGAGATGATGGCTGAGCGTGGCGTGGCTACCAATGTACATTACAAGCCGCTGCCAATGATGACTGCCTACAAGAAGTTGGGATTCGACATTAAGGATTTCCCAAATGCTTTCCACATGTTTGAGAATGAGATCACTCTGCCTCTGAACACCAAGATGACGGATGAGGACTTGGAGTATGTTATCGAATGTTTCAAGGAATGCGTGAAGTAAATTATAGGAATTGTATCAGGAACCGGTATCTCGGAATGTCGGTTCTTGATACTATTATTTTCTTTTCCTTACTTATATAAATATACATGGTAACTAATTCAAAGCTACAGATATCACAGCGTGGTATCGAAATGCCAGAATCGCCTATCAGAAAATTGGCTCCTTTAGCTTATAAAGCCGAGGATAAGGGCGTAAAGATTTATCGTCTGAATATCGGACAACCTGATTTGCCGACTCCACAGAAGGCGCTTGATATCCTGAAAAATATAGATAGAACTACCTTGGAGTATAGTCCGTCACAGGGATATGGTTCTTTGAGACAGGCACTTGTAGGTTATTACGAGCGTTATCAGATTAAACTCAACGCTGATGAAATCATCATTACTTCAGGCGGCTCGGAGGCTGTGCTTTTCGCTTTTATGAGTTGTTTGAATCCTGGTGATGAAATTATCGTTCCTGAGCCAGCTTATGCAAACTATATGAGTTTTGCTGTATCGGCTGGTGCCGTGATTCGCACAGTGGCAACTACCATAGAGGAGGGCTTTTGTCTTCCAAAGGTGGAGAAGTTTGAGGAACTCATCAATGAGCGCACCAAGGCAATACTGATATGCAATCCAAATAATCCTACGGGTTATCTCTATACCCAGAAGGAGATGAATCAGATTAGAGATCTGGTAAAGAAGTATAATCTCTACCTCTTCTCTGATGAGGTGTATCGTGAATTCATTTATACGGGTTCTCCTTATATATCTGCAATGCATCTTGAAGGTATTGAGCAGAATGTGGTATTGATAGATTCTGTATCTAAGCGATATTCTGAATGTGGCATCCGTATAGGAGCATTGATTACCAAGAATGAGCGTGTTCGCAAGACGGTGATGAAGTTCTGTCAGGCAAGACTAAGTCCTCCTTTGATAGGACAATTGGTTGCTGAAGCCTCTATCGAGGGAACCGAGCAATATTCTCGTGATGTATATGATGAGTATGTTGAGCGTCGCAAATGTCTTATTGATGGTGTCAATCGCATTCCTGGCTGTTATACGCCAGTACCTATGGGTGCTTTCTATACTGTAGCCAAACTCCCGGTAGATAATGCCGAGGTTTTTTGTGCATGGTGTCTTACTGATTTCGTTTATAAGGATGCAGAGACGCCAGAGGGTTGTACTGGTGAAACAGTAATGATGGCACCAGCTGCCGGTTTTTATTCTAATCCTGATTTAGGAAAAGACCAGGTCCGCCTAGCCTATGTATTGAAAAAGAAAGATCTTCAAAGAGCCTTGCATATATTAAGTGAGGCATTGGTGAAGTATAAGGAGGAAAGAGCTGCCCTGTAGTGATTGAAACCGCTATGTTATAAGGTTGGCGGGGCATCAAAGAACACGCCATGTTGTGCGGGATGGAACCGCCTGGTGAGAAAGAGTTATGATTGGTATATATTGTGCCTAATTGTAAAGTATACATATTTTTTTGCTTTTTAGATATTGCGTGTAATTACTCATGTTCATAGGGGTGCTGAGTAATCGCCTTACTGTTGTACTACAGCAAGAATTGCATTGAATTTTGAATTTCCGTTCTTCATAGCTGTTTCTGCGATGGTAACCATCTACTTCTCCATATTGCCCGCTAAAAAATAAGTATTACCTTTGCTGCCGATTAAAAAATGGTAACAAATGGAAAATAAGAAGAAAGCAAAAGTTGATTACGCAGCCATCATTCGTGAGTTCGAGATGTATGGTCGTGGTCGTTCTCTCAAACAATTTTGTGATGACAGTAGTTATGTTTATCCTAATGTGCTTCGATACTATCGTAAGTGTTTTTGGAATAGCAAATGTAAATGAGATTACAGCTTTGTTGCACAAAATAGTTGGCTGAAATGATATCCTTTACAAGTAGACAGAAGTACTATTTTTATTCTGGTCCTATGGATATGCGTAAGGATATTTCGTTACGCTTATAGAGGGTGTTCAAGTCACTAAAATGCAGATAAAAGAAGATGTTACTTAATTGCTTAACTATTTGATTATTAGTGTTTTAGTTATGAAAAAAAACTTCGAAAAAGCTTGTATATGTCAGAAAAAAGTAGTACCTTTGTAGGCATGAATGACGAAATGAAGTTACG
>OARK01000261.1_pt1 | contig 11922 bp, 7 predicted proteins | sample 1475711 | NCBI WGS metagenome assembly OARK01 (sample SAMEA3360700, study PRJEB22359) | human gut metagenome | biome: ENVO:urban biome; feature: ENVO:human-associated habitat; material: ENVO:feces | place: Bangladesh | collected 2011 | reverse complement strand
GTTAATCATACTCTGTTCTGTGTTTAAGAGTTCACTGAATCACAACTACCCGGAAAGCCCGTTTCCTGTGCTTTTTGGGGTCTTAATAGATGACCGGCGCCTGCCATCATTTAAGCCCCGCCCCGGTCTTCATAGATGACCGGTTTTCGGCACAATAGGCTGTTCCTTCGATTGCCGCTGCAAAGATACAAAATTTCGAAGGCGAAAGCAAGTTTTTATCGGAATAAGATGGTAAAAATGGCGTAAGTATCTGATATACAGATATGTGGCTATTGGCGATATTTACATGTTTCGTTTTCGCCAGCATTTTCCTTTCGCTCTGAAGGTGGGCAGAAGCTTTTTACGTCTTCTGGGTCATTTCGGGTCAAAGTCATTTCGGGTCATTTTCATTTTCGGGGCGCAAAGTCACTCATAGTATAATATAAATATATATTTATATTATACTATGGCTGAAAATGACATTGCATTTTCAAAATGACCCGAAATGACTTTGACCCAAAATGACCTGATAGAGGGTTTGTTTTGATTCTGAAAGATGCAACGCTGTGTTGCTGTAAGATGTTGTTTAACAGCAAGATATTGCCAGTTAGTGAAAGTTGTACTTTCTTAGAATAGTATCTTTAAAAGCTATAGATTCTCTTCTGTTTTTCTATACTCTCCCTCTTCGTTTTGTCTTGATATTGTATAAATCTGTTAAGTTATTTCTGAATTTTTGCCGTTTTTCAAGCAGAAAATACTTATTTTCCATCTTATTTTGGCCGTTCTGAGGGGGTGAAAATTGCCTTTTGAGTCTCATTTTCTGGGCTTCGAGCGTGTTTTTCTACCAGCCTTTGCAAAAGCTCTCTCTCTTGTTTTTTATTTAGAAAGTGCAATGTTCTATAACAAAGAAAAAGTGGCTCTGTTTGGTATAAGGTTGAATATTAAAGAGATAGAGTAAGTAGATGAGTATGATAATATCTGATATTTCCCAAAGTTGCAAAAATGCGATAAAATGGTGATTTTTCTTGTTTAAAAGGCTTTTTTCTCGTTTTTTGTGTTTATATTCTATAGTAATGGCCGATTTTTCACCATATTTTTGTAACTTTGAGGGGCCTTTTCTGTGTACCGTATGGAATCGGCGGTTGAGTTCGTAATTAAACAACATAAACACAATGGAATCAGAATACCTATACAATACCGATAATCGTTACGGTTTTCGTCTGAAAATCAAATCAGAAGAAGACCTGTTTGTTAAAGATGAGGCTACAGGAGCCAAGAAATACACCCCTATAACCAAAGAAGATGTTGCCCTGTTTAAGAGAGAGGCTGAACATTTATGTAAGGAGATTCAATATGCTATAGAAGACATTCAATGGAATACTGGAAAGCATAAGGGTCTTACCTATTATTATCATATTTACCAAGACCTTGCCGAGCAATTGACAGATTTTCTTAAATATATTCATAAGCTCCATAAGAAAGTCTATATTACCATATATAAGAGCTATGATAATGAACTGATGGCTATCTATACGGAAATCTTAGAGAAGGTGCTGAATGACATTCAGACCATCGCCCGAAAGCATGCAGACTATCTGCTGGATGTGGAGGAGTATGGTCAGATGCCCAGTGGCAAAGATCTTTTCAAGCTGTGTGAGAAGCAGGAGGCTCCGGCTGACGCAGACCTTTCGAACTATGAGTCTCACTACAAGAACTTTATCTCTAGCGGATTGAAGTTGGCTTTGGAGAAGACCGTCGCCACGGTTACCTACATATACAGAGAATTTACCGATTTGTACAAGACCCGAGTTTTCCGCACCGACCACGAAGCTGCCATCATTTATCATTACATCAAAAGAAGATTTGATGAGCATACGCTACCTGCTCATCTGGAGCATGTAGCCAAGGTGCAGAAGCGTCATCTGAAAGAGAGAAGAATAGATATTACCACTTTGAGCTTACAGAAAGTGATGAGTGAAGTAGAGGGGAAATACAACAATTATACGCTGTGTTCAGTCTGGTTCAATAATGTGGAGGATGAGGAGAATGAGGAGGAGCTTGTCCACATGCTTGTAAGAGAGGAGGCTTCGCCCGGGGATTTTGAAAATCTGTTTATGTATCAGGGTGAGCATGATATGTTGGCGGTAGAAATAGCCAGGGCTGATGAGTATGAGCGAAATGGCGATTCTTTCTTTGCCAACTGGGTAGATCCTGCCAAGCTGAAGAAGAGGCTGGAGTTCTGGCTAAAGGGCAACATCACGAAGCAGCAGGACTGGTACATTGTGTGGTGTCTGATGAAATATACGTTCCACATGGTGAAGGAGGATAAGGACAAGTCTGCCTTTGCCGCCCGCATGAACCTGATGTTTCCGGAAGTAGAAAAGAGGTGCGTGGTGGAGTCGTTCCGCAAGCAGGAAACGCAGATGAACCACAACCGCCCCTTTGATGAGTGGCTTGCAGATTCCGATCCCGATTATCATACCGCCCAGGAGCTGTATTATAAGCTGGAGAAAAGGGAAGAATTGATGAGAAGTTTTGGAGTTGGTATTGGAAAGTAGAGATGGGAAAGGTGCGATGGGAGGCGCACCTTCTCTCTATGCAGAATTAACCATTTTATTGCTAAATAATTATAAATAAGTTGTTTGTTTCAGATAAAAAGAGTACTTTTGAACACAAAATTAACATAAGAGTTTTTTTATAAAGACAGCTATGGCTAGAGAAGGATATGGTTGGTTATAACAATCTTATCCGCCCATACTATCAACCTCGTCTTTTTATCGAAGAGGTTGATGGAAAGTCCGTTCTCGTGATTAAAGTTACGGCAGGTGAGCGCCGCCCCTATAAGGTGCCGGACCGCATAACTGCAAAGCAGAAGGATTTCAACTATTATATTCGCTATAATAGTAGCAGTATCGTGCCGAAAGATGAATATGAGCGTGAGCTGATAAACTTGGCTAATCGTACACCATTTGATGACCGTGGCAATAATCAGATAAGTCTAAGGGACATTTCGACGGTTTTGTTGAGAGATTTTCTGGTCGAAGTAGGTAGTGGTCTGGCAGACCAAGACCTGTCTGGAGAAAACTTAAAGGGTGTTCTTGAGCAAATGGATTTGCTGGAAACTACACCTGAAGGTTTTAAGGTCAAGAATGTTGCTGCGATGATGTTCTGTGAGCATCCTGAGAAATTCTTCAAAATGACTCAGGTTGAAATCGTGATATTTCCTAAAGGAAGAATGCAAGACCCTGATAATATGATTGAGGTTGCGCCCATAAGAGGTTGTGTGCCTAAGATGATTCGTGATACGATGAATTATCTCAAGACAAATGTTATCCAAAAGAAAATCCATAAGCCCGAGAATACTGAGCGTTCTGTTGTAAAATACAATTATCCGTATCAAGCTTTGGAAGAAGCTGTAGTTAATAGCCTTTATCACCGTAGTTATATCGAACGAGAACCTGTTGAGATTACTATTGAGCCAGACAAGATAAGTATTCTCAATTTTGGAGGACCTAATCATACCATATCTATGCAAGCAATTCGTGAGGCTCGAATGCTTCGCTCTCGTAGATACACAAACCGTCGATTAGGAGAGTTTTTAAAGGAATTGGATTTGACAGAAGGTAGAGCTACTGGTATTCCTACCATTCAACAGAAGTTGCTGGAAAATGGTTCGTCTCGTGCGACAATTGAAACTGACGAGGAACGAACTTATTTCTTGATAGATATTCCATGCAACCAAGATTGTCTAGGAGTGCCAATCAGGAAAGAATGCAAGAAAGAATGCAAGAAAGAATGCAAGAAAGAATTGTCTGATTTACAGAAGCTTATATTGAATATGCTATCTGAAGATTCTAAAACGACAATACCAGAATTAGCAGGAAAAATGGGGATGTCTGCAAGAAAGGTTTCTCAGGAGCTTAAGTCTTTAAGAGAAGAATTTCAGGTTCTGAAATGTGAAGGTGGTCGCAAGAATGGCTATTGGGTTATTTGTAACTACTAACCCAATTCGTTCCGCAAGCAGGAAACCCAGATGAATCACAACCGTCACTTTTCGGAGTGGCTTGCAGAATCAGATTATGATTATGCCATGGCCCATGGGCTGTATTATAAGCTGGAGAAAAGGGAGGAATTTATGAGAAGTTTTGGTGTTTGAAACAAGAGATGGGGAAGGTGCGATGGGGGAGGCGCACCTTCCCCATTTCTCTCTACATATCTCTTTCTTTTCCTTCTTTTTGAAAAAACTAGAATTCCTTGGCAGTTTCAATTAAAAAGTGTATCTTCGCAGCAGATTTATAGAATCTAAACTGATTCAGTTTTTGCAAGTAAGCTCCACACGCCCTGAAAGGGCAGAAGCTCCTAGCCCAGGGCAATCGCCCTGGGTTTAATAGCAATCAGCAAGGCGCCCTGTAAGGGCAAAAGCTTTGAAATACCTTGTAATTTTTCATAGTTTTCTTTGTTGTTTTTCAATATAATGTGTATCTTTGCAATGTCGAATGAAAATTCGACTAAAAAATAATAAAAGAACATAGTATGCAGTATCCAACAATATCAGAATATGTAAAGGCCATTCAAGATGCTGGTAACAATCTTGACAAGTTGGCTCACCTGACTCCCGTATTAGATAATCACGGAGAGCCATATCACATTAGTGGTGCTTTTGCCGTGGTGTTTAAGATGCAGGACAAGAGTACTGGGAAATATTATGCCCTCAAATGTTTCACAGAAGAACAGGAAGGACGTACCGATGCGTATCGTCAGATTGCTGAAGAACTGGATATGGTTGAGTATCCATATATTATTTTTGTAAAGTATATAGAGAAGGAGGTCTGTGTTGACTGTCAATGTGAGGAGGATAAATTTCCGGTATTATTAATGGATTGGGTAGATGGAGATACGCTGGAAGCTTACATAGCTGCTAACTATCACAATCAATCTTCTATGTCAATGCTTTGCTATCGTTTTGGCAAGATGGCGGCTTGGCTCCGTACTCAATCTTTTGCTCATGGTGATTTAAAGTCTAGCAATATCATAGTCCGTCCAGATGGCTCTCTTGCTTTAGTGGATTATGATGGTATGTTTGTGCCTTCTATGAAAGGTAGAAAATCTCCTACAAAAGGAACAAAAAATTTCTCCCATCCCTTGCGTACAGTAGATGACTTTGATGAGACGATAGATGATTTTTCTTTAGCAAGTATAGCTTTGTCATTGAAAGCTATTTCCTTGAATTCCACGTTGCTAGATTTATATGGTAAATCTGACCGACTTCTCTTTTCAGAGGAAGATTATCGTAATCCTTCAAAGAGCAAAGTTATATCTGCTTTACAGGAATTGATGTGCAATAAGGATCTTTGTACTCTTTATTCTCTTTTTATGCTCGCATTGGCAAGAAAGGAACTTTCGTTATGCTCTTATAGGTTATTTGTGGGTGAAAAACCAATTCTGCCTCAATCTATTGAAGACTTATCAACCAAAGCAACAGAGGAAGAGTTGAAAGATGCTTATATTGATGACAGGGGAGTAAAATATAGTAAAGATGGAAGAAAATTGCTAAAGGCACCAACTACACTTAGTGGCACTTATTCAATAAAAAAGACAACAGAGATAATATGTGATAGGGCATTTTCTTTTCGCTCTAATTTGACCTGTGTTTGTATCCCCAAAAGCGTGAAGTGTATTGGAGAATGGGCTTTTGCAGGATGTAGCTTACTGTCCAGCATAGATATCCCTAATAGCGTGAAGAGTATTGGGGATTGGGCTTTTGCCGGATGTATTCCCCTATCCAACATAGATATCCCTAATAGCGTGAAAAGTATAGGTAATAATGCATTTGCCGGATGTCTCTCGTTGAAATATATATCCATTCCTGAAAGCGTGATTTGTTTTAAAGGAAATCCGTTTTGTGATTGGGATGGTGAGTTAAAATGTTTGTCTGCCAATTTTATATATGAAGGTGATATATTATTTAATAAGGATAAAAGTGAAATTATATCGTTCAGAAATCAAAAAATAGAGTCATATATCATCCCCGATAATGTGACAAGCATAGGAGAAAATGCTTTTGCTTATTGTAAAACATTGACTAGCATCATTCTTCCAAACAGCATAAAAAGCATTGGGGCTGGTGCTTTTTCAGGCTGTACATCCTTAGCCTGCATTATTATTCCAGAAAATGTTATTCATCTTAATGGAAACCCGTTTATATACTGGAATGGTGAGCTTAAATGCTCATCACCAAACTTCATATATGAAGGTGATATATTATTTAATAAGGATAAAAGTGAAATTGTTTCGTTTAAAAATAAAAAACTGAAATCTTATGTTATTCCTGATAGTGTAACTAGTATAGCAGAAGGCGCTTTTTCATCTTGTAGCTCTTTAGTTAGCATTATCTTTCCTGATGGTGTGAAAAATATTGGAGGTAGAGTTTTTGAAAAATGTAGTTCATTGACTAATCTCATTCTCCCAAATAGTGTGACAAATATTGGTGAGAGTTCATTTGAAGGTTGTAGTTCACTGCTCAATATCGTTATCCCCAATAGTGTTACGAGTATTGGGGATGAAGCATTTCGTGGTTGTTCTTCTTTGAGTAGTCTTGTTATCCCCAATAGTGTTACGAGTATTGGGGATGAAGCATTTCGTGATTGTTCTTCTTTGAGTAGTCTTGTTATTCCTGATAATGTTACGAGTATTGGGGATGGTGTATTTAGTGGATGCTCTTCTTTGCGTAATCTCGTTATTCCTGATAGTGTTACGAGTATTGGGGATGGTGCATTTGATGGTTGCCAATCTTTGCGTAGTCTTGTTATTCCTGATAGTGTTACCAGTATTGGGGATGGTGCATTTAGTAGTTGCTCATCTTTGCGTAGTCTCGTTATTCCTGATAGTGTAGTAAATATTAAGGGTAATCCTTTTTACTTATGGAAGGGTAAACTAGAATGCTTATCAGCTAGTTTTATATATGAGGACAATGTTTTATTCAATATGGATAAAAGTAAACTCATCTCGTTTAGAAATCAAGAAGCAAAGTCTTTTATCATCCCAGATGGAGTGAAGAGTATTGGAAAATGTGCTTTTGGTTATTGTTACTCTTTGGTTAATATTTCTATTCCCAATAGTGTAACGAGTGTTGGGGATGAATCATTTATAGATTGCTCTTCTTTGAGTAATCTTGTTATTCCCAATAGTGTAACTAGTATTGGTGCATGGGCATTTGATGGTTGTAAATCTTTGCGTAGCTTTGTTATTCCTGATAGTGTAACTAGCATTGGATATAGTGCATTTAGTTATTGCTCTTCTTTGAGTAGTCTTGTTATTCCTGATAGTGTAACATGCATTGGGGATTGTGTATTTCATGGTTGCTCTTCTTTGAGTAGTCTTGTTATTCCTAATAGTGTAACAAGCATTGGGGATAGTGCATTTGCTGGGTGTAAATCTTTGAGTAGTCTTGCTATTCCTGATAGTGTAACTAGTATTGGTGCTTGGGCATTTGAAGATTGCACTTCTTTGAGTAGTCTTGTAATTCCTGATGGTGTTACTAGTATTAGGGATTGTGCATTTGAAGGTTGCTCAACTTTGACTAGTCTTACAATTCCTGATAATGTAACTTGTATTGGTTTTGGTGTATTTGAAGGTTGCTCTTCTTTGCGTGATCTTGTTATTCCAAATAGTGTGAATGATATTGAAGATAGTGCATTTAAAGGGTGCAATTTCCCAGATAATCTAAAACAGGAATTAAGTTCCCGCTTTGGAGATAAAATATTTGAGTAACTTTGGTTGCTTTTGTTAAAAGCATCTTCTTCATGGATGGTGAAGGAGGTGCTTTTCTTATTTTTATGGGCAATTTTTCCCAAGATTCCCACGATTTTTCCCAACGTTGGGAAAAAATGAGGGATTTTTTGGGGGAAAGGGAATGATTTTCCCCTTTTTCTTTACTTTTTAGCTCTCTTTTTCTTCTTCTTCTTACTTTTTCCCAAGAAATGCCCGATTTTTCCCAAAATCACGGGTTTTTCGGGGAAGTTGTGGGAAAACGATTGTTTTGCCTTCTTTTTCGCAGTACTTTTGCAGCGTCGAAGAAACAAGACAACGCCGAAATGGTTTGGTGATCTTGAAACAACTTCCGACTACTTTATAATATGAATACTCAGATTATGAGAGTGGTGAAGCAGGGCGAGGCTTTCGCCGTGCAGAGCCAGAAGAGCGAGAATGGCCAGATGATGAAATGTAACATCATCTTGCAGGAGATGGGCGGCAAGTACGAGAACCAATATGCTGCGGCAATGCTGGGCAATATGGCGCAGTGTAAGTTTGCTCCAGGAGCACTGGTTGCAGTTACGCTCCGATTCACGGCTCGTGAGTATAATGGGCAGGTTTACCAGGATATCCTCGTTACGGATATTGAAAAAGTAAAAGGGTAAAAAAGTAAAAAGGTAAAAGCTTTAATTATTAACTGAGTTGGGACTGCGGAGGATCTTCCATGGTAAAGCGCGCAATATTCCACACGTTTCTTCTCGCAAATCAATTCAGAATATGAAGAAAAATGTAAACAATCAGCAGGTAAATAATCAGCAGATCAACGGCCAGCAGGTGAATAATGGTAGCCAGCACGTGCAGCTGGGTGGTATGGCTTTCTACGATGAAAGCAAGTGTTTCCTCTTTGCTCCTAATGAGCATGGAGGGGGAGAGAAGGTGCTGGGATTCCGTTCGCAGGGCGTTGCCCAGCAGCTTTCGGATGGTACTTTTGATTTCGTGGTTAAACCACGAGTACGTTCTCAGTCTGTACTGATCAGAAAGCTGGCTCACGGACGATTGAGCAAGACCAAGGATGGAGCTATCCAGCTTACCCTGAAGGTGTTCTGTGATGAGGGAATCAATATCGGCAGCACGCTTGTGAAGGAGGCAGAAGAGGCTGCGGATGCTTTGGTAGAATATCAGTTGAAGCGATAAAATATATGGATGTTCAACTTAATAATAGTAAGTAGAAACACATAGATGAGCTGTTATTTGATAAGGGTGGAGAACGGGCACAAGGTTGCCCGCTCCATCACCTCGCAAGAGGAATATAAACTGATTCGTGGAAGCTATGAGCAGAAAGCTAATCTGCGACTGGCTCGCGAAGGAAATGATGGGGCGAAGCGAAGATTGGTACAGTTTAATTATTCCGGACATTATCCGCAGGGGGTAGTGAAGGGTATGAAGCTGCCAAGCCGGGCTTTCGGCTTCGATTTGGATGATAAGCAGGATTTCGAGAAGGCGGCCAAGCTGATGCTGCAGGAGCCTGAGAAATATGGTCTGCTGATGCTGGAACGCAGCGCACGACAAGGCGGTCATGCGGTTTGCAAGCGAGAAATGGGCAAGACCATCCTGGAGAACCAGGTAAGAATCGCCAAGATGCTGGAGTGCGAAATGGATACTTCGGCTCACGATATTAATCGTGTCTATTTCACGACTTCGGCAGATGCAGAAGACTTGCTTTATCTTTCGCCTGAGCTCTTCAAGGATAGTTATGAGGAGGCTGCCGTGGCAGCTGAAGGCAAGGTGCTCGAAGAGCGTGAGAAGTATGGGCAGGAGGAGCTTCCTCCGGGGGCGCACAAGGCGAATAAGCATTACAAGCCTTGGTTGGAGAATGAGGAGGATAAGACTCAGAATCCCCTGATGAATCAAGCGAATCAGAATTCCCAGAAGGTTCAAGTTTCTCAGAATCCTCAGAATCCTCAGAATTCTTCTAAGAATCAGGCTCAGCCTGCTTCCGCTTCATCTTCTCCATCATCATCTTCATCATCCAGTAATGATTACCTCGGAATCCCATATTCCGAAATCATCTCGAAGTGGTGGCAGATGTATAATGACGGGCACGAGCCGGTTCGCTCCAACCGCAACACTTTGACCTTCGAGCTTGCCGTGAACCTGCGCCACATCTGCGGCTTCGACCGCAGCCTCATGGCTCAGATCATTCCCTGCTATGATGGTTTTCCCGAGCAGGAGAAGATGGCTTGCATCAACTCGGCACTGAACGAGAAGATTACCCAAATGCCTAAGCGCCTGAAAGATGTGCTTGCTGCCATCCGACAGGAGAGAATGAAGATGGGGGCTGGAAAGGGCGGAAATCTAGAAGGAAGCGATGCGCTGGTAAATGCGCTGGACGAGGCTAATGCCCAGGACGATCTGTTTTATTACAACGCCCTGCCCAGAATGCCGCTGGGCGTAAGGGATTCGCTCGAGGCGGTGGGGCCCGCCCTGGCAATGCCCGTAATTACCGCCATCTGTCCAGCCATCGGAATGCTGGCTACTGGCGTAAAGGTGTCTGTCCACGACAAGATGAACTCGCTGAACCTCATCTCCTACATTGCCGGTGACTTCGCATCCGGTAAGGGAAGTATCGATCCCGTGATTGATGCTTGGACTTCGGAGATAAAAGATATGGATAAAATGTATCAGCAGAAGGAGGATGAATGGAGAGCCAAGAAGCGTGCGGCTAAAAACAAGAAGGAGCAGCCGGAAGAGCCGAAACTGCCTGTAAGATGCTTGACGCTGAACAACACCGTGGCAAATCTTGCCGAGCGTCTGGCTAACACCGATGGCAAGCACGCCTTCTCGTTTACCCCGGAAGCTGACACAGTGGCGCAGAAGTGGAAATCAGCGATGAGCGACTTCTCCGTAATGCTCCGACAGGCTTACGATGGTACGAGCTATGAGCGTGAGGCAAGAAGTGCAGAAGCTGTGAATGTCCATATAGACAGACTGTTATGGAATGTAGTAATGTGTGGAACGCCTGATGCGCTTTACCGTGTGGTGAACAATTATACGGATGGTTTTCAGAGCCGTATTACCGTGGCAAGAACCCCGGACAATACGTTTACTCCGTTGACGGATAATCTGTATGTGCTTACCGATCGCCAGCGCGACCGCATCATCCAAGTTGCCCATCTGCTGCCTCTGATGGAAGGCGACGTGGTGCTTCCTAAGCTGGAAGCCAAGGGTAGGGAGTGGCTGGAACAGATTCGGCTGGAGACTATGAAGAATGATGACAAGGTGAAAGCCCGTCAGCGTTTCCGTATCTGTCCTACCACGATGAGAATGATGACCTGCATCATGCTCTGCAAGGTGGCAGAGACGTTGATTCAGAAGCATGGTTTTCAGGGTGCAGAGAAGCTGTTGAAGCAGAATCCTGGGCTTTGGAAGGATTTGATAATCAAGATGCAGACGCCTACCATGCTCGCAGTGTTCAATGTTCTTGCAGATTACCAGTTGGACAATGCGCTCTACTTCTTCCGTAGTCGCATAGAGGACGCTTTCTCTTCGAGAGACTATTGCGGACAGATGCCGTATGATCGCACACATCGAGGCAAAAACGACTCTATCTTCGAACGTTTGGACACAACCTTCTCTTTCGAGCAGGCACAGCAGCAGAGCATTTCTGTGAAGGGTGCAAACACGACTCTCGAGGCGGTGAAGCAGATGCTGAAGAACTGGAAGCGACAGGGCTTGATAGTGGTGCTGCCAGATATGCGTTATCAGAAACTTTCATCCACCGTATAAAGAGTTTCATCTACCGTACAAACGGGTCATTTCGGGTCAAGGTCATTTCGGGTCATTTTGGTTTTTCAATACACCACCCCCCCCTTAATGACCTGCCCACAAGTATTAATTTTCTAAAAATATCATCATTATGAACATCGTTATATTTCGCCGTCGCTTCACTCCATGGAGTGTGGATGGCACATTGGTTATCAACGGAGTTTTTTTCAGTGGTACCGTAGAACATCCTAAGAAATACATGGCTGCAGGCCGTTATAAGGTTGCACCCGTACCTATCAGATTCCAAAAGAAGATAGAGGTGGAAATCAAGGAGACGGAAGAGGAAAAAGAGAAGAACAAGGAAAAAGGCAAGAAGGAGGAGAAGAAGTTCAAGATTGAGATTGTAGAGGAGGTTAGAACCATGCC